>Ga0075428_100009651_pt1 | contig 10718 bp, 6 predicted proteins | sample RhiMetdeltSRZDD2_FD_75291 | JGI IMG/M metagenome (GOLD analysis project Ga0075428, IMG submission 75291) | Populus rhizosphere microbial communities from Tennessee, USA - Rhizosphere MetaG P. deltoides SRZDD2 | ecosystem: Host-associated > Plants > Roots > Rhizosphere > Soil | place: USA... | reverse complement strand
AAAGCAATCTTCTTCGACGCAGGCGGGACCCTGCTCCATCTCGATTCATCGTGCATTCGTGGTCTGTTGAGGCGAGAACTGGGCATGGAGATTTCACTCGAGAAGTTCCCAAGGGCGCAGTCGCTAGCTATGTCTCGCGTGGCCGAGCTTGTCGCAGCGGGAGCGGGTTCGACCGAACAGCTCAAGCGAGAGTTCTACACGACTCTGCTACCCGAAACTGGCGTCTCGGAAGAAAAGCTGGCTGAGGCGGTTGATTGTGCTTTCAAGCTTGCTCGCCAGGAGATGCTTTGGCGAAAAACGGACGACGGAACCGCACGGGTGCTCGAGGAATTGAAGAACCGCGGCTACATTCTTGCCGTCGTGTCGAACAGCGACGGCCGGATCGAGAACGCGTTTAACGATCTGGGACTCGCGGGCTATTTTGATTTCTTTATCGACTCATTTCACGTCGGAGTTGAGAAGCCAGATCCCGCGATCTTTCTCTTGGCCACCGAGCGAGCACAGGTCGCTCCTGAAGAGGCGGCTTACGTTGGGGATCTCTATTTGGTCGACGTAGTGGGTGCTCGCGAGGCAGGTCTGGTTCCGATCCTGTACGATCCTTTCGATCTCAATCACGATGTCGATTGTTTGAGGATCCGCGCGATCAATGAAATGCTGACAATCTTGCGGCTATGAACACGGCCTATCGAAAGATGTCCTTCACTGACATTTTCCAGCCGCGTACAATGTTCTCGCCGTCTAAGGTATCGTCTTCAGTGAGAACTATTATATCGGTCAGCGAGCGATAAACCGTAACCGCGCTTTTGCGCGGATTAATGACCACTACCATTTTCGCTCCCGCCTCCAGCCATTCAAGAACTTTCTCTTCCACTTCGGCATAAGTGTCGCTTGGCGAGATCACCTCGACCGCTAAGTCAGGCGCACCGGGCCAGTAACCTTCGACTTCTCCAACCTTGTCGAGCTTTTCCTGACTAATGAACGCAACGTCCGGAGCTCGCACTGTGTCGGGGTTAGACGAAAGTAAAAAGCCCGTCTCCGCCGCGTACACCGTACCGAGGTTGTTTGCTGATACGTGGTTATCAAGTGGTGTTGCGACCCTCATAGCAATGCGACCGTGCTTCTGTCCTGCCGGTGACATCTTTCTGAGCTCTCCTTTGACGAGCTCGTATCGAAAACCGTCGTCCGGCATCCGGAGCAATTCGTCGGCGGTCGTTGTCTGTCTCCTTGTACTCATAGAGATAGCCCAGCCCTCGGCTACTATCACAATCAACCGATCTGCTCGACACCACTAGGACTCGTTGCGGCGGAGTGTCGACCGGCGCGCCTCGAAGCCTCTATCCCGCTCGCGACCCCGGCGCCGAAAAGTAATCCTTCAAGAGCGCCCATGACGATCTGTGTAGTCTGACCAAAATGAACCTCGCCGAATAGAGGCGCGAGTGGATCCATCCTTATTTGAGAATTCGCAAACAGCTTGGCAACTATCTCCAGGCTCGCGCTAAACAGGTTGCCGCCGATTACCGTTAGCAAAACTCCGGCGCACATCGCTCCAAGACTTGCGGCCAAAACTCGGTGCCACGGCTGCGACCGGCGGATCAGCGTGACCGCAAGCACGACGCCAAGCGACAAGCTGGCGCCTATCATTGCACCTTCGAGCGCGCCTGTTATTCCAGTAGGGCTCTGTCCAAACAACGCTCTTACGGTGTCGACGCCCAACAGCTTGGTGCTGCCTCCAACAACCGCGCCTCCTGCGGCGCCGCCAACCACCGACCACCACTTGCTGTGCCGATACGCGACGTGTACGGCCGAGATCATCCCGGCGCTCACACCCAACCCGCCAATTGCTCCGATAAAGAACCCGAGCGCAGCTAGCACCAGCACAAGGTTTGCCGCCTCAAGTGGCCTCGACTCACGGACGATCCCCAGCCCCGTTCCGAGTATCACTCCGCCTGCTACACCTGACAGCGCGCCGCCCAACATCCCCCCGGTTCCTCCGCGGATGATCTCTGCGCCGTCTCGACGAAGCCGCACCCACATCAACCCGGCAACGACCAACAAACTAACCGGAAGCGAAAGGTGTGAAAGCCGCACCAGCCGTTTGTTGTGATCTCGAACCATAGCGAGGCTGATCGACTGTCGGATCAGCCCCGCGTGAGCGCCTTCGTGCCCATCGGATAGCGCATCTTCAACCGCCGTTCCGATCCACTCGGCGAGGGCAATGCTGGCGAACTTCCGCACCATTAAATCCTTGTCCCAAAGAGCCAGCTTTCTCAGCAGTCCTCGCATCGCCGGCGTACGCAATGAAGCGGCGGCTTCGATCACCCGCAGTCTAACTTCCGAATCGGCGTTCTCGCCGGCATCAGCGATCAACGCAGAATTGTTGGGGGAAGCCTCTACCAACCACGCGGGCGCCGCCCGACCGCGATTCAAGGCGCTGGTGAGCAGAAGATCTGATTCTTCACCGGTCAGGCCAAGCTGCTCGCCAAAAGGCATAACGAGATCGACCGCGTCGGCATCGATCAACAAACCGTGAGCTTGATGGTTCTCCATGGCCCGCTCGACGACGCCCCGTGCCCGTTTCAACGCGACCTCGTCGGCCGTGAGCCAGCGCGAGATTTCCGGGGTCAGAAAATCGTGAGCCAGCTCGATCCACGCGGCGCCATCCTGCCGACGGCGTCGCAGAATGCGGGCCGCAACAAGCTCCTCGATCAACAAGTCTATAGCTGGATCATCGCTGCGACGGCTGCCAGTGCGCGCCTCGAGCTCCGCGGCTTTCAAGACCAGCCTCTGCCCGTCAGCGGAAATGAGCGCGGTGAGAATTCGTTTAGTGGACACCAGGTCTTCGGCATTGAACCGCCGTAGAACTCGCTCCAGGTATCCCGCAAGTATTCGAGGCGCCCCACCCAATTGCTCGTATGCTTCGAGCGTTATCGCTCCACCCGAATCCCTCGAGTCGTAAAGATTGTCACACACGATCTGCAACTGTGGCGGATCGATGCCGCCGGCGTCGCCGATGTCAGACAACAATCGATCAATCAGTTCCGGCTCATAGCGGCACCCCACCGCGCGCGCCGGTCCGGTTATGGCCAGCTCCGCCTGCGCGCGGTTTAATCGCTTGAGCCTGTACTCATGGTGAAAGATCTCGGGTATGGCCGTTTTTAGCTGGCTCATCTCGGCGAGAAGGTCTTCGCGAAGCGCGAACACGAGCCGCACCGGCAGATCGCCACGCGTCAACTCACGAGCGGCGGTCAGGAAATTGGAGCGGGCATCTTCGGAAAGCAACAGAAAGAACTCTTCGAATTGATCCAAAAAGAAGATCAGCTGACGGCCCTCGACACTTCGGATCAACTGCTTCAATTGGGTAAGCTGATCCAGTTCGGGCTTGCTCTCTTCTGACGGAAAGACCTCCAAAAGCGAATTCACCATCTGATGAACCGGATCAGTAAAACTGCGGATGACAAAAACCAGATGGCCTTCGGCCTTTAGTTTTGGCATCAATCTGGCGCGCAATATTGAACTCTTGCCGACGCCGGAACGCCCGTGCAGGATAAAAGCCCGACGCGCGAGAATCTGCGAGCAAATCGCTTCGCCTTCCTGTTCGCGACCAAAGAACAGATTCGCGTCCCGCTCCGTGTAGTAATCCAGAAACTTGTAAGGTCGGGTCGCCGTGGTGCCTGGGATGATAACGGTGTGCTCGCCCGATGCGTTGTGAAAACCCGGTGCTGCGCTGTCATCGGTTTCGACGGCATTACCTATAAAAACGTAGCCGTGTTTGGGAACAGTCTTTATGTATCGCGGGCTCGAGGCGTCATCGCCGAGCTGTTTGCGAATGTCCTTGATGCATTGGGTCAGCGCAGCGTCGGTGACAAAGACGCCGTCCCACACCTCTTCAAAGATGCGGTGCTTTTCGACTAACTGCCCGCTTCGGCTGACGAGCAATAGCAGCACATCGAAGTACTTCGAGCTCAAAGCGACAGGCGCGCCGTTTCGCGAAAGCCGGCGATTGCCGGCGTCGAGATGGAAATCATCGAAGCGGTAACTGCCCACCGTTGTTCTGACGTGACTCATCGTATTAGGTCTTCAAGCAACTCAATTTGCTGTGAGGTTTCCGGCAACTATCTGCGGCAGCCTCTGAGTGAACGCGGATCGAGGCAGCACGTAATCACAACCGGCAGCCTGGGCCGCGCGAATAAGATCAGTTTGAACGTGCGATACAAAACTGACGATCGGCACAGCGGTCAACTCTTCGCGTGATTTTAGAAACCTTATCGCCTCGATCGGATCCAACCGATCAGAGTTGAGATCGATGATCACCAGCGCCGGCGGGTTGGCTGCCAGCGCCTCGAGTTGTTCGCCGGTTTTTACTCGTTCGATCGTGCGGCCGGACTCGGCAGCCGCGCCGTTGATCTTTGCGGTGAAAAACATGTCGTCGACGAGAACCACTACTCTCTCTGTCTCCATGAGCGACATTCTAACGCAACGGACCGCTGATGACACTGACGCGGCGGGCTGGCGCAAGGGAAAACGAGCATTCAACCTTTGGTTAGCCGGTCGGTGCTCTGATTTGGTAGTGGGTCAGTTGGATTCAGAGCCCCTATTTGGACTGCGCCGCTCCGTTCCGCATTCGGTGACTTTGCATGCGTGGCGGCGCTTTTGTAGTGTGGCGGGAAACCGCTGGAACACAGCGCAAGGGGAAAGCGCCGCCACGCATGCGAAAATCGTCAAATGCGGAAAAGGCGGCGCAGTCCAAATAAGTGGCGCAGCGGCCCAAGTAGCCGATCCTCGAACTGACCCACTACCTCTGATTTACCTTCCTTGATCGAATTGTAAAGCTGACGGTATCATGCCCGACTCGATTTAAGATAAATCAGGAGGGATTAGATGAAACTCAAAGCAGCACTTGTTCTTTGTGTAATTCTGGCCTCGGCAGTAGGCGTGTTGGCTGCCGATCCTAAACTCGACGGTGCATACCGATTCGTCAGCCTGAAGTTTCAGGGCGGCGGTCAGACGGATTCGGAGGCCAAGGGCATGATAGTTGTCCACGGCAAATACATGGCATTCGTCAAAGCCGGAGTTGGACGCGAGACCTGGAAGCAAGAAGAGCCTCAAGATGAGCGAACGAAAAAGGTTGTCGCCGCATTTCAGGGATTGGCTGCAACTGCCGGAACCTACGAGATTCAGGGAAACATCATAAGTCTCCAGCAGCTCGCTCAGGCGAACCCCGCTTCGATGGGCACGACAACGAAGTGGGAGTACACGCTCGCCGGGAAAACGCTCACGCTCAAACCGGTCGCAAGTCCCGGCGTCGAGTTCACTTTTGAACGGCTACCTTAGCACGCCTTAACCAGTCCGTAGTTCGGCCTCGTAGTAACGAATTTATTCGTTTCCCCTCGTGATCAGAATGTCCGGGGAAACGAATAGAATTCGTTACTACGAGGCCGGACTACGAACATCTCTTCGCCGGAGGACGCCCTGTGAGAATCGCCCGAATCTTTCTTGCCATTGGTCTGATCGCAGCATTGACGCCTGGATCATTATCCGCGTTCACAAAAACAGAAGGAGCTAATCGCGAGCCGCAATCAGCGAGCGATCAGGAGCCGGCGAAGCCAAAAGAGGAGCCAAAAAAGGATGAACCTCGACGGCCGGATCCGATGTCTGCCGCAACTTTCGCCGGACTCAGGTTGCGCTCGATTGGGCCCGCCTTTACTTCGGGGCGCGTTTGCAGTGTCGCGGTCGATCCAACCGACTCCAGCCGATATTTTGTCGGCGTCGCTTCCGGGGGTGTTTGGAAAACCACGAACGCAGGCACAACCTGGCTCCCAGTCTTCGATAATGAGGGCTCATATTCGATCGGAACCGTCGTGCTTGATCCAAAGAACCCGCTAACAGTGTGGGTAGGAACGGGTGAGAACAATAGTCAGCGAAGCGTTTCATATGGCGACGGCGTTTATCGCTCGGACGACGGCGGCAGGACCTGGAAGAACCTGGGCTTAAAAGCTTCCGAGCGCATCGGGCGAATCGCGATCGACCCGCGCAACTCCGACGCCGTCTACATCGCCGCGCAAGGCCCGCTCTGGGGACCGGGTGGAGACCGCGGGTTGTTCAAAACCACAGACGGCGGTAAGACCTGGAAGAACATTCTCTCGATTAGCGAGAACACCGGCGTGACCGACGTGGTCATCGATCCCAACAATCCCGATACGGTGTACGCAGCGTCGTATCAGCGCCGCCGGCACGTTTGGACCTTTATCAACGGCGGCCCGGAGAGCGCGATCCACAAATCGACCGACGCGGGCGCGACCTGGAACAAGCTTCGCGCGGGACTTCCGAATGTAGAGATGGGCCGTATCGGACTTGCCATCTCACCGGTCGATACAAACGTGTTGTATGCGACGGTGGAAGCGGCAGACGGGAGAGGCGGGATCTATCGATCGTCGGATCGTGGAGGCAGTTGGGAACGCCGCAACCCGTTCGACACAACAGCGATGTATTACTCTCAAATTTTTGCTGATCCGAAAGAAGTCGATCGAATATACGTTCCGAATGTGTTTATGATGGTGTCGGATGATGGTGGGCGCACGCTCCGAAGACTCGGGGAGAAGTCAAAACACGTTGACAATCACGTGATCTGGATCGATCCCGCAAACACCAGGCACTATCTGGTTGGTTGCGATGGCGGGCTCTATGAGAGTTACGATCGGGGCACGAACTGGCAATTCAAATCCAACATGCCGATTGGACAGTTCTACGATGTCACTGTCGATAACGCAACGCCGTTTTACAACGTCTACGGCGGCATGCAGGACAATTTCAGCGTAGGCGGACCATCACGCACGCGCAGCGCATCGGGGATCGTAAACTCCGACTGGTTCGTGACTCAGGGAGGCGACGGTTTTCGGACTCAAGTCGATCCGGAAGATCCAAACATCCTGTACGCCGAGTTGCAGTATGGCTCGCTCGTGCGCGTCGACAAGCGAACCGGCGAACGGATGGGAATCCAGCCTGGCGAAGGAAAGGGTGATCAGGGGCTGCGATTCAACTGGGACTCACCTTTTATCATTAGTCCCCACTCTCGCACGCGTTTGTATTTCGCGGCCAACAAACTCTTCCGCAGCGATGATCGCGGAGACTCCTGGAAGACAATCAGCGGTGAACTGTCACGCGGGTTAGATCGCAACAAGCTTCCGGTGATGGGCAAGATCTGGGGGCCAGACGCAGTAGCGAAGCACACGTCGACTGATCCGTTTGGAAACTCATCCGCTCTGGCTGAGTCGCCGAAGAAAGAGGGACTCATTTACGTCGGCACTGACGACGGGTTGATTCAGATCACCGAAGACGCCGGAAAGAACTGGCGAAAAGTAGACAGCTTCCCGGGCGTGCCGGATATGACCTATGTGAGCCGGATCGCCGCGTCGCAGCACGACGCCGATACCGTTTACGCAGCGTTCGAGAATCATAAACGAAGCGACTTTGCGCCGTATCTGTTGAAGAGCACCGATCGCGGCAAGTCGTGGAGCTCGATCAAGAGCAACCTGCCGGCGAATGGCCCTGTTCTGGCAATCGCGGAGGATCACGTCAATCCGAATTTGATTTTTATCGGCACGGAGTTTGGGTTGTTTTTCACAGTCGACGGTGGACAGAAGTGGATTCAACTCAAAGGAGGAATGCCGATAATTGCGGTCCGCGATTTGGCGATTCAGAAGCGCGAAACCGATCTGGTTGTCGGAACTTTTGGGCGGAGCATCTATATTCTGGATAACTATGCTCCGCTTCGGGTGCTCAAGCCTGAAATGTTGAATCAGGAAGCGACGCTCTTCCCGGTAAAAGATTCGATGATGTACATCCAATCTCAGCCGCTTGGCGGGCGCGGGAAATCATTTCAGGGCGAAGCGTTTTTTACCGCGGACAACCCACCCGTTGGCGCAACGTTTAGCTACTACCTGAAAGAGGCGCCAAAGACAAAAAAACAGAAACGCCAGGAAGCCGAGAGAGAAGCCGAGCGTAAGGGCACGCCGCTTCCCTACCCTCCCCTTGCCGATCTGAGCGCCGAGGAAGAAGAGGAGGCCCCGGGGCTGATCCTCACCATTTCAGACGCGGAAGGGAGAGTCGTTCGACGTTTGAACGCGCCGTTATCAACCGGAATAAATCGGGTGAATTGGGATCTTCGTTATCCCGCTCCCACCCTTGCGACTCCTCGGCCCCCGGACGCCGAGGACGATCCGTTTGCAGAACCGCCGGGTGGGCCTCTGGTGATGCCTGGGAAATATTCGGTGTCGCTTTCAAAACGGGCGAACGGTGTGACCACCAGGCTTTCAGCGCCGCAGGAATTTTCGGTGTTCGTCGAAGGACAAGCTGCGATGTCAGGGCCGGATCGCGCGGCGCTAGTCGAATTTCAGCAGAAGATCGCGCGTTTGCAGCGCGCGGTGACCGGCACGGTGGAAACCGCGAATCAGTTGAGAGCTCGGCTGGGACAGATCAAGCGGGCATTGCACGAGACCCCGGCAGCGGAAGCAAAACTCCTGGATGACGCGACATCGATCGAGAAGCGGAACAACGAGATTCTCCGAGCGCTTCGCGGCGATACCGCGCTTCGGCAGCGGCAGGAGATTCTCCCGCCGTCGATCGTCGAGCGGGTTAACACGATCGTTTCGGATCAACGCATGTCGACCTCGGCACCTACTCAAACACAGAAGGACCATTATGCGGTTGCCGCTCAGGAGTTCGAGCAGGTACTCGGGAGGCTGCGTCCCTTGATCGAGGGCGATCTTGCCCGGCTCGAGAAAGCGATGGAAGCCGCCGGCGCACCGTGGACTCCGGGCCGCATCCCGGAATGGAAAGATAAATAAAGCAAACAACCTCCCGGAATGAGCCGAGCAGGGTTTTAATGGACTCGACGCGCGGCTCAATCCGGCCACTCGCTTAACCACCCCGCAACCAAACCGCAGTGTCCGAGATGGGCCGGCCCTTGCTTGGTCCTTTTTACCGTTAATCTTTCCAAGATATTTGTGCAAAACGGGAAACACTCTTTGCGTCTTAGTCATGTAGAGAAGAAAGACAATGTTTTAGCTAGTTGGGGGACGAGACTGGGAAGGGTATCGGGTATTTGGATTCATACACGGCGGTTCCTTCCGCTCAAGCAACCAACCGCCGCTTTTTGGCTGGCTTCCTTCCAACCAGCCAGTGAGGGCCCCTAGACGCGGAGACCTAATCCCTCTTCGTGTTAAAGGGATTGAGCCTCAATCCTGCCAAAACACGACTTTCGCCTGAGAGTCGAGAGGCTCAAACTCGGGCGCGGGGAGCTGTCCACTTCCCGCGCCTGCCCCTTCATTTCGATTCAAGGATTATCCGACACGCAGTGGTGCTCGGTCGTGGCCACTACACAGACTAAGGTCAAAAACTCTTTGTCAGTCAATCCAATCAGGGACCACCCTCCGTAATAATGAACAGCCCCGTTCGCGGGCGGAGCTTCAATCAGCTCGCTTTTGTCCGACAAACTTCAGTTTGTCGTGACCTTAAAAGATTGGCTTAAACCATAAAACAAGCGACAAACTGAAGTTTGTCGGACTCTTATAGGGAGGAATATCGTGAAGAAGGATCACCTGTCAGGCGTATCGATAGCAATCGTTGTTCTTCTGTTTTGCGTTGGAACCGGAAGCGCTTTGGCTCAGAGCGGAGACTCGCTGTACAAACGGCTCGGTGGATACGATGCGCTTGCCGCAGTAACTGATGACTTCATCGGCCGCCTAATCACCGATAAGAAGCTTGGCCGGTTCTTTACTGGCGCCAGTGAAAATTCCAAAATGAGAATTCGCCAGCTGGTGGTCGATCAATTGTGCGCCGCTACCGGCGGACCTTGTGTTTACATCGGCCGGGATATGAAGGCGTCGCACAAAGGCCTGGGCATCACCGAAGAGGATTGGAATATTGCGGTTAAGCATCTTGTCGCGACGATGACAAAGTTCAAAGTGCCGGAGAAGGAGCAGAAGGAGGTCGCCGCCGCATTAACGACCCTAAAGGCGGACATCGTCGAGAAGCCTTAGGTTCAGAGGTCAGAAGTCAAAGGTCAGAGGTGAGAGGTCAGAGTACGGCCATCTCAGCTGACCTCTGACCGCTGTCTCTATTTTGCGCATCAATATCCGCGCTGGAGAAACTGGAACTTCCAAATTTGCGTGGCGTGTCAGTCTTTGACGCTCAGGAGGAACACAGAATGAGCCGAAGACATCCAGCCGTATTAACAATCCTCGCGGTCTTTGTTAGCGCTTCAGGCATCGTGGCCTCGAGTGCGCCAGTTCTCCAACACGCAAGCGACGCAATTCCCCAGAGCTTCACGTTGTATCCCCCTCAGGACAAAGTGACGGGAAAGCACGACGAGTCAAAGGCGTGCTTCAGCTTTAAGCTCGGTGCAAACAAACAGCCCAACTCATTCAACTGGGAACTCGGTTATGGATTTGCCCAGATAAACAATGAGGACTGGCTCATCGTGAATACAGGACAACCCGAACAACGCAGCGTGATGAAGACACTCGGGGCGCGCGAATGGTCGGATTCATTCGAAGTACCGGTGCTCGAACCTCTGCCAAAGCTGATGGAAGGAGAGCGACGAACCATCACTGTCGACGCCTCCGCTGATACGCACGCTGCCTGGGCGAACTCGACGACGCATCACGCAAAAGCAAAGGTTGGTTACATGTACGTAATGCACGTGAAGGACTATCAATCAG
>Ga0075428_100009648_pt1 | contig 10719 bp, 10 predicted proteins | sample RhiMetdeltSRZDD2_FD_75291 | JGI IMG/M metagenome (GOLD analysis project Ga0075428, IMG submission 75291) | Populus rhizosphere microbial communities from Tennessee, USA - Rhizosphere MetaG P. deltoides SRZDD2 | ecosystem: Host-associated > Plants > Roots > Rhizosphere > Soil | place: USA... | reverse complement strand
CCCTCGAGGCAACGGGGGAGCGTGGCTACGCCACCATCAGAGCTGGCTGCGCGCTTCGCGAAGTTGTCTCCTCGCGCGGCGTGGAGCGTTTAACCGAGGCGGTTCGCCGCGGCGCTCGGCGCCGCGTGCGACCCGGATGGATCGGCCCGACCACGGCGCCGTTTTCTTCGGCAACGCGGCGCTCGGCCTGGAAGGTCAACTCGGAGGAGTGGGGATCGGACGGCCTGGTGCTTCCGGGTCGCAGACGCCCGCGCCGCGCGATGTGAGGCGGCTCTCGTCAGTCGCGCGGGCAATCAGCAGGCTCTTCGTCGTCGTCATCGATCCCGGAGAGCACGCTGCTGTCGGTCGAACCCGTCGCCCACTCGGAGATCAGGATCTGCCAGCGTTCGACCTCGGCTTTCACGCGGACGGGTGCCGTGCCTCCGATTGCCTGGCGCCGCGCGAGCACGGCGGGCGCAGCGAGTGCCGTGCGCAGGTCGCAGCGCAGTTGCGGCAGGAGCCGCTGCTGTTCGGCGGCCGGCAGATCCTGCAGCTCGACGCCGAGTTCGACGGCGCGGTTGACCGCGGCGCCGACGATGCCGTGGGCCTCGCGGAACGGGACACCCTCGCCCACGAGCAGGTCGGCGAGGTCGGTTGCGTTGAGGTAGCCGCGCTCGGCTTCGGCAGCGCAACGCGGCGCGTCGAACGTCGCCTGCCGCACCGCGAGTGCTGTGACGTGCAGACAGGCTTCGGTCTCGAACATCGCCGGCAGCAGCGTCTCCTTGTCCGTCTGCAGGTCGCGGTTGTAGGCCATCGGCAGCCCCTTGACCGTGGCGAGCAGCGCCATGAGCGCGCCCTGCACGCGGCCCGCCTTGCCGCGCACGAGCTCCATCGCGTCGGGGTTGCGTTTCTGCGGCATCAGGCTCGAGCCCGTCGAAACGGCATCGCCGAACGTCAGGAAGCGCGCCTCGTGCGTCGCGAAGAAGATGTAGTCCTCGGCCAATCGCGACAGGTGCGTCATCGTCATCGCGCACGCGAACGCGAGCTCGCAGACGTGGTCGCGCGCGGCGGTCGCGTCGAGGCTGTTGCGCGTCGGGCCGCCGCGGAAACCGAGCTGTCCCGCGAGCGCTTCGCGGTCGATGGCCAGCGTCGTGCCGGCCAGGGCTCCGCTGCCGAGCGGGCACTGGTCCATGCGCCGGAATGCGTCGAGGAAGCGTTCGCGGTCGCGCGCCAGCGCTTCGACGTGGCTCAAGGCGTGGTGACCGATCGCGATCGGCTGGGCGCGCTGCAGGTGCGTGTAGCCGGGCATCGGCGCCTGCCAGTGTTGCTCCGCCTTGCTGACGAGCGAGCTGCAGAGGTCCTCGAGGCCCCCGAGACAGCCGAAGATGCGTTCGCGCAGGTAGAGCCGCAGGTCGGTCGCGACCTGGTCGTTGCGCGAGCGGCCCAGATGGATGCGCTTGCCGAGGTCGCCGCAGCGCGCGATGAGCTCGCGCTCGACGAGACTGTGCACGTCCTCGGCGGGGTCGCCCACGGGCACGCCGTGCGCCGCCCAGTGTTCGGCCAGCGCATCGATGGCCTCGCGGATGCGCGCGAATTCGTCGGCCGTGAAGATGCCCGCTTCGACGAGAGCTTCGCTCCACGCGAGATTCGTCTCGAGGTCGGCGTACGCGAGCACGTGGTCCACCGGCAGGCTCTTCTGGAACTCGTGGAAGGCGGCGTCGAGGCTGCCCTGGAAGCGGCCGCCCCACATCTGGCCCGTGTTCGCGCCGCGTTCCGTCACGGACCGGCTCCCTGCACGCGTGCAGCGACCGCGCCGGGCAGACCGTAGAGCTTGACGAAGCCCTCGCTGTCTTTGTGATCGAACCGAGCACTGTGGCCGAACGTCGCGAGATCCTCCGAGAAGAGACTGTGCGGCGACGTGGCCGACAACGCGGTCGCGGCGCCCTTGTAGAGCCGCACGCGCACGGTGCCCGTCACGTGCTGCGTCGCTTTCGCGAACATCGCGTCGAGCGCGCGACGCGCTGGATGGAACCAGCGGCCCGTGTAGACGAGGTCGCTGTAGTCCGGCATCAGCTTCTCGCACAGCCGCAGCGTGTCGCGTTCCATCGTCAACGCGCGCAGCGTGCGCGAGGCCTCGAACAGGATCGTGCCGCCCGGCGTCTCGTAGACGCCGCGCGACTTCATGCCGACGAGGCGGTTCTCGCAGATGTCGACGCGGCCGACGCCGTGTCTGCCGCCGAGGTCGTTGAGACGTGCGAGCAGCACCTCGGCCGGCAGCCGTTCGCCGTTCAGCGCGGTGGGCACGCCGCCGACCAGGCCGAGCGTGAGCTCGAGCGGTTCGTCGGGCGCACGCCGCGGATCGGTGGTCATGACCCAGACGTCGTCGGGCGGTGCGTTCGAAGGCGACTCGAGCGCGCCACCTTCGTGGCTGATGTGCCAGAGGTTGCGGTCTCTAGAGTAGATCTTCGTGCGCGAGGCCGTGACCTGGATGCCGCGCTTGTCGGCGTAGTCGAGCGCGTCCTCACGGCTCCTGATGTCCCAGTGGCGCCACGGCGCGATGACCTCGAGCTCGGGCGCGAGCGCCTGGTAGGCAAGCTCGAAACGAACCTGGTCGTTGCCCTTGCCGGTGCAGCCGTGTGCCAGCGCATCGGCACCGATCTGCCTCGCGTAGTCGACCTGGCCCTTGGCCAGCAGCGGGCGCGCCATGCTCGTGCCGAGCAGGTAGCGCCCTTCGTAGACGGACAGCGCACGCAGGCACGGCCAGACGTAGTCGGTGAGCCACGTGCGCCTCTGGTCCTCGACGCGGCACGAGAGGGCGCCCGAGCGGGCCGCCTTCTCTTCGAGTCCATGCAGCTCTTCTTCACCCTGCCCGATGTCGCCGCAGTAGGCGTGCACCTCGCAGTCGTGGTTCTCGAGCAACCAGGGCACGATGATCGAGGTGTCGAGGCCACCGGAGTAGGCCAGCACGATCTTCTTCTTCTTCTTGCTCATGGGATTTCGTGGTCGGGGAACCGGCGTGTCAGCGGATCAGGAGCGCGAGGAGCGCCTTCTGCACGTGCAGCCGGTTCTCGGCGATGTCGTAGGCGATGCACTGCGGGCCATCCATGACCTCCTGCGTGACCTCCGAGCCGCGGTGTGCCGGCAGGCAGTGCATGAAGAACGCGTCGGCCTTCGCGCGCGCCATCATGCGCTCGTCGACGCGGTAGGGCGCGAAGATCCCGTTGCGCTCTTCGATCTCGTCCTCCTGGCCCATGCTGGCCCAGGCGTCTGTGTAGATCGCGTCGACTCCGTCAGCAGCCGTCGCGGGGTCGTGCAGGATCGTCACTTCGGCACCGCTCTCTCGGGCCACGAGTCGCGCCTGCTCGACGATCTGCGCGTCGGGCTCGTAACCTTCGGGCGAGCAGACGCGGATGTTCGTGCCGAGCTTTGTCGCGGTGTGGATCAGCGCGTGGCAGGTGTTGTTGCCGTCGCCGACGTAGCAGACCGTGCGCCCGCGCAGCGAGTCCCACTTCTCGGTCAGCGTGAAGAAGTCCGACAGCGCCTGACACGGGTGCACGAAGTCGGACAGCCCGTTGATGACGGGGACGCGGGCGTTCTCGGCCAGCTCCTCGAGGGCCTTCTGCTTGAAGGTGCGCGCGACGATGCCGCTCACCCAGCGCTCGAGGCTCTTGGCCACGTCCTTGACCGACTCGCGCGAGCCGAGACGCGCACCGCGGTGGTCCAGGAACACCGCTGTGCCGCCGAGCTCCTGCATGCCGATCTCGAACGTGAAGCGCGTGCGCAGCGAATCCTTCTCGAAGATCAAGGCGAGGCACTTGTGGCGCATCACCTCGGTGTGCACGGTCCGGCCCGCCTTCAGAGCGCGCGCCGTGGCGAAGATGCGTTCGATGTCGGCGCGCGTCAGCAGCGACGTGCACAACAGGTCCTTCACCGAGAGCGGCGAGAGGTCGAGCGACGCGGGTTTCGTCTTCACGCGGTCTCCTTCGCGACCGGCGGGAACGTCGCGAGAGTCGCGCGCAGCTGTGTGATGGCCTGATCGACCTGCGCGCTCGTGACGACGAACGGCGGCACGATGCGCAACACGTCGGTCGCCGTGCAGTTGACGATCAGGCCCGAGCGGTAGAGAGCCTTCTGCACCAGCTCGGCCGAGTGGTGGAGCCGCAACCCGAGCATGAGGCCCCGGCCGCGCACTTCGCGCACGATCGGGAGCTCACGCTGCAGCTGTTCGAGCCCCGCGCGCAGCTGCCGGCCGCGATCCTGCACGTTGCCGAGCAGGCCGCGTTCGATCTCGTCGAGGAACACGAGCGCCGCGCGGCAGACCAGCGGACCGCCCGCGAACGTCGAGCCGTGTTCGCCTTTGCCGAACGTGTCGGCCAGCGCGGCGTTCGCGAGGCAGACTCCCATCGGCAGGCCCGCGCCGATCGGCTTGGCCAGCACGACCACGTCGGGCACGACAGAGGCCGCCTGCGCGGCGAGGAAGCGGCCCGTGCGGCCGCAGCCGCTCTGGATCTCGTCGTGCACGAGGATCGTGCCGGTCGCAGTGCAGAGCTCGCGCGCCGCGCGCAAGAATGCTCCCGACAACTCGCGGATGCCGCCCTCGCCCTGGATCGGCTCGATCACGAGCGCCGCAGGCTGCTCGGCCTGCAGCGCGCGCGCGAGGGCTTGCGTGTCCTCGGGCGCGACCCACGTGACCTGCTGCAGTGGCACGAAGGGCTTGCGATACTTCTCGTTCCAGGTCAGCGACAGCGCGCCGAGCGAACGGCCGTGGAAGCCTCCTTCGAGTGCCATGAACGACGTCCGCTGTGGCGTGCCGCGGTTGTGCATCGCCTTGCGCGCGAGCTTCAGCGCGCACTCGACGCCCTCGGTGCCGGAGTTCGTGAAGAACGCCGCCGCCATGTCCGTGAGCCGGCACAGGCGCGTGGCGACCTGCTCCGTGTACGGGTGGCGAAACAGATTGCTCAGGTGCACGACCCTGCCGACCTGGTCGCGCAGCGCTGCGGTCAGTGCTGGGTGGCCGTGGCCGAGCGCGCTGACCGCGATGCCGGCCAGGAAGTCGAGGAACTCGCGTCCCGTGCTGTCCTGCAGCACTGCACCGCGCCCCGCGACGAACACCTCGTCGGCGCGGTTGTAGGTCTTCATGAGGCCTTCATCCATGATGCAGCTCCTAGGAGTGGGCGGGGTCGAGGAAGCGCGTGCCCGCATCTTCGCGCAGCGCGTGGAGCACGGCGTCGGGCGCGCCGGCCGGGGCGATCTTGACGAGAGCGCGCGGATTGTCGCGCAGCGCCTGCAGCGCGGCTTCGAGCTTCGGCAGCATGCCGCCCTTCGCGACGCCACTCCGCACGAGCCGCTCGCAGTCGGCCGGTGTCAGCCGCGCGAGCCGTTGGCGATTGCCATCGAAGACGCCGTCGACGTCGGTCAGGAACAACAGCGCGTCGCAGCCGAATGCGCGGCAGAGCGGGCCCGCGGCGTGGTCCGCGTTGAGGTTGAAGAACGGCTCGCCGTCCACCGAGTCGCGGCCCGGTGCGACGGTCGCGATCACGGGCACCTGGCCCGCGGCGAGCAGCGTCTGCACGAGCCCGGGGTGCACAGTGTCGATCGTGCCGACGAAGCCGAGGTCGACGCCGGGCTTCTCGAGCTTCTTGGCCGAGAACGACGCGCCGTCGGCGCCGCTGATGCCGACCGCCGGCACGAGCGCGCGCTGCAGCGAGGCGACGAGCGTGCGGTTCACCAGGCCGCCGAGCACCATCAGCACGACCTCGGCCGTGCGCGCATCGGTGATGCGCAGGCCGTCGTGGTAGCGGTCTTCGATCCCGAGCGCCTTGCCGAGAGTGCGGATCTGGTTGCCGCCGCCGTGCACGACGACGAGCTCGTGGCCTGCCTGGCAGGCGCGCGCGACTGCCTTGCAGAGCGCCTGGCGCGGGTCCGCTTCCTCGAGCTGGGCGCCGCCGATCTTGACGAGGAGCCTCACGACAGGCCGTCCGCTTCGGGCAAACCGAGCATCAGGTTCATGTTCTGCAGCGCCTGACCCGAGGCGCCCTTCTGCAGGTTGTCGATCGCCGAGACGAGGACGATGAGCGGGCCGTTCTGCGCCAGCGCGATGTGGCACTGGTTCGTGTGCTGCACGCAGCGCAGCTCGGGCAGGCCGCGTGGTCCGTCGGTCGTTGCGCCGTAGACCTGCACGAACGGCTCGCGCACGTAGCGCTCGTGCAGACAGCTGTGCATCGCGTCGGCCGAGACGCCGGGCGCCGGTGTCAGGTAGAGCGTCGTCAGGATGCCGCGGAACGTCGGCAGCAGGTGCGGCACGAACACGATGCGCTCGGTGCGCGCCTCCTGCCAGATCTCGGGCACGTGGCGGTGCGTGCCGATGCCATACGCGCAGAAGTTCTCGTGCACGTTGCCGAAGTGCGTGCGTTCGCTCGGCGCCTTGCCTGCGCCCGAAGTGCCGCTCTTGCTGTCGGCGACGATCAGTGCTTTGCCGTCGAGCAGGCGTTCGGCCAGGAGCGGCAGCAGCGGCAGCAGGATGGAGGTCGGGTAGCAACCCGGGTTCGCGACGAGCCGGGCCGACCGCACGGACTCGCGCGCGTGCTCGGTGAGTCCGTAGACGGCCTCCGGCAGCAGCTCGGGAGCCGGGTGTGCCGCGCCGTAGGTCCGCGCGTAGACGGCGGGATCGCGCAGCCGGAAGTCCGCCGACAGATCCACGACCTTCTTGCCCTGCAGCAGGGCAGCGCGCGCGATCTCGCTCGCGGCGCCGTGCGGCGTGCAGAGGAACACGCCGTCGACGCCCGCGAGCCGGTTCAGGTCGAACGCGTCGATCTTCGGTTCGTTCGGGAAGGTGGGGGGCTCCGGTGCCGCACCGGCGCGCGCCGTCATCACGACGCTCGCGCGCAGGTGCCGGTGCCGGGAGAGCAGGGTCAGCAGTTCGCGCCCCGTGTAGCCGGAGGCGCCGACGATGGCGACGGTCTTCATCTGGTTTCACGCCCCTTGATGGCGGTCAGGCGACGTGCGAGCGAACGCGCCTTGCCTGCGTCCGTGCAGACGGCCAGCACGGTGTCGTCGCCGGCGATCGTGCCGACGAGGCCGGGCAGCGCGGCGCGATCGAGTGTGAGGCCGAGGGCCTGCGCGCCGCCGGCCGGTGTGCGCAACACGACGAGGTTCTGCGCGGCCACAGCCGAGACGAGCCACGTGTGCACGGCGTGCCAGAGGCTCTGGTGTGCGTTCTCGGGCGACAGCGGCGACTGCGGCAGCTGGTAGCCGTTCTTGCTCTTCACGACGCCGAGCCGGTGCAGGTCGCGCGACAGGGTCGCCTGGTTGACTTCGAAGCCCTCCGCGGCGAGCACCTGCTGCAGCTCCGCCTGGCTCTTGACCTGGTCCTGCTCGAGCAGCGCCAGGATGCGCTGGCGCCGTTCTTCGCGGCTGTCGGTGCTGGATCGCAGAGGCATAATTATGCGGTCAGTCTGCATAAGTATGCATGGTCAGGGCGGCCGTGCAAGACCGCGAGCGAGAAAGTCCGCGACTGGGACAGCAGAGCCGTGCGATCAGAGCTCGTAGAACAGGCGGCCGCCCCACTCGTGCAGCGCGAGGCAGGTGTCCCGCAGACCGGCCCAGTGAGGCACGAAGCTCGTCCAGCTCTCGACGGCGGGCCCGCGGAAGGCGGTCGGGGCCGGCGTGACTTGCAAACCTTCCCTCTGGAAGCACGCCACGGCGCGCGGCATGTGCCAGGCGCTCGTCACGAGCAGGATCGACCGCACGCCGTCGCGCTTCAGCATCGCGGCCGAGAACGACGCGTTCTCGCGCGTGTCGGCGGACCGTTCCTCGAGCCAGCGCACCGGTACGCCGAAGTCCCTCGTCGCTGCATCGCGCATCAGCGCCGCCAACGACGGCAGGCCGCGTCCGGGCACGCCGCCGCTCACGAGCAGCGGCAGGTTCGTGCGGCGCTGCAGCGCGGCCCCGTAGCGCAGGCGTTGCATCGTGACCGGTCCAGCCACAGCACCGCCATACTCGCTGCCGTTGCGATCGGCCTCGGCACTGAGCACGACGATGGCCTCGGCTGCGGGCAGCTGCCCCGCGGCTGGCAAGGCCGGCACCTGCTGCAGGGCCGTCAGCAGCACGCCGCCGACACACGGCGATGCGGCTGCCCACAGCCAGAGGAACGAGAACACCTGCATCGCGCGGCCGAAGCGCGGCAGGCGACTGCGCAGCAGCGTGCCGATCACGAACAGGTAGAGGGCGGAGGCGGGCGGCAACAGCAAGATCTCGACGAGGCGCGACATCGCAGCAGCATACGATGGCCGGGAGGCAGAGCGGCTGTTATGCCTTGCGCCGTGAACCTGGTTGGCCGTCGACTCGAGGCGATGCGGGCTGGTTTCCGCGAGCTGGGGCCGCTGCGGTCGCTCGTGGTCCATCTCGTCGTCGGGCAGACCGTCGGCACCGTGCTCGTCCTGTGGCAGCTTCCGAGGCTCGCGGCTGCCGTGCCGGCCGGCCAGTACACGGCGCTGTTCTGGCTGCTCGTCGCGATGACGGTCGCGGTCGCGCTAGCACTCGTGCTGCCATCGGCCGCCGCGTTCGCGGCGGGCTACTGTTGCGGCGTGTTCGCGGGCACGGGCAGCGCGGTGCTGGCCATCGCGATCGGCAGCGTATTGGCCCGTCAGTTCCTCGCGCCGAGACTCGGCGTGCGTCTGTTCGCGTTCATGCAGGGCCGGCCGCGCGCGGCAGCGGTGCGGCGCTTCTGCCGCGGCGGAGTCACGGCGGCGACGTTCGCGGTCGCGCGGTTGCGATGGGGTGCTCTGCTCCCGCACGCCGCCGCGAACGTGCTGTTTGCCGTCGCGTCCGTGCCGAGCGTCGCGGTGTTCCGCGGCAGCGTGCTCGGCGCGCTGCCGGGATGCATCGTGGCCGCCGCCGCCGGCGACGGCGTGCGCACGTGGAGCGCGACCGGTGCGCTGCCCGAGACGCGCATCTGGCTCGGCGCAGCGGCGGCGCTGATCGCGATGCTGATGCTGTGGCGTGCCTCGCGGCGGCGGTGGCGCGCACAAACGATGGCGCAGCTGCCGAGCGACACGCCGGCGTGAACTACTTCGGCGCGCTGAGCGTGGCCGGAGCCGTCAGCGTGTGTTTGCCCCAGGCGATCTTGAAGTTGCCCTTGCCGGGGACCTTCTCATCCGCGTCGAAGGTCATCGTCATCTTGGAGACCACTTCGCTGCCCATGCCCTTGGTCATCGGCACCGTGTAATCGGGCTTCCAGTTCTGCGGGCCGAACGGCAGCAGGCCGCTCTTCATCGCCTTGCTGGAGTCGGTGAGGACCAGCGCGAACGAGCCGTCCTTGCCGATCGAGATCGCGACGAAGTAGGAGCCAGCGGGGATCTTGGTGCTGCCGAGCTCGAGCTCGCTCGTCGTCGTCAAGCTGGTCCACGCGTCCTTGCCGAGGCGCTGCGTCGTGCCCTTCAGCTTCTCGATCAACGCGTCGTTGCCGTCCTTCCAGTCGGGTTGGCCGTGCGAGACGGTCGCCATGGCGCCGGCGGAGAAATCAGACGTGAACACGGCCAGCGACGTGCAGGCGTGTGCGCCGGGAAACGCCATGCCCTGCCACTTCTTCGTGGCCGTGGCGTCCTTGGTGTCCGGGTTCTTGACGGCGCCTTCCTGGGCGGCAGCGGGAAGCGCGAAGCAGAGGGCGCACACAGTGGACAGGATGTGGGAACGCATACTCAGTCTCCTTCTGGTCGGATGGGAGGGAAGCAACAGGCGGAAATGGGCCGGAAAGCGTATGGCCCGGCTATTCCTACGCAATGGACGCGGCGACCAGATCGCGCAATTGGGCCACTTCTGCCGCGGTGTCGGTGCAGGAGGCCGAGTCGCAGCACGCCGTCTGGCTCGAGGCCGAGCGCCTTCGTGAGCGCGCGCCGCGGTCCGGGACTTTCGACCTCGCGATTACGGCATCTTCCTGACGCGGGGCCCCTTCGCACCGGGATATGCAGGTCCGAGCCGCTCGGCCCCGTCTCCAGTCCTGCCAGGTGCTGGCCCCGGTCGGGTCCACGGGCCCGGCACATCTGCATGCTCCCTTCCCATCACGCGCCGTCCGTCGGTCACGAAGGTCGCGATGCCCAGGCGGAGGCGCTGCCCCGCCCGCGGTCGTTCGAGCCGCCGCTCTCGGTTCCCGCGCACCAGCGCGAGGCCTTCCGGCGTCTGTTCGATCCGGAGCACATGCTGGCAGTCTTCCGCCGCGAGCTGCCGCCGTTGGCCGACGGCCCGATCCACGTCGCGACGTGCAGCGTCCGTCCGGGCCGCTCCGACAAGCCGTTCAAGAAGGGGCAGATGCAGCTCGTGTACAGGGTCGGCATCCAGGTCGGAGCAGAGGCGCCGAGGGAGTACCGGCTGCTCGGGCTCTCTCCGGCCGGGATCGGCTTCCCGTGGCCCGACCGCGCCGGGACCGAGGAGCGGCTGCGCGACCACCCGGCCGTCCGGCCATTCCGCCAGCTCTCGTTGCAGATCGAGGATCTGCAGCTCGCCCTGTTCCTGTTCCCGCTGGACCCGGCCCTTCCCGGGTTGGCGACGATCACCGGTTCGGGGGGAGCCCGATGGCTCGCGTCCTTCCTCCCCGAGTGCCGGGCGGGCGCGAAGGTCGAGCGGATCGACTGCGAGCTGTCGCACTACAAGCCGTTCAACCGCGCCGTGCTGAGAGTGCGCGCGGCCCTCTCCCGTCTCGACGCGCCCGCCTCGGAGCGCACCGTCTACGTGAAGGTGTTCTAC
>Ga0075428_100009642_pt1 | contig 10721 bp, 11 predicted proteins | sample RhiMetdeltSRZDD2_FD_75291 | JGI IMG/M metagenome (GOLD analysis project Ga0075428, IMG submission 75291) | Populus rhizosphere microbial communities from Tennessee, USA - Rhizosphere MetaG P. deltoides SRZDD2 | ecosystem: Host-associated > Plants > Roots > Rhizosphere > Soil | place: USA... | reverse complement strand
CGACCGCGCCTATGCCGGCGGCTGGTGGGATTGGCTCACCCCCTTCAGCATCCTCACCGGCGCCGCGCTTCTCGTCGGCTATGCCCTGCTCGGCGCCACCTGGCTCAATCTCAAGACCACTGGCGAACTGCAGGAGCGCGTACGCCGCTTCGCGTGGGTCGCGGGCTTCGGCACGCTGGCGCTGATCGGCATCGTCAGCCTGTGGACGCCGCTGATGAACGCCCAGTTCATGGCGCGCTGGTTGGCCTGGCCGGCGCTCCTCTACACGGCGCCGGTGCCCTTGTTCGTGGCGATTGCGGCCTTGGTGCTGTTTCGGGGGCTCCTTGCGCGCCGCGACGCCTCGCCGTTCTTGGCGGCCATAGCGCTATTCGTGCTCTCCTACATCGGCCTCGGCATCAGCTTCTATCCCTACATCGTGCCGCCCTCGATCGACATCTGGTCGGGGGCAGCGCCAGACTCCAGCCTGAAGTTCCTGCTGGTCGGCGCCGCGGTCCTGATCCCCCTGATCCTCGCCTACACCGCCTGGTCCTACTGGGTCTTCCGCGGCAAGGTCGACCCGTCGGCCAGCTATCATTGACGTTGGCGGCATGCATCGACAGCTGCCCAGCTCATGGCCGACTCGCCTCCTCTGGTTCGCCGCCCTTTGGCTCGCCGGCGTCGCCGCCGTCGCGCTGGTCGGACTCTTGGTCCGCGCCCTGCTGCTATGAACATGACAGCGCCGCCACTCGTACGGCTGCACACGCCGCCCGCCCATGCTATAGAGCGACAACGCACAAGGCCCCGTAGCTCAGTGGATAGAGCACCTGATTCCTAATCAGGGGGTCGCAGGTTCAAGTCCTGCCGGGGTCGCCAAGGATTACGAATAGTTATTTGAATTGCACGTTCCGCAAGAATGGTTTTGCGGAACGCTGGCAGGTGGTTGCCGCCACGTCGCACAGAAAGCCCACGCCCCGGCCACGCAGGGCACTCATCTCCAGCGTGTGAATGCAGTAGGCCATGGCGGAGCTGTTGCGGAACACTGGGCGAAAATCGTAAAGCCCTACCTGTGCGGCGCAGACCACCGCCACGAGCCTGGCGGAAGAACGACCGAATGCAGCGGAGGCTACAGCCATGATCGCGAACCTTGGGAACCCTCGCCTGGCTTGTCATAATTCTATCATGTTAGAAATACCGTTGACGCCGAGCGCGCCCAATGTTAGCCACACCCAATGAAGATCGAAGACGCCGCATCTCGCCTGGAAGCGCTGGGCAACCCGACCCGGCTTCGCATCTACCGGACCCTCGTGAAGGCCGGTGATCCCGGGCTCTCAGTGGGCAAACTGCAGAGTCGCCTTGGAGTACCGCCCTCGACCTTATCGCATCATCTCAAGACGCTGCTCATCGTCGGACTGATCACGCAGGAGCGCGATGCCACAACGCTGATCTGCCGCGCCAACTATCCCGCTATGCGCGGGCTGGTGGGCTTCCTGGTCGACCAATGCTGCACCGAGGCGGACTGCGCCTCGATCCGCCAGCAGGCCGACACGGTCGCATAAAAATTTGTCCGAATGTTCGATCCATCTGGAAGGATGAATGCAATGTCCAGCACCCCGAAGACCGTTGCTGTGATCGGTGCCGGGCCGGTTGGCTTGGCGGCAGCCGCGCATGTTCTTGAACGCGGCATGCGGCCGGTGGTTCTTGAGGCGGGCAAGCAGGTCGGTCATGCGGTGCTTCAGTGGGGTCACGTGCGCATGTTCTCACCCTGGTCGTACAACGTCGACAGGGCTTCAGAGCGGTTGCTCGCCGAGCAAGGATGGAATGCGCCGGACCCCAATCACTACCCGACCGGCGCGGAGCTGGTTGAACACTACCTTGAACCGCTGGCGACGCGCGCAGCACTCAAGGAGCACGTTTGCACCAAGGCACGTGTCATTTCTGTGGCGCGGGCCGGTTTCGACAAGGTGAAGACGGTCGGTCGCGATGAGGCTCCGTTCGAGATCAGGTATCGGAACGGCCGTGGCCCGGAGACGTTGCGGGCCGATGCTGTCATTGACGCATCGGGAACATGGAACTCGCCCAATCCCGCAGGCATCAACGGTACGGAAGCTATTGGCGAGATCTCCAATGCCGGCCACATCGCCTACGGGATGCCTGATGTGCTGGGCCAGGAGAGACGGCGCTACGCAGGCAAGTCCGTGGCGGTCCTCGGCGCGGGTCATTCCGCCGTCGGCACCATTCTGGACCTCGCCGAGCTCAAAGACAGCGAACCGGCAACAGACATCTTCTGGCTGCTGCGTGGCGACCATCCCGAGAAATCCTTCGGCGGTGGGGCGGATGACAAGCTGGCGGCACGTGGTGAGCTCGGCAGGGTCTTCGCACACGTTGTCGGTTCGGGCCGCATGCGCGTCGAAGCGGGGTTTCGACTGTCCCTCGTCACGAGGGCGGGCCACAGACTAAGACTGAGCGCCGGTGCCGCTTGCTGCGGTCGACACGTGGAAGTCGACGAGCTGATCGTTGCCACGGGCTTCCGACCCGACCTATCATTCCTGCGCGAGCTTCGGCTCAATCTCGATCCGACGCTTGAATGCCCCCCGCTCCTGGCGCCTCTCATCGATCCCAACCTGCACAGCTGCGGCACCGTGCGGCCGCATGGCGCCCGCGAGTTGGCGCAGCCGGAGACCGGCTTCTATTTCGCCGGCATGAAGTCCTATGGCCGGGCGCCGACGTTCCTGATGATGACCGGCTACGAGCAGGTGCGCTCGATCGTCGCCGACATCGCCGGGGACAAGGAAGCCGCAGAGCGCGTCGAGCTCGTGTTGCCGGAGACTGGGGTCTGCAGCCGACCGCTTACAGCCGCTAGCGACAGTGCCGACTGTTGCGGCGGCCCTGCCCCAACTGGCGTTGACGCCTGCTGCCGACAGGATGCCGACGCCAAGGCGGCGGGCTCTAAAGGTTGCGGTTGCTCGTGACGCCGATCCGGTTCTACTTCGACTTTGCCTCGCCCTACGGCTTCCTGGCGGCGATGCAGGTGGAGCGCATCGATCGACCAATGATATGGCGCCCTTTTCTGCTCGGGGCGGTTTACAAGCAGGTCGGCCAATCGCCGTTGGAGCATCCGCTCAAGCGGGACTATGTGATCAAAGTCGATGCACCCCGCTTGGCACGGCGGATGGGCTTGACACTGAAAGTGCCGCAAGGCTTTCCGGAGCATTCTCTACCGCCTTCGCGTGCGTTCTACTGGATCGACGACCAGGACCCCGCGAAAGCCATCGCCTTCGCCAAGGCCGCGTACCGCCTGTATTGGCTGCACGGGCGCTCCACGGCCGACCCGCACGCCGCCGCCGAAGCCGCCGAGAGCATAGGGCTCTCTCGGGAAGCCTTTCTGGCGGGCATTCAGGAAACGGACGTGAAGCAACGGCTGATCCGAGAGAGCGAGCAAGCCATCGCCAAGGGCGTGTTCGGTTCTCCCTTCTTTCTCGCCGACGGGGAGCCGTTCTGGGGCAGCGACCGGATCGAGCTTCTGTCCACAGCTCGTCGCGACGCGCTTGCATAATACGATAATCCTTGAAATATTCTGCGAATGAATGAAGTCGCCATCGTTCGCGCGCTGGCCGCGCTCGCACAAGAGCACAGGCTCCGGATCTTTCGCCTCCTGGTGGGGCGTGGCCCCTCGGGCATGCCAGCCGGAGACATTGCCGACAAGATCGGCATCGGGCCCACCAACATGTCGTTCCACCTCAAGGAGTTGGAGCGGGCCGGGCTGCTCCGGGCTACCCGTCAGGGGCGCTACATCCGCTATGCCGTCGATGTCGAGGGCATGCGCAAGCTCCTCACCTACCTCACTGAAGAATGCTGTCAGGGACGGCCCGAACTGTGTGGCGACGCCTTTGCCGCGACTTCAAAGCTCTGTCGTCCCAAGAAGGCAACCGTCCGATGAGAGACAGCCCCTACCACGTGCTGTTCCTTTGCACGCACAATTCCGCGCGTTCGATCATCGCTGAAGCTGTGATGAACCGGCTGGGCGGCGGCAACTTCAAGGCCTTCAGCGCCGGTAGCCAGCCGCGCGGACACGTGCATCCATTCGCCTTGGACCTCCTCAGGAACACCGGTCACGAGGTAAGTGGCTTGCGCTCCAAATCTTGGTCGGACTTCGCGGGGCCGGGGGCGATGCCGCTCGATTTCGTGTTCACCGTCTGCAACAACGCCGCCAACGAGGTCTGTCCCGTTTGGCCCGGCCAGCCCATGACCGCCCATTGGGGCGTTCCCGACCCTTCGCTCGCCGAAGGCTCTGAAACGGAGCGGCGCCTCGCCTTTGCGGACACCATGCGGATGCTGCGCCAGCGCATCAGCATCTTCATGAGCCTGCCGCTCCGCACTCTGGATCAAATGTCGCTGCAGAACAGGCTACGGGAGATTGGTCGCATGCAGCTCGATCAAGAGAAGGCCTCCTAGGATGCCGCCCTCTCCGTCGCAGCGTCTCGGCGCCGAGTTCCTCGGCACGGCCTTTCTGCTCGCCACCGTTATTGGCTCGGGCATCATGGGCGAACGCCTGTCAGGTGGGAACGTGGCGATCGCGCTGCTGGGGAACACCATCCCGACCGGTGCCATCCTGTTCGTGCTGATCACGATGCTGGGGCCGATATCGGGGGCACATTTCAATCCGGTGGTTAGCGCCGTGTTTGCGCTGCGCAAGGAGCTGCCGCCGTCCGAGGCCGTCACCTACGTCGTCGTCCAGGTGCTGGGAGCGGTACTGGGCGTGTGGGCCGCGCACTTGATGTTCGAGGAGAGCCTGCTGCAGATCTCCACCAAGCTGCGGGCTGGCCCTGCCCAGTGGTTTTCGGAGTGGGTAGCGGCCTTTGGCCTGGTCGCCACCATTCTCCTGACACTCAGGGCTAACCCTGCCGCCGTTGCTGCGTCGGTCGGCTTCTATATCACCGCCGCCTATTGGTTCACCGCGTCTACGTCCTTTGCAAATCCCGCTGTCACCATTGCTCGCGCGCTCTCCAACACCTTTGCCGGCATCCGCCCAAGCGATGTTGTGCCGTTCATCATCGCGCAGATGGTCGGCGCAGTGTGCGCGCTCTATGTTTGCTGGCGGCTCTCGGCGCAGACAACCGAGATGAAAACGCCTCCGAGTTGAATGAGGAGCAGGACCGATTTCCGCATCTCCGCGCGCCCTCTCGATCAAGACGCATCTCATGTCGACAGGACAGTCCAGCATTCGAGCGCGACCGGGTACTGCGCTCGTTGCGGCAACCATCATGACTCTTCCGCTCGGGTCGATCTATGCTTTCAGCGTTCTGGTCGCCCCGCTTGAAGACCTCCACCAAGCCGGTCGGTCTGAACTTGCGTCCGTGTTCGGCATATCGGTGGTGTTCTTCACGATCGGAGCCAATCTGGCCCCGCTGCTGTTCAGACGGGTCCCTGCGCCGCTTCTCGTGGGTCTAACCGGCGCACTGTCTACTGCCGGGGTGGCTGTCGCAGCCGTCTCTCCTTCGCTCGCCTGGCTCATACTCGGCTACGGTTTGCTGTTCGCTACCGGCGGCGGGATGGCGTACGTCACGGTGCAGCAATGTGTGAATGCGGCGCCGCTCTCCAAGCCTGGCTTGGTCAATGGCTACCTGGTGGGTCTTTTTCCTCTCGGAGCAATGTTGGCCGCACCAGCCTTTGGCCTTGGGATCGACTGGGTTGGAGTGCGTCAAACGCTTGCCTGCCTTGCAGTGGTGGTCGGCGCGACGGGACTTGCTGCGGCACTGCTGATCGCGCATGCCGGCGTCGTTCTTGCAAACGCCGGCCAATCAACGGCGATGAAAGAAACAGGCTTCCGAGACGGTCTGCGCGGCACCTTCTGGAAGCTTTTCACCGTCTATTTTCTGGCGGCGTCCGCGGGCCTCATGGTGCTCAGTCAGGCGGCCGGCATGGTCGTTGCGTTCGGTGCCGGCAAATCGACGTCGTTGCTGGCGACGACCGGCATTGCAGCTGCCATCGCCGTGGCGCGCCTCTCGGGCGGGTGGCTCGTTGACCGGTTGCCCGTGCCTCTTGTTGCCGCATGCGCACAGACAATCGCGCTGCTTGCCGCAATCGCGCTGACGTTGATGCCATCACCAGAGATCGCGATCTTCACATTGGGGTTGATCGGCGTCGGCTATGGCCTCATTTCAGGTTTGATGGCTGCTGCCGTGGCGTCCTACTGGCCAAAGGCGGAATTTGGCCGAATCGTCGGCCGCACCTACATCGCATGGTGTCTGGCAGCGATCTCCCTGCCCGTTCTCGCGGGGCGTCTATACGACCTGACGGGCGGCTATGAAATGGCGGTCATGGTGGCAGGCGCCGCCAACCTGCTAGCGGTCCTGGTGGCGCTGACTTTGCCAAAGCAATAGCGTCCCAATCACCAAATGCTTGCACGCGCATGTCGCAACGTGCGGGCAAACGCATCAAAGCCTGATCTTCGCACGATAGATGCACATCGCATTTGCTTAGCAACACCAGACCGTGCAGATAGGGGCCGAAGATGGCCTTCAACTCGAATAAGCGTTGCGAACGCGCGTAAGTGTCGGCTTTCGCGCTGAAGCTGGAGTGGTGAAGAACTCCGATCCCATCGCGGCAGTGCAGACCGCATGTCCGCTCCCTCTGCACAACGTCGGTCAACCCGAAGGACGTGATAGGGTGGATCCGAGGGCTATCTCTTGCTGATCGACACCCTGGCGTTGCGATAAGGGCGGGGATGCCGAAATTGGGGCGCACCTCAAGAGGGTGCGTCCTCCCGCTTACCTCGGCGTGTTCGCCTTCAAGAATGTACGCAGATGGCGTACGGCCAACGGAACTCGATCCTTCGCCTCCTTCCATGGGAAGAAAGTCATCTGCGCGTTCGGCGCCAGCATGGCCGTTTCCTCTGCCACGGCATAGGGATGCGGCTCGGTGTCGTCCGGCATGACGAGCACCGGCGTCGTGCACCCGCGCACGAAATCACGCGTCACGCTGAAGACGAAGTCATTATTCTCGTGGTACATTTTCTCGAGGAAAGCAGAGCACGTCTCCATCGTGACATCGCGCCTCTTCTCGCACAGCGTCGGCGCCCAATTCTTCATATTGTTCCGGTAGAACAAGTCCGGCACTGTAGACCGGAAACCGCTCGGCATCGCTGGCACGGCAGCGATCACGCGCTGGGGCGCCCGCTGCAACATTTTCCAGATGAAGGGACCGCCGATGCAAAAGCCGAGCACCATGAACCTGTCGATCCCCAAGTGATCCATCAATCCGAGCTGGTCGTCGGCATACGAATCCCATGGCCGGTCGACCTCCACCGGTCCGGTGGATCCGCCGCCGTTGGCGTTCCTGAGATCCATCGTGATGCAGCGGAATTCGTCACTGAGGACACTCATCGGGTTGAACGGCGTTCTTTCCGATAGATAGCTGATGGTCGCATTCAACCCGCCGCCGGGAATGACCAGCAACGGGAAGCCGGAGCCCGCCTCTTCGTAATGAACCTGAACGGAGCTTCTTTTGTAGATTGGCATCGCGGATATCCTTGGTCGGGACGGGTTGGACTATTGCCGCAGCAGGAGAGGTGGCCGCTCGGCCCTGACCGAGTCACCTGTCACCTAGGGCGCAGATCGACGAGACGGGCGAAGGCGTGCAACTCGCGCTCGACGTCTGTGCCGCTGGTACCGAAGATGACGCCTGTTGCGCCGGCGGCCTCGAGCTTGGCGAGGCGGGATCGTAGGGCCTCCGGCGTGCCGGTGAACGTCATCTGCTCCGCGGCTGAGGTATCGATCAGCGCATCGTGGCCGTTGGAGATGTCCCAGTTGTGGCCGCGATTGACGACCAGATGGCGGGTCTGCTCCGGCACCTTCATTACGCTGTCGAGCCAAGCCTGCCCGTTGGGCAGGCGCCTGACCGCCTCGGGATCGCGTGCCAGCGTGCCGTGGTAGATCGTGCCGACAAGTGGCGCTACGGCCGCACGCACGCGCGGGCTAGTCGCCGTCTCGCCTGGGTCGAGCACAGTGCCATTGACCGACACGAGACAAGGATCGAAGCCCTGTCCGGGGTCGCGCAGCGCCACGAGGCCGTCGGCAACCTCCTTCGCGACGGCGCGCCCCTTGGGACCCTGCGCCGCGAGCAGCAGCGGCGTCCTGATCGGGCGGTCGGGCAGCAGGCCTGGCGAAGCCAGCAGCTGCGCCATGCCACCGTCGATGTCCACGGCCTCCCCCCGCAGCAGGGCCCGCACCTGCAGCAGATGGCGGCGCATCGCCTCCCACGACAAGGGCTTCTGTCCCAATGCGATCCGGCCGGTGAAGCCGGTGCCGAAGGCCACCATCAGGCGGCCCGGCGCAATATGCTCGAGGGTGGCGATGGCCGAGGCCTGCGCCACCGGATGGCGGTAGCTCGGGATCAGCACAGCCGGACCAATTCCGATGCGTTGCGCGCGTTCGGCGATGCGGGCGAGATGCACCCATATGTCGTGGCCAAAAGCCGGAACTTCCGGCGACCATACGCGCTCGTAGCCAAGCTTCTCCGCGAGCATTGCCTGGTCGAGCGCTTGCGGGCCCGGCGCCAGGCGGAAGGCATAAGTCAGCGGCATATCCACTCCATGCGCTTTGAGTTCAAGCAGCTCGGCGACACGCACGGCTCAGGATCGCGGGTCTTCTTCCGCTCCCTGGGGCTCAGCGGCCTTGAATTTGCCCTACAATAGGGACCCAGCCAGCCAGAGATCAATGTCTCGGAATCTATCTCTGCATTGCGGTCCACCCGTGCGCGGCTATGCCCCGTGGCCTGGCGGGGCTAAGGGACAACGAAAGCAAGCCGCAACTAGGGTGCTTCATCAAGCAAGAGCAAAGCGAAGAAGCAGGCAATGATCTAGCCTCCGGCCCCCTCAAGTCTTGAACGCCACGTTGCAAAGGATGGCTTTGGACTTACGCAATGCGGACGCAAGGTAAGTCGCTCCTGACGCTGGTGGCAAGCAACTGCTCGATCAGCTCGCATCCGCAGGCCGGATCGTAACGGATGGCATCTCCGGGCTGCCCCTGGTGCACCGGGTGCCCGACGTTGAAGAACCAACCTCGTGTTCCCACCTGTGGCGTAGCATTGTCGTCGGGATCTTGCATGCGCATCATGAAACTCGCGCCGGCTGCGGCGATGGCACTATCGGGCGCCGCCCTGCTCATTCTCGCGCTCGCGCCGCTCGGCACCGCGCTCGGCTGGTGGCATTTCGGGTTCGGCCTCTATTGGATGATGCCGACGTCGGGCTACATCGCGGCAACCGCGGTCGCTCTCGGCGTCGCGACCCTGGCGCTGGGCTGGTCGACGGTGCGCCCGCGCGGTCGTCTCGTGCTGGCCGTCGCGCTCGTCATGGGAACGGTCCTCGCCTACGTGCCCTGGCAGTATCAGCGTATCCGCTCGACCTTGCCGCCCATTCACGACATCACCACGGATACCGACACCCCGCCGGTGTTCGCCGCCGTTCTGCCGGCGCGCGCCGCCGAGAGCGCGGGCAGCGTCGTCTACGATCATGCGCAGCTGCCCGCCTTGCAGCGGAAGGCCTATCCCGATCTCGCGCCCGTCATGGCCGCGATGCCGGTCGCAAGCGCGTTCGACGCGGCGCAAAAAGTCGCCAAAGCATGGCGGGATGGCCATCGTTGCGGTCGATGCCGAGGGCGGCCGCATCGAGGCTAGTCAGCAGAGCCGCTGGTTCCGCTTCACCGACGACATCGTCATCCGGATTGTCGGCACCGAGGCGGGAAGCCGGATCGACATGCGCTCCACCAGCCGCCAGGGGCGGAGCGACTACGGCGTCAATGCCGCGCGCATCCGCGCCTACATGGCGGCGTTGCGCAAACGGCTGGGCTGATCCTGCGGGAATTTCGCGAACCTGGCTGCCAAGGCTGCGAGACATTTCGCCGGTGCTCCAAAGCCGGCGAACGGAGGGCAAGTGCTCTAGGCGTTCCCCGGCAGCGAGCGGATCGCGCCAGCCAGCCCCGCGAACTCGCTGATCGCCAAGGCCGACACAATCGCGCGCAGGGGCGCTTGACGAGCGGCCTGTATGCTTGCGGACCACTTCTGCCGGACACCAAGCATGTGATGGTCGAAAAGTGCCATCAGGCCGCGAGGATCCGGCAGAAATGGCTATCGCGGCGGGATCGACACAGACGGCTCCCCCTGGGGGCCACTTCCAGGACTCCGCAAGCGATATCCTCTGCCACCGCCTCGGAGCGTCCATCGGTACACCGCGAAGCTCTCTCGTGAAAACCGGATGCGGTAATCCGGCACATCCGGGTCTGTGAGGGGTGTGGATCACCTACTCGGACCGAAGACTTGAGAACTCCGCAAGCACATGACCGAACATTCATCGCGAGCCTGCATCAATCTCATTCGCTTTGCGCTCAGCCATAGATGTACTTCGGCAGCCACAGGGCCATCCCGGGGAAGGCGTACATGAGGGCCATGAACGCGACCACAATCCAGATGTAGGGCATCGTGCCGCGGAAGATCTCGTTGATCGTGACCTGCGGCGGCGCAACGCCCTTCAGATAGAAGGGGGCCATGGCAACGGGGGGCGACAGGAAAGAGGTCTGCAGGTTGAGCGCAACCATGACACCGAAGAACAAGGGATCGATGCCAAAATCGTCGAGCAAGGGGAGAAAGATCGGAACGAAAATGATGATGATCTCGGTCCATTCCAGCGGCCAACCGAGCAGGAAGATGATTGCCTGAGCCAGCAACATGAAGCCTAGCGAGTTCAGACC
>Ga0075428_100009632_pt1 | contig 10726 bp, 10 predicted proteins | sample RhiMetdeltSRZDD2_FD_75291 | JGI IMG/M metagenome (GOLD analysis project Ga0075428, IMG submission 75291) | Populus rhizosphere microbial communities from Tennessee, USA - Rhizosphere MetaG P. deltoides SRZDD2 | ecosystem: Host-associated > Plants > Roots > Rhizosphere > Soil | place: USA... | reverse complement strand
AGTAGTCAGTTCGGTGCTCGCCTTGGTTCGGACCACTGCGTACTGACCTCGGACCTCTGATCTCTGACCTCTGGACCCGCGCCGACCCGGATCGGCGTCTTACAGATCAAACAGGCGACCACGGTTCCGCGGTCGTGCTCTTCGACCAGCATGTACTTTCGGCATTTCGGCTCCGGGCACTGGACGGCGAAGACCATGGCAACTCTCGCGGCGCGGTGGGCAGCCTTTCCGCCATTGTAGCCTGGCCAAACGCCCGAGGGCCGGGGCGCGACGGATGTCGCGGCCCGGCCCCCGACCCGGGACGATAGGAGTCTGGACTATCCTTCCCGGTCCTTCTTGCGGAGGTAAATGAGCAGGACGATGAGGCCGATCACGGCCAGCAGCATCAAAATCATTACCCACCAAGGGAGGTCGTAAAGCATCGTTTCGGCTCCTGTCGAATTGCCTGGGAACGGAAAGGGAGAAAGGCCACGCCTCGCGTCCGCCCGGCCGGCAAGCACCGACGATAAGGGGGCTGGCTGAGGGTTGGCATAGTTCTAGCAACGGGTTGCGCCGATTGCAAGCGCCCACTTGGGGGCATGAAAATTTCGCCGGCTCGCGGTCGGCGCTGACGACAACCGCCCGCGAAACCCTCAATTGACCGTCCTTTGATGCGTGTTCGCGGCGATGCCGGCACGAAGACAACAGTAGCCCGCCCGCGGACGCCCCGTATCCTCGCAGGTAGCGGGGGACGGTCATGAAGCGGGTTCGCATCGGCAACGGCTGCGGCTTCTGGGGCGACAACCTGGACGCTCCCATCCGCCTCGCGCGCGACGGCCGGCTCGACTACCTCACGCTCGAGTACCTCGCCGAGCTGACCATGTCCATCCTCGCGCTGCTGAAACAGCGCGACCCCAACGCCGGCTATGCTCACGACTTCCTCGACGTCCTCCAACGGCTCACCCCGATCCTGCGCGACCAGCCGAGTCTGAAGGTCGTATCCAACGCGGGCGGGATGAACCCGGCCAGCTGCGCGGATCGGGCACGCGAAGTTCTGAGCGAATCGGGTCTAGCGGCTCGTCGAGTGGGTGTCGTTTCCGGAGATGACCTGCTGCCGCGACTGGACGACCTGATAGCCGTGGGCCACGCGCTGATCAACCTCGATACCGGCGAGTCCTTAACCAAGGTGCGCGATCGCGTGGTCAGTGCGAATGCGTACCTGGGCGCGCGGCCGATCGTCGATGCCCTCCGACTCGGGGCAGACGCGGTCATTACCGGCCGCGTTGCGGACGCGTCCCTGACCGTCGGGCCGGCGGCGTTTGAACACGGCTGGGAGTGGACCGATTTCGATCGGCTGTGTGCCGCGACGGTCGCCGGGCATCTGATTGAGTGCGGCGCCCAGGCGACGGGCGGGCTCTGGACCAATTGGACCGAAGTACCGGACCTCGCGGACGTCGGTTACCCGATTGCGGACGTCGCGGCGGACGGCCGGCTCCGCATCGAGAAGCCGGCCGGATCGGGCGGGGCCGTCAACTTCGAGACGGTCAGCGAACAACTCCTGTATGAGGTCGGCGACCCGGCCGCGTATTTGACCCCGGACGTGACCGCCGATTTCACCAGCATTACATTGACCGAAACGGCCCGCGAGGCGGTCGAAGTGACGGGCGCACGCGGCAGACCGGCCACCGACTCGTACAAAGTGTCCGTTGCCTACCGGGACGGGTACACAGCGAGTGGAACACTCGTGTTGTTTGGACCGGACGCGGAGCGTAAGGCGCGGTTCGCGGGCCAGGTGCTGTTGGACCGGCTCAGGCGGTCCGGATTCGAATACGCGGACGCGCTCGTCGAATGCCTCGGTACGGGGGAATGTGTGCCGGGGGTGATCCGCGGGCCAAGTGATCCGCCGGAGGTAGTCCTGCGGGTCGCGGTGCGGTCCCCGGAGCGCGCTGCCGTGGAGCGGTTCACGAAGGAGTTCGCACCGCTGGTCACGGCCGGCCCGCCGGGCGTCACCGGGTACACGACGGGCCGCCCAGCGGTGCGCGAAGTGTTTGCCTACTGGCCGGCGCTGATTGCTAAGAGCGCTGTTGACCCGCACGTGACGGTGAGGGTCTTGTAGCCGTTAGTAGCCGTCACGCTCCGCGTGACGAGCCCGGGCTCGTCACGCGAAGCGTGACGGCTACTAACCAGAAACCCGGACCCGCCGGCTGCTTGTTCCGCACATAACTAGGGGTTTGTCTGCGCCGAGGAAACACCCTGATGCGACATCCATTCGTCCATGTGCTCCTCACCGTGCTGCTCGTCGCCGCTCCCGTGCTGGGGCAGGAAGGCGACGGCGGTGGCGGGGGGCCGATGTTCCCCATCTGGTGGTGCATCTGTGGCTGTGCGTTTTTCCCCTTGTCGGTCGCCATCTTCTGGTACTTCCTGGGCTCGTTCCTGCAGGAGTACCTGCGCGGGCAGAAGCAGGAAAAAACCATGGAAGAGGTCGTCCGCGACGCGCCGCGAAAGCAGCAGGTGATGTTCAAGGGAGAAAAGGTCCCGGACTGGCGGATCGCGGCGCGGCAGCGCGCCACCAAGGCCATCCTGAAGTTCCTCTCCTACACGGACAACTGGTTCGAAAAGAAATACGTCGCGGACGTGGCGGACGAGGCCTTCCGGCTGATCAAGGAGGCGATCGAAGCCGGGTCGATCCAGGGGATCGAGCGCCGCGTCACACCCGGCTGCCTGGAGGAGGTCCGCAACGAGATCAAGAAGCTGCGAAAGGCGAGGGAAATCCACGTCTTCGACAAGATCCAGGTGACGGACGTGGATGTCCTGCACGTCGAGGCCCCGACGGGCAAGGAGAACCACACATTCACGGCCCTGATTTCGGCCCGGTCCCGCGACTACTACGAGGACGAGGAGACCGGCGAGGCCGTCCGCGGCGACAAGAAGATGTACGCCTACCAGGAGTTCTGGACGTTCCGTCGGTCCGAGAAGCGGTGGCTGGTCGAATTGATCCGCCCGACCACGGACCTGGACTTCGTCCTCGAGGAAAAGAACGTGCTGGCAACGATCGACCTGGAGGAATTCGCCAAGGAAGCCGACCCGGAGTTTATGAAGGAAGTCATTTCCCGGTGAGCCATGAGCGCGACTGCGACGGTGCCGCTCTCGACGATCGCCCACGGCCGGAGTGGCGACAAGGGGAACCACGCGAACGTGGCGGTAATCGCGTACACCCCCGTGGGGTTCGCCTGGCTGCGCGAGCACCTGACGGCCGAGCGCATCGCGGCCTACTTCGCGCCGTTACGACCTTCCGCCGTCGAGCGGTACGAGGCTGCGAACGTCCTCGGACTCAACTTCATACTCCGCGACGCGCTCGCCGGCGGGGCGTCGCGGTCGCTCCGGACGGACACTCAGGGAAAGACGTTTGCGTTGGCTCTGCTCCAGATGTCGATCGAGTTGCCGGCCGATCACGCTGAGATGCTGCGGCGAAAGTAGGCATTCATGTCCCTAGTGCGCTACGAAATCAACCCCCCGGCCGCCGTGCTCACCCTGATGCGGGCGGACAAGCGGAACGCGCTGAGCCGGGCGCTGATCGCCGATCTGGACGTGTCCGTCCGCAAGGCCGCCGCGGACGCGGCCGCCCGGTGCGTTATCATCACCGGCGATGGCCCCGCCTTCTGCGCTGGCATGGACCTGGACGAACTGCGCTCCACGGTCACGGCCGACTCCGAAGTGATCTGGGCGGACGCCCAGCGCCTGGCCGAGTTGTTTGACCGCATCTACTCTTTGCCGAAGCCCACTATCGCCGCGGTCAACGGAGCCGCCGTCGCCGGCGGGGCCGGGCTTGTCACCGTGTGCGACCTGGCCATCGCGGTGTCCGGGGCAAAGTTCGGCTACCCGGAGGTGCGTCGCGGGCTGGTCGCGGCGATGGTCTTGCCGCATCTGCTCCGCCATGTCGGCGAGCGGGCCGCCCGTTACCTGTTGCTGACCGGCGATGTCATCGATGCCGCGGAGGCAGCTCGGGTCGGCCTAGTCAATCAGGTTGTTGAGCCGGCTCAGCTGATGGACACGGCACTGAATTGGGCGAAGGCATGTGCCGAGGGAGGGCCGCAGGCGCTGGCAATGACCAAGGACCTCCTGAAGCGCTTCTCGAATCGTGCCATGTCGGTGGAGGAAGGCGCAAAGGCCAGTGCCGCTCCGCGGCTCGGCGACGAATGCCGCGCCGGGCTGGCCGCTTTTTTCGACAAGCGGCCGTTGCCATGGGTGTGAGCCCGGCATGCCGGACTATTTCGCCACCTGCGCCCGTGGGCTGGAGCCGCTCCTGGCCAACGAGCTGCGCGGTATTGGTGCCGGCGGAGTCCAGGAGGGCCGCGGCGGCGTGAGCTTCTGCGGAGACGCGGCACTCGTGTATCGTGCGAACCTCTGGCTGCGGACTGCAGTCCGCGTGCTGCGGCCAATGCTACACGCACACGTCGAGTCCCCGGACGAGCTGTACGCGGCGGTCCAGTCGGTCGATTGGTCGCAGTTCATGACACCGGACCACACGCTCGCGGTCGATTGCAACGTGCGCGACTCGCGGATTACGCATTCACAGTACGCGGCCCGCCGGGTGAAGGACGCGATATGCGACCAGTTCGTGGCGAAGATGGGCCGCCGGCCGAGCGTGGATGTCGAGCGGCCGATGGTTGGGCTCAACTTGCACATATTCAGGGACGATGCCGTGCTGAGCCTCGACTCATCGTGGGATTCGTTGCACAAGCGCGGCTACCGGCCGGTGTTGACCAAGGCACCGCTGAACGAAGCGCTGGCGGCCGGCCTGATCCTGTCCACGGGCTGGACCGGCCAGGTGCCGCTAGTGGATCCGATGTGCGGGTCCGGGTCGCTGGCGATCGAGGCGGCGTGGATCGCGCTCCGCCGGCCGCCAGGGCTGACCCGCAAGCACTTCGGGTTCATGGGCTGGTTGGATTTCGACGTCGCGGAATGGACCGCGATTCGGAACGAAGCGCGGGATCAGGTGTTGAAAAAGCTCCCGGCGTTTGTTGGCGGCAGCGACGTCCGGGCGGACGCGGTGGAACACGCCCGGGCCAATGCCCGCGCCGCCGGCATCGGCCACCTGCTAACGTTTGAGCGGCGTGACGTGAACGACTTCCACCCGCCGGACGGTCCACCGGGCGTGGTCATTTGCAACCCGCCGTATGGCGAGCGGATCGGCGACGAGCGCGATCTTCGCGCCCTGTACCGGCGGATGGGCGAGGTGTTTGCCGAACGCTGTCGCGGGTCCCAGTGTTTCGTGTTTACGGCGAATGACGCGCCGTGGCGGGAGATCCGGATGAAGCCGGTTTCGGCGACGCCGTTCTGGAACGGCCGGATCGCCTGCCGGCTACTGAAGTACACGCCGCCTTGAAGTTGGCCCGGTGCTCGCGACAATCATCCTCGGTTGTTCACCCACGGGGGTCTCATGTTCTTCTTCATGGATACCGACAGTGGCGGTGACCTGGTCCTCGTACTGTTTCTCGGGTTGCTCATCGGCGGGTTGACCGGCGGCATTCCGCTGGCGATCGGGCTGGTCCGCGGCAACAAGCCGATGGCCTGGACTGGGTTCGCCGCCTGCATGGTCACCGGCGTCGGCTGCTTTCCGATCGCCATCCTGGTGAGCCTGATCTTCACGGCCATTGTGGGCCTCACCGAGCCGATCGGCGCAAAGAAGCGCAAGAAGCGTCGCCGCCGGCGCGAGCGAGCCGACGACTTTCTGGAAGAGGATCACGACGAACACCAGCGGCGTCGCGACCGGTATGTGGACGAAGACGATTCGGACGAAGACCGCCCGCGGCGACGCAGCCGGGACTATGAAGTTGTTGACGACCAAGAAGAGGACCGGCCGCGCCGCCGGCGCGAAGACGACGACCGCGAACGCCGGTCGCGCCGCCGCCGAGATTTTGATGACGAAGACGAAGACCGGCCGCGCCGCCGCCGGCGCGATTGAGGTTAACCGCGGCGCGGAGGCTTGGCCCAGCGGAGCGCGGGCGTGCCCGGTTCCGGGTCATGAAACCAGTCCCCGAAACAGCACGCCCGCGCTCCGCTGCGCCAAGCCTCCGCGTCGCGGTTAACCATTGAGTTCCACGGCTTCTTCCCAGTGCTCGTATAGCACCTTGAGCCGGTCCTTGGCGTCTTCGAAGTCCGTCATCGTTTCCTTGACGAGGTTGGCGTCGCGGTAGATTTCCGGCGATGCGAGCCGGGCCTCCAACTCGGCAACTAACTCCTCCTGCTCCATCACTTCGCGTTCCAGGTCCTCGACCTTGCGGTACGGGAACCTCCGCTTGCGCTTGACCTTCGCCGGAGCCGCGGACTGCATAGCCGGCTTACCGTCAACTGAGGCCGTCGCCTTCTTCCGCTCGGCGGCCTCCTCCGCGGCGCGCGTTGCCCGCAGCGACTCGTACAGGTCGTAATTCCCGTACACCACCTCGACCTTGCCCGGCTCCATGACGATCAAGAGATCCGCGACCGCATTTAGAAAGTAACGGTCGTGACTGACTACGATCACCGTGCCGTCGAACTCCTTGATCGCCTCCTCCAGCGAGTCGCAAGCCCAGATGTCGAGGTGGTTCGTCGGCTCGTCCAGGACCAGGACGTTGGCTCCTTCGACGACGAGGCGGGCGATGGCCGCCCGGCTGCGCTCGCCGCCGCTGCAATCCTTCATTGGCTGGTCGATGATCTTGCCGGCCAGACCGAAACGTCCAAGGAGGTCGCGCATCTTCTGCTCGGTCAGGTCCGGGTCCGGCTCCGGCCAGACCGCCCGGATCACTGGCTTCTCGTCGTCCATTAGCTTCAGATGTTGGTCCAGGTATCCGACTTGGACCAGGTGCCCGCGCTTGACGGACCCCTCCGTCGGCTCCTCGTCGCCCATGAGGATGCGTAACAGTGTCGTCTTGCCGCAGCCGTTCGGGCCGAGGATGCCAAGCCGTTTGCCACGTTGGAGCTGGAAGTTCAGTCCCCTAAAGAGTTGCTTGGGTCCGTACGACTTGCCCAGGTCCTCGACTTCGAAAACGATGTCCCCCGAGCGGGGCACCTTGCCGAAGTGCATCCGCGGGACCTCGATCCGCGTTGGCGCGGACACGCGCTCGATCTTGTCGAGCGCCTTCTGTCGCGACTGCGCCTGCCGGGCGAGCTGCCCGTAGTGCACGCGGCGGATGTACTCCTCCTGCTTCTCGATGTACTCCTTCTGGCTTTCGTACTCGCGGAGACGCTGTTCGTAGCGCTCCTCACGCAGGCGGACGTACTGTTTGTAGTTGCCCGGGTAACTGGTGATCGTTCGATCGTGCAGCTCGAACACCTTGGTTACGACCTTGTTCAGGAAGTAGCGGTCGTGGCTGACAATGAGCATCGCCTGCGGCTGCTGGACCAGGTAGTTCTCCAGCCACCGGACTGTGTCGATGTCCAGGTGGTTGCTCGGCTCGTCGAGGAGCATGACGTCCGGCGAGGCAAGCAGCAGCTTGGCCAGTAAGAGCCGCCGCTGTTGACCGCCGCTGAAGGTGTGGACTTCGCGGTCGTTGTCCTCAGACCGAAAACCGAGGCCGCCGAGGACAGTTTCGACCTTGTGATCCAGCGTGTACGCGTCGTTGTGGCGGAGCAGTTCCGTCAGCCGATCGTAGCGGTCGGCCAGTGACTTGTGTTCGGCCGCGTCCGTGGAATGCGCGAGCTTGTCCGCGACCTCGATCATTTCCTCCTGGGCCCGGAGCAACTCCGCGAACGCGGATTTCGCCTCCTCAAAGAGTGTCCGGTGCGGCGCGAAAACCTCGTCTTGTTCCAGCAAGAGAACCTTAGCTCCTGCGTGCAAGCGGACGTCGCCGCGATCGGGCGTATCGTGGCCAGCAAGGATGCGCATGAGCGTGGACTTACCGGCCCCGTTCGGCCCGACGAACCCGACGCGCTCGCCGTGGAAAAGTTCGAACGAGAGGTCCTCGAACAACGGCCCGCGGTCAAACTCCCGCGAGAGATTGGAGCAGCTCAACAGAAGCATCGATCGTCCCTGGGTGTCATTCCCCAGAGGTTAGATTACGAAGGCGAGCGGAGCGGCGTCCGATGCGTTTGTGGGCACGAGATTCCGATCTTGTGCGCGCACCGACAAGATCGGGATCTTGTCGCCACGAACGAGGCTGGATGGATCTACTTCAGGACAAACGCGTCGGCCGGCGTTTGGCCTTTCCCGATTGCGCGTGCTTTTTGGATGTACGCCTTGGCTTCGTCGCGTTGGCCGTCGAACCAGAGTTGATGGCCGAGCAGGAACAACAAGTCCGGGTCGTCCGGAAACGCGGTCGCCGCCTGACGAAGTGCGTTGAGGTGGTCGTCGAACACCGCCGGTTTTTTCCAGTACATGCTCCGAGGCGTAAATCGGGCCTCCGACCAGTCGGCCCGCAGGGCCATGCCGGCGGCGATGGCCGCGACGGCTTCGCGATATTTGCCGCGGGCGAACTGGGCCTGGGCGACCCGGTAATGCGCCGACGGTTCGTTCGGAGTAATCTCCGCGGCCTTGCGGAAGAGTTCCAGAGCCCGGCCGTACTGTCCGTCGGCGAACGCCTTGGTTCCGTTGTCGGCGATGAGATCGGCCTCGGCGCGGCCGGCTGGCGGCACCGGCGGTCGCGGCGGGTCCGGTATTACCGCCTCAGGCGGCTTCGGAGCCGGGCCGAGCCTGACGGCCTTCGCGGGCGCCTTGACCGCCGGCGGGTCGAACTCCGGCGGAATCACGACACCGTTGCGCGCCGCGGCGGCCGCAGGCAGCGCACCGCCGTAAGGCGCCTGGATTATGTTCTGGATGATGATTGGTGGAGGCGGACTATAGACAACCGGCAAGCCCCATTGCCACTGGGCGAAGCCGCCGTTCCACGGGCCACCGGAGAAGCCGTAATAGCTCTGCGAATAACCGAACGTTCCGGGGATCACGCGCGGTTGCACGAAGATGCTGGCCCGGCCCCGGCTGAAGGAGGTCTGCATCGGCAGCATGACGAGCTGGGCGGAAGCTGAGCTGACCGCGAGCAAGGTGGCCATAATCGCGATCGCGCCACGAAGGGATGAGCGCATGACCGATCCTCGGTTAGGTAGCGGTCGACCGGCGCGCGGCCGTCCGTTACGGTTGTAACGGGATTATCGGTCGGGACGTTGGCGCACGCAAGGCGATCGTGGACTCGCGAGTTGTCTTGCGGTGCAGGCTGATTGTTCGCGGGGCGCTGTTGGAGTTCCGTAATCCGGCGGTTTTCGTTGGAGTTCCGCCTTTAGGCGGCGCGGGCACCGAACACCGCGTAAACGCGGGACTCCAACGAAGACTGGGACTTGGCGCCTACCGACCGTCTTCGTTGCAGTTCGGCCTTTAGGCGGGGCGCCGGACACCGCGTAAACGCGGAACTGCAACGACGACCTATGCAATTTTGTGCCCGCGAGTTTCATCGATAAGCTGTTGCAGCCACTGCCGGTACGGCGTGCCGCCGGTGCCGCGCGGATCCTGGACGTGGCGGTGGATGTACAGATCCGCCCAGCCGAAATGCACTTCGCGAAACGTCGCGATCGCTTCCAACGCCTCGTTGAACGCCTCCTTCGAAGCCAGCGGCTTGACCGGTGGCAGCGCTTCGACTTCATCGATCACCCGCCGGTGCTCGGCCGGCATGAACCGGCGCATGTCGGTCAGGTGATTGGTTAACAGAGACGGTTGGTGCGGGATCTTGAGGAACGCGACCAGCGTCGGCTGAATACTGGACTGTGCGCCGGTCTCGCCGCGATAGCTCATCGGCGCTGCGTCCACCCCTTCATAAACCACGTTTTCGAAGAAGCGGATATACGGCCGGAAGGTCTTGAAGTAGAGGTGCGGGTCCATTTTCTCGGGGATGCGCTTGAGCACCCCGACCTGGTCCCAGACTGCGGCCGCGATTTCCGCCAGCGGGCGATCGATCGCCTCGCCGCGCCGACCCGCGGCCAACGGTTCCTTCATCCGGTCGATCGCGGCGAGGATGCGCGCCGCGATGGCCTCGATCTCGACGTGCACCAGGATGAACCAGTGCTCGTCGTACATGTGCACGAAGTTCTGGACGGTGTCGATGTTGCCCAGGGCGATCGGACCGTCCGGTCGGAACCGCTTCCAGTTGTACAGGGCATAACCGTCGTAGCTGAGAATCGGCGGTCGGTTCAGGAGTCGGGCCGCCCGGCAGAGCGGGACCGCGATGTTCCGTGGCAGCACCGATTCGGGCGGCAGCGGGACCTGGTTGATGTAAGCGGAGGCGAGGAAACCGAGGCGAATGTAATAGAGCCGCAAGTACGGCAGTCGGTCCGGCGTGAGCGGCCCGTCGGGCCAGGCGGGCAGGGCGAGTCCTCGCGCGTAGGTCCGAAAGCCAGGGTCCTCCAAGTGACTGGGCAGGTCGCGGCCGAGTTCGTCCAATCGAGTGAGCTCAGAGTCGTGCGCGAAGTGCGTGACCGGATCCGGATCGGGCAGGAACCCGCGGCGGGCAAACGTAGCGTCCATCAATTCCTTCCGGGGCGACGGGGTACTGTTAAGCGAGTATACCCCGTGCAGGCAAGAGCGGACGGGGTCGAGTCGTGCCGCCACTCCGTATCGGCCCGAGATGCGGCAGCGAAAGCGTCACGCAGGAGTTCCGGTCGAATTTCGCTCGGGTGCTTCGTCGAAAACGGGGTGTCGAAATCGGTCTCCCCCGTTCGTCGTTCGGATAGAGGAGGACACCATGAAGTTCTTACTGTTGGCGTTCGGAAACGAAGAGAAGAGTTC
>Ga0075428_100009631_pt1 | contig 10726 bp, 5 predicted proteins | sample RhiMetdeltSRZDD2_FD_75291 | JGI IMG/M metagenome (GOLD analysis project Ga0075428, IMG submission 75291) | Populus rhizosphere microbial communities from Tennessee, USA - Rhizosphere MetaG P. deltoides SRZDD2 | ecosystem: Host-associated > Plants > Roots > Rhizosphere > Soil | place: USA... | reverse complement strand
AGGACGAGCGCGACGCGATCCGGCTCGTGCGGCAGTGCGTGCGCCGGCTCAACTGGCGCAAGCTCGGCCCGCCACCGCGCGGGGCCGGGGCCGAGCCGAAGTACGACGCCGACGACCTGCTCGGCATCCCCAGCGCGGACCTGCGGATCCCGTACGACCCGCGCGAGATTCTGGCCCGCGTCGTGGACGGCAGCGAGTTCGACGAGTTCAAGCCGGCGTACGGCACCGCGCTCGTCACGGGTTGGGCCGAGCTGCACGGGTATCCCATCGGCGTGCTCGCCAACGCGCGTGGCGTGCTGTTCAGCCCGGAGGCGCAGAAGGCGACGCAGTTCATCCAGCTCGCCAACGCCTCGGACACACCGCTGGTCTTCCTGCAGAACACGACCGGGTACATGGTCGGCAGCGAGTACGAACAGGCCGGCATCATCAAGCACGGCGCTCTGATGATCAATGCGGTGTCCAACTCACGGGTGCCGCACCTGACGCTGAACATCGGCGCGTCGTACGGCGCCGGCAACTACGGCATGTGCGGCCGGGCCTACGACCCACGGTTCCTGTTCGCGTGGCCCAACGCCAAGTCGGCGGTGATGGGGGCGGCGCAACTGGCCGGTGTCATGGAGATCATCACCAGGCAGGCGGCCGAGTCGAAGGGCATACCGTTCGACGAGGAAGCGGCGTCGAGCGCCCGCGCGATGATCGAGTACCAGATCGAGAAGGACTCCGCGGCTCTGGCGATGTCCGGCCGGCTCTACGACGACGGCGTGATCGACCCGCGGGACACCCGTACCGTCCTGGGAATCTGCCTCTCGACTATCCACAGTGGACCCATTACGGGCGCCGAGGGCTTCGGCGTCTTCCGGATGTGAGGAAGCGATGATTCGCAGGCTGCTCGTCGCCAACCGGGGAGAGATCGCCCGACGGATCTTCGCCACCTGCCGGGTGGTCGGCATCGAGACGGTCGCCGTCTACTCCGACGCCGACGCGGGCGCGCCGTTCGTGGCCGAGGCCGACTACGCGGTCCACCTGCCGGGCAACTCGCCGACCGCCACGTACCTGCGCGGCGACCGCCTCGTCACGGCGGCGCTCGAGGCGGGCGCGGACGCGATCCACCCGGGCTACGGCTTCCTCTCCGAACAGGCCGAGTTCGCCAGCGCCGTCATCGACGCCGGCCTGACCTGGATCGGCCCGCCGCCCAAGGCCATCGCGCTCATGGGGTCCAAAGTGGAGGCCAAGGCGCTACTGGCCGACGCTGGCGTGCCGATGCTCCCGAGCTGGTCCGAACCGGCCCAGGTCACCGACTTTCCGGTCCTGGTCAAGGCGTCCGCGGGCGGCGGCGGCCGCGGCATGCGCGTGGTGCGCGAAGCCGAGAGCCTGGCCGAGGCGATCGCCAGCGCCAGGCGCGAGGCGGCCGCGGCGTTCGGCGACGGCACTGTCTTCTGCGAACGGTACGTCGAACGCGCGCGCCATATCGAGGTACAGATTCTGGCCGACGCCCACGGCGGCATCGTCACGTTCGGCGAACGGGAGTGCTCGATCCAGCGCCGGCACCAGAAAATCATCGAGGAGACGCCGTCCCCGGTCGTCACACCGGAACTGCGCCAACACCTGTGCGCGTCGGCCGTTGCCGCGGCTCAGGCGGTCGGTTACGTCGGCGTCGGTACCGTCGAGTTCCTCCTCGCGCCGACCGGTGAGTTCTACTTCCTGGAGATGAACACGCGGCTGCAGGTCGAGCACCCGGTCACCGAGTGCGTCACCGGCTTCGACCTCGTACGGCTGCAGCTGCTCGTCGCCGAGGGTGGCAACCTGCCGCTGGCCGGGGCACCGCCGCTGCGCGGCCACGCGATCGAGGTACGGCTCTGCGCCGAGGATCCGGCCTACGCCTGGCTGCCGTCGACCGGTACGCTGCACCGCTTCCGGATCCCCGACGTGGCCGGCGAGTTCCGCCCGTTGCTGCAACCCGGGCTGCGGCTGGACTCGGGCGTGCACGACGGCTCTGAGGTCAGCGTCCACTACGACTCGATGCTCGCCAAGTTGATCGCCTGGGCACCCACCCGGCAGGACGCCGCCCGGCTGCTGTCCAGTGCATTGGCCCGCGCCGAAATCCACGGTGTGGTGACCAACCGGGATCTGCTCGTACGCGTCCTGCGGCACCGGTCCTTCACCGACGGCGCCATCGATACCGGCTTCCTGGACCGGCATCCCGAGGTCTTCGCTCCCCTACTGTCCTCTGTGGACGGTGTAAAGCTGTCCTGCCTGGCGGCCGCGCTCGCCGGTGCCGCCGCGCGGCGGGCCGCGACGCCGGTGCTGTCCCGGGTGCCGTCCGGCTGGCGCAACGTGCCATCCGGCGCGCAGACCGCGGTGTTCGAAGGGCCGTCCGGCCCGGTCGAGGTGGCGTACCGGATGGACCGGACCGGAGCCCTGGCCGCCTGGTCGGTGCGGGCTGTCGACCCCGAGGAGCTGGACGTCGCGGGCCTGGGCGGGCAGGTGGCAGGCGACGATCACCCACCGGCGGCGGTGGTGTCCGCGGATGCCGAGCGGGTCGTGCTCGACGTGATGGGCATCCGGTTGGCGTTCCAGGTGAGCCGGGTGGGCGATGTGTCCTACGTGGACAGTCCAGAGGGGTCGGTGGCGCTGACCGAGCTGCCCCGCTTCCCGATGCCCACGCCGGACATCGCCGAGGGCTCGCTGGTGGCACCGCTGCCCGGCGCGGTCGGCCGGGTGCTCGTCGTACCCGGCCAGCGGGTCGCCGCCGGCGATCTGCTCATGACGCTCGAGGCGATGAAGCTGGAGCACCCCGTACACGCACCTGCCGCCGGCATCGTCGCCTCGGTGGCCGTGTCCACCGGCGCCCAGGTGGACACCGGCACCGTGCTGGCGGTGTTGACGCCCGACCCCTAGTTCGTTCGTTCGCAGGAGCCCCTCATGATCGATCTGACCCCGGAACAGGAACAGCTACGGGATGCCGTACGCGGGCTCGGCCGCCGGTACGGCCACGAGTACTACGTCCGCAAGGCCAAGACCGGCGAGCACACCACCGAACTATGGACCGAGGCCGGAAAGCTCGGGTACCTCGGCGTGAGCCTGCCGGCCGAGTACGGCGGCGGGGGCGGCGGCATCACCGAACTGGCCATCGTGTGCGAGGAGCTCGCCGCGGCCGGCTGCCCGCTGCTGCTGCTCGTCGTCTCCCCCGCGATCGCCGGCTCGATCCTGGCAAAGCACGGCACCGAGGCGCAGCGCAAGCAGTACCTTCCCGGCATCGCGGACGGCTCCCAGAAGGTCGTGTTCGCGATCACCGAGCCCGAGGCCGGCTCCAACTTCCACCGCCTCGGTACCGTGGCCCGCCGCGACGGTACGGACTGGGTGCTGTCCGGGCGCAAGGCGTTCATCTCCGGTGTGGACGAGGCGGGGCACGTGCTCGTCGTCGCCCGTACCGCCGACGAGGCCACCGGCAAGCTCGCGCCCGCGCTGTTCCTCGTACCGACCGACGCCCCCGGGCTCTCCCGGTCCCAGCTGGAGATGGAGATCGTCTCCCCGGAGAACCAGTGGCTGCTCTACCTGGACGACGTCCGGCTACCGTCCTCGGCGGTCGTCGGCGAGGACGCGAGCGTCGGGCTGCCAGCGCTGTTCGCCGGGCTCAACCCGGAGCGGATCACGGTGGCGGCGATGGGCGCCGGCACGGCGCGGTACGCGATCGAGCGCGCTTCGCAGTACGCCGGCAGCCGCTCGGTCTGGGGCCGGCCCATCGGCAGCCACCAGGGTGTCGCGCACCCGCTGGCACACGCCGCGATCCAGGTCGAGCTGGCCCGGCTGATGATCGCCCGCGCGGCGGCCCTCTACGACGCCGGGCGCGACATCGAGGCCGGGGTTGCCGCGAACATGGCCAAGTACGCGTCGTCCGAGGCCGCCACGCTCGCCGTCGACACCGCGATCCAGGTGCACGGCGGCAACGGCATGACCACGGAGTACGGCGTGGCCACCCTGCTCGGCGGAGTAAGGGCCGGCCGGATCGCCCCCGTGAGCCGCGAAATGATCCTCAACTTCGTAGCCCAACACGTCCTCGGCCAGGAAAAATCGTATGGTTGATCATGAACTTAGTTGCGGGGTCGACGGCGTGTCGCGCTACCAACTTCATGATCAACCCGAGTGGGCTGGGGCCTGAGCTCAGTGGCCCAGCGTCGCGCCGGTGAGCTCGTTCTCGCCCTTGCCAGCCAGGCACCGGAAGTCGTGCTGGCCGGCGTCGTACTCCCCCTCGGTCGGCGGGAGCACCGCCAGCCGCCAACCGACCGTGTCGAGGTCGACGGTCAGCAGGGTGGCCACGTTGCAGGTACGCCTGACCGCGTCGTCGCCGAGCACGGCTGAGTGCGGCCGCCCGCGGAGGCCGACCGGTAGTGGCGCCAGCGCGTAGACCTCCCAGGTGTGCGTCTGCGCGCACGGTACGGCGTCGGCGTGCGCCACGCCGTCGACCATGGTCATCTGGCTGTAGCACTCGGGCCGCGCGGGGCAACGCGCCGCCACGACCGTCGACAGTAGACAGTCAGCGCTCGTCGCCAACGCGGCCGGCGACGGCGAGGTACCAGTGCTGGGCTCGTGCGCGGAGGCGTACCAGATGCCGCCACTGAGCAGGGCCAAAACGAGCGCACCGGTGCCGAACGCGAGCCGGGTCCGCCAACCGGCCGCGAACCGGGTACGCCACATGCGAGGTGGCGGGTCCGGCTGATGCGGCACGGTGTCGTCGCTCTGCGGCGGGCGTACCGGAACCGAGGCTGTTCCGATCGCCACCCCCGGCCGGCCCGCCGGAGGCGATGGCTTCGGCGGCGGAGGCGGCGGCGCGATCGGTACCGCGGCGAGCAGGTCGCGCAGCCGTTCCGCGGTGGGCCGGTCCTCGATCTCGTTGGCCATCCCCTGGCGCAGCACGTTCAGCAGTGCCGGCGGCACGCCGGGCAGGTCGGGGATCGGCTCGGTGAACAGGTCCAGCAACGTGAGCAGGCTCGGGTTCTTGTCCTTCTGCCAGCGCGGCGGTCGACCGTTCATGAGCGCGTACAGGGTTGCGCTCAGCGCGTACACGTCCACCGCGGGCGACGGCGAGTGGTGACGGAACAGCTCCGGCGGCGCGTACGCCGGCGTCAGCACGTCCAACGTGACCGAGGTGTCCCGGGTCTCCGCCAGGATCGCCAACCCGAAGTCCGCGAGCGCCGGCTCACCGAACCGCGTGATCAGGATGTTGGCGGGCTTCACATCCCGGTGCAGTACGCCCAGCGCGTGCGCGTCGGCCAGCGCATCGGCGATCTTCATGCCGACCTCGCGCGCCTCGTACGGCGACAGCGGACCTTCCTGCATGCGATCGGCGTACGAGCCCTCGCACAACTCCATGATCAGGTACGGGTGGCCTTCGGGGGTGACCCCGGCGTCGAACAGGTCGACGACATGCGGGTGCGACGACATCCGTCCGGATGCCCTGGCCTCGCGCAGGAACCGGCGACGATCGCGTTCGTTGTCCATCGTCCGGTTCTCGATCTTGACCGCTACCTCGCGAGCCACCGATTCCTGGATCGCTCGGTACACGGTCGCGTACCCACCTCGGGCAACCACCGTCAAGCCGGACAAGCCAGGCACGGCAGGTGGCGGCGGCTCGGGGGGACGGTCGTTCACGGAGTCCAACGGTACGCCAGCGCGGTACCGCTGTTCTGCCGAGCGCCTGCTGACATCGGTCGCTCCGGTAGGGTCGTCGCGAGTGGACCGGGCGGGCTGAGGGGTACACGGTGAGCTCCGCCTCCATGGGTATTGAATTCTGACTTTCTACCCGGTCCGACAGCAATCGCTATCGGAACCGGAGCCAGTCACCGTGTACGCCTTCGTCGACGAGTCCGAACGTCCCGGCCGCTACATCTGGGCCGCGGGTGCCGGCGGAGATTGGCGTCGTCGGGTGGCCGATCGAATCGAGCGGGAGGTAGCCATCGACCCGTAGACAACGCGAAACCCGGACCCCCACCGTCCGGAGAAGACCCGGGTTCACTTCCGAGGGCTCAGCGCCCTGGCGTATCCACGCTACTCGCGCATCACCCGCCGTGTCGACCGTCAGTCGCCGGTATCGGCCAGTCGGGCTACGAGCGCGTCGGCGGCGGCGCGTTCGCTGACCTGCTGGGTGGCGTACGCCTGGTCGACCGCGAGTTCGGCGGCCGCCCGCGCCTCGTCCACCCGTCCACAAGCGAACAACGCCTCGGCGAGTACCCGGGACGCCGTGACCCGGCTGCGCACGTCGTCGCCGGGCATGGACGCGGCCCGCGAAGCCCAGTCCAGAGCCTGGTCCGCGTCGCCCAACGCCAGCAGCGCCCCCGCGAAGAGCGCCACCGCCTGCCGGCGGGGGAAGAGCAGTGAAGGAGCGTCGGCGTCCTCGGCCACGGGCTCCAGCAACGCGACCGCCGAGTCCGCGTCGCCGGCGGCCAACCGGGCCAGAGCCAGCAGTACCTGCGGACCGACCTGGGCGCCGTCCAGTACTCCATGGGGTTCCACCGCATCGAAGACCGCCAACGCGTCGGCCTCGGCCGCGACCGGGTCGCCGCGGTCGAGCGCGACGAGCCCGTGGATCGTCCGGGCCATGCCGATCAGCAACGGGTGTGCGGTGCGCTCGCCGTACGTCAGCGCGTCGGTCAACAGATCCGCCGCGTGCTCCGGCTCGGCCAGTCCACGGGCGATCACGCCACGGACGACGAGGGCGAACCCCCGTCCCCAGTCGTCGTCCGCGGACGCGAAGTCCCGGTACGCCCGTCTGGCCTCCCGGTCGGCCTCGGCCAACTCCCCCAGCTCGGCCGCGGCGAACGCCTCGACGGCCCGCAGCGTACCCACGGCCCAGGCCTCGCCGACCCGCTCGCCGAACGGCAGGAACCCGCGGGCGAGCCGTTGCGCGTCGCGCAGCCGGCCGGCGAGCAGCCGGGCGAACGCGGTCGTGCCGCGCAACCACGACCGGCCCACCGGGTCGTGCAGCTCGGCGAACAGCCGCGCGGCGCGGGCCAACGCCGCGTCGGCGCCACGGAAGTCGGCCCGGGTCGTAGTCACCCAGGCCAGACTCTGCAGCGACCAAGCCTGACTGCGGCGGTCTCCGGCGGTGACCGCGACCTGGTACGCCGCGGCGAACCGGGAGCTCGCCTCGGCCAGCCGCCCGGCGAGGAAGTCCGCCATACCCAGACGCCGCATCGCCTCCGCCCGCTCGGCCGGCAGGTCGGCGGCGGACGCTACCTCGAGCGCCTCCAGCCAGACGTCGTACGCCCGTGCCGGATCCCCGGTCAGCCGGTGCGATCGACCGGCTACGAGCAGTGCCCCGGCCCGCGTCGCCGGGTCGTCCCCGGCGTTGGCCGAGATCTTCTCGGCGAGCGCCAGCGCCTCGGCCGGGTGGCGCAACTGCAGCAACGCCTTGGCGTGGACGAGCCGGTCGGCGACTGCCAGCGCTTCGCCGGCGAGCCGGGACGCGCGTTCGATGTACTCGACCGTCAGCGCCGGTTCCCCCACCGCCGCGGCCCGCCGGGCCGACCGGACCAAGGCCGCCACGCCGTACGGGGCGACCGTGCGGGCGCTCGCGTCGGCCGGCAACCCGACGGCGTCGGCCAGCGACGTGGCCCACTCCGCTTGCTCGGCGACGAACGCGTCCCGGGCATCGTCCCCGAGGTCGGGACGGCCACCGTTCGGGTTGGCCGCCCACCGCGCAAGGTACGCGTGCCGCTCGGCCAGATCCGCCTTACCCAGCCCGCCGTACGCCGCCTCGCGCATCAGCGGTGTCGCGAACTCGTACCCGCTGCGGGCCCGGCGCAGCATCCGTCGGTTGAGCAGCTCCTCGACCGAACGCTCCAGCTCGACCGCGATGACCGCCGCGGGCCGCCGGTCCCGTCCGGCGCGCCGTTCCCGCAACGCCTCGAGCGCGGTAGCCGGTACCGCGTCGCCGATCACCGCCGCGTCCCGCAGCACCGATCGAGCGTCGGCGGGCAGCGCGTCGATGCGTGCCGCGAGGACCGCCGCGAGGTCCCGCGACAGCAGCCGGCCATCGAGCGAGCCCGACGCGAGCCGCCAGGCGACCGAGCCCGATCCGTGCGGCCCCCGGGCCGCGCCCGCGGTCAACGCGCCCCGCTCGAGCAGCAGCGTGACCAGTTCGGCCAGGTAGAACGGGTTGCCCTGGGCGGTGGCGAGCAACTGGTCCTCGTCGGCCTGCGCCAGGCGCCCGCCGCCGAGGTACGCGGTCAGCAGGCGCGCGGCGTCCGCCCCACGCAGCGCCGGGAGCGGCTGCACCTCCGCGTCGGCCAGCCTGGTCAGACCTCCGGCGGTACGCACCAACTCCGGCCGACCCAGCAACAACGCGAGTACCGGTCCCGTCAGCCGGGACAGGGTGACTCCCAGCGCACCGACGCTCTCCGGGGTCGCGTCGTGCAGGTCGTCCACGATCAGGACAAGAGGCGCTTCGGTAGCCAAGCCGCTCAACAGGTCGGCTACCGCCGCGGGGATCGCCTCGAGGAACGGGTCCGCCCGGTCGGCGTGTTCGACCACACCCTGCGGCGCCGGCGCCGGCTCGCCGTACCCGAGCAGAGCCAGCAGCAGATCGGTCGCGACGATCGGAGTCAGCGCGCTACCGCGCGAGAGCCGCTGACCGAGCCGGCGCAGCCGCTCCTCGGCGGCGACTCTCTGTACCCCGTTCTCGGGCAAGCCGACGGCGCTGCGGACGAGGTCGGCCAGTGGGGCCAGCCGGCGGCGCTCGCCATACGCAGCGCAGTGCACCGACAGCACCCGGGCTCCGGCGTACGCGGCGAACCGTCCCGGCCCGGGGTCGTAGCCGGCGGCCAGCCGCTCTACCTCGGCCGCGAACCGGCTCTTGCCGATCCCGGCCTCGGCCGTCATGACCAGTACCCGTGGCTCGCGCCGGTCCACGACCTCGGCGAGCCGGCTCGCGACCCGGCCCAGCTCGGACTCCCGGCCCACGAACGGCGCCTCGTCACCCAGCCCGGACCGGGTACCGGGTGCGTCCCGGAGCCCCAGCAGCTCATACGCCTCGACCGGTTCCCGCTTGCCCTTCAGGCGCAATGGGCGCAGCTGCCGCCATGCCGCGACCCGCTTGGTGGCGTTGGCGGTGGCCGCGCCGGCGTACGCGGCACCGACCGCGGCCGCGTCCGCGAGCCGCGCGGCGGTGTTCACGGTGTCGCCGATGACCGTGTACTCCAGTGCTGCCTGGACGCCGGCCACCACGTCCCCGGTGTTGAGCCCGACCCGCAGCCCGAGCGGCGCGCCGCCGCCCCGCTCGTCGTCCAGTACCCGGCGGACCGCCCGCTGCATGGCCAACGCGGCCCGGACCGCCCGCTCGGCGTCGTCCTCGTGCGCCACCGGTGCACCGAAGACCGCCATGATGCCGTCGCCGGTCAGCTTGTCGACGTGGCCGCCGAATGTCTTGACCGCGCCGGCGAGTGCCGCCAGCACCCGGTCGGTAACCGCGCCGACCCGCTCCGGATCGAGGTCCTCGGCCCACGCGGTGAAGTCCGAAAGATCCCCGAACAGGACGGTCACCACCCGCCGCTCGGTCGCCGGTAGGGTCGCGGCCGCGGGCAGGGCCACCCCGCACTGGTGGCAGAACCGCGCGCCGGGTACGGCCACCGCACCGCAGACCGGACACGTCACGGTGGGTCCAACCCGAGTTCCGGGTCTCCGGATTCCCCATCGAGGTACGCCAGCTGGGCCCGTACCGACCACTCGGCGGCCGGCCACAGAGATCGATCGACGTCGGAGTAAACGCGTTCCACCACGTCAGCGGGGGTCCGGGCACCGGCCTCCCGAGCCGCTCGGACCTGGTCGAGCCGGGCCCGCCGGTGTGTCAGATAGAAGCGCGCGGCGACGGCACAGTCGGCGAGCGGCGGGCCGTGCCCGGGCAGGACCGGGATCGACCCGAGCCCGGCGAGCACCTCCAGACTGTCCAGGTAGTCACCCAGGTTGCCGTCGGGCCAAGCCACCACGGTGGTACCGCGGCCGAGGATCGTGTCGCCGGTGAGGACGGCGCGTTCGCGCTGTCCAGCCCGGCCTATGCCTTCCGGCCGGGAACCTTTGGAGGAGACCAGGAAGCAGACGGAGTCCGCGGTGTGACCCGGCGTCTCCAGCCCTTCGAGCTCGAGCCCGGCCGACGAGACGAGCGGCCCCCGCGAGTTCACCACTACCGCGTCGGGGACCAGCTCGACCAGCCGCCCGATGCCTTCGATGTGGTCGAAGTGGCCGTGGGTCGACAGGATGAGCCCGATCGGGCGGTACGCCGCTACCGCCGCGAGGTGCCCCTCGTCGAGCGGGCCGGGATCGACCACGATCGCCGGAGCGTCCGGCTCCGCCCGCAATACCCAGGTGTTGGTGCCGTCGAGCGTCATCGGTCCGGGGTTCGGCGCTCGGACCAGCGTCGCCCAGCTCGGCAGCTCGTCCAGCAGGGCGGCAGTCGGCACGGAGACATGGCCCACCATGCCGGCGATCGTACGGCGCCAGGCTGTGGGAACCCCGTGAATTCCGCGCTAGGCGATCTCGACGATGACCTCGACCTCGACGGGCGTACCGCGAGGCAGCTCGGCGACTCCGACGGCGCTGCGGGCGTGCCGGCCGGCGTCGCCGAACACCTCGTTGAACAGCTCGGACGCGCCGTTGATCACTTCGGGCTGGCCGGTGAACCCCTCGGCCGAGGCCACGAACCCGACCACCTTGACGACCTTGGTCACCCGACTCA
>Ga0075428_100009628_pt1 | contig 10728 bp, 10 predicted proteins | sample RhiMetdeltSRZDD2_FD_75291 | JGI IMG/M metagenome (GOLD analysis project Ga0075428, IMG submission 75291) | Populus rhizosphere microbial communities from Tennessee, USA - Rhizosphere MetaG P. deltoides SRZDD2 | ecosystem: Host-associated > Plants > Roots > Rhizosphere > Soil | place: USA... | reverse complement strand
TGGTTGGCGAGCCAGATCCGAGAGGTGGCCCGATTCGTCAGGAACGGATCCCAGAACTGCGCCGCCAGAGCGTAGCCTTCCCGGAGATCGGTCGTCGGCAGGTTCACGGTTTCGGCCGCGATCATCGCGAACGGTTGTTCCCAGGAGGCCGGCGGCTCGGGCAACCGCTCCGGAATCGGGTGGGTCCCACGTCTGGCAAACGTTGCCTCAACGGCCCGCGCGAGCCGATCGGCTTCGATGTTCTCGAGAGACAGGACGGAGATCAGATCGACCAGGTCTCGTACACGGGTGTTTTCCTGGGCGCGAGGGAGCGTGTCGGACTGGACAACGCCGCCTCAATGAGTCGTCTGACGTCCCGTCGATGCTGATTGGGGCGGCGATCGGCGGCGGCCCGGAGGGTGCCGGGCTCGGCGAGGCCCCGGTTGAGCGCGTCTCGGACCGCCTTGTGGATCTGTGAGGGATCGGTCCCGGTCGCGGCGGCATCAATGATCGACCGTGTGGGGGTGGTCACTCGGACGCCGCTGTAGTCGCGGACTTCATCGGGCGGGAGCGGCTCAAGGTGCACCTGGAACGGCGCGGATGTGCGGTGAAACGGACGCGGGACGGTCACGTGGATGCGGGCCGGCAGAACGTCGGCAAGGTCGTAGAGGGCGAGCTAGAAGGGCTCAGTTTTCGCGCTGTCGATTTCCAGCACATCCCCTTCGAACACCGACCTGGATGGCTCCTCGGTAAGGAACCGTGCACGTTCCTTCTCGCTCATTACGTACCTTCTCTCGTGAGTCGCGGCTGCCAATTCCTGACCGAGTTGGACGGCTGGCTATCAAAGCTCCGCCGCTAATATCCCTTGCGGCTATGATGTGGCCCGGCCATCCTGGCTGGAGGGCTCACATCTGTGGAGATACGCGAGGATTACGAGAACTGCGCAGGGCGAGCGTTCTATCGGGTTGCGGGCAACAATCCACCGATCTTGCGCGACTTCTTTTCGTATCGTGACCTTGGTAGGCCCCTCTTTGACGAGAGCCAGGAAGGATACGAGAACTGGATCGGCGTATCCGTCTATGAAAAGCGTCGTCAGGCAGTGGCACTTGCCAAGTACCTGATGCGACGGAGGCGCCCTGTCGGGACATTCGTTGTCGAAATCGTGTTACCGAGTGACAGACTTATCTGGGGCAAGCGCATGGGCGGCGAGGGCCACTACAACCTGTTCGTCGATCCTGATCTTCTCCTGGAGTGCTATAGTCGTACCGTGGCCGAGCTCGCGAGTGGGATGAATAGCGGAGAGCGATGATGTTCCAGCTGTGGGAGGCGGAATCGGCGAACCTCGTCGGCTCATACCCGACTGAGGATGCTGCGCTGGTCGTCGTCCGAAACGTAATCGAGAGGCATGGACGCGAGGCGTCGGACACGATCGTTCTGCTCCGCGAGGGCGCGCGCGGTCGCCTGACAAAAGTCGCCGAAGGGGCGGAACTGGCCGACCTGGCGCTGGCTCGCACATCGCCGGCCGCCTGACATCGGGGATCCACTCGACTATGGTCGGAGGTTGACCAGGCCGGTCTCGTGGTCCTTCTGCTCGCCGCCGTAGCCGAACGCGGCGGCGGTGGTGCCCAGTCGGAGAGCGAGTAGCCCCACTTCGCCGCCTCGGTCGGCTTCGAGGCGTCGTGCTGGGCGAGGCCGGGGACGTAGGTCACGACGTTGCTGCCGGTGGTCGCCTGGAGCACCTGGGAGAGCCCGCGGGCGTCGTTGACGTACGTCGTGGTCTGCCCGCCGCTGGTCTTGGATCGACGGTTGCCGTCGCCGTCGTACGCGAATGTCGCCTGGCTGCTGCCGTTGCGGGTGATCTCCGTCAGGCGGGCGGCCGTGTCCCAGGCGTAGGCGAGTGTCTCGCCGGGAGAGGATCGCTCCACCATCGACCCGTTGGCGTCGTAGCTGAAGGTCGTGGTCTGGCCGCTCGTCGTCTGCGAGGTCAGCCGGTTGTCGGCGTCGTACACGTAGCTGGTGGTGACCCCACCGCTCGTCTGGGTCAGGCAGTTGCCGCCGTCCTCGTAGGTCCAGGTGGTCGTCGGCGAGCCGTCGCGCGCTTCGGTGAGCAGCCGCCCGGCCGCGTCGTAGGCGAACGTCTGGACCGTGGTAGTCGGGACGACGACGATCCGGCCGCCGGGCAGGCTGTTCGGCGTGCCGGACGGGTTGGAGATCCGGCTGCCGGGCAGGCCGTTCGGCGTCCCGGCCGTGCTCCCGCCGCGGCTCGTCGGCAGCGTGTTGGGGGTACCGCCGGACGGCCCGCCCCTGAGCGCCGGCAGCTCGAACGGCAGCGCAGGCAGGGCGCCCGTGCCGCGCGACGGGCGTCGTCGGTCTGGGTCAGGCGTCGGCCGACATTATCGTAGGTCGAGGTCGCCCGGAACAGGACCGGGCCATCCTCGAACTGCTGGTGCTCGACCTCGGTCAGCCGGTCGGCGGCGTCGAACGTCCAGCGGGTGAAGACGCTGTTCGGCAGGGTCCGGGTCTCCCGGCGCCCGGCCCCGTCGTAGGTGAAGGTGGTCCGCCCGTCCGGGTTGCCGCGCCAGTCGTCGAGGGAGGTGAGCTGGCCGGCGGCGTCGAAGGTCGAGCTGATCGCCTTGCCGTCGGGGTACGTCACCCGGGTCTGGTGGCGGCGGTCGTAGCGGTAGCCGATGACGCTTGATCCGCGCGTCTCAGCGACGAGGCGCTCCCACTCGTCGTAGCTGTAGGTGGCGACCGTTGAGCCGCCCTCGGACATCGAGGTCCGCCGCCCGAGCTTGTCCCAGACGTACCCGACGTCCGGTGTGGTGCCAGGATGGTCGAACGTCTTCAGGCGTCTCGCCGTGTCGTAGGCGTAGCTCCGGGTCTGGCCGTTGAAATCGGTCTCGCTCACGACCGGCCCGTCGAGCGCGTACGTCGCCGAGGCCGTCCTCGCCGCCACGTTGCCCGCCATGGTCGTGGCCGGGGCGGTGTGGCTGCCGATCGGTCGGCTCAGGGCGTCCCCTCCTTCGTCGGGGCAGGCTACGCTGATGGTCTGGGTGTTCCCGCGCGGGTCGGTCAGGGCAGTCCTGTTCCCGTTCTTGTCGTACTCCAGGTACGCGGCGTGGTTGAGCGGGTCGGTCACCCGGGTGACCCGCCCGGCCTTGTCGACCTGGTACGCCGTCGTCTCGCTGTTGGCGTTCGTCGTGCTGGTGACGTTGTCCCAGACGTCGTACGCCGTCGTGCTCGGCGGCACCAGCGGCGGATCCACGCTGGTGACCCGGTCGCCGTCGTCGTACGCCCAGGTCATCACCCGGCCTAGAGGGTCCGTCTCGGTCAGACGGTTTCCGTTGGCGTGTAGGTGAAGCTCCAGGTCCGGTTCAGCTCGTCGGTGCGGGTCTTGAGCCGCTGGACCTTGTCGTAGGTGTACGAGCGCGTGACCAGGACCTGGCTGCTGCCGCCGCCGGTCGGGAGCTTCTCGGTGACGACGTTGCCGACCTCGTCGTAGACCCACTCAGCCTTGCTGCAGACCGCTCCCGAGATCCCGTGGCAGCCAGGCCCGCTCACCCCCGCCAGGGTGACGGCCGACTCGGCCGAGAGCTTCCGCCCGAGGGCGTCGTAGGTGTACTCCTCGTACCGGCCCTCGGGGTCGATCGCCTTGAGCACCCGCCCGGCCGCGTCGTACTCCCAGCTCCGTTCGATCTTGCCGCCGTCGTTCCAGGCGCAGGCCGATCCGCTCGTCCTTGTCGCCGCCGTCCGCACGCCGACGACCAGGTTCCGCTCGTCGTACGCGGTGGCGGCGCACGGGCGATGCTCGGTCCCGGTCTGGCCGTTGCCGGGCGGCCCCTCGGCAGCAACCACTCGCCCCCGACGGTCGAGCGTGATGGTCGTGACCGCGCCTTTCGGGTCGGTCCGGTGGTCTCGTACCCGCGCGGGTTCTTGGTCTTGGTCAGGTTACCGTTGGTGTCGTACGTGAACTCGACGACGCCGTTCTCCGGGTCCGTCTCCTTCCAGAGCAGGCCGTCCGTGTTGTAGGCGTAGGTGGTGACGTTGCCTCTCGGATCGGTCCGGCCGATCCGGCGTGACTGAGCGTCGTAGCTGAAGATGGTCGGCTTCGCGGTGCCGTTGACCGGGTCGACGATCTTCGTCCGGTTCCCCATGGTGTCGTACTCGTACTTTGTCTCGTTGCCGAGGTGGTCGGTCTCGCCGGCGAGGTTCCGGAACACCGTCCAGGCCCGCTTCGCGGTGTTCCCGTACGGGTCCTTGAGCTCGTAGACCTGGCCCGAGCCGTACACCTTGACGCTCCAGGCGTGGCCGCCCGGATCGGTGATGGTGGTCTGGCCGATCCCGCCGGCGTAGGCGAACTCCCAGCAGTGGTTCGGGCTCGACTTGCCGCAGGTGGAGGTCGCGCCGGTCGACGGGTCCGGCAGGTCGACCCAGGCGACCCGACCGGTGTCGTCGTAGCCGACGCGGTAGACGTTCCCCTCGGGCGTGGTGATCTGGTTCAGCCGGCCGGCCGTGTCGTACCCGTACGCGACCTGCACGCGAGTCGACGGGTTCGAGCCGGCGAACTCGGTGGTGTTGGTGACCAACGTGGCCGTCGCCAGGCGGCCCGTACCGTCGTAGGTGTACTCGTAGTCGAGGTAGGTGGCGTCCGGGTTCGTGACGCGGATCTTGGTGACGTGGTGGTTGGCGTCCAGCGTGAACGTCTGCGCGCGGCCGGTCGATCCCGTCAGCACCGAGACGCGGCCACCGGGGCTGCCGTTGGTCCAGACCCAGGTGCTCGGCGTGGTCTTGCTGTCTTCCTTGCGGGTCGGGCGACCGTTGGCGTCGAAGTAGAGGGTGTTGCCGAAGACGTCCTTCAGCTTCCAGACTTTGTCTGAAGCAGAGTTCGGTTTCGTCAGCTCGGCGTACATGCCGAGCTCGGGGAACCAGAAGCCCCCGGACTGGACGTAGGTGTAGCGGGTGCCGTCGCCGGCCCAGTAGTTGACCCGGTTCGGGTCCGCGGTCAGCTCGATGCGGGTTGGAACGAGGCCGACCAGCCCGGCCCGAGCAGGTGGAAGCCCTGGTCCGGCTCAGCGGCTCGCGAGTCGTAGGCGCGGGTGATCTCGTCGTTCCACTGGCGCGAGGGGTAAAGCGCGTCGGTCATGCGGTAGTGGAGGTTGCCGTTCGCGAGGTTGACCTTCATCACTCCCGCGCCCGGCACGATGAGCTCGCGATACTCCCATCCCGGCCGGTCCCCAAGCACGTCGATCCGCTCGACCTGGACGGCGATGTCGTCCGTGCCGCCCTCGCGGTGTCGGAGGTAGAAGAACGGGAGCACCTCTGCGCCGATCCGACGCGGCACCTCGAACCAGCGAATGTCCCGGTCGGCAGCGGCGCTTTCGACGATCCACGGACGATGCGGCTCGGTCGTCCACTGCGCCGCCACCTGTGTTCCGACGAGCGTGAGGTTCCCACGCTTCCCGTGGATCTGCCAGTCGTTGGTGCCGAACTCACGCGTCGGAAGGCGTAGAACGACGTGCCGTCCCAGGAGAGCTGAGGATAGGTGTCGTCGACGTTGTCGGTCAGGACGAGGTCGCGCCACTCGGTCTCACCGTCCACGCGGTAGTAGATGCGCACGGAGGTCGGGGCGTGGGTGGAGTAGTTCCGCGGTGCGTACGCGACGAGCGTCGTCCGCGACGACGGATTCGACGGGTCAGGGACGTTGACCCAGGAGTAGTACTTGCCGCGCAGACCGTCGTCGGTGTCGGGCTCTGGGCCGAAGTTACAGGCCTGGCCGCTCAGACACCGCTCGAACGCGACCCTGGTTCCCCAGGTCCCGTTGTGGAGCCGCTCGACGGAGAGCATGCCGCCAGTTGACGGGCCACTCGGTCCGACGCCGCCGACGTCGCGGCCGACCACGAGGATGCCCCGGCTCGTGGCGATCGTGGAGGCGTAGTGTGGGAACGTCGGCTGGCCGATGGCCGCGGTTTCGTGGGTCCAGGCTCCGCTGCCCGGGAACGAGGCCAGCGGCAGATGCGAGACCTGGTAGGTGAACGTCCCGCTCGAGCTGGTAAGGCGGTCGTAGCCAAACCAGATGCGCCCGACGTTCGAGGTGTCGTAGGTGATGGCGACGGTCGGGGCGCTCATCGGCCCGCCCGAGTCCTGGAACACGTCGACGGACGAGCCAGCCGACCAGGTTCGGGTCGTGGGATTGTACGGCAGCGCGTAGACGCGGGTGTAGCTCACCGACGACGCGCCCATGAACGTGAGGGCGACGTACGCCGTGTCGGTCTGCGGGTCGATATCGGCCGAGAACCCGCTCGCCCCGAGCCCGGAGATCAGGAGGTCGTTCTGCTGGAGACTCGCGAAATGGGTCGCCGAGCTCTTCAGCCTGACGCCGTTGCTGCCGGAGGTCGGGTCATAGTAGAGGAACGCCTCCGTGCCGTCGCGGGCGGTAAACGTCTGCCGCTGCCAGGGCGCCGAGGCGTAGGTATGGAGGTTGGTCCCCTGGACGAAGATCAGTGTCGGGTCGATCTCGAACGGGAGCACCCCGCTGCTCACAAGCGCCGGGTCGAGCACGATGTCGAGCTGACCGGCCGCGAGCCGGTAGCTGGCGGCCCCGGCCTTCCCGGTTGCATCGTGGAAGGTGGGGGCCGGAATCTTGAACCTGACCTGGCTCGCATAGTCGAGCACGTTAAGGCTCCCGTCTGGCTGTGGGTCGGCCTTGAGCCCGTCGAGCCGCAGATCGTAGGTGAGGACGTTCGTCAGCGGACGGTCGTGGAGGACGATCGTCTCCTTGACCGATGTGCCGTCTGCCGCCTCCTCGTAGACGAGCTCCATGCGTGCGCCGTAGGCGTTGCCCTGGCCGGTTCCGGGAACCGGGCTCGCGGCCGGGCTGCCGATGGCCGGCGGGCTGGGGAACGGCTGTGGACTGGCGGCCGGCGTGGTGGTAGCTTGCCCTGACGAAGGAAGGGTCGCCGTCATGGTGCGGGTAGGCGTGATCGTCGTCGTAGCGGTCACAGTGGGCGTGACGGTGACCATCGGCGTGCCCGGCGTTCCACGCACCGTTGGCGTGACGGTGGCCGAGCCTGTCGGCGCCGTCGCCTGCGCGGAAGCTGGCGTCACGGTCGCGGTCGGCGTACCACCGGACGGGAAGAGGAGGCTGCCCGGCGCGCTCGTCCGGTGGCTGTGGCCGTCATCGTGGCTGAGGCGGTTGGCGTCACCGTGATCGCCGGCACGGCGCCCGGCGATGCAATGGGCGAGCCGACGGCCGGTGCGTTGGCCGGCGGGAACGGCGTCCCGACTAGCTGTGCGTGGGCTGGCGCCGGCGCGATCAGCCACCAGAGGAAGCTCAGCCAGCCACCATCGTCGCTGGACGGCGCAGCCTGAGCGGCCGGCGACGCCGCGACCGTTGGCGTGGACGATGGCACGACGAACGCCGACGGCGGAGTGACGGATGAGGTTAGCGTCCGGGTCGCACCAACCGCCGGTACCGGTCCCTGGGGTGTACCGTTGACTGGTGGGAGATTCGGCTGAGGTGACGGGAGTACAACGAGCGGGAGCGCGCCGCTGCCATCACGTGGAACCTGAAACCTGGTCTGGCGGCCGCTCTTCTGGGGTTGCCGACCGCCGACACCGCGCAACCGCAGATCGACGCTCTGGAGCGGCTCGGCAGGCAACTCGTGTCGGGCAGCGAGGCCGGGTCCACGCCCTGGGCTCTCATCGAAGTCGAACGTGGGTTTGCGTACCTGCAACGGCGTCATCGGCGACGAGCCGGCCTGCTGGAGGATGACGTTCTCCGGGGGGAAGGCCGTGCTCGGTGCGTTCTGCGCTCCGACCCCACGTCGCTGCGATGCCGGAATGCCGTTCTCCTCGGCCCAGGCGCGAACCGCAGGCTCTCCCACGAAGGCCAGGTGTCCGGCAGCCAGTCGACCACGGCGCCCCAGGGGACGGGGAGCAATGTGAGGACCGTCAGCCAGGTGACGAGCTGCACCAGGACGCGAGCGCGGCGTACGCGGCCACGGCCTCACCGCTGCCCGGTTCGTGGCCGGCCAACGTGAGGCAGCGACCGCCGGTGGCCGCCTGGAGGTCGGCTCGCAGCCGACGACCCCGGCTCAGGCCGGGGTCGATCGTCCGCCTGGTCGTCTGCGTCGTGCTCCGTCGCCATGTCGATCCTTGACTGAACGTCGCGGCCGCATTGTCAAACCCGCGAGCTAATTCTTCAGCGTCGGGGTCTTCGGTGCGGCCCCGAGCGGCACCGGTGTCTTCGGCGAGAGCGCCACGGGCTTCGGCGTTGGCGGCAAGTCGCATTCGAAGTACGGCGTGTAGGGGCAGTCCATCAATGGAGTGGGCGGGGCGTTCGAGGGCGGGCTCGCCGCGATCCGGCTGGTCCCGGCCGCCAGCGGCACCGGCGCCCCGACGACAGGCGCGCACCAGGTTGGCGAGCTGTACGCGGACAGCACCGGCGCGCTCTTCTACTGCACCGTAGCCGGGTCGCCCGGCACGTGGCTCCCGGTGGTCCTGGGATCGAGCGGCGCCTCGCTGACGACAGTTGAGGCGTCCTTGGCATCAGATGTCTCGATGTCCTCCGGAGGAACGTGGTACGACGGCCCATCGGTTAGCTTGACGACCGGCACCTGGCTCCTCGTCGCCAGCGTCACGATCCGTCTCGATAGTGGTGCCTATCTGGTCGGAAAGCTCTGGGACGGCACGAACGTCGAGGCTTCCGGCCAGCACGACGCAGCCAACCCGACGAATATCCAGATGGGTCTTGGCGGCATTGTGACTGTCAGTTCAACTACAACCTGGAAAGTCTCGTTCGTCGCCAGTACGTCAGGGACTATTCGCGCGACCACGATTGCACAACCAACGGGCCAGGCAAGCAAGCTCGTCGGCATCAAGGTGGGATGAGCTGGATCGTCCGGGGATCCGAAGCCACCCGAGCTTGATAGTCCAGCACGCCATGGCAAGCGGCTCTCTCATCGCCGAGGGAGGTCTCGTTCACAGGTAGGCACCGACGCTCGGCAACGTGCGGGGAAGCGGTGAGGACGAGGTCGCACCAGGGTCGGAGCGGTTCTTGGGGGCGTGATATACTTCGGACTGATCGGCGGGCGCGCGATGCGGCCCCGATTCTCCTCCGCTCTCCCCCTCTGCACTCCTCACGCCGGATCGGCTACGATCGGGCGTCCTGGCCCCCTCTTGGAACCGTCAACATCGGGAGTCTGATCGATGCTGGAGTCCTTCGGACCCGTCGCTATCTTCCTGGTCGTCGCGATCGTCTTTCCGATCATTCCGCTCATCCTGAGCAGCTTCATCCATCCGAAGAATCCGAACCGCGTCAAGCTCCAGCCGTATGAAAGCGGTGTCGAGACGATCGGCCCGACTCACATTCAGTTCCGCACTCGCTACTATCTGTACGCCCTGATCTTCGTCATCTTCGACGTCGAAGTGATGTACCTGTTCCCCTGGGGCGTCGCCTTCAACAGCCTGGGCGTGGCTTCGCTGATCAAGATGGTGATCTTCATCGCCTTCCTCCTGGTTGGCCTGGCCTACGCCTGGAAGAAGGGGGCGCTCAGCTGGGAGTAGGCGCGGTCCCCCCACGGAGGTAGCTCCCCCATGACCGTTCCCCCTGACCAACGCCAGGATCTGACCCTCGGCAATCCTGACGATGGGACTTCGCTCGTCTTCGATCGACCCAGGCCGGCTGACGAGGTCCTGGAGTCGAGCTTCGCCGTCCCCACCGAGCTGAAGGGCCACGCGATGGTCGTCTCGCTCGACTCGCTGATCGGCTGGGCGCGGTCCAACTCGCTCTGGCCGCTCACCTTCGGGCTCGCCTGCTGCGCCATCGAGATGATGGCCGTCGGCACGGCCCGCTGGGACATCTCCCGCTTCGGATCTGAGGTGTTCCGCCCCTCGCCGCGCCAGGCGGACGTGATGATCGTCTCGGGGACGGTCACGACGAAGATGGCACCGTCCGTGCGACGCCTCTACGACCAGATGTCTGAGCCGAAGTACGTGATCGCGATGGGTACCTGCGTCATCGCCGGCGGACCGTACCAGGGCAGCTACAGCACCGTCCCCGGCATCGACAATTTCGTGCCGGTCGACGTCTACCTGGCGGGCTGCCCGCCCCGGCCGGACGCGCTGCTGCACGGGATCATGCAGCTCCAGGCGAAGATCCGGGCGGCAGCGGGGATGAGACCACGATGAGCGACGCACCACGCCGAGACGAAGCGCCGCGCCCGGACCCGGCCCAGGGGGCGGCACCGCCAAATCCCGCGCCGGCCTCGAAGGAAGAGGTCGCCACCGACGTCTCCGAGGTCGCGCGGCAGCGGCTCGAAGAGACCGACAAGACCCAGACGGCAGGATCGATCGCCGAGGATGCGGCTGAGGCCGCCCCGGGTGTAGCTGGCACCCCGGCCGACGACGACACGGCCGCGAAGGTGGAGGCGGCGCCGAGCGCGACCGCACCTACGGCGGCCTCGACGGACGGCGGCTCGAAGACGGCGCCGGCCGAGACCCAGCCGGCCGGGACCGGCGCCCCGACCCAGCCTCCGGCCGCGCCGCCGGCAGCCGCTAGCACGAACGGAGCGCCCGCGCCTGCCGCCAGCGCTGCTCCAGCCAGCGGCCCCGCGCCCGCCGACCGACCCGCCGATCCTGACAAGGCGGCGACCGCCCCGACGGCACCGGACGCGGCCCCGACGGCTGCTGCCGCTGCCGCCGCGACGACCGAAGCCGAGAAGAAGCCCGAGGCACCAGCAACACCCGCGA
>Ga0075428_100009627_pt1 | contig 10728 bp, 8 predicted proteins | sample RhiMetdeltSRZDD2_FD_75291 | JGI IMG/M metagenome (GOLD analysis project Ga0075428, IMG submission 75291) | Populus rhizosphere microbial communities from Tennessee, USA - Rhizosphere MetaG P. deltoides SRZDD2 | ecosystem: Host-associated > Plants > Roots > Rhizosphere > Soil | place: USA... | reverse complement strand
TGTTGGATGCCACGTCAGTGGAGTGAGTCTTCTGGTAGAAGTAAGCGCCCTTCGAGAACTCGCCGTCACCCTCGTGGCCAACAACCACGCCAGCAAACTCGGGACCGACCTGCTCGATCAGATCCTGATAGTGCTTGCTCATGCGTACCGCTTCCTGCGTTGGACGCAGGCCGGTGTTGTTCTTGGCCATAGACTGAGTGAAGGTGTAGAAGCTGTCACCGTACTTCTCGTAGAACTTCTCGTCTGCCGTATCGACGTCCAGCTTCTGGTAACGCTGGAACTCATCACGGAAGAACTGGTAAGGGTCCTGGCCATTCACCGATACCGGCAGCGCAAAGGCGCTGACCGAGCGGAAGATGGACCAGCGAGAAGCCCTGTCCTCTAGTTCCTTCCAGGTGGGCTGAGTGTCACGAAGACCGTTCTCCCACTTGTAGTTTTCGACCTGCATCATGTAGAACATGTTGCGCTGCTTGGTCGCACCGAACTCATCCTGAGACTCGTTCAGCTTCCTTCCAGTGTTCGGGTTTACGAAGTTCCATACGGACTCCTGAGGACCGAACGGCAGCACTCCGAGCTTCTGTGCCCAGTCGGCAACCTTAGGGTTACCCTGCGCGTCGAACTCGGTTCCGGGGATGTTGTTGGCTGCAATCTGAACATATGGACCGACACCAACCGGCAGTGCTCCATCTCCACTGTTGAGGACTAGCTCAACGGAGGACATTGGAACTACGAAACTGGCATCCTCATCCATTCCGAGGAACTTGTTGACGGCCTTGCCGCCAAGGTATTCCGGAACCTGGATGAGCATCTTGCGCTCCGTGTACTCGGTGAGCCTGCGCTCACCGGTCACTGGATCGGTGACGTATCCAGCAGCATCCACCGAGTTGCCATCCTGATCCACCACGATGCCCGCCCTTGCGGGCGCGCCGTACACCTGGCCAACATGGGCCAGGGTCTGTGGCTTCTCTGCGATGATGCGAGACCAGCGGTTCCAAGACTCCTGCTGCGCTCCGAAGAATGCGCCGAAGTTGCGCATCATGTACGCCATCTTGGTCTCGTGATCCATGGTGAACGTGTACTTCTTAACGTCCTGGAGAGCCGCCCTTCGGGCGGAGTTCTCAAGGTTCCTGCGGGTGGCGTCATTCAGGCTGTGAATGCCCTGAGACTTCAGGACCTCAATCTTTGCCTGAAGGTTCGCCTTGTACTGCTGACCGAACAGGGGATTCCTGAGCAGCTTGGATGCGGGAATCTGGTTGGCGATGTTGTACCAACCGGAGATGCTCTTATCCAGGAACTCTGCCACTGGCGAAGTTCCCTCGGCGTAGCGCCACTGCTCCCCGTTGACCATTGGTCGTGCACCAATCGGCACATCCTCAAGCATCTCCCGAGTGAGCTTGCCGTCAAGGATTGCGCGACGAGTCGCGTCCATGCTCGGAACGGAAGGGTTGAGAACGTAGTCAACCTGGGCCTTGACCCTGGTTGCCAGCTCATGATCCGACATGTTCTTAAGGCCGATGTCGCGACGGTAAGCCTGGCCCTCCGGAGTGGTGCGCATCCACTGGACCATCTCGTGCTCAGACTTCCCGAGAAGCGCCTGCTTGCCCACGGAAGACTGACCGATCTGATCATTGACGTGGCGGATCCATGCCTCCATGTGCTTCTCGACTCCGTGAGAGTCAACAGCAATGTTCTCCCAGTTGAGACGACGCATGCGCCTTAGCGCTGCGTCGGACTGAGATCCCATGAGGTTCTGGAAGTTGCGCTGCCCGGCTGCTAGATCCTTGAACAGCTCACCCTCCTTACCCCCGAAGGCTGGAGAGAAGACCTCGCGACCAATCTTGACATCACGCATCTGCTGACCCTCTGCGGTGAAGCGAGTCATCTCGGCATGGTCAATCCTGGCCTGAGCCAGATCCTCAGAGATGGCATCAAGCTGCCCCTGCCAGTGCTCGATAGGACGTCCACCAGCGGAGCCGACTGCTGCCGCCTCAACGATGTTCCTCCTTGCGAACTCCTCCTGACGGGAAAGCTCCTCAATGTTCTGAGCCTCCTTGCCTGCCCAGATGCGAGCCATCTCCGTGTCGCCCTTCATCCAGCGGGCACGGAAGAAGTCCTCGGCCGCAACCTTGCCACCATTGATGGCACGACCAACCATGGCAGTCCCACCGAAGCGAGCTACCTGGCCAAGGAAGTCATCGGCAAGCGCGCGAGGCGCGTAGCCGAGACGGAACAGCTGAGCGAACTTCCAGTACTGACCAAGAGTGTCAGCCGCCTGGCCAAGCCAGTCAACCTTGTCTCCTGCTGCGTTCTTCAGCTTCTGGAAGGTGGAGCCCTGCTCCTTCAGCATTCGCTCGAAGGCGCCAAAGTCCATCATGACGTGACTGTTAGCCAGCTGAGTATCGAAGATCGGAGTCGACACCAGTCGACTTCCGTCTGCCTCGACAGAGGCGACACGAAGAGTCAGGCCAGGGTTTGCCGGGTCTGCCATCTCGGCAGTTCCGTAGACCCTCTGGGATCCTGCTGCTGCAATCTGTCCGTTACGGCGTCGCTGAGCGAAATCCTTGTACAGGTCACGAGCAACATCCAGAGATACCTGGTCGTCCGGTCCGGCCTTCACGTTGTGACGCTCAACCATCTTGGACACTGCATACTCTTCGATCTTTACCAGCTCAAGCTGACGCTCAGCAGGATTAGCCCTGAGGTAGTTGGATACCAGCATCTCGCGCTCTCCGCGAGACAGCACACTAGTCTCCCTCAGTGTTGCCTCAACATCCTTGTACGAGTTCTCGTGGTGGATGTCGATGTACATGGTGGGCTTGATGTCGTTGTAGCTTCGGGCCACCTTGATGGGGATTCCGATAGATGCGTTGTACACAAGGTTGGCACCAGCCCTGACCTTGCCACCAGCCTTGCCTGCACTCATTGGACGAAGAGTGTCACCCTGCTGCCACGCCTTGGATCCACGAACCTTCATTCCGGCAGTCGTAGTCACACTGTTGAAGTTCATGTTGTCGATCGAAGCGAAAGACTTAATGGTGTCATCAATGGTGCGAGTCTGCTGGTTCAGGCGGTTGACGAAGTCGGTCTCCTTGTCGAGAGCCTGCTTCACCTTCTGCCCTCGTGGCGACGCCTTCTGGGCGTCGGTCATTGCGTCGAAGTACTCGCCATGAGCCACGTTCCTCTTGGTCAGTACATCCATCTGGTAACCTAGCTTGACGTTCTTGACCTCAAGAGAGAACCTAGTCAGATCATCTCCCATAGAGACGCGAAGGATGTCAGAGACCTCATCGGCGTCCTTAGCCTGATCGAGCAGGCGAGCAAGGCTGTCACCGTTGGCAGACTTGGAGACGGTAGGGAAGTCCCTGCGTAGCACGAGTGCAGCATTGTTGGGATTCTTCGTCTTGATGTCCATGGTCTTGTCGACCATCTTCTGAAACGTTGGAGTCCTGCTGAACAGCTCAGCAGTCTGGTTAGGTGCAAGCCCAACCTTCTCGCCCGCCTTTGCGGCAAGCTCGAACTCCTTAGCTACAGGCTTAGTGATAGCTGCGGCCTTGACTCCACCGGCCGCCTTACCGGCGACCACCAGTGGATCTGCATACCAGGAGACCGCGAAGTCGGTAGCGCCAGTGACGTACTTCTGAACTCCACCGCCGAAGTACTCTTCAGCTCGGGTCTTGGTTCCGAACGGATCGTTGACAGTGGGGGTGTCTCGGTACTCGCCCTCAAGGGCGAGCTTCTTGTCTGCCGCCATCTGGTCAACAGACAGGCCACGGTTCTTCAGTTCCTTGTTGTCCAGTCCGAGCATCCATACAGACTGTCCAGGAGAGACGGAGTGAGAAAGCTCCCAGTAGTCCTTGGCTGCATCCCACTCGCCATCCTCACCGATGTAGTCGGGACGTCCGTAGACGATACTGTGAAGGGCCATGAAGCCAGTCGACAGGGCGGGGGATACGGTAGCGCTGTATAGAGAGTAGAGCTTGGAGCCAACCCATTCAATCGGCTTGAAGATTGGAGAGTCGAAGAATCCCCCACCCTCGGCCTGCTTGCGCTGCTCCATGAGGGCAGCGATCTGAGCCTCGCTCTGCTCACGATTGGAGAAGTCGACACCAGCGCCCTGCCAGTAGTCTGCCAGTGAAGTCTGGACATAGCTTGGCAGCTGGTCCATGTTGACGTCACCGTCAAGGACTCCATTGGAGATGGTCTCCAGATCCTTGGGTCCAAAGTTAGACACCGGTCATCCCCATTCCTAGGTTTGGTACCTCCTCCTCGTCATAGGGAGTGATACCAGTGCGAATCAGATTCTTGGCCATGTCGTTGGCCTGAGCACGGGTTAGTCCCGCGCGTGCAATGTCAACACCTGCGGTAGGTGCATCAGAGAAAGCTAGGACCAGTGATCCCATATCGTCGAACCACTGGCCACCGTAGTTATAGTCCAGTCCCAGATCCATCACTGCATCGCCTTGGCCTTACGTACCAGGTTGCGCATCGCCCACGATGCACCTGGCTGGTTGGCCATGAATTCCATGACGGGAAGATAGGGAATGATGGACTGAAGGTCTTCTGCCTTCTGGTCCGGGAGACCTAGTGCCTCCATACCGGCGCCTGCCCCGAGGGCGGCGCCGTCAGTTACCGGAACGTCAGGCTGTGCACTCGGCTCATTGAGTCCGGTAACCCTGGAAGCAGGGTCGCCAAAGAGCGAGGCAAAGTCTACACCAGGAGAGCCCTTGGCCATTGCCGCTCCGGCCTGCTGCTCCTGGTAGGCTGCCTGCTCGCCATATCCAGCGTTGGGCAGATCTCGGTTGGCCTCACCGACAGCCTTGTCGGTTCGCTCACTGAACTTTCCAGGTCCGCTTACTGGCGTACCCATCAGTCCTCCTTGGTGATCTGTAGAAACTCTCGATCAAAGTTCTTCTGTGTTGCATGCTGGACAGCCATCTTCGTCCCCAGCTCGAACGTCTGAGCAGTGACAGATGCAATCTGGCACGCCCAGTTGGCAGCAAGGACGAGAACGGACCACTTGTCATGAAGCCGTGGTGTCAGTTCTTCCTCGTCAAGGTCGATCTCGTTCTCGTCCATCGCTACTCCTTACTTGGCCATAGTTCCGCCGCCACCGGTCTTGCCGGTGTTGACGAGTACATTGCTGTCCCAGTGGCTAGTCACTACGGATCCAGTCTGGTGACGTGCCTTCTCGGGCACGCCTCCATCAACCGGTCCGGTCATGTGAGGTGCCAGCTTGGAGCCCTTTAGGGTCTCCCATGGGCCAGACTTTGGGTGCTGTGGAAACAGTCCCTCGCTCATGCCTTACTCCTTCGGGTGGGAGCTGCCGCCTTCTTGGCGGGCAGCCTAATCTCAACAACCTTGGCATTAGCCGGGTTGTCCTTCTGCTTCTGCCCACACAGTGGGCATCGGATACCATGCTTGTCCTTGTAGTCGTGATACTCGGACCGCTGGCAACTCCAGCACAGTGCCATCAGATTCCAGACTGTCGACGGGTACTGGTACTCATCTGAGCCTCACCCTTACCGGTCAGACCGGAGAGAAGACTCATGATATCCATACCCTGTGGCTGACCCGCGCCACCAGGCGCGGTACTTGCTCCAGGCGGTGCCTGTCCTCCCGGCTGTCCTCCTCCACCCATAAGGGCGGCCAGCGGGTCCGTAGCCGCCGTAGCGGCTGGCTGCTCCTTCGGCTTGAATACCTTCAGCACAGCATCGTGTACGGAGGTACCCTTCTCCCTCTCCTCGATCAGCTTTGCAATCTTAGTGAGGGCGTCTACTGGGTCCTGGCCCTGAAGGGCCATCTGAGGCACTGCCTGCATGTAGCCCATCATGCCCTGCTTGAGAGCATCGGTAAACTGCTCGTTGTCGATCTGGGCCTGAAGCTGGACGACGTCCAGATCCATCGGCAGCTGACGCTGCACGAAGTCCCTCGATACGAGCTGATCGCCACGGAGCTGAAGGAGTGCAACGATTGCTCGTGCGGGATCCTGTCCAGCGGCGAAGCCATAAGTAACATCTACGGTGTAGTTGCCAGAGATGTCCTTGCGAGGAATGTACGTCTCCTCGAAGGGGGTTCCCTGAACGACTCCAGTGACGACCTTCTTCTCTCCCGGCCAGAGCTTCTCATCCATCTCGAAGCACAGCGCCAGCGCTCGGGAGAGCGCCTGCGCGATTACATTCTGACCAGTTGTGATGACGGTATTGAATCCACCCATCAGCGCCTGAACGCCCTTGCCGGTAATGATGGAGGCATCAAGGTTACCGGAGCGAACCTCTGGGGATCGCATGGCCTGACGCGCCTCATTGTCCAGCATGGCGCCTTCCTGGAAGGCGTACTGAGGGATGTCTCGCTGAACGTACTTCACGTCTCCGTCTGTACGGATGAGGGCGTCGTCTCCGAACGTCATCTTCTGCACATCGCGGGGAACTACGAGCGGAGCACGAACGGCCTTCTCTGTAGCCTCAAGGCCAAGGAGTGCCATGCGAGCCTTTGCGAGCTGAACCCAGATGGCGTCATCGAAGGCGCCACGGGTCTCCTGGTCAAAGCCAGGTCGCTTCGCGATCGAGACGTATACCTTCTTGAGCGGGTTCGGCATCATGTCTACGATCTGGTTGCTGCACTGCGGTAGGTACATGATGATCTGGTCACCGTCGCAGTACTTTACAACCTCGATCTCACGATGCTCCCATCCGGACTGCTGGCCACCCACCTCGTTGGACTGAAGTACTCGGACAAGGTGTGGGAACTTAGCCACAAGGTGGATGGCCTCTTCGCGCCAGATCTTAGTGTAAGACCTGACGCGACCGTATAGGTCGATCTCCGGATAGATACCCATGGGGCTCTCTACTCGGATCCGAGGAACCTTGTCCTCGAAGTCCGGCTCGATGACGTAGACCGCCATGCCGAACGTGTTGTAGTAGTCGCAGAACTGGACCTGCTTGCCAGCCTGTAGGCGACTGTTCTGGATGTAGTAGTTCGCGACCTTAGTCCTCTTGCCGGAGAACTTCTTGGCCTTGTCCGTGGTCATGACGCCAGAGGCGCAATTGATGCTAGGCATAGCGCCCATGACCTCGGCAATGTCTCGGGCCGATGTGTCAATCAGATTGGCCACGATAGGCTTGGGCCATGCTTCAGGCATGGCTCCAGGAATCACGCTCTCCAGATCACCGGAGCGGACATCATGGACATCGCGCTGACGCTGGTCCCTTTCGGATGCAGCACGGCGGAGAGTCTCCACCTTCTGTGCAACCTTGTCGATCATGAGCGCCATGCGCCCTCCTTACTTAGGCTGGGCCACCTTTAGCTTGTCCCAGCTCGTCTTGCCCGGATATCCATCGGCACCGCTGCCGCTGTATCCAAGCTTGCGCTGCCACCATGCGTATGCCTTGATGTCAGCTCGGGTGAACTCCGGACCTGGCCCCTGAGCGTAGCCCTTGTATCCGGCGCGGACCAGAGCCTTGCCCATCTCAGTGATGAGTGGGTGCTTCTTGCCCAGCCGAAAGAAGGACGTGCCCGGGAAGGGCGCGTATACGGGCTTAGGGACCGGACGGGGCTTCGGTGGTACGGGAACACCAGGCTCTAGCTTTCCGCCCTTCACGAGGGCGTACAGAGGCTCTCCTGGGCACGCTGTAGCGTAGCCGTCCCTGTGCCCCTTGATCTCCTTGCCAGCACCGTAGGTGCGCATGTAGGCGATGGCGCCCTTCAGACCCTCGATCATCTCGGGAGTAGGCGTCACGTCTCCACTCGAACCGAGTAGCGCACAGATGGCGTAGTGCGCCCGATTGAGGTCCTGATTACCGTTCGCCCCAGTTCGCTTGCGCTTACCTCGACCTTCGAACACATAGCCGTGCTTGCAGACCAGAAGGTTGTATGCGATATCGCTATAGCCCTCGGCAGTGTTCGCGAGGTGACTCTTCCGGATTGCCTTGACTTCCGCCACGCACTCAGTGTGCGTGGCGTTCGAGACCGGTGAACCCTCATAGTGAATCTTGACTCCTAGTGCGGTGAGCTGGTCGGGGGCCGCCGATGCGGGCCACCCCAGTTCTGCTCGACTTACCCACTTCATGTGCATCTCCTTCGTAGGGGAGCATAGCTCCCGCCAGTGGTGATGGGCTCAGTTTCCCCACCAGCCATTTTGGCTCTCGCTCTGGGCTACGAAATCCAGATCGAGAGTAATGGTGCGCTCCTTGTCCCTTGAGGACTGGAACTCGTTGTGCATGTGGAAGACGTTGTCGAGCTCGCCGATCAGCTCGCGAGCCCTGATCTCTGCGAACCAGAGAGCCATGACACAGTCAGTCTTCTTCTTGGTCTTGACGCCGGGAGGCAGAGGCTCCCAGGTGGTTAGCTGCTCGATGAGCATCTTGACACCCTCGTTCTGTGAACGAGACGGAAGGTGAATGAGCTGCTCCTTGCGCTCCCAGCCATCGAACAGGACGGACATGGAAGCGACACCGAAGTCCGCATCCCACTTGTTAGAGCCAGTGAAGTGCTCGCGAAGTAGGCAGCCACGAGATGAGAGGAAGTTCCTGATGTCCCTGTTCTGGGTCACCATGAGGTTCATCGCGTTCTTCTCGATGCGCCACTCGTTGATGTTGTACTTGACCGTCAGTTCCTTGATCTTGTCAAAGATGTCGTCGGGCTTCAGATTCCCCTTCGACCAGACGTCGAGAATCCAGCGATGTCCAGTCATCCTGTCGACACCCATAACAACAGCAGCTGAGTGACCCGTCATAGCCGGGTCGAAGCCACCTACAACATATAGCCCGGCCATGCCATTTTGCCTGTGACCTGGAGCACCCCTCACCATCTGTCCGGCAGCTCGCATCCCATCTACAGATCCTGTCACCGCCTTGAGAGGGAAGATCGCATCTTCGATCACGGACTCCTGCTGATAGACAAGAGCCCAGTTTCGTGGAGACATGGAGCTGCGCCTCTTGCGCAGCACCTCACCAGTATGCATGGGATACAGGCCGTTCTCGTCCGCCTCCACGAGGAGGCGACCCACCTTGGATACGGGGGGCCTGTTGGAGCGAGGCCAGAGAGTTACCCAATCCTTGGGATCGTCGGCGAACTCAAGAACAGCAGGCTGAGTCAGGTACGTCCACGGGGAATCCTCTTCACCGTAGTAGTCCGACTTGATGATCTCTCCATAGAGATCGATCGGAGCGAGACGCGTACCGATCAGAAGCATCTTGCCACCAGGATGAGACAGTCGGTTGTAGACCTCTCGCTGCATCCAGTCCATGTGCTTCTGGTACTCGTGAGCGTTCTTGCCGGTGACGGTGTCATCGAAGATGATGAGGTCGGCTCGGGATCCGTAGATATGTCCACCGATACCCAGCGCCTGAACCGTAGGGTCCTTCTCTCCAGAGTCACGAGTGGAGGAGGATACATAGATGGAATCGGCGGTCCAAGCCGCCGCTCCTGCATCGAAGCCACCCTCAGGGCCGAAGTCGATCTGTAGCTTCTGATAGTTCTTGTTGTCCGAGGCCAGTCGGTCCTTGATGCCTCGGAGGAACCTCTTCGCCATCTCCTGAGTCTGAGACACGATGATCACACGGATGTTCGGATCCTCGCAGATCCGGTAGGTCACGTAGTTCATCGTGATCGTGGTGGACTTCGCGTGCTCCGGTGGAGTGTTGATCAGGACGAAGGCGGGGTCACCCTTGATGTAGGTCTGCGTCGGATGGAGATCCCTCGGATCCCTGTCTTCCAGAAGATCCACCCACTGGAGGTGATGGCTGAACAGCTGAGTATCGAGGTACTTCTCGCACCACTCCGGGAAGGGAAGGATATTCTGGCGGTTGACCTCTGTCTCACTACCGTTCTGCGCCATCAGGCGCAGCCGGTCCATCTCGTCACGGAACTTGACATCCGACTGACGAAGGTACTTGTACTGGGCCTCAGTGAGACCCATGTCGAGGCAAGCCTCCTTGATGGACTTGCCGTTCTTCACGTACCGGATGAAGGTTTCCTTGCGGACCTGAGTGTCGGACTGTGTCGCCCTCAGCTTCTTCCGGTTGTTGTAACGCTTGCGAGTGGGGATCTGTCGAGGGTCGGACTTCAGCTGCCGTCCATCCTCCGTCACGTAGACCTTCGCCATACCCCTACCCCTCCACATATAATCAATGTTCAAACTAGCACTGCTAGGTTTAGCAGGCTGCAACTCAAGCGCCGTGCGGCTTCCCTCCGGGAGCGCTTGATGCGCTCCACCGGAGTAAGGATCCCGAGGGTACTACAGTCCTTACCTGTCTCTCTATGTTTAACAGGGTTAGACAGTGTTACACCTAGGACGACCAGCCCCCTGAAGGGGCTGGGTCGTACCAGTCTCACCTAGCCTGGTCTAGGTTGATACCGTTCGTCACTTCGTTCCTCACTTATATATACCCATCCTTTGTCAGATTTGGGACATGATTATCTGATGTAATCTATGTCACACCCTTACGGCCCAGTGTTTGCAAGGGTTCTGCTCTGTGGTGTGACTCAGGTCACATGTGTTTATGGTGGATTTTTATGGGGTCTCACTCCCATCCATCTGCGCGGATCTTAAAACCCCCGGGTCCGATACCAGGGCAAACCGGACATCTCGGGGTACCCCCCCTGGGTACACGGATCGGACATCTTGGACACCCCTGCTCATCTGAGCGGAGCCCTGCTCACCTGGGCACCAACGTGTGCGTACGTGTGTGTGCCCGTGCGCTCATGTGTGTGTACGTGTGCACATGTGTG
>Ga0075428_100009626_pt1 | contig 10729 bp, 9 predicted proteins | sample RhiMetdeltSRZDD2_FD_75291 | JGI IMG/M metagenome (GOLD analysis project Ga0075428, IMG submission 75291) | Populus rhizosphere microbial communities from Tennessee, USA - Rhizosphere MetaG P. deltoides SRZDD2 | ecosystem: Host-associated > Plants > Roots > Rhizosphere > Soil | place: USA... | reverse complement strand
CCGGATGCAGCTCGCCGCGCCCGAGTGCCTCGCGCAGCTCGTCGGGCGTCACGGCGCGCCGGACCTCGCGGGCGCGCTCGCCTCCGCGGCCGCCGCGCCGCCGGCGGGCGCACGGGCCTCGTCGTCGGGCGCGGCGGGCCCACTGGCCTCGTCGTCGGGCGCAGCGGGCTCGCGAGGGCCGTCGCCCTGGTCGTCGTCGGTGGAGGGCGCGTCCTCGCCACCCTCGCCGGCGGGTGCGGCCTCCTCGCGCGCCTCGGCCTGCTGCTCGAGCGTCTCGGCGAGCGCCGCGTACACGCGCGCGGCGAGCACGCCGGCGACGCGGCGCAGCGCCTCGGTGCGGTTCTTCCGCGTCGCCTGTACGTCCGCGCTCGCGAGGTAGCGCTCGCTGTCGCGCAGCGACTCGCGATCGATCGGCACCTCGCTGCCGTCCTTGCGCCGCGCCCCGAGGTCGAGCTCGATCGTGACCTCGTACTCGAGCGCGAGCACGAGCGAGTCGACGGTCGCGGCGCGGCTGCGCACGGCGCGCACTCGCCCGTCGATCACGAGGTCGGCGCGCCCCGGATCGTCGACGAGGCGCACGCCCTGGCGGCGCAGGAACTCGCGGCGCAGCGCGTCCCCGACGACGTACTCCGCGCCGGGCTCCCACGAGTCGTTGCGCAGCGCGGGGATCGCGACGCTGTGGACGTCGCCGAGCGAGCCCCCGGCGCCGACGAGCGAATAGCCGCAGCCCGTCGCGAGAGCGATCGCGAGCAGCGCCACGCGAGCCCGGGCCAGCACGGCGGCTATATACCACAGCGCCGCGCCGGGCGCGGCCTTGCGCCCGCGTCAGGAAGCGGTGCGACCGCGCTCGAGCAGGCCGCGCGCGACGTCGAGCACGCGGTGCGCCTGGATCGGCTTCGTCAGGTACTCGTCCGCGCCGAGCCGCAGCGCGCGCTCGCGGTCCTGCGCCGCGCCCTCGGTCGTGATCACGACGACCGGCACCTCGCGCAGCGAGTCCTCGCTCTTCATCAGCCCGATCAGCTTGAGCCCGTCCATCACCGGCATGTTGATGTCGATCAGCGCGAGGTCGAAGCGCCCGTCCGAGAGCTTGCGCAGGCCGTCCATCCCGTCCTGCGCCTCGACGATGTCGACGCCGCGCAGCCGGCGCAGCGCGAAGACGAGCAGCTGCCGCATGGTCGGCGAGTCCTCGACGATCAGGATGCGCTGGCGTTCCATCGTCCCACCCCTCAGCGGCCCAGCAGGCCGAGGAAGCCCTGGATCGTGCCGAGCTTGCGCTCCGACTGCGCGTGGAGCCGCGCCGCGAAGATCGCGCTGGCGGCGTGGCTCGCGAGCACCTCGAAGAGCTCGTGGTCGAGGGCCGAGAGCCCCGGCTTCTGCGCGAGCAGCCGGAAGATCGCGATCGCGCCGAGCGGGCGGTCCTCGACGCGCAGCGGGATCACGGCGAGCGGCTCGCCGCACCCGTCCGCGCCGACGCCGTCGCGCGAGGGCTCGAAGCTCCGCGCCCGGCCGCCCGCGACGGGCTCGCCGCACCCGTCCGCGCCGACGCCGTCGCGCGAGGGCTCGAAGCTCCGCGCCCGGCCGCCCGCGACGACCTCCCCGATGCGGCCCTCGCCGACGCGGCACGCCTGGAGCCGCGCGAGCGGCACGCCCTCCGCCGCGAGCGGGAGCAGCTCGCCGCGGCGCTCGTCGAGCGCGTAGATCGCGAAGCGGTCGGCCCCGATCAGGTTGATCGCGATCTCGGTGATGGTGCGGATCACCTCGTCGAGGTCGAGCGTCGAGTGCAGCTGCGCGCTCGCGACGCAGAGGCTCGCGAGGCGGTCGTTCTCCTGCTCGATCTCGGCGCAGCGCCCGGCGCAGTCCCGGCCCGCCCGCCGCTCCGCCTCGAGCTCGGCGAGCCGCCCACGCAGCCGCTCGTTCTCGTGCAGCAGCTCGCGGGTGAAGTCGAGGCCGCGGCGGAACGCCTCGAGGAACTCCTCGCCCTGCGCGGCCCGGCTCGAGCGCTCGTCGCTCATCGCACGCCCTTCCCCGCCGGCGCCGGCCGCACGCCGCCGCGGATCGCCGCCGCGATCTCGGGCAGCGGCAGCACGCGATCGACGGCGCCGGTGCGGATCGCCTGGCCGGGCATCCCGTGGATCACCGCCGTGCGCTCGGACTCCGCGACGACCGCGCCGCCGCCGGCCTTCACCGCGAGCACGCCGCGCGAGCCGTCGTCGCCCATGCCCGTCAGCACCACGGCGAGCAGCCCCGGGCCGTAGGCCTTGGCCGCGGACTCGAAGAGCCGATCGACCGAGGGCGCGAAGCGGTCGTCCGCGCCGGACGGCACGACCCGCGCGCGCACGCGCCCGGCGACGGCCTCGACCTCGAGGTGGCAGCCCCCGGGTGCGACGAGCACGCCGCCCGGCGCCGGCTCCTCGCCACCCGCGGCCTCGCGCGCGCAGAAGGCCGTCAGCCGGTCGAGGCGCGCGGCGAAGTCTCGCGTGAAGCCCGCGGGCATGTGCTGTGCGACGAGGAAGGCGATCGGCGGCGCCGCCGCGAAGCCGGCGAGGATCTCCATCAGCGCGGCGGGCCCGCCGGTCGAGGCGCCGAGCGCGACGACGCGCGGCGCGTCGGGTCCGAGCGGCGCCCCCGGCGCCGCCGCGGGGCCCGCCCCGCCGCGCAGCGCGTGCCGGTGCAGCGCGTCGAGCCGCAGCTCGCGCACGGCGTGCACCTTGCGCAGGAGCTCGCCCTCGATCGAGACCAGCTCGGGCGCCGCCCCGCGCGTCGGCTTGGCGATGAAGTCGACCGCACCGAGCTCGAGTGCGCGGAACACGTCGCCGGCGACGCCGCGGCCGCTGATCACGATCACGGGCGTCGGGCGGTGGCTCATCACGATGCGCAGCAGCGTGAACCCGTCCATGCGCGGCATCTCGAGGTCGAGCGTGATCAGGTCCGGCGCGAGCTCGATGGCCCGGCGCAGCGCCTCCTCGCCGTCGCGCGCGGTCCCGACCACCTCGACGAGCGGCGAGGCGGCGAGCATGCGCGTGATCGCCCGCCGGCTGAAGGCCGAGTCGTCGATCACGAGCACGCGGATCCGCGGCACCGCGCTCACGCGAGCACCTCGCGCGCCTCGGCGTCGCCCGCGCCCGCCCAGAGCCGGGGCCCGAGCGGACGGCGGTAGACGAGCTCGCGCTCGAGGTGGCGCAGCTCGAACGCGCTCGAGAGGCTGATCAGCGACTCCGCGTGGCCGAGCAGCAGGTACCCGCCGGGCCGCAGCCTGCCGAAGAAGGTCGCGATCGTGCGGCGCTTGCCCTCCGCGTCGAAGTAGATCAGCACGTTGCGGCAGAGGATCACGTCCATCGCGCCGAGCAGCGCGAGCTTCGACTCGTCGAAGAGGTTCAGGTGGATGAAGTCGACGTGCTGGCGCAGCTCGTCGGAGATGCGCAGCCCGCCCTCGCAGGCGCGGAAGTGGCGCTCGCGCAGGCGCGGCTCCGTCTCGCGGAACGAGGCCTCGCGGTACACGCCCTCGCGCGCGCGCCGCAGCATGCGCTGCGAGACGTCGGAGGCGTAGACGCGAAAGTCGCGGCCGGGCACGAGCCCCGCCTCCTGCGCCAGCAGCACCACGCTGTAGGGCTCCTCGCCGCTCGAGCAGCCGGCCGACCAGATCGCGAGCGGACGCCCGACGTGGCGCCCGCGCAGCTCCGGCAAAATCTCCTCGACGAGCGCGCGGAGCTGGCCCCGCTCGCGCAGGAAGTAGGTCTCGTTGATGGTGAGCTCGTCGACGAGCCGCGCGAGCTCGCGGTCGCCCTGCGCCCCGCGCAGCAGCAGATGGTAGGCCGCGATGCTGGTGAGCTCGAGCTCGCGGACGCGGCGCTGCACGCGCCGCTCGAAGAGCGTGCGCGATTCGGGTCCGAAGTGGAGGCCGCAGTGCCGGCGCAGCAGGTCCGTCAGCATGCGGAACTCGGCGTCCGACGCTGCCGCGACCTCGGGGCCCATCTCGCCGCTAGCCCTCGAGCCGCTCGAGCGCCCGCAGGAGCTCCGCCCGCACGAAGAGATCGGCCTCGAGGTCGACGCGGCGCAGGATCGCGGGCAGCGCGCCCACCACGCGCCGCTCGGCGAGCGCCGCGATCGCCTGCGCGCGCACCGCCCATTCGGCGTGGCCGAGCAGCGGCACCAGCGCCGCGAGGTCGGCGGCGTCCCCGTGCACCGCGAGGCAGGCCACCGCCTCCTTCAGGAGCTCCGGCTCCGGGCGCCCGAGCACGCGGCCCACGCCGCGCGCGGCCGGGCCCCCGATCTCGCGCAGCGCCTCGACCGCCGCGAGCGCGACCAGGCCATCGTCGCCGAGCGCCGCGTCGAGGCGCGCGAGCCCGCGCACGCGCCCCAGCGGATCCTCGCAGCCGACGAGGCGGCGCCCGATCGCGCGCGTCGCCGCCGCGCGCACGCGCGGGTCGCGGTCGTCCGCGAGCCGCTCGAGGTCGCCGAGCGCCGCGTCGCCCTCCGCGGCGGCGAGCGCCGAGGCCGCCGCGATGCGCACCGCGGCGCTCTCGTCGGCGAGCGCGAGACGCAGCGGCTCGGACGCCGACGCGCCGTCGAGCCGCGCCAGCGCGACGACCGCGGCCCGGCGCACCCGGGCGCTCGGGTCCTTCATCAGGCGCCCCACCGCCGGCGCATCCGCGGGGCGCCCCGCGCGCCCGAGCACCTCCGCGACGGCGAGCCGCACGGCCTCGCAGGCGTCGGGCAGCCGGGCGACGAGCGCGTCGAGCACCCCGTCGCCCTCGGGGTGCGCGGCCTCGCCGGGGCGCGGCGGCTCGGTGAGCGCGCAGAGCGCCTCGGTGATCGCGCCGGCCTCTTCCTCGGAGTCCGCGTCGTCCGCCGGCGCGAGCGAAGCGAGTCGCTGCAGCAGCGTCGGCAGCGCGCCGGCGAGTCGGCGCCGACCGACGGCGCGCTCGGCCTCGATGCGCAGCTCCGGGGCCGCGTCGCCGAGCGCGGCGAGCAGGTGCCGCGCGCTCGCCGCGCCGCCCGTGCGCGCGAAGAGCCGGCAGGCATCGCAGCGCGCCGCGACGTCGAGCCCGGGCCAGGCCGCGCCGAGCTCCGCCTCGGCGAGCGCGCCGAGCTCCTGCAGCGTCGAGAGGCCCACCTCGCGCAACGCCTCGTCGCGGGCGGCGCGCAGGATCGGCACCACCGCGCGCGGCTCGCGGGCGATGCCGAGGAAGTGCATCGCCAGGAGCTGCGCCGCGAGGTCGGAGCCCGCGAGCGCGGCGAGGGCGTCGTCGACGGCGGGGAGCGCCGGCGCCTCGGTGCGGATCGCCTCGACGAGCGCCGCGGCGCCTCCGTCGTCGTCGCGCGCGATGCGCAGCAGGAGCGAGCGCATCGCGGCCATCCGGCTCGCGCGCGATTCGGAGCCCAGCCACTTGAGGAGCAGCGGAGCGGCCGCGCCGTCGCTGCGCCCGAGCAGGTCGAGCGCGGCGGGTCGCAGGATCGCGTCCTCGAGCAGCGGCGCGAGCTCGCGCGCGGGCAGCGAGGCGTCGAGCGCGGCGAGGGCGCGCAGCGCCGCGAGGCGCACCAGGCGGTCCTCGCCGTCGCGCGCGGCGCGCTCGCCGAGCGCGCGCTCGGCCGCGGGGCCGCCGAGCGCGCCGAGCGCCTCGGCGGCGGCCGCGCGCACGTTCGGATCGGGGTCGGAGAGGCCCGCGACCAGCGCGGGCTCGCAGCTGCGCTCGCCGATCCCGGCGAGCGTGTCGACGAGGAGCTTGCGCACGTCGGCATCGTCGCTCGCGAGCGCGGCGACGAGCTCGGGGACGACGCGGCGCCCGCAGGAGACGAGCGCCTCGACGGCGGCGTTGCGCCGGCCGGGGTTCTCGCCGTCGCCGAGCGCCGCGACGAGGTGCCGCACCCAGGCGTCCCGCGCGGGCAGCGAGACGAGCCGCTCGATCGCGGCCTTGCGCACGCGCCAGCTCGGGTCGCCGAGCCGCTCGACGAGCACGGCGATCGCCTCGTCGCCGGGCAGGGCGACCGCGCGCTCGACCGCGAGCCGGCGCACCTCGGCGTCGGGGCTCGCGAGGTCGTCGAGCACGCTCTGGCGGTCGCGCTCGTCGAACTCGAGCTTCACTTCATGCCCCGCAGCCGGGCCACGCGCACGAGCTCCTCGCCGAGGAAGTCGCGGCGCTCGCGCACGCGCTCGGGGATGCGCTCGCGGAAGTGCGCGCGGCCCTCGTCGAGCTCGGCGTCGAGCGCCTCGAGCGGGTTGCCGTCGCGCAGCGCGGCCTCGAACTTCTCGGGGTTGTAGAGCACGATGTCCGAGACGATGATGCGCGCGAGCCGCTCGGCGCGCGCGTTCTCCGTCGCGGCATCGGGCCCCGCGGCGCTCCGCGGCGTCGCGGCGGGCGGCAGGTCCTGGCGGGCCGCGGCGCGGGCCGCGCCCGACACGCGATCGGAGAGATCCGGCAGCGGCGGCGCCGCCGGCGCGGGGGCCGGTGCTCTCGGCGGAGGCGGCGGCGGCGCGGGGGCCGGTGCTCTCGGCGGAGGCGGCGGCGGCGCGGGGGCCGGCGCCCTCGGCGCGGGCGGCGGCGGCACGGGAGCCGGCGCCCGCGGCGCGAGCGGCGGCGGCAGGGGGCGCAAGGCGACCGCGGGCGCGGCGGGCGCCGGGGCCGGAGCGAGCCGCACGGGCGGCGGCGCCGGCGGCGGCGCCTCGCGCTCGCGCTCGGGCTCGGCGCGGCCGACGAGCCCGAGGCGCTCCAGCAGCGCGCCGAGCCCCTCGACGAGCCCCGGGCGCTCGATGTAGCCGTCCGCGCCGTAGGTCTCGGCGGCCTCGCGGCGATAGCGCTCGCGGTGGTGGATCGCACCGACGAGCACCACGGGGATCACGCGCAGCTCCTCGTTGCGCTTCATCAGCTCGCAGACCTGGAAGCCGAACATCTTCGGCAGCGTCGCGTCGAGCACGACGAGCTCGGGCAGCAGGCGCTGCACGTTGAGGATCGCCTCGACGCCGTCGTGCACGAGCACCGGCTCGAAGCCCCAGTCGGCGAGCGCGTCGGCGAGCGCCTTGCCCTCCTCGGCGTCGGGATCGGCGACGAGCACGCGGCCGCGCGCGGGCGGCCGCGGCGCGGCGGGCTCCGGCGCCGGCGGGGCCGGCGCGCGGCCGAGCGCCGGCTCGAGGCCCGGCTCGGGGGCGCGCCGCGGCGCGGGCTCCGGCTCAGGCGCACTCGCGCCCGCCGCGGGCGGGCTCACCCGGAAGATCGCCTCGCAGCGCGAGCAGCGCAGCCGCGCGCCTGCCGGCGGCAGCCGATCCCGCTCGATCCGATAGCGCGCCTTGCATTGCGGACATGCCGCGATCATCGCCTCGCCTCCCCCTCGCCGATCTGGAACTTCGCGACGTGCTGGCGCAGGCCCTGAGCCTGCGCCTCGAGGTCGCGCGCGACGCGCCCGAGCCTCCCGGCGGAGTCCTGGTTGTGCTGGGTCCGTCGCCACACCGCCTCGAGCCGCTCCGACGCCGACCGGCACGAGGCGCTCTGCTCCTGCAGCGCCTGGTTGATTCGCTCGACCGCCTCGCGCACCCCGTCGACCGACTCGCGGATCCGCGCGGCGCCGCGCGCCTGCTCTCCCGTGGTCCCGCGCACCTGCAGCGCGACCTCCCGCATCGTCCCGGCGCTGCGCGAGATCGAGCCGTTGCCGCGGTCCTGCTCCGCCGCCGCGCGCCGGATCGACTCCACGCCTTCCCGGACGCGCTCCATCAGCTCCATCACGTGGCCCGACGCCCGCGACTGCTCGCGCACCGCCACCACGATGCCCGCCATCCGCTCGCCCGTCTCGCGGCTGGCCCGCGTGATCGCCTCCCAGCTCGATCCCGCCGCCGACCAGAGCTCCGAGCCGACCGCGACGCTCCGGGTGCCGCGCTCGATCGCCCCGATCGCCGCCGCGCCCTCGTCCTGCACCGAGCGGATCAGGCCCCCGATCTCCTTCGTGCTGGTCCAGACGCGGTCCGCGAGCTCCTTGATCTCCTCCGCGACCACCGAGAAGGCGCGGCCGTGCTCGCCCGCCTGCGCCGCGATGATCGCCGCGTTCAGCGCGAGGAGGTTCGTCTCGTCCGCGACCTCGTCGATCACGTCGACCACGGCCCCGATCTCGCGCGTCCGCTGCCCGAGCGTCCGCACCACGCCCTCCGCCGCCTCGGTCGCGGCGCGGATCGCCTCCATCCCGGTCCAGGCCTCGCGCAGCTTCCCGCGGCCCTGCTCGGCGCTGTCGACCACCTCGCGCGAGAGCCGCGCCGTCTGCTCCGCCGACGCGTCGACCTCGCGCAGCGACTGCGCCATCTCCCCCATCGACGCCGACGTCTCCTCCGCGGCCGCCGAGAGCGACTCCGTGCTGCCGACGACCTCGCGCACGCTGCGCACCATCTGCTCGATCGAGGCCCCGACCTCGTTCACCTGCTCCGAGAGGGCGCCCGCCGTCGAGAGCAGCTGCTCGCCCGCCGCGCCGAGCTCGAGCACCGAGCTGCTCGACTCCTCGACCGAGCCGTTCAGCACCAGGCTCGACGCCGCGATCCCCTGCACCTGCCCGCCGATGGCCTCCATCGACGCCGTCGCCTGCTCGATCCCCTGCACCTGGTCGGCGGTGACCGACGCGACGCTCGCCGCCACCTCGACCATCTCGCCGGCGGTCCCCTCCACGCGATCCGCGGCCTCCGCCACCCGGCCGACCGTCTCGCGCAGCGAGGCCGCCATGCCCTCGAAGCTGCGCCACAGCTCGCCGAGCTCGTCCTCCGACTCCCAGACCGGGCCGCGCCGCAGGTCGCCCTGCGACCAGCGCAGCGCCTCGCCGCGCAGCCCCTGCGTCGCGCGGCTCACCTCCCCCGCGAGGAGCCACGAGAGCCCCACCGCGACCAGCGTCGACACGAGCAGCAGCACGCCGAAGAGCGCGCCGGTGCGCGCGACGTCGATCGCGAGCGCGCTGCGCGGCAGCGTCGCGATCTCGATGCGTCCGGGGTCCCGCGGCGAGACCCTCCAGGCGAAGACCTCGTCGGTCGCGAGCCCGCGGCTGTCGCCGCGCGTCGCACCCGCGGCGATCTCCGCGCGCAGCTGCGCCGCGGCGCCCGGCGCGAAGGCCACGAGCGCGTCCGAGTCGAGCTCGAGCTCGCCCATGCGCAGCTCGCCCGCGAAGGCGCCGGGCGCGAGCGGCGCGCCGGCGAGGTCCGCGGCGAGGAGCTCCGACTCCCATTGCAGCGCCACGAGGTCGACCGCGCGCAGCGCCACGCCGTGCGCGAGCTGCACCGAGAAGAGCGCGGAGACGGCGGTCACGCCGACGAGCGAGACCAGGAGCTTCGTGCGCAGCGCGAGCGGCCGCACGAGCCGCGCGCGCTCGGCGGGGTCGGGGAGCGCCGCGGCGAGCGCCTGGCAGACGTCCTGGGTGCGGCGCTTCACGCACAGGAACACGAAGCAGCCCGACACGAAGCCCGCCGCGACGCCGGAGCCGAGCAATGCGCTGGTCTCGAAGCCCCCCCAGCCGGGGAAGCGCAGCTCCATCGCGCCGGCGAGCACCGCGACCGGCACGAGCCAGCCGGTGAAGCCGACGAGGCCCGCGCGGCGCGGCAGGTCGACGGCGCGCGCGAACGCAGCCGCCGTCGCCTCCGGGCCGCGCGCGCCGTCGAGCCACGCGACGACCGGCGCGAGCATGCCCCACTGATAGGCCATCAGGAGCGGCGTCTCGACGAGCGCGTAGACCACGGTCGCGGCGACGAGCCAGCGCCACTGCTCGCCGCTGAGCTCGAGCAGGCTGGTGAGCCAGGCGAGCACGATCGCGAGCGCGGGACCCGAAACCTGGAAGGAGAGCGCGATCACGCGCGCGCGGAAACGGGCCCCGGCCGGCATGGCGGCGTCCATCGTCACGCGACCTCGGCGCCGGCCCGCGGGAGGGCGGCGCGGTAGAGGCCCTCGAGCACGACCTCGAGGGCGAGCACCGGGAGCATCGGGCCCGACGCGCGCCGCACCACGGCGCGCGTCGCCTCGCAGCCGGCCTCGCGGGCGAGCGGCGGCGCGTCGCCGAGCGCGGAGCCCGGGACGGAGAGGATCTCGAGCGCGGCGTCGACGACCAGCCCGACGACGAGGCCCTCGACCTCCGCCACCGCGATCCGCGTGCGCCGCCCGGGCCGCACGCGCTCGCCGCCCAGCACCCGGCCTAGGTCGACCACGGGCACGAGCGCGCCGCGCAGGTCGATCACGCCCTCGACCGGCTCCGGCGCGCCGGGCAGCGGGGTGGGCTCGCGGAAGCGCACCACCTCGCGCAGCTGCGCGACGTCGATCGCGAGCGTGCGCCCGCCGACCTCGAAGCAGCCGAGGAGCACGCGCTCGCCCGCCGGCGTCTGGTCGCTAGCCGGCTGCATCGACGTCCATCACGCGGTCGAGGTCGACGATCGAGACGAAGCGGCCGCCCCGCCGGACCAGGCCCTCGACCACGCCGGGGGATCCGCCCGGCGCGGCGCAGAGCTCGCCCTCGGCGACGGCGGTGACCTCCAGGACGGCGTCGACGAGCAGGCCGGCGATGCGCCCCTCGCCGTCGTGCGCGACGACGATCCGCCCGCGCGCCGCGTCCGCCGGGCCGAGGCCGAGGCGACGGCGCAGGTCGATCACCTGGAGCACCTGGCCGCGCAGCGAGATCACGCCGACCACCGCCTCCGGAAGCCGCGGCACCGGCGTGATCGGGCGCGGGCGCACGATCTCGCGCACGCGCTCGACGGCGATCGCGTAGGGCGCGCCGTCGATCC
>Ga0075428_100009624_pt1 | contig 10729 bp, 10 predicted proteins | sample RhiMetdeltSRZDD2_FD_75291 | JGI IMG/M metagenome (GOLD analysis project Ga0075428, IMG submission 75291) | Populus rhizosphere microbial communities from Tennessee, USA - Rhizosphere MetaG P. deltoides SRZDD2 | ecosystem: Host-associated > Plants > Roots > Rhizosphere > Soil | place: USA... | reverse complement strand
ACCGATGAGGCGGCGATCGTCGGCCAACAACTCGAACTGCTGAAGGCCCGTGCGGACGTGCCGATCCTGGCGTCGTGTGCGTGCCGGCTCGAGGTCGCCGAGCCCTGTCACTGACCGCTAGGCAGGCGCTTCGTGCAGCTCGATCGAATTGCCGTCGGGATCGGTGATCTGGACCTGCTTGCCGCCGGGGCCTTCCCTGACGTCGTTGAGGAACGTCACACCGGCGTTGCGCAGACGGTCGACGTCCGCCGCAATGTCGTCGACGTAGAGCACGATCCGGTTCCAGCCGCCGGGCTGCTGGGTTTGGCCGTCCGCTAGTGGCTGCGCGCCCGAGCTCGCCGGCGCGCTCAACAGCAGGTTCAACGCCCCGCGCGCGACGACAGCGATGGGCCCGGCGCGCTGCGCGAGCCGGAACCCGAGCTGATTCGTATAGAACTCGATTCCGCGATCGAGGTCGGCGATCTGGTAGCGCACGACGGCATCGTCTGTGCTCGTCGGGCGCCAAATCCCGGTAGACATATCCACAGACTATGGGCTGGCCTGGTCAGCGTCTTGGAGGAATTTGACCTCGTCCGGCACGGCCAGGTGTAGCTCCTTGACGCTCTCGCTCGCCGGACGCAGCCGGCTCGGTGACGTCCCGGTGAACTCACTGACCTCGTTGATGAGATGCGATTGATCGAAGTAGCCACAGGCCCGGGCAAGCCGTGCCCAGTCCGGTGCATTGATGCGACGAGCGAGCGCACTCGCACGCTGGAACCGCAACACTCGACTCAAGCGCTTTGGCGTCATGCCGACCTCGCTCGTGAACACCTGAATGAACCTGCGTCGACTGAGGTGAACATCCTCTGCGACCGCGCCGACGGTGACGCCCGGCCGGGCCAGCCGCCCGAGTGCGAAGGGCACCGCCGGGTGGCCGGGTTGAGCTTCGGCCAAACATGATCGCAAGGTTTGTTCAAGCAGCGCGAATCGCTGCTGCGACGTCGGCGCCGCACACAACCGCTCACGCAACTCGACCGCCGAGCTCCCCCATAGCATCGCGAGATCGATATGCCGGTCGGTTAGTTCGCCGGGCGGCACACCGAGAAACGGCCACGCTCCGCCCGGTTTGAAGTGCACACCGACGATCGACGCGTGGTCGCGGGTGTCGATCACGAAGTACTGCCGATAGGCACCCGACACCACTGCGCCGGAATACTCCCGCCACACCCCGGAGCCGGGGTCATATATGCGCAGTGCGTCCTCGTTGAGGTTGATCACCAGTTCGAGGGTGCCGCTCGGGACGATTCGCTCGTGCGCGTGAACCGCCAGGTCACGCATCGTCCACATGTACGCCACAAAGTCCGCCAACGGCGGCGCGGGACGATACGTGCGGTACTGCACGCCTTGAGGGTTCCCCCTCAGCCGAAAGCGACTCGCTCCAACCAGAAATCGACGAGCGTCGCGTCGCCGGCGATTTCCAGACCGGCGACCGGTCGGCGGCGGTAGATCGCCAACAACAGGTCTGTGACCGGTGCGCGGATCTCGGCCGTCGCCGGTTCGTCGGCGCCCCGCCACGCGATGACATCGCCGGTCAGGTCGAGCAGCCAGTGTGCGTCCGTGTCGGTGGCATGCAGCCCGATCGTGCGGCCCGGTGCGAGAAGCTCACGCATCCACGGATGAACCTCGAAATGAAAAGGCAGACAACCCAAATCCATCCACTCGTCGACAGCGTCCGCCGCGACGTCTGGTTCGAGCGTGTAGTCGACGCCTAACGCAAGCGCTGCGTCGGCGCGGTGCAGCGCGGTCTCGTGGGCGAACCGGCGGGCATAAAACGCCGAACCGCCGTCGCCGACGGGGCACCACATCTGTGCATCCGGCCCCGCCTCGGTCAGGGTCGCCCTTAGCGCCGTCGCGGCCTGCGTAAGTGAAGCCGCCAGGACGGCAGGATCGTCGTTCGTGGCGCCCGAGAGATCGCGCAGCGCCGCATCACTCGGCGGCTCGGATGCGCGCGTCGCGACGATGGCATCTGCCCAGCGTTGACCGCCGTCGACGTGGCGCGCCAACTGCGACACGTTCCATCCCGGGCATGTCGGCACCGGCACGGTCACGTCCGCGCCGTTCAGATGGTCGGCCAACAACGCTGTCTGCGTGACGATCTCGGCGCAATGCCGGTCGAATCCGAGCCTCATGCGGGCGGCCCGCCGAGCCAGATGTGAAAGGTGTCCAGCCGGCTCACCAGACCATCGGCGAACGTGAAGACCTCCGAATACACGAACGCATGCGGATCGCCGCCCAACGAGACACTGCCGTGCCCGATCACCGCGACCGCGTCGTCCTCCTCCATCAGCCGGTCGAGCGTCAGCTCCGGATTGGGGCCGTCGCCGCTGTCGGCCTCTGCCGCAAACGCGTCCTTGCCGACCAGCGTCTTGGCGCCGTGCAGCGCCCACACCACGTCGTCGGTCAAGCACGACAAGATCTGCGCGAGGTCACCCCTGCGGAATCCGTCGGTGTACTTCTCGACCACTGCCTTCTGCTGTGACACATCATCACCTCCAATGGGTCGACTATGGCCGAGTGCCGGACTCATCGCAGATGGCCGAACCTCTATCGTCACCACGCGTGACGATGGTTTGGCACTACATCAAGACTGCACCAAGTGGCGTTGGCTGCTCGTGGGGCTCGCATGTCATGTCGGGGCCACGTCTCTCAGCGAGGGGGGCCGGCGTGCTATCCGCTCACCCGGTCGCGGCGGCGGTAGCCCGCGGCTGCGTAAACTCCGGCCTGTGGCGATCAGCGACGACGACCTCGACCGCCTGCGCCGTTGTGTGGAACTCGCACGCGTCGCACTCGACGACGGCGACGAACCTTTCGGCTCGATCCTGGTCGACGGCGACGGCGCCACGCTCTACGAGGACCGCAACCGGGTCAAGGACGGCGACCAAACCCGGCACCCCGAATTCGCGATCGCCCGCTGGGCCGTCGACAACCTGACTCCCGATGAGCGCGCCCGCGCGACCGTGTACACCTCCGGTGAGCACTGCCCGATGTGCGCGGCCGGGCACGCGTGGGTGGGCCTTGGCCGAATCGTCTACGCGACCTCGTCAGAACAGCTGACGCAATGGCTCGCCGAATGGGGCGCACCGCCGCCACCGGTGGCTCCGCTGCCCATCGCGACGGTGGCCCTGCGCGTCGACGTCGACGGACCCGCACCCGAGCTCGCCGACACCATGAAGGCCCTATACGAGGCGAAGTTCCGACCATGAGTGAACCGGGCTGGATCGAGCACGCGATCTGGTGGCAGGTCTATCCGCTGGGCTTCGTCGGCGCATATCCCGCCGATCCCCCGCCGACCCCCGATGAGCATCGGCTGCGCCGGATCGTCGACTGGCTCGACCACGCCATCGAACTGGGCACGTCCGGAATCGCGCTTGGCCCCGTGTTCGCGTCGCGCACACACGGCTACGACACCACCGACCATTACAGCATCGACCCGCGTCTCGGCGACGACGCCGACTACGACCATCTGATAGCCGAGGCCCATCGGCGCGGGCTGCGGGTGGTGCTCGACGGCGTGTTCAACCACGTCGCCGGGGATTTCGCTCGGCCAGAGTGGTTCCGCAAGCACGGCAAAGACTTTGACGTATTCGAAGGACACGGCGAGCTGATCGCACTCGACCACGACAACCCGGACGTCGTCGCCTATACCGTCGACGTGATGACGCACTGGCTGCGGCGCGGCGCAGACGGCTGGCGCCTCGACGCCGCCTACGCCGTCCCCGACAGATTCTGGGCACAGGCACTGCCTCGAGTTCGGCAAGAGTTTGGCGACGCGTGGTTCGTTGGCGAGGTCATCCACGGCGACTACACAGCGCGGGTACGCGAGTCGGGCTTCGATTCCGTCACGCAATACGAGCTGTGGAAGGCGATCTGGAGCAGTCTCAACGACGGCAACTTCCACGAGCTCGACTGGGCGTTGTTGCGGCACAACGAGTTTCTCGACGACTTCGTGCCGATGACGTTCGTCGGCAACCACGACGTCACCCGGATCGCCAGCCAGCTGGCCAACACCCGCCACCTCGAGCATGCGCTGGTGATCCTGTTCACGACGGGTGGCACCCCGAGTGTGTACGCCGGCGACGAGTCGGCCTACCGCGGCGTCAAGGAGGAACGGTTCGGCGGCGACGATGCCGTACGGCCCGAGTTCACCGCTCCCCTAATGGGTGTCGACGATCTCGGTCACGATGTGTTCCGGTTGCACCAGTACCTGATCGGTTTGCGCCGACGCCACCCGTGGCTGCACACAGCCAGGACATCACCGCTGCGGCTGACGAACACCCAGTATGTCTATGAGACCCGTAATAGCGACGACGCGCTGCTGGTAGCGCTCAACATCGACGAAGCACCGTTGCCGCTTTCGTTGCCCGAACTCGGCTTCGGCCAGGGCGAGATCGTCGCGGGATCGGGCGCGCCGCCACAGTCCGTCGTCGCGGATGCTGAGATCGCGCCGCACGGCTGGCTGATCATCGCGCCGCGCTGAGCAGGTCGACGGTAGCGCTGTCCTCTGCACCGTCGTAGAACTTGTCGAGCACGGCACGGAAGTCGGCCTGGACATCGGGGTCGTCGGTCGCCCGCGCGAACAGCGTCATCGACGACCGCACCTTGAGGTTGTCGGGCCAGCCGAAGACGTCGTCGGCCGAAGAGCCGTCGATTGCCGCCACCAGCCGGGTGCATTCGCGCAACCGCGGTCCCAGCGTGTCATGCGCCAGGTAGGCCTGTGCCTCCTCTAGAGAGGAAATGCCGTAACGGAGTGCCGTCTGGCTGCGGCCCAATCCCCGCAGCTGCGGAAACACAAACCAAATCCAATGACTTCGCTTGCGGCCGCCGCGTAGTTCGTCGAGCACCGTCGGGTAAACGCGGTCCTGCGCGTCGACAAAGCGCTGCAGGTCGAACGGATCTGCAGCTTTGGATGACAACGATTTGCCCACAGTCACATCGTTAGCAAGTTTTGCAAGCTAGTCTTTGCGATTCAATGACGACAACGGACGAGCAGGAATTATCGAGCCAGCCGGAGCCTGCGCCCAAGCCCAGAAGTCTTCGGCGTCGCGTGCTGTCGCGGGTCAGCATCCAATCCAAGCTCTTGGTGATGCTGCTGGTGACGAGCATTCTGTCGGCCGCCGTCGTCGGCGCCATCGGTTACCAGTCGGGGCGCAGTTCGCTGCGCGCGTCGGTGTTCGATGCGTTGACCGAGATTCGGCAATCGCAAACCCGCCAGCTGCAGGCTCAGCTCACGGATTTGCAGAACTCACTGGTCGTCTTCACCCGCGGATCGACCGCGATCGAGGCGACTGAGGCGTTTACCGCTGCATTCGATCAGCTCAACAACGCCACCATTACTCCGGCGCAACAGCAGTCGATCGTTGACTACTACACGAAGGAGTTTGCTCCGGCCGAGGACGAGCAGACCGGCGACGACGTCGATATCGATGCATTGTTGCCGACGACGAACGCTCAGAAATACCTGCAGGCCAACTACACGACCCCGTTCACCGACTTCGATCAAGCGCTCAGTTTCGACGACGCGCACGACGGCAGCGCATGGTCGGCGGCCAGCGCAAAATTCAACGATTTCTTCCGCGTAATCGTCAAGCGCTTCGAGTTCGAGGACGCGCTGCTGCTGGACACGCGCGGCAATGTCGTCTACAGCGCCTACAAGGGCGTCGATCTCGGCACGAACATTCTCACCGGCCCATACAAGGCTGGCGATCTCACCGACGCGTACAACAAGGCGCTGGACTCACACACCGTCGACTACGTCGCCGTCACCGATTTCAGCGATTACCAGCCGGCCGACGAACCGACGGCCTGGATGGTGTCCCCCGTCGGCCCGCAGAATCGCGTCGAAGGCGTACTGGCCCTTCAGTTCCCGATCTCGAAGATCAACCGGCTGATGACGATGGACAAGCGGTGGGAAGAGTCCGGGATGGGCAAGACCGGCGAAACCTTCATCGTCGGCCCTGACGACCTGATGCGCTCGGACTCCCGGCTGTTCCTGGAGGACCCGGAAGCGTTCAAGCGTGATGTGGTCAACGCCGGTACTCCGCCCGATGTGGCCGAGGAATCGATCCGGCAGCACGGCACGACGCTGGTGCAGCCGGTTGCCACCGAAGCCACCCAGCGCGCGCAGCGAGGACAGAAAGGCACCCTCGTCGCAGACGATTACCTCGGGCATGAGACATTGCAGGCCTACGCGCCGGTCGACGTGTCGGGTCTGCATTGGTCGGTCATCGCCAAGATCGACACCTCCGAAGCCTTCGCTCCGGTATCGGCGTTCACGCGCACCCTGGTGCTGTCCACGGTGGTCATCATTTTCATCGTCTGTTTGGCCGCGATGGTGCTCGCACGCCTCTTCGTGCGGCCGATCCGGCGGCTGGAAGCCGGGGCTCAGCGCATCAGCAGCGGCGATTACGACGTCGCGGTTCCCGTGCAATCGCGCGACGAATTCGGCGATCTCACTGTGGCTTTCAACGACATGAGCCGAAATCTGGCGATCAAGGAGGAGTTGCTCACCGAACAGCGCAGGGAGAACGAAAGGTTGCTGCTGTCGTTGATGCCCGAACCGGTGATGCAGCGCTATCGCGAGGGCGAGGAGACCATTGCGCAGGATCACCAGAACGTCACGGTGATCTTCGCCGATATCGTCGGACTCGACGAGTTGTCGGCCGAACTGACCTCCGATGAGTTGCTGACCATCGTGAACAAGCTGACACGCCAATTCGGCGCCGCCGCAGAGAATCTCGGTGTCGAACAGGTACGGATCCTGCACAACGGATATCTGGCCAGCTGTGGGATGAGCGTGCCGCGGCTGGACAATGTGCGGCGCACCGTCGACTTCGCCATCGAAATGCAGCGCATCATCGACCGATTCAACAAGGAGACCGGCAACGACCTGACCCTGCGGGCAGGCATCGACACCGGCACTGTAACGAGCGGCCTGGTCGGCAGGTCCACGCTGGCCTACGACATGTGGGGGTCGGCGGTCAATCTCGCATATCAGGCGCAGAGCGGGGCGCCCCAACCCGGCGTGTACGTCACGTCAAAGGTGTACGAGGCGATGCGCGACAGCCGTGACTTCACGTCCGCCGGTGTGATCACCGTCGACGGTGAAGAGCAGCCGATCTGGCGGCTGGGACAGTCATGAGGAGCGTGCTCGACGCGCCGTGGTTCTACTGGGCCGTCGGCGTAGCGATCGGCTTTCCGATCCTGCTGGTGTTGCTGACCGAGCTGCAACACGCACTGCGTCGGCGCGGCAGCATCCTGACTCGGCCCGTTTACCTGCTCCGCACCTACATCCTGCCGCTCGGTGCATTGCTCCTCCTGCTGGTGCAGGCGATGCAGATCTCCGGCGAGGAGACTCCGGTTCGCGTGGTGGCAACGGTGTTCGGCTTCGTCGTGCTGGTGCTGTTGCTGTCGGGACTGAACGCGACGGTGTTCCAAGGCGCCCCGGAAGGGTCGTGGCGCAAGCGAATTCCGTCGATTTTCCTCGACGTCGCTCGCTTCGCGCTGATCGCGATCGGCGTCGGTCTCATCTTCGCCTATATCTGGGGCGCGCATATCGGCGGGCTGTTCACCGCGTTGGGCGTGTCGTCCATCGTGCTGGGTCTGACGCTCCAGAACTCCGTTGGGCAGATCATTTCCGGCCTACTTGTCCTGTTCGAGCAGCCGTTTCAACTCGGTGACTGGATCCAAACACCGACAGCACGCGGCCGCGTGGTCGAAGTGAACTGGCGCGCAACGCATATCGACACCGGACGCGGTTTGTTGATCATGCCCAACTCGGTGCTCGCGGCCGCCTCCTTCACCAATTTCAGCAGGCCGCCCGGGGCCCACTCGCTCAGCGTGACAACGACGTTCGCAGTCGACGACCCGCCCGATGACGTCATCGCGATGCTGAATCGGGTGGCCGCGATGGTGCCACAGCTGCGGCCCGATGCCGCGCCTTCCAGCGTCCACTCCGGCGGCCTGCAGTACAGCACAGGGATTCCGCTGCGCTCACCCGCCGACGACTTCGCGACGAAGTCGATGTTCTTACGCTGGGTTTGGTATGCCTCGCGGCGGGCTGGGCTGCACCTCGACGAGGCCGAAGACGAGTTCTCCACTCCCGAGCGGCTAAAGGCCTCGCTGCGCATCATCGCTCCCACGCTGCGGCTGAACCAGGCCGAGCAGCAGACACTGCTCCCGCACGCCCGGATCACCAGGTACGGATCCGACGAGTACCTTCAGTTCGCCGGTCAGGTGCCCAAACGGATGAGTTTCGTCGTCAATGGGCGAGTCCGGCTCGTCGTGACCGGTGACGACGGCGCCGTGCTCCCGGTGCGTACCCTCGAAGAGGGCGACTTCATTGGGCAGACCGCACTTACCCGCGAGCCCGTCGCCGCGGCAGCCTATGCGCTCGAAGAGGTGACGGTGTTGCAGATCGAACGGGAGTACATCGAGGAACTGGTCGCGCGAAAGCCGCTGCTGCTGCAGGATATCGGCCGCGCGATCGAGGAGCGGCGGGCCAACGTCCGGCGAGTGCTGGCCGCCGCCGGCGAGTAGGCCGCGATGAATCGACGCGTGCCCCGGCCCAGCGAACTGGCGCCCCTGATCGGCTTCAAGAAGCCACAGCTGAATGCGACGAAGCGTAGGCTTGCGTCCGCGCTGACCATCGACGACCTACGCCGAATTGCCAAGCGCCGCACGCCGAAAGCCGCATTCGACTACACCGATGGTGCCGCCGAGGATGAACTGTCGCTGGCCCGCGCCCGGCAGGCGTTCCGCGACATCGAGTTTCATCCGACGATCCTGCGCAACGTCGAGAAGGTCGATACCAGCCGGACCGTGCTCGGAGACAGGGTGGCGCTCCCCTTCGGGATAGCGCCGACGGGCTTCACTCGGCTCATGCAGACCGAGGGCGAAATCGCGGGCGCCCATGCGGCGGCCCGAGCCGGCATCCCGTTCTCTCTGTCGACGCTGGGCACCAGCTCGATCGAAGATGTCAAGACAGCAAACCCGCACGGCCGCAACTGGTTTCAGCTCTACATGTGGAAGGACCGTGACCGTTCGATGGCGCTCGTGGAGCGCGCGGCCGCAGCGGGTTTCGACACGCTGCTCGTCACCGTCGACGTTCCGGTGGCCGGCGCGCGGCTGCGCGACACCCGCAACGGCATGTCGATCCCGCCGACGCTGACGTTGCGCACGGTGCTCGACGCGGTGCCGCACCCGCGGTGGTGGTTCGACCTGCTGACCACCGAGCCACTGTCGTTCGCGTCGCTGGATCGCTGGCCGGGGACGGTCGCCGAATACCTGGACACCATGTTCGACCCGACCGTGACGTTCGAGGACCTGGCGTGGATCAAGACGCAATGGCCGAACAAGTTGGTGGTCAAGGGAATCCAGACCTTGGAAGACGCCAGGGCCGTCGTCGATCTCGGTGTCGACGGTGTGCTGCTGTCAAACCACGGCGGCCGTCAGCTCGACCGTGCGCCGGTGCCGTTTCACCTGTTGCCGACCGTCGCCCGCGAGCTCGGCGAGTCGACGGAGATTTTGCTGGACACCGGGATCATGTCAGGAGCCGACATCGTGGCCGCGATAGCGCTCGGTGCCCGGTTCACGCTGGTCGGCCGCGCCTATCTGTACGGGCTCATGGCCGGCGGCGAAGCGGGCGTCGACCGCGCCATCACGATCCTGTCTGAGCAGGTCACACGGACAATGCGGCTGCTCGGCGTGACCTCGCTGGACGAATTGGCGCCACACCACGTGACACAGCTGTATCGGCTCGGGCGCGCCGTGCCGCGTGCAGGCGGCTAGTCACATCTGTAACTCTATTCCCACAGGTCACGGCGCATAATCGGCTGCGATGAGTCCGCGCCGAGTCGGAATCGTTAGCCAACCGCGACGTCACAACCCTGTGTTGAGCCACCGATCGCCTCCTTCGGACGTGTTTCATTACGCCCGAAGCAACGGCAATTGCTTTGTGGCAAGTGATGAAAGGTGGGTTGGTTGCCGTTATGAAGTTCATGGAGAAGTTTCGAGGTAAGTGGTTGCGCCGGCTGGCGGTGGGCGCCGTTGCAGCGGCGACCCTGCCCGGGCTGATCGGCTTCGTCGGGGGTTCGGCGACTGCCAGTGCGTTCTCCCGGCCGGGTCTGCCCGTCGAATATCTGGACGTGTTCTCGGCCGCGATGAACCGAAACATCCGGGTTCAGTTCCAGGGCGGCGGACCGCACGCGGTCTATCTGCTCGACGGCCTGCGCGCTCAGGACGACTACAACGGCTGGGACATCAACACCCCGGCGTTCGAGTGGTACAACGGGTCCGGCCTGTCGGTCGTGATGCCGGTGGGCGGGATGTCCAGCTTCTACACCGACTGGTATCAACCGTCGCGGGGCAACGGTCAGGACTACACCTACAAGTGGGAGACCTTCCTGACCCAGGAACTTCCCGCGTGGCTGGAAGCCAACAAGGGCGTGTCGCAGAACGGCAACGCGGTGGTCGGCCTCTCGATGGCCGGCAGCACGGCGCTGACGTATTCGATCTACTACCCGCAGAAGTTCATCTACGCCGCATCACTGTCGGGCTTCCTGAACCCGTCGGAAGGCTGGTGGCCGATGCTGATCGGGCTGGCGATGAACGACTCCGGCGGCTACAACGCCGAGAGCATGTGGGGTCCGTCGTCTGACCCGGCGTGGAAGCGCAACGACCCGATGGTCAACAT
>Ga0075428_100009623_pt1 | contig 10729 bp, 6 predicted proteins | sample RhiMetdeltSRZDD2_FD_75291 | JGI IMG/M metagenome (GOLD analysis project Ga0075428, IMG submission 75291) | Populus rhizosphere microbial communities from Tennessee, USA - Rhizosphere MetaG P. deltoides SRZDD2 | ecosystem: Host-associated > Plants > Roots > Rhizosphere > Soil | place: USA... | reverse complement strand
GAGCTCATGGGTCTCTACGCCGACGGAAGCCAGGGCGCGTTTCAGGAGCTGTTCCGACGCTACGAGGGTCGCGCCTATGCCTACTTCCTGCGCCGCGTCCGCTCCGACGCGCAGGCTCGTGATCTCTACCAGGAGCTCTTTCTCCGGCTGCATCGGTTTCGGGACACCTATGACGCGAGCCGACCCTTCGAGCCGTGGTTCTTCCACATCGCGCACCGCGTCCTCATCGACGACTGGCGCCGGCGCCATCGGCAGGCCGAGGTCGGCCTCGACGAGGCGCTCCTCGAGTCCCCCGGCGCCGATCCCGAGCGGAGCGCGGCTGCCAGGCACGAGAGCCAGCGTCAGCTCGCGAGGCTCTCGCCGGAGGAGGCCCGCATCCTCGTGGATGCGAAGGTCCGAGGCCTCGAGTACTCGGAGATCGCCGCCGCGCTATCCAAATCGGTGGCCGCGGTGAAGCAGATCGCCTCGCGATCGCTGCGGCGACTGCGCATCGCTCCCGAGGGCGCCGATCAGGAGTCGCGGCCGAGAAGCCGGCGCGCAGGCCACCGTCCCAGCGCTACGCCCGCGTAGCAGCCGGCGAAGAGCCCTGCGGACCCCGACGCAACGACTGCCGCCGGTGCGACGGCAGTCTGGAGCAGGACCGCCGGCCAGAGCATGAGCGCGAGGAAGATCGCCGGGAGCGCTGCGCCGCGGAAGGAGACTCGACACACCGCGAGGACCACTCTGGCACCGGCGCCGATCAGGAGCGCCGCGCATGCGCCCAGGCAGAAGGCGCCCGCCCCCGGGCCCCCGAGGCTGACGGCCAGCCTGCCGACCCACGTGGCGTTCCACCACGTCAGGGGATGGGGATCGGGGCAGAGGAGCGCGAGGAGCGCAGCGAGTCCGAGCCCGACGAGCGCGAGTACACAGGCCTGGGTCACTGGGATGCGTTGGGCCTGGATCCGCAGCAGCGCGACGGAGGAGCACGCGACCAGGAACCCCGCCCAGGCGGCGGCACAGACGGCCACGTACCAGCCGTGCTGGCCGTTCGCGAGCAGACCTCCGGAGAAGAGCGCCACCGAGCCCAGGGCACCCACGATGCCGAGCGCGCCTGCGGCGGCGAGGCGTCCCACCGTGCGAGCGCTCGTGCGGTCGAGCTCGAGGGCCAGTGCGTCGAGGATGCCATGACGGAGGCCCTCGCGGAGCGTCTCGCGCTCGGGCGTGTCCTCGGGCGCGCTCGGGCGATTGTCCTCGCGGCTCACGCGATTACCTCGCCTGCGACGCGGGATCCCGGCGCGGCCGCCGCACGCGCGCGCCGGAGCCCTTCGAACCTCATCCCTCGATGGCGAGTACGGTGATGCCCGGGCGTCGGTGACGCCGCGGCGGCGTTCGCGCGAGGGAGATCGCTTCAAGGCGACGGAGCCGTCAGCCGATGCAGAGCTGGCGTGCTGGGGACGGCCGGCGTAGCGTGGTGAGAGTCCGTATGAAGCGCGTGGCCCTACTCTTGGCTTTCCTCTGGTGGGGGCAGACTCCGCTCTGCCTCCTCGCGGACGGGGAGTTGCATGCCCACGGCTCCGGCGGAGCCGCTGCGGCGAGCTCGCATCAGCATGCGGGACATGGCGCGCCGACCCCGTCCGCGACGGAGGACGGGGGCCTTCCCGACGATCCTTCGTGCGCAGAGCACTGCGCATCGCTGGCCCAGGCCCTGCCGGTGACAGCCACGAGCTCTGCCGCACCTCCCGCGGGAGGTTTCGCCATGCCCGTCCAGGCGCCGGCGATGGTGCCGGCGGCGCCTGGCCTCTGGCGCCTGGCCGCAGTCCTTCGCGAGCCAGCACCAGAACCATCACGCCCCAGCTCCGTCCTCCGCCTCTAGCGTCCCACGGCCATCCGACTCGCCCCGGCGTTCCGCGCCGGGGCGTACCGGTTTTGCACGGTCGTGTGCCCAGACGACGCTTGGAGGTGTCATGTCGATCGGATCGAGAGCGGCCCTCGCCGCCGCAGCCGTCCTGCTGCTGGCCGGCGAGGCGGACGCCGCTTCCACCGGCCCGCCCGAGGGGGTGGAGGCGCTCACGCCCCGGGCCGCGGCCGAGGAGGCCCTGCGCGCGAGCCCCGAGCTGCGCGCCGCCCGCGAGGCGATCGAGGTCGCGCGAGCCCGCCTGGTGCAGGCGGGGCTCTGGCCCAATCCCGAATTCTCGCTCGCGGGCGCGAGCGACTTCGCCTTCGCGAACGAGGGCGAGGCAAGCGCCAGCGTCGCCCTGGAGCAGCGCTTCCCGATCGCGGGTCGCCTCGCCCGCGCGCGCGACCTCGCCCGGGTGGACGTGGAGCTCGCCCACGCCGAGGCTCGCGACTTCGAGCGCACGTTGATCGGCGATGTGGAGCGCGCGGCGGTCTCGATCCTCGCGCTCGACCGGGCGATCGAATCGCGAGACGCCGTGATCGAGGCGGCGCGCGGACTCGTAGGCGCCTCGAGGCGGCGCCTCGAGGCCGCCGAGGTCTCGGAGGCGGATCTGAACCTGCTCGAGATCGGGCTCGCGCGACTCGAGCAGGAGCGCCGACTCCTCGAGCTCGGGCGCCGGAATCGGGCCGTCGAGCTGAACCGCCTCCTGCACCGCGCGAACGCGGCGCCCGTCCGCGTGACGGGCACGCTCGACGAGCCCCTCTACACGCCTGCGTCCGGCCCCGACCTCCTCGAGGCGGCGCTGCGCGAGCGCCCCGACCTCGAGCGTCAGCGCCTTTCGATGACGCGCGCGCAGGCCGAGCTGCCGCTCGCGCGCGCCGAGGCCTGGGAGGATTGGAGGGTCGAGACCGGCTATCAGCACGAGAGGACCGTCATCGACGATCGCGGACTCGCGCTCAGCGACCGCGACAACCTCCTCGCCGCGGAGGTGCGGGTGCCGCTCCCGCTCTGGAACCGGAACCAGGGTCGCATTGCCGAGGCCCTCGCGAGCGGGCGCCGTGCCGGCTATGAGGTCGCCGCGCTCGAGCGCCGCATCGCGTCGGAGCTGGAGATCGCGCAGCAGAGGATCGACGCCCTCGATGCTGTCGCTCGCGAGTATCGCGAGCGGCTCGTGCAGCGTGCCGAGCGCAACGTCGCTCTCCTGCGGCAGGGCTACGCGCAGGGGCTCGCTCCCATCAGCGCACTCGTGCAGGCGCAGGAGCAGCTCGCCGAGACCACGGCGAGCTACGCGCAGACCGTCGGAGAGCTGCGACGGGTCGAGATCGAGCTCGAGACTGCGGCCGCCGCGAGCCCGCTCATCTCGAAGTAGGAGCAACGCCCATGAGGATCCTCGCGATCGCCATCGCCGCCGCTCTCCTCGGGATCCCGGCCGCAGCCGGGGCGCACGAAGGACACGTGGAGGCACCCGGCGCCGAGACGACGGCAGGCACCGCGACGGGCGTCGTCCTCGTCTCGGAGACGGCGCGCAAGAATCTCGACCTGCACCTCGTCGAGGCGGAGGTACGCCCGATCGAGAAGACGCTGGCGTTGATCGGCGAGATCGCTCCCGTGCCGAGCCGATCCGGAGCCGTGTCGAGCCGGATCGCCGGCCGCGTCGTCTCCGTCGCGGTCGCCGAAGGCGACTCCGTACGCAAGGGTCAGCCGGTCGTGGAGGTCGAGAGCCTCCAGGTCGGCGATCCGCCTCCCCGCGCGCGCTACGCGGCGCCCCTCGACGGCATCGTGATCGATCGCCACGTGGTGCCCGGTGACGCCGTCGAGCCGAATCTGCACCTGCTGGAGATTGCCGACCTGTCCGAGGTCCTGGCGGTGGGCCGCGTCTTCGAGGGGCAGGTCGACCGGGTCGCGGTCGGACAGGCGGTGCGCGTCGCGGTCCCGAGCTTTCCGGAGCGCCGCTTCGTCGGCGTCGTGGAGCGGATCGGTGGCCAGCTCGATCCTCGCACACGCTCGCTTCCCATCTATGTGCGCGTCGAGAACCCGGATCGGGCGCTGCGGCCGAACATGCGCGCCGTGCTCTCGGTGGTGACCGAGCGCGCCGATGCCGCGCTCGCCGTGCCGCGCGGTGCCGTCCTCGGCGACTTCGGGGCGACCTTCCTCTTCGTCGAGCGCGACGACGACCCGACGCGCTTCGAGCGGCGCCCCGTCGTGACCGGGCTCTCCGACGATCGCTGGGTCGAGATCCTCGACGGGGTGCTGCCCAGCGAGCGGGTGGTCACGGCGGGCAACTACTCGCTCCAGTTTCTCCCGCCCGCACCGGCGGAGTCGGATACGGAGGCCGGGGGTGAGCGCCATACCGAGAGCGACTCCACGCCCCCGCCCGGGAGCCTGGGAGTCGCTCCGTGGCTCGGTGTCGGCGCCGCCGCCGTGATCGGGGCTGCGGCCGTCTCGCTCGCCCTCTTCGTCGGAGCCCGGATCGGACGGCGAAAGGCCTGATGCGATGCTCCAGCGACTGATCGAGCTGTCCCTTCGCAACCGCCTCTTCGTCATCGCGGTCGCGGCCCTGGTCGTGATCTACGGGGCCGTCGTGGTCCGCCAGCTCCCCGTCGACGTCTTCCCCGACCTGAATCGACCCCTCGTCACCGTCCTCACCGAGGCCCCCGGCCTCGCGCCCGAGGAGGTGGAAATGCTCGTCACCCGACCGATCGAGACGGGGGTGAACGGAGTCCCGGGCGTGCAGCGCGTGCGCTCGAGCTCGGGGATCGGACTCTCCATCGTCTTCGTCGAGTTCGACTGGGGCACGGATATCTATCGCGCCAGGCAGCTCGTGCAGGAGCGCCTCCAGCTCGCCGCGCAGCGGCTTCCCGAGGGTGTGACGCCGGTGATGGGCCCGATCTCGTCCATCATGGGTGAGATTCTGCTGATCGGGATCTCGAGCCGCGACGGATCGACGCCTCCGATGGAGCTCCGCTCCATCGCCGACTGGACCATTCGCCAGCGGCTGCTCACGCTCGCGGGCGTCGCGCAGGTGATCCCGATCGGCGGCGGCGTGAAGCAGTACCAGGTGCTTGCGTCGCCGGAGCGCATGGCCGCCTACGGCGTGAGCCTCGCCCAGGTGGTGGAGGCGGCGCGCACGGCACAGCAGAACAGCCCCGGCGGCTTCCTCGAGTCGGAGCACCGCGAGGCCCTCGTGCGCACCATCGCGCGAACGAGCCGGCTCGACGAGATCGAGAAGACCGTCGTCGCCGCCCGCGACGGGGTCCCGGTCCTGCTGCGCGACGTGGCGGACGTCGTCCTCGGCCGCCAGGTGATGCGCGGCGACGCGGGGGTCATGGCGAGCCCCGCCGTGATCGTCTCGGTGCAGAAGCAACCCGGCGTGGACACGCTCGCGCTCACGCGTCAGGTCGAGTCCGCACTCGACGAGATTCGCGCCGGCCTGCCGCCGGACGTCGAGCTCCACGTGCTCTTCGAGCAGGCTCGCTTCATCGAGGCCGCCATCGCCAACGTCGAGGCGGCGATCCGCGACGGCGCAATCATGGTGACGATCGTGCTCTTCCTCTTCCTGCTGAATTTCCGCACGACGCTCATCACGTTGACGGCGATCCCGCTCTCGTTCGTCGTGACGGCGATCTTCTTCTGGCTGGCGGGGATCTCGATCAACACCATGACGCTCGGGGGCCTCGCCGTCGCGATCGGCATGGTGGTCGACGACGCCATCGTGGACGTCGAGAACGTGTTTCGTCGCCTGCGCGAGAACCGGCATGCAGCCAGGCCGCGGCCGGTGCTGCGGGTGATCGCCGACGCCTCGGCCGAGGTCCGGAGCTCGATCCTTTACGCCACGCTGCTCGTGATCCTCGTCTTCGTGCCGCTCTTCGGGCTCGCGGGCATCGAGGGGCGGCTCTTCGCCCCGATCGGCGTCGCGACGATCGTCTCCATGGCCGCGTCATTCGTGGTCTCGCTGACGGTGATTCCGGCCCTCTGCTCCTTCCTCCTGCCACGGATGAAGCGGATGCAGAACGAGTCGGACAGCTGGCTCGTGCGCGCCCTCAAGGACTTCGACAGGCGCGTGGTCCTCCGGCACACACTGCGCCATCCGTACGCGATGATGGGGGTCACGGCCCTGCTCGTGGCCGGATCCTTCGCGCTCTATCCGATGATGGGCAAGGAGTTCCTTCCCGAGTTCAACGAGGGCACCGCGACGATCAACGTGCTGGTCGCCCCAGGTACGTCGCTCGCGGAGTCGAACCGCATCGGCACGATCGCGGAGAAGCTTCTGCTCGGCGTCCCGGAGGTGGTCTCGACGGGCCGGCGCACCGGCCGGGCGGAGCTCGACGAGCACGCGGAGGGCGTCCACTACTCGGAGATCGACGTGGACTTCCGGCCCTCCGAGCGCTCGCGCGAGGAGATCCTGGGCGAGATCCGGGAGAAGCTGGGCGGGATCCCGGGGATCGCGTTGAACGTGGGCCAGCCGATCTCGCACCGGCTCGACCACCTGCTCTCCGGGGTGAGGGCGCAGGTGGCGGTGAAGCTCTTCGGACCCGACCTCGGGTTGTTGCGTGCCAAGGCGGGGGAGATCGAGGCGGCGCTGGCGAAGGTGCCCGGGGTCGTGGACCTCCAGACGGAGAAGCAGGTGCTGATCCCCGAAGTCGATGCGACGCCGAGCCGCGAGCAGGCGCAGCTCTATGGCGTGAGCGTGGGCGCGCTCAGCGAGCTGCTCGAGACGGCGCTCGGCGGACGCGTCGTTGGGCAGGTGCTCGACGGCCAGCGGAGCTACGACGTGCTCGTGCGCTACGGGGAGCCGGCGCGTGTCGATGTCCCGGCAATCCGCGACATGCTGGTGGACGCCGGCGACGGCCAGAAGGTCCCGCTTTCGCTGCTCGCCGAGGTGCGCGAGAGCCTCGGACCCAACATCATCCAGCGCGAGAACGTGCGGCGGCGCATCGTCGTCTCCTCGAACGTCTCGGGGCGCGATCTAGCTTCGACCGTCGCGGACATGCAGCGCGCCACCGCAGGCGTGGAGCTCCCGCCCGGCTATTCGGTGAGCTTCGAAGGGCAGTTCCAGAGCCAGCAGGAGGCCTCGCGCCTGATCGCATGGCTCAGCGTCTTCACGCTCGCCGCAATGTTCCTGCTGCTCTACGCGCAGTTCCGCAGCGCTGCGATCGTCGCCCAGATTTTGCTCAACATCCCGCTGGCGTTCATCGGCGGGCTTGTCCTCACCTACCTCGTCGTGGGGCGGATCTCGATCGCGACGCTTGTGGGGCTGATCACGCTGGCCGGCATCGCCTCCCGGAACACGATCATGATGATCTCCCACTATCTGCACCTGATGCAGCACGAGGGTGAGCGCTTCGACGAGGCGATGATCGTGCGCGGGTCGCTCGAGCGGCTCGTCCCGGTGACGATGACGGCGCTCGTGGCGGGCCTGGCGCTGCTCCCGCTCACGCTCGCTGCCGGGGAGCCCGGGAAGGAGATCCTCTACCCCGTCGCGGTAGTGATCCTCGGCGGGCTCGTGAGCTCGACGCTGCTCGACATGGCCGTGACCCCGGCCGTATTCCTCCGGTTCGGTCGCCGCGCCGCGGAGCACGCGCTCGCGCGCGAGGCCGGCGATCCGCTCGATGCGATCGAGCCGGGTCTGCAGGTCGACCGTGCCGTGCAATGACCGACGTCCGTCCAAGAAGAAGGAGAATTTCGATGCTTCGCTTCCGACCTCGACTGCTGTGCCTGATGAGTGCACTCCTCGCCTGGAGCGCGGCAAGTGCCGCGGACCCGATGACGCAGGGCGCCCCTGCGGCGACATGGGCGGAGCTGCGCGGCGTGCGCCACGCCATCGCCGCCGACGTGGAGGCAACTCGCCTCGGCGAGATCCACGCCCAGTCGGAGCGGCTGGTCCCCCTCGCCAACACCTTGCTCGCGGGCTCGAAGGATCTCGCGCCGGACAAGCGCGCGCGAGTCGAGTCGGCCGTGAAGCAGCTCCCGAAGGTCGCCGACGCGCTCCACGACGCAGCCGACCAGGGAAGCTCCGAGGCGACCCGCCGCCAGCTCCAGCGCCTCGACGGTCTCCTCGAGCTGATTCGGGCCCAGTACTCGCCGGAGGCGCTCACGCCGCCCGCAGCATCGATCAGCGGCCAGGACCCCGCGATGCACGATCACGCTCACGGCGGGAGCGCCGCTCCGGGGCACACCCACACCGAGCGGCCGCTCGCGGCCGTGGATGCGCCTCCGGTCGCCTCGCTCGTCGTCCGCGCCGCTGAGTTCTCCTTCGAGCCGCGCCGTCTCGAGCTGCGAGCGGGCCAGCCGACCCGGGTCGAGCTCGAGAACGACGGCGCGATCGAGCACGCCCTGGTCGTCGAGGCACCCGACGGAGCGGGCGACTGGATCCACCTCGACGCGCGGGCGCACGGGAAGGACGCGGCCACGTTCCAGCTCGATCGGCCCGGAACCTACCCGCTCCTCTGCACGGTACCCGGGCACGAGGAGTTCGGAATGATCGGGACGCTCGTCGTCGTGCGGCAGTGACGGCCGCTGTCACCACGGCGCGTAGCGGAACGTACTGACAGCGGAGAGCAGCTCATGCGTGAGCCGGGACGGTTCGTCGCGGGGGCACTCGAGGGCATCGGCTGGGATGGGGTTCCCGGCCGCGATCGCTCCCGGGTCGCCCGCATCACGGCGGAGCTCCGGCGCGGCTTTCGCACGCTCCGAGATGTCGAGCCGGCGGCCGAAGGAGCAGCGCACCAACCGCTACGTCGAGCGCGAGTGCCGCTTCCGGTACTTCTTCGTGCGCAAGCTGATGTTCGTCAAGTGCTCGTGCGCGTTCCTGATCTTCCCGGGGCTTCTTCACCCACGACATCCTGCTCTCGCCCACGGCGCTGCGGCGCGCCCTGGGCTTCCTTGCGGCAGGCGGCCGCGTCGTCGCCGCCGGCGTGAAGCTCGCGCACGGCTGGCGCGGCTGGATCGGGAACTGGTGGCGGCTGATCCGCGCGCAGCGGAACCTGACGCTTCTCACCACGGGCATCGGACAGACGAATGGACTCGTGCCTGACCTCGAGGAAGGAGAACTCCGAACCGCCGAACGTGATTCCCCAGTCCTCGTTGTGGTAGCGGACCCCCAAGCGAAGGGTCGGGGAGCGCACCCTCCTGGGACGGCCGCTCGCGCATCGCGAGGTAGCGCGATTGCGCGGCCTGGATCGCGGGGTTGCGCTCGCGCGCGCTCTCGAGCGCCCAGGCGAGGGTGACGCGCTCGGGCGGGGGCTCCTGTGCGGCGCTCGGCTGCGCGCCGGCCAGCAGGATGGAGACGAGCCCGAGCCAGCGCTGCCAGAGGCAGGCGCGGCGCAGTCGGAGGCCCTGCGCCCTGCGCCTTCGCCGCGCTTCCCACGGCGACTCGATCGTGCTGGCCAGCCCGTGCATTGCGCGACTCCGCGGCCTGCTCGCAGTGATCCCCCCTCCGACGTCGCCGACCCGGCGCCGCCGCAAGCGCGGGCCGCGGAGTCATGGAACAGGTACGGCCGTCGCGGGACATCGGTGACGCCCCCGTGCTCAGCGCAGCCGCGGATCCTCGGCCGAGAGCGGCGGGAGCCACTCGCCCTCGAGCGTCCGCTCCCACCAGGCCGCGCCGCCGGGCGGGGCGAAGCGATAGCGGTAGAGCCGCGCGCGGATCCAGCGCGGCGGCTGCTCAGGGAAGGGGTCGTGTGCGAGGAGGGTCTTCACGCCCGGGTCGCCGCGCAGGAGCTGCGACACGAGGCGCAGCATCCAGGGGTGCTCCGACGGCGTCGCCATCGCGGCGAACCAGATCTGCCAGTCGAGGCGCGGCTGGTAGGGCGAGACCACGCAGGGCCGACGCCGCGGGTCGCCCGGCTTGCACGGGAGCTCGTACTCGAGCCAGCGCGTCCCGGAGCCGATCTCGCTCGCGTCCGTGCCCTCGAGGACGATCTCGTGGCGCTCGCGGCCCACGCTGCCGAAGGCGCCGTAGCTGTTCACGAGCGCGAGCGGATCGAAGGAGCTGTTCATGCGCTGGTGGGGCGAGAGGAGGTTCGCGACCGGCGCGACGCTGAGCAGGGCGACGACGCCCGCGAGCGCGAGGGTCGCGATCTCCTGGCCGCGCGAGGGCGTCGCCTCGGCCGCCGCGCGCTCGGCCCGCGCGACCAGGCGCCGCGGCAGGACCCTGCGCAGCAGCGCGTCGTCGAAGCAGGCGAGGATCGGCACGATCGTGAGCCAGTTCAGGAACGAGAGGTTCCCGCTCAGCAGGAGCATGGCCTGGAAGGCGAGCATGACGATCCCCGCGCCGCGGCAGAGCCAGCCGGGCGCGAAGGCGAGCCAGGGTGCGACGAGCTCCGCCGCGTGGTTCAGCAGCACGCCGCCGCGGTGGGCCCACGCGGGCAGGAAGTGGAAGGCGCGGCTCAGCGGATTCGGGATCGGCTGCGTCTCGAAGTGGAAGTCGAGGCAGCTGAGCTCGCGCCAGCAGGGATCCCCGCGCAGCTTGATCAGGCCCGCGCCGAGCATGATGCGGAAGATCAGCCAGCGGTACAGCCAGACGACGGCCCCGGGCGGCGGCCGCCGCGGGAACGGACGCGCGTCGAGGAGCGGGCACAGGAAGATCGCGAGGAAGCCCGTCTCGAGCAGCTGGATCTCCCAGCCGAAGCCGTACCACTCCTGCCCGACGTGGACGAACGACAGGTAGAGCGCCCAGAGCGCGGCGAGCAGGATCGAGTTGGCGAAGCCGGCGAGGACGCAGAGCGAGAGCGCGAGACCGAGCCAGGCCAGCGCCGCGAGCGCCGGGTCCGAGATCCCGAGCCAGAAGAGGCTCGGGAGGGCGAGGAAGCCCGCGCCGCGCGAGCCGAGACTCTGCGCGACCAGGTCGAGGAA
>Ga0075428_100009618_pt1 | contig 10733 bp, 11 predicted proteins | sample RhiMetdeltSRZDD2_FD_75291 | JGI IMG/M metagenome (GOLD analysis project Ga0075428, IMG submission 75291) | Populus rhizosphere microbial communities from Tennessee, USA - Rhizosphere MetaG P. deltoides SRZDD2 | ecosystem: Host-associated > Plants > Roots > Rhizosphere > Soil | place: USA... | reverse complement strand
GGAAAGCATGGGACTCATCGAGCGCGCCATCGGCGCATACGAGAAGACCTTCTGCATCTCGAGCTGATACTTGCCGACGAGGTCGATCACCGTGGCGAACACGACGTTGTCGAGAAAGTTCGAGAAGGGGATGTTGAACGCATCGAGCACGTGATTGCCGAGCTCCATCGCCAGGAGCTCTTCCATCGTCTCCGCGGCGATGTCGGGATGTCCCGGTTTCTTCCACGAGTGATCGTGATCGAGAACCCAGAACATCTGATACGCGTGCCGCAGCTCCTCGGCCATGATGCGCAGCACCGCCATCTTCATCTGATCCGTCGGCGCTTCTTCGAGCGTGAGGCGATGCTGCTGGATCGAGCCGAGCTCGGTCGACGCCTGGGCGCGGACGATGTCGCGCGCCGAATAGAACATGTTGCCGACCATGTCGCCCGCGTTCTCGAAGCGCGGCTTCCCAGCCATGCGGCCGAAGACGATGTTCTCGTTGTTGAGCTTCCCGATCTTCGCCATCAGCGCGAACGGAGTCTGGCTGTAGAACTTGGACCAGTTGTCCTCGAGGAATGTCAGCTCGGGGAAGTTCTTCTTCTGCCACGCCACGAGCGCGTCGTGGTATCGGGGCGTGATGGTTTCGGTGGTGTATGCGGCCAAGTTGTCCTCCGGGTTGGCGGTTGGCGGTTGGTGGTTGGCGGTAGCAGTGGAGCCTTCGTGTCCACCGCCAACAGCCAACCGTCAACCGTAACCGAAGTGCGATAATGCGCAAATCGCGTGGCGGATTCTACGCCGGAACGAGTGGAACAACCGCAGTTCGATCATGGTTCCGGCCAACGCCACGCAAGAGAGTAGCGGTCACGTTCGAAAGCGCCCATGCAGCTGACGCTATTGCACTCCGACTCGTTTCCCATCGGCCGTTATGCCGATGTGTTGCGGCGTGAATCGATCGCATCCAGCCGCCTCGGCAGTCTCGATCAGCTGCGCACGTCCGACGCGTCTTCGCTCCGCGTCCTGGTCGTCGACTCGGAGATCGGAAACGGCGGCCCGAAGGTCGCGCTCGACCCGCGCACGGCGGTCGTCGGTGTCGGTCTCGACGAACAGCCGACCTGGCTCGGCGACGAGAGCATCTACGTCCATCTGCCGAGCAATCCGCCGTCGCATGTGCTGCTGACCGCGGTGAAGCGCGCGTATCAGTTCCTCTATCAGAAGCAGCGTGCGGATCAGCTCGAGAAACAGCTCAGCGAGCGGACGCGCGAGCTTCAGGAAGTCGCCCAGGTCGGCGCGGCGCTGTCGACGGTGCGCGATCACTCGGTGCTGCTGACGATGATCCTCAGCAAGGCGCGCGAGCTCTCGCGCGCGGATGCGGGATCGCTGTACCTGCTCGAGGAAGTCGACCGCATGAAGGTCCTGCGATGGAAGCTCGCGCAGAACGATTCGATCGACGTCGAGGCGTTCGAGGAAAAGATCCTCTCGATCACGCGCAAGAGTCTCGCGGGATACGTCGCCATGACGGGCGAGACGCTGGTGATCGATGACGCATACAACCTCCCCGAGGGGGCGGAGTACGAGATCAACCGCTCGTTCGACGAGAAGAACGGCTACCTGACGAAATCGCTGCTCGTCTTTCCGATGACGAATCACGCCGGCGATGTGATCGGCGTGCTGCAGCTCATCAACCGCAAAGTCGTGGGCGCGCCTCCGCGCCTAACGGCACTCACCGTCCCCGACAACGTGATTCCGTTCGACGAGGCGACCGCGGACATCATGCGCGCGCTCGCCAGTCAGGCCGCGGTCGCGGTCGAGAACAACCTGCTGTACGAATCGATCGAGCGCCTGTTCGAGGGATTCGTCACCGCCGCCGTCACCGCGATCGAGCAGCGCGATCCGACGACCTCGGGTCACTCGTTCCGCGTCGCCGATCTGACCGTCGAATTGGCGAGAGTCATCGATCGCGTCGATGCGGGGCAGTACGCGGGTGTGCGGTTCACACTCGATCAGATTCGCGAGATCCGCTACGCCTCGCTGCTGCACGACTTCGGCAAGGTCGGCGTGCGCGAGCAGGTGCTGATCAAGGAGAAGAAGCTCTATCCGCTGCAGCTCGACACGATCCGCGGCCGCTTCGAGTACCTCATGAAGTCGATCGAGAACGAAGCGAATCAGCGGAAGATCGAGTTTCTTTTGAAGTACGGCCGCGACGGATACGACGAGCTCGCGGCGAGTCTCGATGCGGAAACGGTGACGCAGATCGAGCAGCTCAAGAAGGACTACGCGTTCATCGCGCAGTCGAATGAGCCGACGGTGCTGCCCGAGGGAGAGTTCCAGTACCTGCAGCAACTGGCGACGAAAGAGTATCGCGACATTCGCGGCGACCGGCGATTGCTCGTCGATCCGGAAGAGGCGCGCATTCTCTCGATCCGCAAGGGCAATCTCGATGCGACGGAGCGAGTCGAGATCGAGAGCCATGTCACCCATACGTTCAACTTCCTGGAGAAGATTCCGTGGACGCGCGACCTCGCCGCCGTCGCGGAGATTGCGTACGCGCATCACGAGAAGCTCAACGGCCGCGGCTATCCGCGGAAGTTAGGCGCGGCGGACATCCCCATCCAGTCGCGCATGATGACGGTCTCCGACATCTACGACGCGCTCACCGCGAGCGATCGTCCCTACAAGCGCGCGGTGCCCACCGAGCGCGCGCTCGACATCCTGAAGATGGAAGTGAAGGACGGGCTGTTGGATCCGGGACTCGTCGACACCTTCATCGAGGCGAAGGTGTTCGAGCGAGCGGGTGTGTTGCGCACCTAAGGGCACGCTTCCTGCTCTTTCATGGCCGGGAGACCAACGACCATGAATAGATTCAAATCATTGGCAGCAGCAAGTTTAGCGGTCCTTCTTCTGGCCGCTTGCGGTTCGCTCGACGACATTTACTCGCCCGGTTCGTCGAGCAACAACTATGACATCCGCGGCACGGTCGATCACGTCGACCTCAGCAGCCGTTCGATCTATCTCACCAACGTCAGCGGTTATCAGCGGATGCTCTCGAGCGGCGGCGATGCCGTGCGCGTCTATTTCGATGATCAGACGACGGTGAGCTACCAGGGAAAGACGTACCGGCCGCAGGATCTCGAGCACGGCGATCAGGTTTCGGTGCGCGTGGATGAGTCGGGCAACACGCTCAACGCGGAGTCGATCACCGTCAGCTACGACGCGTCGGGCGGCACCAGCGGAAACACCACGCAGAGCGGCATGTCGACGCTGCGCGGCACGGTTCGCTACATCGACACCGCGCGCCGCACGATCGATCTCGAGTCGGCGAGCTGGATCTCGCGCTTCGATACCGGAACGGGGACGGGCAATCGCTTCACGATTCAGTACGACGCGAACGCGAGCATCGATGTGCAGGGACGCTCCTATCCGATCTCGAATCTCGAGCGCGGCGACGTCATCGACGTGATGGTCGACAACACCAGCGGCTCGACGCTGTTCGCGAATCGGATTTATCTGGTGAGGGATGTGAACGCCAGATAGCGCACCGACGGTGCTGAGGTGTTGGGTGTTGAGGTGTTAGGCGGCTTTCCACGAGAAACCGCCTAACACCCAAAACCACAACACCTCAACACCGTTTACGAGTCGCCTTCCTCCAGCGCCGAGTACGCGCGAATCAGCTCCACGCGAAAGCGGAGCTGTTCGTCGTACTCTTCATCCGTGTTCGCGAAGCGCAGTTGCACGATGAGCTTTGCCGCGGCGCGTTTCGCATCGCTGTGCGTGGGGAAGGTCATCACCGCAGCGCGGTCCGGACGCGTGAGAAAGCGGGCGATCACTTTGCGTCCTTCGACGCGCACGAGGCGGCGCAGGAAAATCGAAGACCGGCGCAGCGACATTCACACTTCCGCGACGTTCGCTTCGGGGCGCGGGATCTTCGCGCGGATCGCTTCGATCAACTCGCGCCGGCTGGTCCAGAGAATCGCCAGTGCGAGCACGGCGATGGCGACGCCGATCCAGTTCGTCAGCAACAGCGAGATCGCCAGGACGCGTGCGGCCTGCGGGCGATCGGTGCGCAGCAACTCCTGCGAGAAGTAGCTCGATCGCTCGCCGTTCGGCAGCGTGAACCTGGCGGGCAATCCCTGGTATGCGGGTGCGGCGGGCTCCGGCACGGCGACGTTGCCGTCGGCCTTCCGCGCGACCTGTTCCGTAGGCGCAGACTCGTATGCGTAGTCTCGGTACTTTGCGCGCGAGCCGACGTAGCCGATCATCACGACGAATCCGAGCAGCACCGCCACCGCGATGTACGCGATCTTCTGTTTCATCGTCGGCCGCGTGATCACCCAGAGAATCGTCAGCGCGCCGAAGGCGGGCACGACGAGCACGAGAAACGTGTTCACGAATGCCGACGCGAGCGCGATCAGGAGCGCGAGCACGAAACGCTTGCGCATCGCGACGCCGAGCCACGACAGACAGCGCTCGACCCACAGCGCGATGAGCACGAAGAGGAAAAGTTGTTCCGCATCCGGCGTCCAGATCTGTGCGCGTGACGCGAAGCTCTGGTAGAGCGGAATCCACTGCCCCGGATACGTTAGGCGGACCTGCGTGATCGTCGCCGGGACGTCGAGCTGCGGAATGGCGACCGAACCGAACGCCAGTCCGGCGGCGCGCGTCATCGGCTGCCGATGCTGTACGAGCACGCGCTGCTCGCCCGGCGAGAGCGGTACGGTGAGCTGGCCCGCTGCGTTTTTGGTCATCAGCATCGGCTGGTCGTCGAAGCTGACGTAGCTCGGCTCGGGCTTCGCCGGCAGCACGAGCTCCGCCGCGCCTTCGTTGCGCAGCGCGAAGACCGACTCGCCTAACACCGGTCCGTCGACCGGAATGAACAACGTGTGATCGGTACGATTCACGGCGTAGCTGATCGCGTGCAGCGCCTCCAGTCGCGTGACCGTCCAGGTGATGCGATCCGTTCCGGTCTCGAACGCGAGCGCTCCGCGATAGGTCGGCGTGACGGCCGTTTCGCCAAGGGAGATGCGCTTCGCGGGAGTCTGCACGGAGGGGCGGAGCAGGGGATGCGATTCGAGAACGACGTACTGCAGGCTCGCGCTCACCGGGGCAATGAACGACGTGCCGCGCAGCTCGCCGGTCATGGTGATGGACGAGTCGCCGGGCGGGATCGAGAAGACGTAGCGTCCTTCGCTGACTTCGTACGGCGCGGCGGAGTCGATCTGCTGCAGGTGCTCGTTCGAGCGGAGCGTGAGCTCGAGCGTGGAGGTCGCGCGATTCGGATTGTGCACGTCGATCGCGTAGCGGAAGCGCGTCGCGTCGGGAAGGAGCGTGATGAGATAGCGGCCGGTCGCCGTGGCGGCAAGCGTCTCGCCGGGACCGGCGACGTGGCGCACGAGCGTGTAGTCGCGCGCGCCCGCGTCGTCTTCGTCGCCGCCGACGAGCTCACCGTCGGAGACGGCGGAGCGCACGGCCAGCACACCGGGCGTGATGTGCAGACGCAAACGATCGCTGCCGCTGATGGTGAGATCGCAACGCAGCTCGAATGCGTCGTCGAGCGGAATCACATCGAACGCGCCGCGTCCGCTGCGCGAGAGAATCGCGCTTCCCTTGCAGCCCGCGATCGTGACGTCGTTCGTCTGCTCGAGCACTTTGACGAGCGGCCGCGTGCCGGTCGCGCGGCCGGCGAAGGTGATCGCCAGATTGCGCTCGCGGAAGCTCCCCGACAGCAGCACCGTATCGATGACCGTCGCCGATGGCTTGTCCGCTCCGCGGCGCAGCGTCTCGTATTCGGAGAGCCCGATCGTGACCTGCGAGGTCTGCGCGAACAATGGGATCGCTGCGAACAGCAGTAGCAGGGTGTTGCGCATGCGATGAGTATTGCACGATGGTGCTGGGTGCTGTGGTACTGGGTGCTGGCGGAGTTCTCGCGTAAAGCCGCATCAGCACCCAGCAGCCAACACCCAGTACCATGCTCGGCACCATGCGCCGGCTCGTTCTGCTGCTCGCTCTCTCCCTTCCGCTTTTCGCCGCAACGTTCAAGTCCGATGACGGCGTGACGCTGCACTACGACGTGATCGGGAAAGGCGATCCGGTGGTGCTGCTGTCCGGCGGTCCCGGATTTTCTCCGGGCTACCTCGAGCCGATCGCGAAGGCCCTTTCCGCAAAGCATGCCTGCGTGCTGTTCCATCAGCGCGGGACGGGACGCTCGGTGCTGGAGAAGTACGACGCGACGACGCTCGAGCTGAAAAAACTCGTGGCCGATCTCGAGGCGCTGCGGCGCGAGCTGAAGGTCGAGAAGTTGACCGTCGTCGCGCATTCGTTCGGCGGGATTCTCTCGATGCTCTACGCATCCGAGCATCCCGATCGCATTCGCGCGCTCGCGCTCATCGACTCGGGCGGTCCGACGCTCGCCGCGGTACCGAAGTTCGCGATGACTCTTTCATCGCGCTTCAGTCCCGACGACATCGCCAAGATCACGGAATGGAGCAATCCGGAGCGGATGAATGCGAATCGCCGCAAGGCGATCCTCGAGATCACGAAAGCGAAAACGGCCGCGTACTTCGCCGATCGCTCGAAGGCGCATCTCCTCACCGATTCGCTGACCGAGGAGTCGTTCCATGACGGCGTGTTCTACGCCGTGACCCCGCAGCTCATGGCCGGCCTCGATCTGACCGCGGCGATGAAGAACGTGAAAGCTCCGGTGCTCGTGATCCACGGCAAACAGGACCCGCTCGAGACCGCGCAGGAAGTGCACGATACCTTCGCCGGCTCACGCCTCGAGATCATCGAGGACGCGGGACATTTCCCGTGGCTGGAGAAGCCGGATGCGGTGTTCGGCGCGCTGCGCACGTTCCTCGGCGGCGATTGACAGCATTCTGTACAGGACTGTACAGTTCTATCGGAGGCGCGGCCATGGCCACGAAACGCAAAGGAGCGGAAGAGGCTCGGAACCAACTCCCCGAACTGCTGGAGGAGGCTCAGCGCGGCCGCTCGACGGTCATCACGAAACATGGCCGTCCGGTTGCGGCGATCGTCCCTATCGATGATCGGGCCATCAGGACGCCTCAGCGATCGCTCCTGCCTTACAAGGGAACGGGCCGCGGTCTGTGGGGCAAGAACAGTTCTCGTACGATTCGAGCGTTGCGCGACGAATGGAACCGATAGATCCGTCCATCCTGCCGGAGGACGGGCTGGTTCTCGTCGATTCGGCACCGATCATCTACGTCCTCGAGGATCATCCGAAGTTCGCTCCTCGCTTTCAGCCGCTCTTCGAGTGGCACGCGAAGGGTCGAGTGCGTTTCGCGATCACGACCCTCACGATCACCGAAGTACTCACCGGTCCTCTCAGCGACGATGACGAATATCTCGTGCGCCGGTACCGCAGCGTCTTTTCGACGTGGCAGATGGTGCCCCTGGATCCGTTCATCGCCGAGACTGCGGCACGGATGCGCGCGAAGTACCGGCTGAAGCTCGCCGATGCCGTGCAGGCGGCGACCGCGCTCGTGATCGATGCGGACGCACTCGTCACGCACGATCGCGACTTTTCGAGCGTGAGCTCGTTGCTCGTGATCTCCTGACCTACGCGTCGTCCAGCGACAACTCCTCCAACAACCGCTTACACACTTCCCGCCGCGCTTCGCGTCGCGAGTAGAGCCACTCTTCGGCGGTCGGCGGTAGCCATTCCGGCACGCTGACGTCGGAGAGGACGGCGCGGAGGACGTCCATGAGCGAGTTGCCTTCGCGGCGCGCGTGGGTGAAGTGATCGGCGAGGCCGCGGACGCCGGCGTTGTCGATGAGCGTCGCGGCGGCGACGGCGCGCTCGGCTTCGGTGACCGGTTGATCGAGCCGGCGAATGGATGTCGCGGTGCGGCGAAGCTCGTCTTCGGTGAGTCCTTCCACGCCTAACAGCGTGCGCGAGAGATGGCCGACCTTCTCCAGCCATTTGCCGAGGCGGTGGAAGAGGAGAAGGAGCGTAAACGCGCGCTCGTCATTGGGTGACGGCGGTTGGTAGAGGCGTCGCGCGATGCGCTCGATGCGCTGCACGTCGTCGAATCGCGAGATGCCGTCGAGGTCTTGATAGAACGGGCGGAGGAACGTCTCCAGTCGTGCGCGCAGCGCGGGCTCCATCGGCGCGGAGTATGTCATGCTCGCGAAAGTGCACTACGTCCTCATCACGTTCGCGACGATCGTCGGGACACTCGCGCTCCTCCTTGTCTTGGAACGCGTCGCGCCTCTACGCATGCAGGTCGAATCGAAGGTGCGGCGCATGGCGCGGAACTTCGTCGTCGCCGGGACGGCGGTCGCGGTCGTGGAGGCGTTGCGCGTGCCGCTGCTGATTCCGGTGATCCATTGGACGGAGCAGGGACACGTTGGTGTGCTCAACGCGTTCGCGATGCCCGAGGCGGTGCGCATCGTGCTCGGCGTCCTGCTGCTCGACTACACGCTCTGGTGGTGGCACTGGCTCAACCACCGCGTGCCGTTTCTCTGGCGCTTTCACCTCGTGCATCACGTCGACCGCGATCTCGATGCGTCGACGGCATTGCGATTTCATTTCGGCGAGCACGCGCTCTCCGTTTTCTATCGCAGCGCGCAGATCGTGATCCTCGGCGTCTCGCCCGCGGCGCTCTTCACGTGGCAGACGATCCTCTTCGTCTCGATCCTCTTCCATCACAGCAACGTGCGACTGCCGTCGCGACTGGAAGCGATTCTCGTGCGGCTCATCGTCACGCCGCGCATGCACGGGATTCATCACGCCAATCGTCGCGAGTGGACGGACAGCAACTGGTCGAGCATGCTCTCGTGCTGGGATCTGCTCCACGGCACGTTCGTCCGCGACGTTCCCGATCGCGCCATCGTCATCGGTGTTCCCGCGTACGACGATCCGCGCGACGTCACGATCTCGCGCGTGTTGCTGCTGCCATTCACGAAGCAGCGCGATGACTGGCGAGCCGGCGAGTGATCAGTTCCACGTCTCGCCGCACTCGTTGCACTTCCAGCGTCCGCGCATGAGAAGAATGAGCGCCCACGCGGCGATGGCGAGGAATGCCGCATCGATGCGAGCGGTGCCCCAGCCCACGCCGATGGCAGTGACCGCAACCATGGCGAACATCAGTGCGCGCGGAACCTTCGCGACATCGGACGAGTGGCACGCGCGGCACTCGGGCTCGAGCTCTTCTTCGTCGGCCTCGTCGATCTCCGCGAGCGTCGGAACCTGCGCGTTGAGCACGTCGCCGGCGCGAATTGCATCGACGTTGTGCACGCGCACCTTCGCCCGCGCGATCTGTTCCTCGACGACGGAGTCGATGCCGGCATCGTCGAGCGCGCCTTTCGCGACGCGCGCGTCGTCGGCGGCGGGATAGGCGGTAACGGTTACGCGATCAGCTTCCGGCATCGCCAATGAAGATAATTCACGAGCACCCAGAAATTCCTGAATGCCTTATTACGCGTCTGTTTGTGGTGGTAGCGGAAGTAGATCTGCTGGGCGATGCCGGACAGACGGAAGAGGCCGTAGACCTCGTAGAAGGTCCAGTTGTCGGGGCGGATGCCGGTCTTTTCGCAGTAATACTCGACGACTTCGCGGCGCGTGAGCATGCCCGGGAGGTGCGTCGGCTGGCGGCGCGTCGCGCGCGCGAGGAAGTCGTCATCTGCTTCGATCCAATAGGCGAGCGAGTTGCCGAGGTCCATGAGCGGATCGCCGAGGGTGGCGAGCTCCCAGTCGAGAACGCCGATGACGCGCGTCGGATCCGCGGGATCGAGCACGACGTTGTCGAAACGAAAATCGTTGTGCGTGACGCAGATTCGCTCGGTCGCCGGAATGTTTGCCTTCAACCACTCCATGATCTTCGTGCCGCGCGGCACGTTCCACGTGCGCGCGTTCGTGTAGCGATCGCACCATCCTTCGATCTGGCGGCGCGCGTAGCCGGCGCCTTTGCCGAGGTGCTCGAGGCCGGAGGCGACGTAGTCGACCTTGTGCAGCGCGATGAGGATATCGAGCACGTTGAGACAAAGTTGCCGCACGGTGTTAGGCGGAAGATCGAGACCCGGCGGAAAGTTCTTGCGCGGGATGATGCCGTCGAGCCGCTGCATGACGTAGAACTCCGCGCCGATCACCGACTCGTCCGCGCAGTGGGCGATCATGTGCGGCACGTACGGGAACACCGGCTCGAGCGCTTTCTGCAGCCGGTACTCGCGTCCCATGTCGTGCGCGGACTTCGCCTTCGTGCCTTCGGGCGGGCGGCGGAGGACGAGATCGTAATTCTCGTACTCGAGCCGATACGTCCAGTTCGATGCGCCGCCGGTGAATTGCGTGACCTTCGGCGTGCCGCGGAGATCGGGGATCTGTGTCTTGAGCCATGCGTCGGCACGGGCGAGCTCGGTAGGACCTATAGGACTCATAGGACGGATAGGACGCATAGGACCTATTTTTTGAGCTCGATTCGGGCGATGAGGCTCAAGTGAACTTCGTCAGGACCATCCGCGATGCGAAGCGCACGGGCGAGAGAGAAGAACGACGGGAGCGGAGTTTCATCGGACATGCCGGCTCCGCCGTGCAGTTGGATCGCAGCATCCGCAACGTCCTGCAGGACGTTCGGCGCGACGACTTTGATCGCGGAGATCTCCGTCATCGCGTTCAGCGCGCCGACGGTGTCGATCTTCCACGCCGCGTACAACGTGAGCAGACGCGCCTGATCGATGGCGATGCGCAGCCGCGCGATGCGCTCGCGATTTCCGTCGAGCTCGATGAGCGGTTTTCCGAA
>Ga0075428_100009616_pt1 | contig 10734 bp, 6 predicted proteins | sample RhiMetdeltSRZDD2_FD_75291 | JGI IMG/M metagenome (GOLD analysis project Ga0075428, IMG submission 75291) | Populus rhizosphere microbial communities from Tennessee, USA - Rhizosphere MetaG P. deltoides SRZDD2 | ecosystem: Host-associated > Plants > Roots > Rhizosphere > Soil | place: USA... | reverse complement strand
TCGCCGGTAGGTGATGGCAAAAACATCTTCCGACAGCTCCTTATCCAGCGTAGCAAAAATTTTTTCGCCTCTAAGCAGATACTTTTTTCGAATTTGCCGGAGATCTTCGTCCGACGTGACAATGTCGAACACGGTCCCAAGCTTGGCTGCAACGCAATCGAGGAGTTCTGTAAGCGTATGGCAATCGGGAAAGGTTTCCAGGACCTTTTTGACCCGCCTCTCGCAGAATTTGATAATCGCGGCGATAGGATCTTTGCTACCAGCAATCCCTAGATCCCGCGCAAGAGTCGAAATCGAGACGGAATTTTTTAGGCGCCCAGCCATTATCCAAAGACTCGCTTCAGCGTTTTGTGCAATTCTTTCCAGTCTTCAACGGTTAGGTTCTTAATCGACTTATGGGCTCTGCGCGCGACAATAGACCGCTGTGCCTCAAGAAGATCAACGGTCTGATTAAAGGTCAAATGAAGCTCCTCAGCCGCGCGCGAAAGCTCTGGTGGAATTGTGATCGGCCCTTTCGCTGGCGTCTCTTTTGATTCCCCGGTGAGTAAGTAATCCACCGAGGCGCCCAAAACGTTCGCAATCCGCAATAATGCCTGTGAGCTAACGTTTCGGTTGTTATTCTCGATTTCGCTTAAAAAGCTCTTACTGATCTTTGCTTGACTGGCGAGCTGGTCTTGCCTCAAACCTCGCTTTTCCCGGATCTCACGAATTCTCTCCCCTGTAGTAGCCATCAGATATCGAGTTTTAACTCCTTTAATTCTTGCCTAAGCGGTGATTTGCTAATTCATTTTAGCGAACTCTGCAGTTAGTTTGCAAGAAGTATTTCTAGGGATTGACAGGCTGTGCATGATTCGCTATACTAGTTTTGGTTCGTAATATTGAACCAAAGCGCTCTAAAGGAGGCCTATTATGGCTGAACCAATTGCAACTGCTTCTCTCGTCTTACTGATTACGACGTTGATTTGCCTGCTGATTCTCATGAGAAAGGCCTCGCGGCCCGGCTTTGAAGCGCTTGCCGGCCGTTTAGATGCTTTTGAGCGCGCGCAGGAAGGACTTGAGCGGGCGGCTCGCGAGGAGGCGGCGAAAAGCCGGGATGAAATGAACAAAGCGGCCCGAGAACAGCGGCTCGAACTTGCTCAAGTTGTCAAGAATTTCGGCGATTCCGTCGCCCAACGAATGATTGAACTCGGCAATTCGCAAAAGACTCAACTCGAGATCTTTTCCGATCAGCTTGACTCATTTGCGAAATCCAGCGGTGAGCGCCTCGACGCGATTCGTGGCGAATCGGCTCGCGGCGGCAAGCAGCTTAGAGAAGAAGTCGTGACGACCCTCAGAAGCATTTCGGAAACCATGGCGACAACCTTCAAAGATCTCGCCGAAGCCCAGAAAACTCAACTTGAAACAATGAGCTCCGAGATTGGTAAGCTCTCGGATTCCACTGAGAGAAAATTGGAGGCAGTCAGGGTCGGCGTGGAAGGGAAACTCCAAAGCATTCAGGTTGAAAATGCCAATCAACTGGAACTCATGCGGCAAACGGTCGACGAAAAGCTCCAGGGAACGCTCGAAAAGCGGTTGGGCGACTCCTTCAAGCAAGTGAGCGAGCGTCTGGAACAGGTGCATAAGGGATTTGGCGAAATGCAGGCGCTGGCCTCGGGAGTGGGTGATTTAAAGAAGGTGCTGACGAACGTAAAAACTCGCGGAACTTGGGCCGAAGTCCAGCTTGGCACCATGCTGGAGCAGATGCTTAATCCCGATCAGTTCGCCGCCAACGTGGCCACGAAAGATAGCGGCGAGCGGGTCGAGTTCGCAATTAAACTTCCCGGACAAGGCGGGAACGACGAACCGGTTTGGCTCGCGATCGATGCCAAATTCCCGATTGAAGATTATCAGCGTCTATTGGAGGCTCAGGAGAAGGGCGACATTCAAATGGTGGAGACGGGCGTCAAGCAGCTTGAGCAACGCGTGAAGGCCTGCGCGAAGGATATAAGCGAGAAATATTTGAATCCTCCAAAGACCACCGATTTTGCCATCATGTTTTTGCCGATCGAGGGCCTTTTCGCCGAAGTTATTCGCAGAGATGGCTTGTGCGAATATATTCAGCGCGAGTGCCGTGTGGTCATCGCTGGGCCAACAACCCTATGGTCCATTTTAAATAGTCTTCAAATGGGTTTCCGTACTCTGGCCATTCAGAAGCGTTCCAGTGAAGTTTGGAATCTGCTCGCTGCGGTAAAAACCGAATGGACAAAGTATGGCGATCTACTCGACGCCGTGCAAAAAAAGATAAATCAGGCGTCTGAGACGATCGATCAAGTAAAGGTAAGATCACGGGCTATTGGGCGAAAGCTCAAAGACGTGCAAGAACTGCCAAAGAGCGAAGCGAGCGCTGCTCTGCTCGAATCGACTGTCGATGAATACGCTGAAGAAAACGACGGTATGACGACTAATCGGCTTCAGGTAATCCCAAATGAGAACCGTTTTTGAAATTACTCGGACTCGGGCAGGTGCACTGCATTTCGTTGCTACTGGAAGTTCGGAGGGAGTGAACAAGGAGAGAATGGTCTTATGGCTCATTACTGCGAATGTTACCGCCGCATCGTTTTGAAATCTGCCGCGCGTCATGCGCGCGCTGGATGGATCTACCGGCCGGGTCACGATCTCTGTAGAAAATGCTGGCGCTCTCTTTTCGAGAGACAGGCCATTCGAATCGCGGCGCCAGGGGCGGTGCCATTTCCGTATCGGATCTGGAGCCGAAGAAAACGATCAATCGGCCCATACACTCCCATGTGAGGAGGATGAAAGATGACGACTGTTAGGACCTATAAAGTAGGCACACAGAAAACAATCAAGAATGCGCTCTCGCGAATACAGATCGGGACGGAGTCGACCTTCGGCAACATGACGATCTTTCCGCTACTCAACGGCGATAGCGGGTCGGCCGACTATCTTACGCTCGACGAGGCGCTTGGCCGAGGGCTCGTTCAAATTACTGAAGTTTCGGTCCAAGGGAGCGTGCCCGAGCTTAAACTCAACAACGAGAGCGATGAACCGGTGTTGCTCCTAGACGGAGAAGAGCTGATCGGTGCGAAGCAGAATCGCGTTCTTAATCTTACGATTCTGGCTCCGCCGAAGCGAACGATCATCATTCCCGTGTCTTGCGTGGAGGCCGGACGATGGAGCCCAAGATCGGCGAAGTTCACCACATCATCGAATGCCTACTTTGCGCAAGGAAGAGTAAAGAAAATGGCTCAGGTGTCTTCCTCCCTGATGAGCCGGGGCCAAGCGCGATCCGACCAGCACGCGGTGTGGGCAGACATTAGTTTGAAAGCTTCCCACCTCAAAGCTGAATCGGCGACTGCTGCAATGTCCGATATTTACGAGCATTGTACGAAGCGCATCGACGACTACGTCGGCGCGTTCGCCGCCATGGATCGACAGATAGGAGCGGTGTTTACGATTAACGGTAACATCATTGGCTTTGACTTATTCGATTCTCCGGCGATTTTTAAGAAGCTCCTCCCGAAGCTCGTGCGAAGTTATGCGCTCGACGCCATCGACATGGACACGAAAAAAGCTGCTGCCCCGTCGCGCGAACCGGTGGAGGAGTTGCTTTTGGCAATCACACAAGCGGAAGCGAAGACCTTCCCGGCCTCCGGTGAAGGCGTTGACGTGCGGCTCACGGGGCCTAATCTTATGGGCGCAGGCTTGATAGTGAACGGGCGAGTTGTTCATCTCGGCGCATTCCGCATAGAGCGTACGACGCAAGAACACGACTGACCAGAAATACACCGGATGTGAACGCATGGTTCAAAGACGTTATTCGATACGACAATTGTAGCTGAGGATGCAGCTAATTTTCGGGTGCTAGGGGAGCTGTCTTAGGGCTTATAGATGATGCGGGTTCAACTTCAGACGGCGAGGGGAACTAATTTTCCGTGATTCCTAAAGGTCCTACGCGTACAATGCGTAATCGCGTGACGCACTTGTTATGGCCGTAAAGATCATCTGGAATTCGCATGAATGGGCGGAAGCGCTTAGAGGGCTCCCGATTGAGGGACCGCTGCCAAACCGCACCGTGCTCGTGCCGCGCGCGGGTATCGCGCACGTCCTACGACGAGAACTGATCCGCAACGCGCAGCAGCATGCCCTTGCAGGAACCCGTTTTGTATCGCCTCGCATCGCCGCGATGGAAGTGCTCCGCGGTGCTGGTTTCGAATTTCAGCCCGGTGAAGAAGCTCTTCGCGAGACTCGGCTGGCGGCGCTCTTTCGCTCCGATCTCGTGCTACGTCATTTCCCGATTGATTTGCTACTTTCGACTCCTGGCTGGGACGATGCATTTGCGCGGACTATTTCCGATTTGGAAGGGGCGGGACTTCGGCCGGAAGACGTCGAACCCGGAGCCTCACCACAGTTGCAGGACGTGCTGACCCTTTGGCGGGCGCTCGATGAATCTGCGGGGCGTTGCTGGACCACCGGGCGAATTTACCGTGAAGCATCTCTGGTGCTTGAGGCGAACTCCAACGCATGGAGCTTTCCCGGAGCCGCGCTTGTTTTTGTCACGAGCGATCTCGCTTCAGTGGAAGCGCGATTTCTCCGTGCGATTCCTGACCTTACCGTCGCTCTGGTTGCAGCTAGACCGGTTCGCAAGCGCTATGTCGAGAGAATGGAGAACCTTCTCGGCGCGGAAGTTGGAGATGCGCTCCGATCCGCTGAAGCGCCGCGCGCGGCTAAGAGCGAGCGTGATCTATTGGCTTCATACCTTTTCGAGCCTCCCATCGTTCTGGCAGACCCGGGACGCCCGCGGAGCAAAGGACCCGACGGTACCGTTGATCTCGAGGAGCATGCGGGCGTGGATGCAGAATTGGAAGCCACCGCCGATTGGGTAACTCGCCAAGTCGTAAATAACATCCCTATGGAAGAAATCGCGGTTCTCGGTCCGACGTCGGACTCGCTTGTCGAGTTCATCGCCGCACGTCTCACCCAATTACCGTGGACCGATGGCGACTTTCCTGTTCATGTCGCTAACGGGTTATCGTTCACTCACTCTGCAGCGGGGGCCCGTGTTCTTGCCGTGCTGCGCGCTTTGCGGGGGCATCTCGCTGCCGAACTTTTGGCCGATTTACTTCCTGCTCTTCGCCTTGCGGACGAAAGCGGGCGTCACCTTGCGCGCGGCGCTGCCATGGATCTTCTCTGGTCTCTCGGCACTGTCGGCGGCAATCCCGCGCGGCCCGACGGCGCTCTCGAATGGTCGAGCCGCGCTCAGGAACGTCAAACAGCCCTGCAGCAAGAAATCTCACAGAAAGAAGCCGCCGCCAAACAAGGCGATGAGGATCTCGATTTTACCGTTCGTCACAGCAAGCGGCGGGTCGACGATCTTCGCGCGCTTCGTCCAGCTCTCGATGCGCTCGTGACGATTTCCAGAAGCGCGATTAAGAAGGCGCCGCTTTCCTTACTTTGGCCCATGCTGCGGGATTTCTTCGACAAATGGCTGCTCCAGCCTGGGCACGTGCGTCACACGGCCTTGAACGATCGTCTCGAGATCCTGTTGTCCGATACCACCTGTGGATCTCTCACGGGCGATGATGCGCTAAAAGTGATTGAAGACGTGATTCTCTCGACCCGTGTGCCGGCAACTCGGTTCGGCGAGCCGTCCGTTTATGTTGGCACCGTGCACGGAGCGGTGGGCCTTGGCTTCACGGCTGTTCGCGTGATCGGCCTTACCGAGGGCCATTTGCCCTCGGTTCCGCGTGAAGATCCGGTGATATCCGATGTTGTCCGGCAGGAGTTGAATAGCCGCCAAGGCAAGAATGCTTTGTTGCCGCTGACCGCCGACCGAGCGCTCGAAGATCTGCATGCGCTCGATCTCGTCGTGCGCAGCGCGGAACGGGTTGTCGCGCTCTCGGCGCCGCGGCTCGATGCACAACGCTCGGAGCGCGAGCCCTCCTCGATCATCCTTGAGGCCGCCGCCGCGCTCGCTCGCCCCAATCGTATTACGGGTGAGCAGGGCGCAGTTATTCCCGAGCGCACTGCGCTTACGCGGGATGCCTTCATGCCGGCGCGTGCTGAAGCAAACCGTTTCCGCCAGGTTTTCCCGTTGAGCGAAGCCGCGTGGCAAGACGGAGTCGCCCAGAACGCGGTCGGGCTTCCGGCGCGCTGGCGCGAGCTTGCCGCTCTCGATCTGGAGCGGATCGACCTGCTGGCGAGCGACAGCGCTGCCGGTCCGATGGATGGCATGATGGGTGATCTTGCCAGGGAATTGCCCATGCCTGGACTCTCACCGGACTATCCCATTTCGGCGTCAGGCATCGCACAATTGCTTGGCTGTCCACATGCGTTTCTTCTCGATCGCTTGCTTTATTTCAAGGAGCCGTCCGAGCCGCCGCCGCAACGTGAAATAGGTCAACCCTATTACGGTTCGCTTTTTCATGAGATCGCCGCGAAGTTCTACGCCGATAACGGCTCTGCGTTTTGCGCGCACAAGGATACTTTGACTCACTGGCTCAACATTGCCGAGCGGTCGGTCGACAGCGCATTTCAAGAGTTCCTTAAACAGTATCCATTGGTCGGCGAGGGAGTCCGAGCACAACAGCAGCGAAGACTACGAAACGATGTGCGGGATCTGGTCGCCGCGGACTGGAGTCGATTGAAGGGTATGCGCGTCCTCACCGAAACGAGCTTCGGTTATCCGGCTCCTGCCGCACTCCGGATCGGCACGAAAGTGCTCTATGTGCTCGGCCGCATCGACCGTATCGAAATTGCCGGAAAGAAGGCGACGATTCGAGATTTAAAAACGGCTCGCGCTCATCCGAGAATCGGCAAGGAAGCAGAAGCGAGTCCGGCACTCGACGTGCAGATCGCCATCTATGGTCTCATTGCCGAGCTCCTCGCTAAACAATGGCAGCTGCCGCAGCAAATCGAAGCCGGTTATGCCTACTTTGGCCGGCCGAGCGGCGAGCGCTTCTTCGGCGCGGACTTTCAGACGACTCTGAAGCCGGCGGCGAGTCAATGGCTTGAGACCGCCGCCGATCTACTCAGTGAAAAGCAGTTTCCACGGACTCCGAACAAAGACGACTGTCGCTACTGTCACCTCCAGCCGGTTTGCGGCGATGGAGTTTACAATCGCGCGACTCTTTTGCTCAACCAATCGACCGGTGCCGTCGCGAAGTTTGCCGCTCTGAAAATGGCTCCAGTGAAGGACTCCTAACCAATGGCTCAACCCAAGGAAAAAGCGCCTCCCGATCAGAAACAACGCGACGCGGCTATTCGGGAGCGTGAGCGCAACGTGCTCGTCGATGCTGGGGCGGGGACCGGCAAGACCACGATCCTCGTCGAACGGCTGGTCGAGCTGGTGGCGCCGTCTCACGGGGCTTGTGCCATACCGATCTCACGGATCGCGGCGATTACGTTTACGCGAAAGGCGGCGGGTGAGCTCCGGTTGCGTATCCGAGAGCGATTGCTGGGAGAGCTCTCAAAAGCCAAACCGGGTACCGAACGGGAAGGGCAGCTTCGCGATGCGATCGCGGATCTCGATACGGCCTATGTCGGCACGATTCACAGTTTTGCCGACAGACTGCTTCGACTTAGGCCGGTGGAGGCGAAACTCAGCCCCTCGTATGAGATCGCGGAGGATGATCAGGCTTTGATCCGCGAAACTTTCGACGTTCTGTTGCAAGCAGTCCAGAGCGGAACATTGGCTGCTGAGCTAGAAGACAGCGCTGTTGCCGAAAGCGCCGCGGAGGTCACGCAAAGCATTCTCGATGCTCTCGACGCCGGTTTGCGCGCGGATTCCCTCGATTTGGAATTTATTGTGCTTTACGGGCTCGATGAGCTGGTCGCAGACTTTATCCGCTACCGAGATATCCCACCGCCCAACTTGCCGCCGGCTCCGTTCGATGCCCACTCGTTTCGGGCGGCGGCCGATGAATTTGTAACACTCGCGAGATCGGTTTCAGACCGGTCAATTGGCTCCGATTGGATCGTTCGCATGGCAGGTGTTTTAACTAAGCTGCGGAATCTCGACGATCCGGTCGAGATCTTTTGTGAAACCCGCCTGCAGCTCGAACGCGCGCCACGGAACTCGGTGACCAAAAGAGATACCTTCGGCGGCGATGATGTTGCCTGGACTTTGTGGAAAACCTTCAATGGACAGGATAAGCAGCGGCAGCGAGCGATCAAGGATCAGTTGTGCGCGCCTCTCGATCGCTGGATGGCGACACGGCTCGCGCGTCTGTTTCCGGTCGTCATCGTTCTGTACGAGAAGGTAAAGGCTCGCCGGCGGCAGTTGGACCAGCTCGATCTTCTTTTGAAGCTGCGAAACTTGCTGGCCAAAGACAAGGACGCAAGGGTAGAGTACCAGAGCCGGTTCGACCATGTTTTCGTCGATGAATTCCAGGACACCGATCCGTTGCAAGCGGAGATCGTCCTCTACGTTTGCGAGAGAGAGCCGCGCGCCGACCGCTGGGAGGATGTTGTTCTATCGGATGGCAAGTTGACTCTGGTCGGTGACCCCAAGCAGTCGATTTACCGATTTCGCCGAGCCGATATTGCGATGTATCAGCGAGTGCGCGCGATCGTCGCAAGACAGAAGCACCTGGAAGTGACGCTGTCGGCAAACTTCCGCAGCGTGCCGCCGCTCATCGATTGGTTCAACGACCGTTTCCCGCGTATCCTGGGAACGTCTCCGGACGGCAATCCGTTCGATCCAGCAACAGGCAGGGTATTCTATCAAGCGCTGACGCAGGGGCGGAAGGGCGGGACGGAACCGGGTGTGCGTATCTTGCAGTTCGACTTCAATGACGGTGACAAGCACAACGTCGATGAGTACCGCGAGTTGGAAGCACAGGTGCTCGCGCGCTACTTCCGGTGGCTGGTCGAAGAGAGCAGTTTTAGCATCACCGATGCGGTGGACGGGCGAACGCGGCGTATTCATTATGGAGATATCGCCATCCTCGCGGTTTCCACCTGGCAGCTCTCGCTGCTGTTTCCAAGACTCGATGCTGAGGGCATTCCCTATGCATCGCGCGGCGGCAGAATGTTTTTGCAAGATCCGCTGCACCGCCAGTTTCTCCTTGGACTAAGAGCACTCGCCGATCGAAACGATGGAGTAGCGGAGGCAGCACTGCTGCGCCCGCCGTTTTTTGCGGTCGATATCGCCGATTTGCTGCGGGAGAAGGCTTCAAGGAACAATGGAAGCCTTAGCGAGGATGAACGAGTAAATCGGGCGCGAGCCGCTCGCGAGCTTGTGCGCGAGATCCGCCAACGGCGCTTCGATAGAGCGCCGGGCACGACCGCTCGCGAACTTCTCAATCACACGGCGTTTGCTCGGGCGGTTGGACTGGGTCCCAATGGCGCCCAGCGTTTGGCCCGTTTGCGCGAGCTCTGCCATATTTTTGAAAAACTCGCAGCAGACGAAAGACTCGATTACGACGCCGCCAGCGCCAAGGTCCGCAACTGGATCGATAACCCCATTCAGCTCGATCCGCCACATCCTGTTGGATCGGAAGCTGTCCAGGTACTGACGGTACATCAAGCGAAAGGACTCGAGTTTCCGGTCGTTGCGATCTGGGATGGAAAGGGACAATGGAATGCACGTCTTCAGGCGAGTCCATGGCGCATGGAGCGCGACGGCCGCGGTTGGATGATCAACGTGGACAAACTGACGTGGGAAGAACCGTCTGGGCTCGGCATTCGAGAAGCCGAGCAGCAATATCTAGATGCCGAGCGGAGGCGCATTGCCTATGTTGCCGCTACGCGCGCGCGTGATTTGCTCATCATACCTAAAGCGGGGAGCCTCCCACCGGGAAAATACGTATGCGGCGATTTTCTGGCCGATGCCCCTCCAACGCTATTTCAAACAGCGGAAGCGTACGTCGATGGCGCAGAGCCGGCATGGTCACAGCAGTTAAAAGCGGTCGAGCGCAGGGCTCCTGGCGATGGATCGAAACTGGAACAGGAAGTAATAAAGCGGTGGAAAAAGGCATCGATTGAAGCCGCCCGACCTCGTTTCCGTCCCGTGAGCGTGTCAGCGTTGGCGCGAGTTTCGCCGCGCGAAGAGACCGAAGAGGATGCTGTTGAAACATTGCCGTTGAAGGACCGCGAGGGCAGGTACGGAGGTCTTTTTGGCAGTACGGTTCACCACGCCATCGGCCTCATGCTGCGAGGCGGCGGAATGACTCCGCGAGATGCAGTGCAACGCGCAGCCAAGCTCTACGATTTGGCTGAACATCTCGATGAAGCAGCTGCTGACGTAGAACGTGCCCTAGAAGCGTTAAGCGCCGCCAGCATCGTACGACCCTCGGTCGCAGATCTCCAGATTGAATATCCAGTCGCCGGTCAGTGGACCGGTGGCCAGCTTGCAAGCGGATATATCGATTTAGTCGCCGTCGAAGACGATCGCGTTAATGTCATTGATTTCAAAACCGACACGCCGCCACCCGGTCCAGTGCAGCAAACCTATCCCAAATACGCCGCCCAAGTCCGGATCTACGGAACGCTGCTTGATACCGCCGAACTTCTCAAGGATCGCCGTCTGCGTTGCGGTTTGTTGTTCACAGCTGACGGCTCGATCCGCTGGATTGACCTATAGTCTGGCTTTTCTTTTTTCCCGCAATCGCCTCAATGTGGCGTTCTCGCGTGCCCAGTGCCTCGCTTATCCGGTTTGTTCATCCCGCCTTCTTGAGGCACGCTGCAACTCGATCGAGGAGATGGACCTGGTCAACGCCCTCTGCCGGCTCGCTG
>Ga0075428_100009615_pt1 | contig 10734 bp, 7 predicted proteins | sample RhiMetdeltSRZDD2_FD_75291 | JGI IMG/M metagenome (GOLD analysis project Ga0075428, IMG submission 75291) | Populus rhizosphere microbial communities from Tennessee, USA - Rhizosphere MetaG P. deltoides SRZDD2 | ecosystem: Host-associated > Plants > Roots > Rhizosphere > Soil | place: USA... | reverse complement strand
GACCAGTCGACCGACAACCCGAGATGCCGCCAGAGATGCTCGAAAGCCTTCTCGTCTTCAGCGGTCAATCGCGCGCAGAGCTCGATGAAATTCGGACGCGATACCGGGATTGGATGCTTGCCAGGCTTGTCCGGCGGCACGAACGCCGGATCGTACGGAAGCGACGGATCGCAGCGGACGCCGAAATAGTTCTGGACGCGGCGCTCTGTTGGAAGACCGTTGTCGTCCCATCCCATCGGATAGAACACGGCCTTTCCCCGCATCCGATGAAACCGCGCGATCACGTCGGTGTGGGTGAAGGAAAACACATGCCCGACATGCAGCGATCCGCTTACGGTCGGCGGCGGCGTGTCGATGGAAAAGACGTCGCTTCGCGGGACGGTGCGGTCGAACCGGTACACGCGATCCGCTTCCCACTTCGCCAGCCATTTCTGTTCGAGTCCTTCAAGAGCGGGCTTGTCGGGAACGGCCACAGGGTGGCTCAAGAGAGATTGCTGATTGTTGATTGTTGATTGGTGATTGGTCATTTCCCAGATGGGCGAATTAACAATAATCAATCAGCATTCAACAATCAGCAATCAGAATTTTCAGTGCGCCTTAATCCTATCGATTTCTTCACGAACGAGTCGCTCAGCCACATCGAGCACGGTATCGCGCACAACCCGGTCGCTCATGCGTGCGATCACCTTCCCGACAATTTCCTCGATGGCTTCGTCGGAGATCGCCGACGACCCGGCAGTCGACGGTGAGAGACGGCGGCCCTGCTCCGCGGAGAGAAGTGCGGCAAAAGCGTCGGCAAGCGATGGAACCGAGGCCGTCCCTGGCAATGGCATACCAGCGGGTGATGGCGCGGAAGAAGGGGATTTCGTCGCCACCGAGGGCGTCTCGGACACGAGTGCCGGTCGATCGACTGGTGCTGGTGGCGTTGGTGATGGGGGTGGAGTCTGAACCGCCGCGGGTGCATCGACAGCAGGACGCGGCATCGATACGGCCGCTGGCGCCGGCGGAGCCTCGTGCGTCGCGGGAGCGGTCGATAGCGGTATCGGCGCGGGACGCTGGACGACGGGCGGCTCAACAACAGGCGTTTGGACCGGAGCCGGCAATGCTGGTTCGAGACGTTGCGGATCGCCGGTCAAATCCGGATCCCATCCGGGAAGGTCGTTACTCGACAAACCGGGCGCGGAAGTGGTCTGCGATCCGAACGGAATCGACACCGTTGATGACGGCTGCGGAATCGCCGCCGGCACAGTGCGCGCTTCGGTTGCGGCTTCAACGCTTGCGAATGCCGCATCGAGCCGATCGAAGTATTCCTCGAGCGAGGCCGATGCGGCAGACGGGGCAGGTGGCGCGGGTTGCGGATGTGCGTCTTTTTCGACTGGAGCCGGCGCACGTTCCGGCGCTGGCGGCGCCGGCTTCGCTCCCCACAATCCGCCCGAGCGACGACCAGCGAGCAGGTCCTTTACACGGTTGATGACCATTTGAGGCTCGAAAGGCTTGACGAGCACGCCATCGCATCCGACCGCGCGCGCGCGTGATTCATCGATCGGCTCGAATGCTCCCGTCAACAGCAGGACGGGAATATTGGCGAGCTGCGGATTCCGCTTGATAAACTCCGCGACGTCGTATCCATCGCGCTCAGGCATACCGACGTCGGCGAGCACGATATCGGGTCGGTCGGCCTGAATACTCTCGATCGCCTTCTTGCCGTCGCCAACCGCCAGGACGTGCACGTCCTCGTCGGCAAACGTCAGCTCGATGACCCGCTGAATCGTTACGCTGTCGTCGGCCAGGAGCAGCTTGTGCGGCATCAGAGCTGCTCCACCCTGGGCCTCACGTTCTCTGTGATGAAGGTGATGATGTCCTGCATTGGACTTCCGGGCAAGAAGATCCCTCGGACGCCGATTTCACGCAACTTCGGAATGTCGACATCCGGAATGATCCCACCGATAACCACGAGCACGTCGTCCAGCCCCTTTTCCCTCAAGAGTTCCATGACACGCGGGCAGATGTGCATGTGCGCGCCCGAGAGAATCGACAGGCCGATCGCATCGGCATCCTCCTGCAACGCGGCCGCGACGATTTGCTCCGGCGTCTGACGCAGCCCCGTGTAAATCACTTCCATGCCAGCGTCGCGCAAGGCACGCGCGATGACCTTGGCGCCACGGTCGTGACCGTCGAGACCTGGCTTGGCAATGATGACGCGGATCTTTTTCATACTGAAGCTTCTAGCTACCAGCTACCCGCTTGGTCCCAAATTCCCAGTAAAGAAAAAAGCTGGAAGCTGGAAGCCGGCAGCTGGGAGCTAGATCAAAGGGACCTCTTCGTACTCTCCCCACACCTCGCGAAGGGCATCGCACATCTCGCCGACCGTGGCGTAGGCGCGGGCGCAATCGAGAAGCGGATACATCGTGTTGGCCGTGCCGCGAGCGGCTTCCCGCAGCGCGTCGAGGGCCCGATTGACCCGGTCCCCGTCGCGGGTTCGCTTCAGCTGTTCGAGACGCGCTAACTGTTTTTCGGCAGTTGTCTCGTCGATGTACAGGATCGGCACCGGCGCTTCGTCTTCCTGGACGTAATCGTTCACCCCGACGATGACCTTCTCGCGCCGCTCGACCGCCTGCTGGAACTTATAGGAGGCATCGGCGACCTCGCGCTGTGGAAATCCTTGCTCGATCGCCTCGACCATCCCGCCGAATCGATCGATTGCCGTGAAGTACTCTTTCGCGCCCTGCTCCATATCGAGCGTCAGCCGCTCCAGGAGCCACGACCCGCCGAGCGGATCAACCGTGCTCGTCACGCCGCTCTCGTGGGCAATGATCTGTTGCGTCCGCAGCGCCAGTGTCGCCGCGTCCGCCGTCGGCAGCGCCAGGGCTTCGTCGAGCGAATTCGTATGCAGCGAATTCGTGCCTCCGAGGACCGCCGCCAACGCCTGAAGCGCAGTGCGGACGACGTTGTTATACGGCTGTTGAGCGGTGAGAGAGACGCCGGCGGTCTGAGTATGGAAGCGCAACTTCCAGGATCGCTCGTCCTTGGCGCCGAACCGATCCCGCATCACCTCAGCCCACAGTTTCCGCGCCGCTCTGAACTTCGCGATCTCCTCGAAAAAGTCGCTATGCGAATTGAAGAAAAAGGAGATGCGCGGCGCGAAATCGTCGACATCCAGGCCGACGTCGATTCCATACTGCACGTACTCAATGCCGTCGCGAAGGGTAAACGCAAGTTCTTGAAGCGCCGTCGATCCCGCTTCGCGGATGTGGTAACCGCTCACCGACACCGTATTCCATCTCGGCACTTCCTTCGAGCAGAAGCCAAAGACGTCGGTGATGAGCCGCATCGATTCGCGCGGCGGGTAAATGTATTCCTTCTGCGCGATGAACTCTTTCAGGATGTCGTTCTGGATCGTGCCGGACAGTTTCCTCCAGTCCGCTCCTTGCTTCTCGGCTACGGCCAGATACATGGCGAAGATCATCGGGGCCGGCGAATTGATGGTCATCGACGTGGTGATATCAGCCAGTGATATCCCGTCGAACAGCCGCTCCATGTCTGAGAGCGACACGATGCTGACCCCGCACTTCCCCACTTCTCCCAGCGACAGCGGGTGATCGGGGTCGCGACCCATCAACGTCGGCAGATCGAACGCGACACTCAGGCCGGTTCCCCCGGCATCGAGCAGCGTCTTGTAACGCTCGTTCGTTTCTTCCGGCGTCCCGAATCCGGCGAACTGCCTCATTGTCCACAGCTTGCCGCGATAGCCGGACGGATGAATGCCGCGGGTGTAGGGATACTCCCCAGGCGAGCTCAGATCGCGCTGATAGTCGAAACCCTGAAGATCATCGGGAGTGTAGAGGCGGTCGATGGCGCGTCCCGAGATCGTCGTGAATGGACCAGGACGTTCCGGCGATTTCGCGAGCGCGGGCTCCAGCACCTCGCGCTCCCATCGCTGCTTGCGCGTGAGCGCAGCCGCTTTCATCGTTCATTGATTATACGGGTACCGGCCCTCAGCTCTTCGCTGCTGGCAGCCGGAATCTGGAATCTTGAGGCTGGAATCTGGAAGAGGAACGAAGAGAACGGCAGGAAACACCTGCCGTTCTCTGAGATGAAAACTAATTCGAAAATGCGCAGACAGCGTAAACGCGGAGATTGAAGGTTCCGGCCGTGCTTTGGTTCAGTTTCAGCACGACCTTCCATTTGGTCTGCGTCGGAGGAAACGACGCTAACGGGTAAACGGAGACGACGGTGTTGTTCACGCCAACAGCCTCCCAGCCGCCACCGAACACTCGCTGACCTGTCAGACACGACAGCTCCACGGTCTTCGTCTCCTCGGGCTGGAGAGTCACGGTGGTCAATGCCGACGACACGACTTGTTGGCCGGTCAGCCCCGGAGGTCCCATAGGCCCTGGAGGCCCAGCGGCACCGGTTGCACCAGTTGCACCGGTGGCCCCCGTCGCTCCAGTAGGCCCTTGCGGTCCCTGTGGACCCTCAGCTCCGGTAAGTCCCTGCGGTCCCATCGGTCCGGCAGGCCCCATTTCACCTTGCGGGCCCGGGGCACCTGTATCCCCCTTCAAACCCTGTGGACCAGTCGCTCCTGCTGGTCCCTGGGGTCCCTCGGGCCCCGTGGCTCCAGTTGGGCCGGCAGGTCCCGCTGGCCCAGTTGGTCCCACCTCACCTTGCGCTCCAGCAGGTCCCGTGGCACCCGTCGCTCCCGCAGGCCCTGCAGGTCCGACCGGTCCTTCTGGACCTTGAGGGCCGACCGGGCCTGCCGCACCGGTATCACCTTTCGGTCCGGCAGGTCCCGGGTCCCCTTTCGGCCCTACTGCTCCTGTATCCCCCTTCGGCCCGGCAGGTCCGGCCGGTCCCGCGGGTCCAGCAGGTCCCTGTGGTCCGGCAGGTCCAGCAGGCCCCTGCGGTCCGGCAGGTCCTTGGGGCCCCGCAGGTCCGGCAGGTCCTTGGGGACCGGCAGGTCCGACGGATCCCTCACCGGAGGTTCCGACGTGGAAAATGAATCCGCCGCGGTCCTTGTCTCCATTGCCCCGGCTCACGGTCAGCAAGTGCGAGCCGTCGGGGATAGCCGCGGGGAGAAACACAACGAGTTGCGTGTCGGTCGCGCTGATCACCGTCATCAAGTAGGTTTCACACCAAACCTGCGGCGGCTGTAAGCCGAACGCCATGCCCTCAATAGTGAGCGTCTGGTTGACGCGATCTACAGCAGTGCTCAGGATGACGAGCTGGGGCGACGTCGACGGGACCGCTTCGGCGCCCTTTTTCTGCGCGTACGCGAATTCCGTCCCCAGTATCACGAGCAGGAACGACAACATCAGTATGCGTATTGATAAGCGCATAAAGCCTCCGAACAGCTTCACGGTTGAGCAAGGCGGAGGCCACCACGTCTGTATGGTTCAAGCTATTTAGAATGAGCCACTTACGGCAAATTTCCAAGTTGTAAATGGGTCTCGGATGTTCATTTTTGTGCCTCGGGCGACGCTTTTGATGGTGTATTGAAGTACTTTAGATGACAGTATAGTCACGTACCCTCTGACCTTGACTTGCTGCAATCGCCACAGTAGTTTGGCCTGTTCACCCGCGCTCGGGTCCCGCGCCCCAGACGGACAAGGAGTCACATGGAAGCAGGTGGCAGCATCTTCAATGCGATGCTCCAGGAGTTCGATGGAGCGGCGCGGCTGTTAGGACTCGACCCGGGGATCTGGAAGATCCTCACCCAGCCGAAACGGCAGATCACGGTGTCGCTCCCCGTTCAAATGGACAACGGCGAGATTGAGGTGTTCACCGGCTACCGCGTGCAATACAACATCACGCTTGGGCCGGCGAAAGGGGGCATCAGGTATCACCCGGACGTCACACTCGACGAGGTCACTGCCCTCGCTGCCTGGATGACGTGGAAGTGCGCCGTCGCCCACGTGCCGTTCGGCGGCGGCAAGGGAGGCGTGATCTGCGATCCGACGCGCATGTCACGCCGGGAGCTCGAAGCGCTCACGCGACGGTACGTCGCCGAGATCATCGACGCGATCGGACCGGAAAAGGACGTGCCCGCGCCTGATGTCAACACCAACGATCAGATCATGGCGTGGGTGATGGACACCTACAGCATGCATGTCGGCCACACGTCGACGGCGGTCGTCACCGGAAAGCCGATTGAAATGGGAGGGTCGCTCGGCCGCCGCGAGGCAACCGGACGCGGCGTCATGATTGTCACGCGCGAGGCCGCCAAGCATCTCGGATTCGACATCAAGGGCGCGCGCGTCGCGGTACAGGGATTTGGCAATGTCGGCTCCGTGTCAGCCGATCTGCTCTCAAAGATTGGCGCGAAGATCGTCGCTGTCACCGACTGGAAAGGCGGTGTCTACAACGCCAACGGCCTCGACGTCGCAAAGATGCTCGATTACGCGAAACAGCACAAGACCATCGATGGCTTCGCGGGCGGCGAGCCAATCGAGAACGAGCAATTGTTCGCGCTCGACGTCGAGGTGCTCGTGCCCGCCGCGCTCGAGAATCAGATCACGATGGATAACGCCCCGACCATCGGCGCCAAGGTCGTGGCCGAGGGAGCCAACGGCCCGACGACCCCGGAAGCGCACAAGCATCTGCATGAACGCGGCATCTTCGTGATCCCGGACATCCTGGCCAACGCCGGCGGCGTCACCACGTCATACTTCGAGTGGGTGCAGGACCGTCATGGCTACTTCTGGGAGGAGGACGAGGTCAACAAACGCCTCGAAGCGAAGATGGTCGAGGCGTTCGATGACGTGCTGAAGACATCGATGAAGTACAAGACCGATCTGCGCACGGCCGCATACATCGTTGCGATCAACCGGGTCGCAACTGTCACGAAGATGAGGGGGATGTATGCCTAACGGTCGATTGCAGATTGCGGATTGGCGATTGCCGATTTTGAGATTGCTGAATGTTGATTGAGATTGCCGAATGTTGATTGAGATTGCAGATTGCGGATTGGCGATTGCCGATTTTGAGATTGCTGAATGTTGACTGAGATTGCTGAATGTTGACTGAGATGCCGAATGTTGATTGAGTTGCCGACAGTTCCCAGCCAACAATCGTCAATCGCCAATCTCAATCGTCAATCGCCAATCTCAATCGTCAATCGCCAATCTCAATCGTCAATCGCCAATCTCAAAATCCGCAATCCCCAATCCGCAATCCGCAATCGCTAGCGCCCTATTCTGAACGCGACGAGTTCCTGAGCCGTACTTCCCCCCTCGCTGCGTGCGTTCAACTCGACCAGGTACTCTCCCGCCGCGAACGCAGACAAGCCGAGCTCGATCTCCGCCGGACGGCCGGGAGCTTGCTGCACCGGCAGATCCGCCATTGATTGACCGGCACGATTCAGCAGCCGCGCGGATACGGGCGGCGTCACACCACCGGGCGCGTACGCGTCGACGCGAATGTAGATGCGATCGGTTCGGCTGAACTGTCGCTCCGTTGTCGGGACCGCGTTGGGGTTTGCCTTGATCACCTGGAGTTCGGGGATCGTTCGTACACGATAGACGCGCGGTGTGCTGAACGACATCGACACGTTGGTGAAATCAGGTACTGTGATCTGGCGTCCGAGCGTGTCGAGCACCTGGCCTCGCGGACCTTCGACCACCATCTTCATATCGAGCTGCCCCGGTCTGACATCGAACGAGACGGAACCTCCTTTGGCCGGCGTTGTTCCTGATTCCTCCGGAACGCGACCGCGGAAAACAGGGCGGCCGTCAGGGGCAACTGCCGTCAATGCGATCCGCGCGGGTGGATCTTCGACCGGCCGACCCGGAATGGCCGGAGCCGCCTCCCACGAGAACGTCACGTGCGTCATACCGTTTTCACCGCGCGTCGTCCCAATCCAGAAATGTGCGGACTTATCGCGTGATGGCGCCGCGAGATCGTTGAGGGCGGAGGTCACCGCAGTGGGCGCCTCGGGCTTCGTCGTCGCGGCGTTGATTCGGGCGACGTCATCGTTGGTGTAGGCCCAGTAGCCTTTGCGCGCGCGGATGTCGACACCCCTGCGCTTCACGTTCACTTTTATCTGGTGGAACTTGCCGTCGGTCGGCGCCTGGGTGGAGCTGTACCCGAGCAGATAGTAGCTGCTCGAGTCGCGGATGATCTGCTTCATCCCGACGGCGAGATCGTTGCGGTTGACGATGGCGCGCCCATCGGTATTGGCCGCGAGCACGTGCAGCGTGTCCTGCGTCTGACGAAGGGCGGTCGCATCCTGGGTAATTGTGATGCCCTTCTCGACTCCGTATTCGAACACGGCAAGGCCTCTCGGATCGACCGGATAAATCGAGGTATTCATGCGCGCCGCCGCATTGAACACCTGCTGCATGTCGTAAATCATGTCCTGGTCCGAGATCATCTGGTCCCGCGCCGTCGGCTGACCGGCGCACCCACTGTTGCCGCGGCACGGATTGGCATATCCCGGCATCGATGCGATCGGATCCTGCATTTGCGCTGGCAGAATCCCCGTGAACCCTTCGCTGACGAAGATGATCGACTTGCGCCCTTCGCGCAGCGCGCCCATTTTCATCGCCGCACCCTTGAGTGCGTCCATCGTGACCTGGTTGCGCACGCGCTCGACCACCTGGGCCGGATAGTTCGCGTACTTCTCCTCGAACATGTTGCGCGGTGTGTAGTTGAACTTGCGACCCTCGAATCGTTCAATCGCGGAGATCGCGGCGTCCCGATTACGGCTGAACCGGAGATCGGTGATCGGCGTCAGCGGATACATGATTGCCAGCATGTCCGCCGGCGCGAGCTGGTTCTCGATGAACTCGATGAGCGGCTTCTTGACCGAGAGGTCGGCGCCGCGTTGCACGTGATAGTCGTCGAGCAGAATGACGAAGAGGCGGACGTCCGGTCGCGCCGCTTCGCGTTCCTCGTCGTTGTCGTCACGGATCTGCCGCGGCGGTCCGCTTTCCGCCATCGCGATCGCATCGAGCTTCACGATCGAAAAGGTATCGACCGTCTGCGGCTTTCCGTCCTCGGTCACCGCGAAATCATTCTGCGTGAGATCGAGAACCGGGTTGCCGTCCTTGTCCGTGACGATGACGTCGACGCTGACGTAGTTGATGCCGCGCCGGATGGTCGGCGGCTGTTGTTGCTGTTGCTGTTGATCAGCCGGCTGCTGCTGAGACGCCGGGGCGGGCGTTTGGTTGGGTGACTGTCCGGCGGACTGCTGGCCGGCCGCCCCCGGATCAACGCCATGGACCACGGTGACCGCAGCGACGAGTGTCAGGCCGAAAAACGCCGACATTGCGCGCGACGAGATACTCATAAGACTTTAGACTCCGGCCTCAGGCAGGCAGCTTCGAGACGCGCGGGGCTCGTGACCCAATGATAACATTGGCCTCCCGGCCCGCCGCGTTCGCCAGGCAGGAGTGCTTGTGACCGAAGATACCGCCGAACGAGTCCATCCGCTTACCGTCCTGACCGAGGACGAAGTCATCCTTCGAGAGAGTGTCCGCGAGTTTGCTGAAGCACAGGTTCGCCCGCTCGTGCGGGAAATGGATGACCACGCGAAGATTCCTCGCGAACTCATCGATCGGCTGTTCGAGCTCGGTGTGATGGGGATCGAGATTCCGGAGAGCCACGGCGGCTCGGGCGGCACCTTCTTTCATGCCGTTCTGGCCGTTGAAGAGCTCTCCAGGGTCGACCCGTCGATCGGTGTCCTCGTCGATGTTCAGAATACGCTGGTGATCAATGCACTGCTGCGCTGGGGCAGCGACGACATCAAGCGTCGTTTCTTGCCCCGGCTGGCATCGAGCACGGTCGGTGCGTACGCGTTGTCGGAGGCAGGATCCGGCAGCGACGCCTTCGCGCTGACCACGAGTGCCCGACGAGATGGAGAGGGCTTCATCCTGAACGGACGCAAGCTGTGGATTACCAACGGCAACGAAGCCGACCTCTTCATTGTCTTTGCGACCGTCGATGCGTCAGCCGGATATCGAGGCATCACCGCGTTTCTGGTCGAGCGAGGGTTCGACGGGTTCACCGTAGGAAAGAAAGAAGACAAGCTGGGCATTCGCGCGAGCAGCACGTGCGAACTCATTCTCGAGGATTGCTACGTGCACGGGACGAACATCCTTGGCGAACCGGGCAAGGGGTACAAGACCGCGATCGAAACACTGAACGAGGGGCGCATCGGAATTGGCGCACAGATGATCGGCTTAGCAAAGGGCGCGCTGCAGCATGCGATCGGCTACACGAAGGAGCGCAAGCAATTCGGCAAGTCGATTGCGGAGTTCCAGGCGGTGCAGCACCAACTGGCGCGCGCCGCGGTCGACGTCGAAGCGGCAACCCTCGCAGTCTACAACGCCGCCAGGCTTCGCGAAGCGGGCCGGCCCTTCCTGACCGAGGCCGCCATTTGCAAGATTCTGTCGTCTGAAGTCGCCGAGCGCGTCACATCGCTGGCGGTGAATCTCTTCGGCGGCAACGGCTTCGTCAAAGAGTATCCCGTCGAGAAGCTGTACCGCGACGCGAAAATCGGCCAGATCTACGAAGGCACGTCGAATCTGCAGTTGCAAACGATCGCCAAGCAGATTCTTGGATAGGCGCCCCGCAGGATGTCGGACGGGCGCCAACCCGCATTCGCGCTGTTCCTGCTGCTCGCCGCCTCAGTTTCCACGTTCCTGCTTCACAGCCAGACACTCTCGTACGGATTCGATTACGACGACTATCATTTCGCCCGCCCGTACTCACGCGCAGAGGTGATCGCGGCGTTTC
>Ga0075428_100009613_pt1 | contig 10735 bp, 7 predicted proteins | sample RhiMetdeltSRZDD2_FD_75291 | JGI IMG/M metagenome (GOLD analysis project Ga0075428, IMG submission 75291) | Populus rhizosphere microbial communities from Tennessee, USA - Rhizosphere MetaG P. deltoides SRZDD2 | ecosystem: Host-associated > Plants > Roots > Rhizosphere > Soil | place: USA... | reverse complement strand
CCGGATCGATCATCTTCCAGGCGTCCAACGAGCTGCACGGCATCAAGAACGTCGGTAGCGGTCCAGCCACCTACCACGTCGTCAACTGGAAGTCGCCACTGACGAAGTAGCTCCCCAGCTACCGGCTTCCAGCCGTCACATTGTCAGTGATCAGCTGGAAGCCGGTGGCTGGGAGCGGGAAGCTGGCAGCTGGAAGCTATACTCATTGGCAGGGAGGCCAATGTGGCTGTCAGACGCGGCGTCGTCCTGGTTATCGTTCTGATCCTCGGGGCCGTCATGGTTTCGGCGGTTGGATTGCTGTTCATGGGCCTGGCCGTTGGCCGCGGGCCGCAGATTTCCTCCAACTCGACGCTTCTCCTCGACATCAGCGGCGATCTGCTGGAAAAGGAGCCGAGTGGTGTGTTCGGCCAAGTATTCGAGCCGCCACCCACCGTGCGATCCGTGGTTGACGCGCTGCGCAAAGCCGCCGTGGACAGGCGTGTCACGAGCGTGATCATCCGTCCGACCGGGACGGCGGCGCTGTGGGGCAAAGTCCAGGAAGTGCGCGACGCGATCATCGAGTTCAAGGCGTCCAAGAAGCCGATCATCGCGTATCTCGAGTACGCGGGCGATCAGCAGTACTACCTCGCCAGCGCCTGCGACAAGGTGTTCCTCATGCCAACCGCGTCGCTGGACATCACCGGCATGGCGAACTACGAAGTCTTCCTGCGCGGCTCGCTCGACAAGATCGGCGCGCTTCCCGACGCGATCCATGTTGGCGAGTACAAGACCGCCTCGAACGCCTTCACCGAGCACACGTTCACGCCGGCGCATCGTGAGATGGCGCAGTCGCTCAACACGGATCTCTACGAGCAGGTTGTTGCCGGCGTGGCGGCGAGCCGGCAGAAGACGCCCGCGGAAGTCCGCAAGCTGATCGATCACGGTCCGTTCCTGCCGGAAGATGCCGTGCGCGCCGGGCTCGTCGACGACCTCGCCTACGAGGATGAAATCGACGACAAGGTGCAACTCGGGCGCGGCCGCGTCAACACGCTGCGGCAGCATGACTATCGGAATGTGGCGCCGCACACGCTCGGCCTAAACCGCGGTCCGCGAATCGCGTTGATTTACGCGGTCGGTCTGATCACGACCGGGCAGAGCAGCGAAGACGGCGTCGGCGGCCAGGTGCTCGGTTCCGAAACGATGGTGGATTACCTGCGCAAGGCGCGTGCGGATGATTCGATCCGCGCGATCGTGCTGCGGATCGACAGCCCCGGCGGGTCGGCCATCGCGTCCGACGTGATCTGGCGCGAGATCATGCTGACGCGGGAGAAGAAGCCGGTGATCGCTTCGATGTCCGACGTCGCCGCCTCGGGCGGCTATTACATCGCCATGCCCGCCCACGCGATCGTCGCGCAGCCAGCGACGCTGACGGGATCTATCGGCGTCGTGCTGGTGCGATTCGTGATCGATGGCACGCTCAAGAAGCTGGGCGTGAATCTCGAGACCGTCAAGGAGGGGCAATACGCCGACATGTTCTCGCCGGTGCGGCCGTTCACGCCCGACGAGCGCAAGCGGCTAGGGGAGTTGATGCAGGCGACCTACGATGCGTTCGTGGAGAAAGCCGCCTCTGGTCGCAACACGACGCCGGAGCGTATTGACGCGATCGCGCAAGGCCGGGTCTGGACAGGGAAGCAGGCCAAGGACATCGGCCTGGTCGACGAGCTGGGAGGTCTGGATCGCGCGCTCGAGATTGCCAGAGAGCGCGCCAAGATCGCGAAGGGCAGCGAGGTCGAGCTCGTCGTGTTCCCGCCGAAAAGGTCGCTGCTCGAAGTCTTTGCGGAGCCGTTCGGCAGAACGGAAGGCCGCGTGTCGATCGGCGCGTTGATCGGCGGACCTCACGGCCGTGCGATCGATGCGGTCACGGCGCCGCTGCGGCTTTTCCGCCGCGGCGAGCCGCTCGCACTCATGCCGCACGTGTTTGTGAATTGAAGCTTCCAGCTTCCAGCTAGCCGAGCACCTGTGCAAGGACGGCCGGGTTCGAGCGGATGTTCATCCGCTCGCGCGCCTTCGCCATATACGACGCGAAGAACCGCTGCCTCTGCTGATTGAGCAGCTGCATCCTGACGTTGTCGCGTCCCTTGGCGATCTCCTCGGGCGTCGGGCTCTGCTTCTCGAGAACCTTCACGACGACCGCACCGGTGTCGGTCACGATGGGATCGCTGACGCCGCCAACCGGCAGCGCGAACGCGACGGCGTCGACCTCGGGCTTGATACCGATGTCGGGCAACGCCGTGCCGCGGATGACGAGTTCCGTGGTCTTCGCCTCGAGACCGGCCGCCTTTGCCGCTGCGGTGAAATCGCCGGATTTCAACTGGCCTGCGATCGACGACGCCTTCTGTCTTGCGGCTTCGACGCCCTGCTTCTTCTGAAGATCTTCGCGGACGCGTGACTTGACCTCATCGAGCGTGGGCAGCCGCGACTCCTGAGTACCGGTGACCGTGATGAACACGTAGCCCTGCGGCCCTCGAATCGCTTCGCTGACCTCGCCCGGCTTCATTTCGAACGCCCGCTGGGCGACGCTTGGCGCCATGCCCAAACCCGTAATCATTCCTTCCTCGCGACCGAAGAACCCGGATTCGTTGACGGTCAAGCCGCGAGCCTTGGCGACCGTGTCGAGATCCTCTGGCTTCGGCAGCTTGCCAGCCAGCTCGTTCGCAATGCGCTCGGCTTCCTTTTGCGCGCGTTCGAATTTGAGGCTGTCTTCGATCTGCGCGCGCACTTCTTCGAGCGTGCGGGTCACGGCAGGAAGTTTCTCGCCGCCCTTGATGATGTGATAGCCGAACTGCGACTTGACGAGCCCACTGAGCTCGCCCGGTTTGAGGGCGGCTGCGGCCTTCTCGAACTCCGGCACCATGTCGCCCGCGCCGAACGCGCCGAGATCGCCGCCCTTCTGCGCGCTGACCTCGTCTTCCGACATCTTCTTGGCGAGCGCCGCGAAGTCGGCGCCGCCCTTCAGCTTCGCGAGCAGCTCCTCGGCCTGGTTCCTCACTGCCGCATCATCCTTGCCTTCCGTCTTCAGCAGGATGTGGCTGGCCTGAAACCGTTCGGGCGTGGAGTAATTCTGCTTGTTGTCCTCGTAGTAGCGCTGGATGTCCTGCTGCGTGATGTTCATCCGCTGCTGGATGGCTTGAATGTCAACCAGCGCGTACTTGATCTTGCGCTTCTCCGGAATCCGGTACGTCTCTTTATTCGCCTCGAAGTGGGACGCAATGTCGGCGTCGCTCACCACGACGGCATCCTTGAACTTGTCGGCGGGGAACGACACAACCGCGAGCTTCACTTTCTCGTTGCGGCGGTTGAACTCCGCGTCCACGTCCTTGTCGGCGATCGTGATCCAGTCGGTCAGCGCGCCCTGCAGCTTTTCGACCATGATGCTGCGTCGCACTTCCTCCTCGAACTCGTGCGGGTTGATGGGCGGGTTCTGCATGCCCAGAATCTGCCGGTAACGCGCGTCGCCAATGAACTGGCCGTTTTCCTGAAAGGCCGGAATCGCGAGGATGCGGGCCCGCACTTCGGCGTCACTGGCGGTGATGCCCTGACGGGCGGCCTCGGCGATGGCGGCCTCTTCCTCGATCAGCTGCTGCACGATGCGCTGGTCGATCCCCATCCGGCGGAGCAGCTCCTCGTTCATCTGTCCACCGTAAGCGTTCCGGTAGACGTTCAACTGCTGCTGATACGCGCGGCGGAACCGGGCGACGGTGATCTCGCGGCCCTCGACGGTGGCCACGACCCCATAGGGGCTCGAGCCGTCGGCGGACTGGGTCTGCATGAAACTTGGAATATAGAGAGCCACGAACGCGACGACGACGATTGCCAGGCTCCATTTGAGCCAGTTCTTGTGTCGGCGCATCCGATCGAGCATGGTCATGGGTCGCGAGCCTCTTTGAGCTTGAAGGAAACATCAATTATGCCATTGCGGGCACAGATCTGTCTGGTCAGCTGGCAAGTGCGGCGTGCTCGTGCCAGGGTGGCCGCAAGGCGCAAAGTTGCCTTGTGCCAGTGCTGGCGCAAGCCGAGCGCCTGGCACCCACTTAGCACGGGGCACTTTCGCGCGTGGCCTTGGTTACCGGGATTGCCCGTAGTTGCCCGCAAGCCGAGGTGCTGACGCCAGAGCCGCCCGGCTCATATGTTATATTTGCGGTGTACAGAACGACTTAGAAGGATTCGCCATTCCAAATGGGACGCAGAGTCGAGTGACCGGGAGAGCTCGGCAGACTCGCGCCCGCCGTCGCTCGAGCAGGAGCAGTCCACCGGCGCTCCGCCTGGACTTCGCCGATCGGCTCCGCCCCCTAGAGACGGCGCTCCGGCGAAAGCTGGTACGCGCCGAGATGCTCACCGAGGTGATGCGGGCCGTCAATTCCAGCCTCGATCCTGAACGCGTGGCCGACACACTTCTGCAGCGGGCGGCTGACTGGGTGCCCGCCTCAGGTTGGCTCGTGCTCGCGATCGACGATGCGGGCCGGAGCCGGGTGTTGGCGACGCGGGGCTTGTCGCCGTCCTTGACCGAGATCGCCCAAGCGGTAGGGGAACGAGTCGTGCAAAGCGGCGAGGTCTTCTCGTCGGCCGATCTCTCGGAAGATGCCCGCCTGCGGCGGTTCGAAGGCGGGGCCCCCGCGGCCTCGACGCTGGCGTTTCCGCTCGAATGCCGCGAGCAGTCGGTCGGGGCGCTGGTCGCCATGGATCGGTCGCCGGCGACACGGGCGCCGAAGCTGCGCTCGACAACGCTCACCGCGGTGTTGACGGCGCTGGAGCCGGGCGCGATTGCGCTCGACAACGCGCTCAGGGTTCAGCGGGCGGAAGCGCTGTCGGTCACCGACGACCTGACGCAGCTTTACAACTGGCGTTACATGCAGCAGGTGCTGCGCCGCGAGACCAAGCGCGCTCTGCGAGGCAACCGGCCACTCTCGCTGCTCTTTGTCGATCTGGACGGCTTCAAGTCGATCAACGACTCGCATGGGCACCTGTTCGGCAGCAAAGCGCTCGTCGAGGCGGCCAGCGTGATTCGCGCGAGCGCCCGCGAGACCGACATCGTGGCCCGCTTTGGCGGCGACGAGTTCGCGTTGGTGCTGCCGGATACGGCCGGAGACGGCGCGGTGTCGGTCGGCGAGCGCGTCCGCGATCGACTCGCGGCGTACCGGTTCCTGGAAGCCGACGGGTTGAGCATTGCGTTGACGGCGTCGGTTGGCGTCGCGACGCTGCCGGATGTGTCCAGCACGGCTGAGGGGTTGATCCAGTCGGCCGATGAGGCCATGTATTGGGTGAAGTCGCACGGCAAGAACGGCCTTCACGTAGCTGGCGGGTAGAGAATTCGTTCAAGCGGAGAAACGTATTTGAGTTTGCGGTCCCTGTTTTCCCTGTTTTCGAGCGATCTCGCGATCGATCTCGGCACGGCGAATACGTGCGTCTACGCGCGCGGCAAAGGCATTGTCGTCAACGAACCCTCGATTGTCGCCATCAACAAAGTCAACGGTCGGATTGAAGCGGTCGGCAAGGATGCGAAAGACATGCTCGGCCGCACTCCCGGAAACATCGTCGCCATCAAGCCGATGAAGGATGGCGTCATCGCTGACTTCGAAGTCACCGAGAAGATGCTGACCTACTTCATCAAGAAGGCCCACAACCGGAACGTCTGGGTGCGCCCGCGCATCGTCATTGGCGTGCCGTCGGAGATTACGCAGGTCGAGAAGCGCGCCGTCAAGGACAGCGCGTATCGCGCCAAGGCCAGTGAGGTTCACCTGGTCGAGGAAGCGATGGCCGCCGCGATCGGCGCGGGGATGCCGATCACGGAACCGTCCGGGAACATGATCGTCGACATCGGCGGGGGCACGACCGACATCGCCGTCATCTCGCTCGCTGGCATCGTCTACAGCAAGGCCGTGCGCGTGGCCGGCAACGAGATGGACGAGGCGATCATTCAGTACATCAAGAAGACCTACAACCTCCTCATCGGCGAGCGCACAGCGGAAGCGATCAAGATGGAGATTGGATCCGCGTATCCGCTCGAGGAGCGGATGACGATGGAGATCAAGGGGCGGCACCTGATCGAAGGCGTGCCGAAGACGATCACCATCACCGACGAGGAGATTCGCGAAGCGCTCGCGGAAACCGTCAACGTGATCGTGGACGCCGTCCGCGTCGCGCTCGAACGAACGCCACCCGAACTGTCGGCGGACATCGTCGATCGCGGCATCGTGCTGACCGGCGGCGGATCGTTGCTCAAGAATCTCGACAAACGGTTGCGCGAAGAGACCGGCCTTCCGCTCGCAATGGCCGAAGACCCCTTGTCGTCGGTCGTGCTGGGTGCCGGAAAGATGCTGTCGGATTTCAATTTGTTGCGAAAGATATCAATTGATTAGCTACCAGGCTCCAGCTACCAGCTTCCAGCACTGGACCAACAACCCAGGGGTCGGATCGGAAAGCTCTGAGCTGGAAGCTGGAAGCTGGAAGCCGGAAGCTTGTTAGATTCACCCCCCCGTCCCTCGTATCGTCCGCGCACCGGATTCCTGTTCGGCGGGGTCATGATTTTTCACCTCGTCCTGATTTCTGCGCAGGTGCAATCGAACGCTGGTATCCCGGTGCTCCAGGGCATCACGTTCGGATTCTTTTCCAGGCTGCAGGGCGGCGGCGCGTCGGCGATCCGCGGCGTCGCGGATGTGTGGCACAACTACGTCGGACTTCGTGGCGTGCGCGCCGAGAACGAAGTCCTGCGACAGCAGGTGGCGGATCTCGAGGTACGGCTTCAGGAGCAGCGGGCGCTCGCGGCGCGCGCCGAGCGGCTGCAAGCCACACTCGATCTGCGAGCCAGCACGAAACTGCCGACGCTCGCGGCTGAGGTGATTGCCGGGAATCCAAACTCCGGACTGCTCACGGTGACGGTGAATCGCGGGAGCGTGGATGGCGTGGAGCCGAACATGGCGGTCATCACGTCGAAGGGCATCGTGGGCCGGGTGATTGCGCCTGTGGCATCGCACGCCGCGCGCGTGCAACTGCTGATCGACCAGAACGCCGCGATCGGAGCGATCACCGAGCGGACGCGGGCGGGCGGGATGGTGATTGGCACCGAGCCGGATCCGCCGCTCCGAATGGAACTCGTGTCGAATCAAGCGGACATCGTACCCGGCGACACGGTCGTCGCGTCTGGAATCGACGGCATCTTTCCGAAAGGGTTCACGATTGGCAACGTCGAGCGCTCCGAACGCGGATCGAGCCTGCATCGGTTGATTACCGTTCGCCCAGCGGTGGATTTTTCTGCGCTGGACGAGGTGCTGATCGTGATGGTGCCTGCACGCGGAGCAGTCGTCGAGGAGACGGCTCCGCGCGAGGGCAAGAAATGAGAGTTGCGGGGGCCCTCCTTGCCCTTGCAGGAGCGCTGGCGCTGCAGACCACGCTCGCCGGGCTGACGATTCAGGGAGCGACGGCCGTCAACCTCGTGCTCGTCGCGGTGATCTACCTCGCGCTGGCGTTCGGGCCGGTCGCCGGGTTGCTGGCTGGGACGGCGGGTGGCTTGATTCAGGACGCGTTGACCGGCGGCATTGTCGGCATTGGCGGCTTTTCGAAGACGCTGGTTGGCTTCGTTGTCGGCGTGCTTGGTGCGCAGTTCATCGTGGCGAACAGCCTGCCCCGGCTGGTGATGTTCGTCAGCGGAACGTTGATTCACGAGCTGTGCTACCAAGCGTTGTATGCGCTGGTTGAAGCACGAGCATTTCGAATCCAGTGGATGCAGACGATCACGCAGGCCGGTATCAACGGCCTCATCGGCATCCTGGCGTTCACTATTGTTGAGGCAGGCCCCGGGCTGATTCAACGCCGTCGAGCCAGGGGTGCTACGCTAAGTCGAAGGCATTTTTAATATGAACGCCCCGCTTCAACCTGACGACCGACGACATCTCGGCACGCGGCTGTCGGTCATGCAGTACGCCGTGATCGGCGTTTTTGCTGTGCTGGCGGTCGTGTTCTGGCTTTTCCAGGTCGCGCAACACCAGACGTTCAGCGAGATGGCGGAGAACAACCATCGTCGACGGCTGCCACTCCCGGCGCCGCGCGGGGTGCTCTTCGACCGTCATGGGCAGGTGCTCGTCGAGAATCAGAACACGATGAACATCGCGCTGGTGCGAGAGCAGTCGGGCGATATCGACCAGACGCTGCACCTGCTTGCCGAGGCCACCGGCGCCGACGAGGCCGAGCTCAGGGAGACGGTCAATCGCCGCCGACGCGAACCCAGCTACCGTCCAATCGTGCTCATCGAGAATGCCAGCATGGCGCAGCTGACCGCGTATCGCGCGCGGCGGCTGGAGCTTCCCGGCATCACTGATCAACCCGTGCCCGCGCGGCAGTATCGCCAAGCGTCGATGGGAGCGCACCTGTTCGGCTACGTGAGCGAGGCGAGCGAAACGGATTTGACGCAACCGGAATATGTGGGCGCCGAGCCTGGCTCGATGGTGGGGAAAGCGGGCGTCGAACAGTATTACAACAAGCTCCTCATGGGCGTGGACGGCGACCGGGAAGTTGTCGTCAACAGCCGCGGCCGAGAGATGGGCGAAGCGAGCAAGCGCGATCCCATCGAAGGCCGGCGCGTGCAGCTCACGATCGATGCTGACGTCCAGCGCGCGACCGAAGAAGGGTTCAGGCACTTCGGTTACAACGGGTCCGCGGTGATTCTCGATCCGCGCTCGGGCGAGGTTCTCGCGTTTACCAGTTTGCCCGCCTACGATCCGAATGAGTTCGCGGGCGGCATCGACCGCGCAAGCTGGGAGGCGCTCAGGACCGATCCACTCAAGCCGCTGCAAAACCGCGCGCTGCAGGGCCGGTACTCGCCCGGTTCGACGTTCAAGATTGCGGTCGCTGTGGCGGCGCTGGAAGAGGGGAAGGTCACGCCGGAGTTCCGGGTGTTTTGCCCGGGCGGCGGCACGTTCTACGGCCGCTTCTTCAAGTGCCATCTGGCCGGCGGTCATGGCTCCGTCGACATGCGCCACGCGATCGAGAAGTCCTGCAACACGTACTTCTATACGCTCGGCGACATGCTCGGCGTCGATCGCATCCACAAGTGGGCCTCGCTCCTGGGTTTGGGTGAGCGCAGCGGCATCGACCTGCCCAACGAAATCAAGGGGCTGGTTCCCTCGACCGAATGGAAGAAGACCACCGCCGAACCGAAGTGGTACCCGGGCGAGACGATTTCAGTCTCGATCGGACAAGGGCAGGTCAGCGTGACGCCCATCTCGCTGGCGGTGATGATGATGACGATTGCAAACGGCGGCACGCGCTTCACGCCGCACGTGATCAAGGCAATTGATGACGGCAAGGGCTGGCAGCCGGTGCCGGCCCCGCCGCCGCAATCCCAAGTGACGATGAAGAAGTCGACGGTTGATGCTTTGCACGAAGGCCTGTGGATGGTCGTCAACGGCGCCGGCACCGGTGGGCGGGCGAGAATTCAAAATTACAACGTCGCGGGCAAAACCGGGACGGCGCAGATGATCTCGCTGACCGGGGCACAAAAGGCGAAGGGCAAGATTGACGTGCGCGATCACGGATGGTTCGTGTTTTTCGCGCCGCACGACAAGCCGGAAATCGCCGGTGTGGTCTTCGCCGAGCGCTCCGAGCACGGCTACCTCGGCGCGCCCATCGCGAAGTTCGCGATCGAGACCTACTTCGCGAAGAAGGAAGGCCGTCCGCTCCCCACGCTGCCCGCCGCGCCTGGCGCGACCATCGTCGCCGCGGCTGCGCCACCCGGAACGTCGCCGGCGGTCACAGCGCCGAATCGATGACGATATCGTTGACTGAACGGGAAGTTGCATCGAAGTACCGCCGCGAGCGTGAGCGAGCGGTCGACAGGCGGTGGGGGTGGGGCCCCACCGCAAACTAGAATATGTTCGAGCGGCGCTTGATCTTCCACGTCGACTGGCTGCTTCTCGCGGCCATCCTGATCCTCACCGGGATCGGCGTGACGATGATCTACAGCACGACGTACATCCTCCTGCCAGAGCCGGGACGTCCGGGGCCACAGTTCTACACGCAGATGTACGCGATCTGTCTCGGCCTGATCGCGCTGCTGGTGTGCCTGATCATCGACTACCGCAAACTGGCGGAGAACTCGCTGATCCTCTACGGCGGCCTGATCGCGCTGCTCCTCTACGTGTTGTTCCAAGGCTCGACGCAATACAATGCGACACGCTGGATCGACGTCGGCCCGTTCAATTTGCAGCCGTCCGAGTTCGGCAGGGTGACGATTGCGTTGATGCTGGCCATGTTCTTCGGCGAGAATCGCCGCGGCGCGCGAAACCCCGGCGACCTGGTCATGGCCGCTCTGTTCGCCGCAGTGCCGTTCCTGCTCATCGCCAAACAGCCGGATCTTGGCACCGCGGTGACGCTCATCCCGGTCTGCTTCGGCATTGCGTATCTGGCCGGGTTGCGCATGAAATTGATTGCCATTCTGGCCCTCGCGGCCGTGCTGCTGGCGCCGGTCGCATGGAACTTTGCGCTCAAGGACTATCAGAAGACTAGAATCACCACGTTCATCAATCCCGATCTGGATCCGCAGGGTGATGGATACCAGCAGCGTCAGGCCCGCATCACGGTAGGATCCGGCGGCCTGACCGGCAAGGGATTCATGAAGGGCACGCAGGGGCAGTTCAAGTTCCTGCCGGTTGCCCACAACGACTTCATCTTCTCGGTGCTGGCCGAGGAAAGAGGGTTCGTCGGC
>Ga0075428_100009611_pt1 | contig 10736 bp, 12 predicted proteins | sample RhiMetdeltSRZDD2_FD_75291 | JGI IMG/M metagenome (GOLD analysis project Ga0075428, IMG submission 75291) | Populus rhizosphere microbial communities from Tennessee, USA - Rhizosphere MetaG P. deltoides SRZDD2 | ecosystem: Host-associated > Plants > Roots > Rhizosphere > Soil | place: USA... | reverse complement strand
TCGCTCGACTTTCGCGGTCTATGCGGCTGCGAGTGCTCATGCTCGCGGACCTGGCGGATTTCTGCGTTGGTGGGTTGGGCTGGGCGGGTGCCCATAAAACGAGCGGCGATGAGGGTTCGGCGTAGCGTGGTGAGCATGTCGGCGAAGGACGGGTCGGTTTTCGATAGATACCAGGGTGCGTGGATACGGCGGTCGGCGACGATCCCGGACCGGTGGCCGTGCAGTGCGTACCAGAGCACGACGAGGGTGTAGACGTACATGCCGAACGCCCAGGTACGGGTGACCGCTTGTGCGGTGCGGTTTCGGGCCTGGCCGACGCCCGAGGATTTGCCGGGTGTCGAAGAACGTGACCTCGATGGCCCACCGGGAAGCGTAGCGGGCCACCAGATCGGCGAGGGCGACGGACAGGTCGGTGGTGATCAGGGCCAGCATCGGCCCGGTTTCCCGGTCCCGCACCAGGATCATCCGTACCGGTTGGGGTCCGAACACGCCGTACCACAGGCAGTCGAGCACCGCGATGCGCACGGTGTCGATGCGCCCGTAACGGGCCACAGACAGCCACGGACAGCCACGGACAGCCACGGACACTGTCTGCCACACGGCGGTAGCGGCAGCCTCGGTGGGGGTACCGATCCGCTCGCCCTTGCACCGTGGCCGTCCCCGTTTGCCGGTAGGGGCCGGCGCCCGGTGATACACGACCGCGTGGCGGGGCAGCCGGGTCGTCCACGTGACCTGCGCGGGCAGGTCCCGTAACGCGTTAGCGTGATAAGCGGCGTCGGCGACCACGGTGTCGGGTGGACCCGCCGGCCCGGCACCCGCCCCGCCAGGGTGGTGAGCATCTGTGCGGCCAACTCCACGGTGGAGGCGCTGCCCTTGCCGGCCCACCGCCGGCACAATACCGGTAGGCACCACGGCCGCGACAGCAACGGCACCCGCACGATGACCCCGACGACCACCCAGCGGTGACCCAAGGCCAGCTTGTTGCGGGCCGGCGCGCAGCCGTCGTGGATCCACCCGACACCGTGGACTTTCTTGCCCCGGCGGCGATGCGCGGTGTCATCGACCGCCAGGTGCACCTCGGCGTCGTCGGCGACCAGATGGGTCAGGACCAGATCGAAGGCGGTCAGGCCGATCTGGTCGATGCCCCAGCGGGCGGCCGAGAAGAACCGGTGCGCCCGATGATGCGACCACGTCGTGGCCAGCCCCGCCCCGGCCAGCCCCGCCCCGCCCCGGCCAGCATCCCGCACACCGTGCGTTGCCCGGTCTGCGCGACCAGACCGGTCACCATGGCTGGGAAGACCTCGAACAAGACCTCGAACTTCGGCGTGGTGAAACACCCCGTGAAGGCGTCCCACAAGCGGCGCCACGAGATGGGTAGGCTGGCTCCTGGAAGCATCGGCGGATCACTTTCGGCAACGACAGTGGTTTAGGAACCGTCGATGCTTCCGTCATTTCACCCCAACAACACACACACCCAGGTCACCTCGCGTGTCACACCCCGCCATCGACCCGCCGCCAAAACTGCGAAACTTGAGCGGCCTGGTGCCGGTGATGCGGCTGGCCGAAAGGGTGGACCTGGCTGGGCTGGTGGACGCTCGGGTGCGGCCGGATCTGCCGGCCGGGGCCAATCCTGGCGGCAAGGTTGCCGCGATCGTGGCGGGGATGACCGCGGGCGCGGACTGCATCGACGATTTGGATCTGTTGCGTCACGGCGGGATGAAGGCGCTGTTCGACGGGGTGTACGCGCCGTCGACGTTGGGGTCGTTCCTGCGGTTTTCACCTGGGGACATGGGCTGCAGTTGGAGGCGGCCTCGCGAGATCTGCTGGCCGCGCTGGCCGAACGAGTGGTACGCCGGGTCCGCGAACGCAACCCCGCTCCTGCCGGGCAGGAAGAACTGTTCCCGATCTGGCGCTACCACGCGTTCCTGACCGACACCGACTCCTCGACCGTCGAGGCCGACCTGACCCACCGCGCACACGCCAGCCAGGAACAGGCCTTCGCCGACCTGATCGACGGGCCCTTGGCGCACCTGCCCTCCGGACGCTTGGCCGCCTACGCCGCCTGGCTGACCCTCGCCGCGATGGCCCACAACCTGCTGCGTGCCGCCGGATGCCTCGCCGATGACAGCAGCGGCGGCACACACGCCAGAGCACGAGCGGCGACGCTGCGCCGCAAGCTGATCAACATACCGGCCCGGATCGCCCGCCACGCCCGCCGCCTGATCATTCATCTGCCCGCCGGGTGGCGTTGGCGCCATGGCTGGCAGCGGCTGTTCACCAACACTCACAGTCCACCCGCCACAGCATGACCGATCCCAAGTCCTGCCACTATCTTTCAGGAGCACGCCGGAGCACGAGCCCGGCGAATACCACCTGCCTCACACAAATCATCATCGCTGGCTATCGATGAATGGTCGGACTCGATCACGCTCAACCCGTTGAAACGAACGCACCGGTGGATTCAGGCTAAGGCACTATACCGCCATGCCGCTGCTAGGCATCGGTGGCGGCCGCTGCGCCCTCCGAGGTTGACGGACCGCCCGACGGGTTGCTACGCAGGAACGCCAAGGCTGCCAGGACGCGGACGTTGACGTGGCGGCTTTTGCCTGTGCCCGCCGTTGCCAGGCCCAGTTTCTTGGTGATGTTGCTCAAGTGCTTTTCCACCGTGGAGATCTGGCAATCCAGTACCTGCGCGATGCCGAGGTTGGATCGGCCTTCGGCCAGCAGGGTCAGGGCTCGCCGTTCGTATGCGGTGAGGGTCTCGAGGGGGTCCTGAACACGGGGACGCCTGACCAATGCGGCGATGACATCCGGGTCGATCACGATCTCGCCGGCGGCCACCCTTTGCAGGGCACTTACCAGCTCGGTGAGGTTGCCGACGCGTTCCTTGAGCAGGTACCCCACCGCGTGGCAGTGCTCTTGCATGTTCAGCAGGCGTTCGGCGTAGGCGACTTCCCGGTACTGGGAGAGGACAAGTACAGCGACGTCCGGGTAACGGCTGCGCGCCTCCTCCGCGATGGCCAGGCCTTCGTCGGTGAAGTCCGGCGGCAATCGGATGTCGAGCAGCACGACGTCGGGCGCCGACCGGTCGATCGCGGCCAGGGCCTCGCGGTGATCGCGCGCCAGGCCGACCACCTCTACCTGGTGTGTGCTCAGACCCTCCGCCAGCGCATCGCGCAGCAGACCCTGGTCTTCAACGATGACGACTCTCATTGGCTCTCCAGGGGAAGTCTCGCGACGATCCGCGTGCCGGCCCGTTGCTCGACAACGCGAAGTGTGCCACCGATCGCAGCGACACGGTCCTGCAGTCCGGCAAGGCCGCGCCCGGGCAGGATCCGCGCACCGCCGCGGCCGTTGTCATCGATCTCCACGATCAGCTGGTCTTCACGCGCGGCCACCGTAACCGCGACCCGGGTGGCCTGAGCGTGCTTGTAGGTGTTGGCCAGCGACTCGCTGATGACGAAGTAGGCCGTGATTTCGACCGGCAGTGGCCAGCGTCCGGGGGCCACGCTGACTACCAAGGGAATGGGCGAGGCGTCGGCCAGTCGCTCGATAGCTTGCCCGAGACCGTGTTGGATCAGCGTCACGGGATAGATCTTCTCGGTGAACTCGCGCAGCATGCTGATGGCTTCGGCGAGCCGTTCATGGGCCTGCTTGATACTGATCCCGGCTTGGCCGGTGTCGGCCGAGGCCAGGTGGTGACCGGCGACGTCCAGCAGGACGAGGATGGCGAGCAGGCTCTGTTGCGCACCGTCGTGCAGGTCCCGTTGGATGCGCTGGCGCTCATCCAGCGCGGCGGTGGCCAGGCGATGCCGCGAGGCGCGGATCTGTTCGATCTGTGCCTGCATGGTGGCGTGCAGGTGCGCGTTTTCGATCGCTATTCCGGCGGCGGCACTCGTAGCATCCGCGATGCTGCGGTCGTCCACGAGCGCTTGATCGTGCTCTATCAGGGCGAGCAAGCGTCCGCGCCGAACCACCGGGCTGATCGCGCGCGCCTGCGAGGATAGCGGTGGCGAGGTGGCGCGGCCGTGGATGTCGACGTGGCTTCCGTCTCGCAGCCGGTACACCAGCCGCAGGCTGGGATCGCCGACCGCATCCGCGAGAGCCTTTTGCAGCTGGCCCGAGCCGTGACGAGCGCTGAGCGGGTCGGCCGCATCCTCGATATCCAGGGCGACCGTCGCTAGATCCCAACGCGCGGAACTGTTGCGTAGCAACCGCACCGCGTAGACCGCCGGGATGGCCATGAGTCCTCCTCCCAATCCGGTGAGCAGTATGGGTACCTCGGCCGGCCGCCATTCCTGGACACTGGCAGCGACAGCCATCGCTATCGAGACCACCGCCGCGAGGCTGACACCGACCCAGATGGGCCCGGTTGGTCTGCGCCGCAGTCGATTTGACGTCACCCACCGGCGCACCACTATCGCCAGAATGCCCAGGGTGAACGCCACGGACAGCGCGCTGCCTATGTATGCCGCCGTGGTCGGAGCCGGTTCACCGGGCGTCACGCCGAATGTCCACGACGGCCGGCGCGGGTGGTCCGCGAGGTATCGGAAGACCTGCCCGCCCACCGAGGCCAGATAGCCGGCGGGCACCACCACCCGCTGCACGCGGTCCGTGATCCGGCCAGTGGGCCAGGTCAGCACCATGTGCTCGAATATCCCGGTCCACAGGTAGCCCAGGCAGAACCCGGCCGCGAACAGCACCGGATGATCGGTGCTGCGAAGGAATTGCAGATAGTAGACGCCGGCGATGGTGACCAGCATCTGGCCCGGTCGTGGGGACGGGGCGCGCAGCCACAACAGCACCGCGGGGATCAGCAGCGCCACTCCCCAGAGCCGGATAGCCATTTCCGCCCACGGCGATTGGTACGGCATCGGGTAGGAAATGGCTGTCGTCGCGGCCGCGATGCCGATCACCGCGACCGAGGCGGCTGCGGCCCAGGGCCAGCGGGCGCGGGCCACGCGAGACCCATCGCCGCGCACCTTCAGCCTCACTGTCGTGATCACAGCGCACCTCCATACCACCAACAGATCATCCGGGTTGTCGCTGGCAGTCAACCCGGTTTTCCGACCGGCTGTTTCGGGCTACCCTCCCAGCCGCCTCCAGCATGACCGCCTTCCGCTACCGGATTTCTTCACCGCACGTTGCGGAACCCCTCCGCCATATCGCCTGGGTTTCGCCCATGTCGGCGCTGGGACAGGCGGCCACACTGACCTCGGTCTCGACGTCGATAAGACCGATGAAGTCCGATCCAACCAGCAGCGGGGAGTAAGCCTTGCGAGAATCGTCCACCGGCCGCCGATCGGCGATTGGCTGCCTTGTCTTGGCCATTCTGGTCGCGGTATTGAGCATCCCGGGCGCGGCTCAGCCAGCATCCGTCCCTCGTGGGACCGCGGAGACTGCCAACTGGCCTCCGCCACCTCCACCTAAAGAGAAGCAGTCCTACATGTAAGTCTCGAAATGGCATGCGGCGGGGCGGGTATACATCCGGTAGCGTCACGCGCCCCGCCGCAGCGGGCACGCTTCAGCTGTCAGGCGGGCGTGCCGACACGGTAGGCCACGACCACCGGCGGGCCGTCCAGCAACGCACGCCACCGCCCCAGGTACTCCCGCATCCGCGGATCGTTCTCCACCCGCTGCTGACCGCGGTCGCATACGGTCCCATCGGCGTACTCGACGACCTCGATGAAACTGTCCTCGTCCGTGACGTCCCACAGCAGGCGCACGCGGATTCCACCCGGCGCCTCGTAGAACGGGATCGCCTCGGCCAGGAACACCACGAGTCCGTCGCGTCGCCTGGCCGCGGCACGGCCCCGCAGGTGCAGCTCGGTCACGCCGCCACCGTACTACTCCCCCGTTCAAGTGTTGAGAACCTGCAAGGTGGTCAGTAGGTTGCTCACGCGGGTGCCGGGTGCCGACACGACCAGATCCGGCCGCCCGTCCCCGTCCGCGTCCATGAGCGCGACGCCCGGCTGTCCCAGCGCAAAACTCGGCGCTTCCCAGAACGTTCGCGGCAAGTCGAACCGCCCGCCACCGAGGTTGCACCAGACCGGGGAGCCGCACCGAGGTCGACCACGTCCGTCCGGAGGGTTGAGGCGCCTCCGGCGATGCAGGCGAACGCGGTAATCCGGACCGTCACCACGGAATTTGCGACAGGTCCCACATCCGGATTTTGCTTGATGACCGGATCACCATCACGACCAACCCGTGTACCCGCCCGTGTACCCGCGGTCACCGGGCATGGGTTGCACTGTGAGGCCGGCGGCGGTGAGGAACTGACGGATCTGGGAGGCGTGCTCAACGACGTGCAGCGGCATGCTGCCGACAATCACCGCGAACAGCATTCCGTGGTATCGATGGGCGCTTGGAAGTGGCCGAGCGGCCATCTCCTCGGTGAGGCCGTCAAGGGTCTGGCGTACGCGACCGCGGCACCAGTCGACGTACCCGAGAAGCTCGGGCTTAGTGAAGCTGCGGTTGGGGAAGCCGTAGGTGTTGTCGTCAAACGGTTGTGGCGGTGCCCACGGCTCGAACTCGCCGGCCAGGTCATAGTCGAGCGTACTGAGCGCGTGGTAGCCGAGGAACCAGGGCGCCGAGCCGTGCAATCCCCCGTGCGGCGCCGCAGCCGTGGGCGCCTTGTCCGGCCACAGGTCCGTCTGCCACAGCTCGTCGGGGCAGTCGGTCAGCGCCGTCTCCATCAGCCGCAGCGCCTGTTCGAAGTTATGAGCCATGCTCTGCACAAACGCGTTCGACACGCTGCCGGTTTAGCACATACCGGCGGACGTGGCACTGACATCCACACACGCTCGCCGCGGACATGGTGCATACCGCTCGCACGGTCATGCCGCGAACCGTGCGCTCGGCCGTGGAGGAGCCAACCTCCCGGCGGCTACATCGACTATGGTGAAGGGCGCAGGTTGGTGCCTCGGCCAACGAGCCGAAACGCGTACCGAACCGCAAGAGCATCATCTCGTTGGCGTGCTAAAACGCGGTCGAGGTGCAGGTCGATCTCCAGGGCGGGATACATCCCTAAACTGCTCTCCCCGGGGTCATCTGGCGATAGCGGCTGATCAACCCATCGGCTGACTGTTGGCGTTGCGGTCCGCATTCCCAGGTGCGGCGGGTCCGGCCGCACCTGGGAACCGGCAGATGACGGGGCACAGCGCGGCGCGACTTCGCTGGTCGCGCGGCGCTCAGCGAAACCCCCACTTCTTGCTTGCCCGACTAGCGATCACCCGAGGACCCTTCATCTGCATCTGTGCGAACTGTTCGCTTACCCCATACGCCAACGCCACCTGTGCGTTAGTCCACTTCGAGTACGCTGCCTTCTTCGCCGCCTCCTCGGGCACCAACAGTTCACCAGCGATGAAGCCGGCCTGCTTCTCCTGAGTCGGGTCGAACTGGCGCTTGTGGTCCTCTCCCAAGATCACTGAATCGAACGGGTGTTCGAGCAGGTGGTGCCCCATCTCATGGGCGATGCTTGATCGTCGCCGAACCAGGGCGTGTCCGTCGTTCTCCACGATGACGCGTGCGGTCCCCAACGGCACCAAAGCAGCGGACCAGCTCCCGCCGTTCAACCCATGAAAGTGGGTTAGCGCCTCGATGCTGAGATCTGAGTCGACCAAGTCAGTAAGCGTATAGATGCGGATGCCATGCGCCTCCGCCAGTAGATACGGGTCGAACTGCTCGAATGGTCCAACTCCGAGTGCTTCCCGCTCTTCGCAGGCCACCTCGCGCATGAGCTTCTGGGTCCAGCCCACTTCGCTAGCTCCGCGACTCGCGTTCCGCACGGAACCGTCGCGCAGCAGCTCCGATGACCTCCTCCAAGTACGCCACGTCGCGGGCGCTCAAGTCCTTCCGCGCCCGGAGAAGCGGAACCATCTGGGCTACAAGATCGGGTTCTTCGTCCGGCAAGGCACTGGCGCCGACGTAGAAGTTCTCCGCCGGCATCCGCAGCCATGTCGTCATCGCCGCGAACGCTACGACGTCCGGCTTCAGTCCGTTCGCCATCCTGGAGATCGTCGAGGCGCTGACCCCGATCTCCTTCGCAAGCTGTCGCCAGGACAACTCCTTCTGTAGCCGCGCCGCATCTAGCGCTGCGTGGAGCGTCTTGACGTCCACGCTCGGCTGATCACTCACATCTGCCTCGCGTCTCGTGCGGTGCTCGAGTTGTCGGTCATGTGTGGTAGCGTACTACTGCTCGAAGTTTCGAGCACTGACTCAGACTTTGCGCGATGAATTGTCTCTTGCGCTGCCCTGGAAGGATCGACATGAGCCAGAACGACCACGGGAAGAAGCCTGTGACGATCATCGTCAACACTCGCTCGTACGAGTGGACTGACAAGGAGATCACTTACGAGCAGGCGTACGACCTTGCGTATCCCGGCCAGCCGCTGGGTGACGGCGACACGGCGACGATCGAGTACTCCCGCGGCCCGGACGGCCACGGCGGCTCGCTGACAGCCGGCCACAGCGTACATGTAAAGGATGGCATGGTTTTCGATGTCTACCGCACCTCTCGTTCGTGACCCGTCCACGAGCCGCCTTTTGGATGACGGGTACGACCTCGCCATCCAGGGCGGACATCTGATTGTTCGTAAGGTTCCGTACGTCACCCCCTCCGGCGCGGTGGCGTACGGGTGCCTGGCGTACCCGATTACGGTCAGCGGCGACCGGATCAACGATGACAGCGGTGATCACCGGATCTGGTTCGTCGGTGAGCAGCCATGCGACGAACTCGGCAAGTTGCTACCGGCAGCATCGGCGCTAGTCCGCCCGATCACCAAAAACCTCGCGGCGAGCTACATGCTCTCTAGCAAGCCACCAAACGGGTACGCAGACCAATACGCGAAGGTCACTTCGTACGGGCGAATCCTGTCGCACCCTGCCCAAGCAATCGATCCCACAGTTACCGCGACTCCCGGGGCCGGATGGGACGAGATTGAGGACGGTCTGCCCTTCGTGTATCGGGACACCGCTTCGTCTCGCGCCGGTCTTGCTGAGCTCAACAGCAAGTTCCAGGGCCACAGGATCGCGATTGTTGGCCTCGGCGGCACCGGCAGTTACATTCTCGATCAGGTTGCGAAGACGTGGGTCGATGCAATCGACTTGTTCGACGGTGACTTCCTCGACAACCACAACGCCTACCGTGCACCCGGCGCCGCGGATATCGAGGAGCTACGTCGCAGACCGAACAAGGCGGAGTACTTCGCAGCGCTGTACTCGCACATGCATACCGGCATCACCGCCCACCCTGTAGATCTTGACGAGGGGAATTTCTCACTCCTCGATGGGTCTACGTTTGTTTTCCTCGCCGCAGCAGACGCCGAGTCCCTGGCTGCTCTCATGGCATGGCTGTCCGGACGCGGAGTTCCATTCATCGACGTTGGTATGGGGATTGAGGAAACCGACGGACACCTGTCGGGTCTGTTGCGTGTGACGACGCACTTTCCGGAAGACCGCGTTCGCCCGACACGACTGCCGACCGTCGCTCGCGGCGGCGTAGACGACTACGATCGGAATATCCAAACGGCTGACCTCAACGTGCTCAACGCCATCCTGGCTGTCATCGCCTGGAAGAAGTACCTCGGCTACTACGCCGATCACGCCGCCGCCGTCGAGACGCTGTACAAGGTGTTCACGGGAGAGATCCGGAATGTGGAGGCCGGGTGAGCGAGGTGTCGATCATAGTCCCGGAGTTGGTCGCGACCTTTCCGACGACTCTCAGACCAGGGGTGCTCTATGTTTCTGCCCCCTACTCCACCACAGCTCACCTGTGCTGCTGCGGGTGCGGCCAAGAGGTCACACGCCTCTATCGCGAGCCCAGTGGGTGCTGACGTTCGACGGTACCGTGTCCCTGCGACCCTCAGTTGGAAACTGGACGCTTCCGTGCCGGTCCCACTACTTCATCGACAGCGGGTCCATCCGGTGGGCCAGGCGGTACTCCGAACCAGAGATCGAGGCCAATCGCCAGCACGACCGTCAACTGCTTGCCGAAGCGCGAGTCGATACGCCTGGCATGCTACACAGACTCATCGACCATTGCCGATCAATCTGGCAGCGTCTACGGCGGCCATAAGCCTCATCGCCGCCGACGGCGATCACCGATCTGATCCGGGTCGCGCTGGATTGACAAGGTCACGCGCCCGCACGCTCACTACGTGGCGGGGCGTCGCGTTGTACTGGCGGAGCAGGCTGGGCGGCGCGTGGCCAGGCGTCGATGGCTTGTTCCGGAGTGCGCCGCTGGAGCCATCGTTGTAGCGGTCGGCCTGTACCGCACGGTTCCTTCCCGGAGTTGGCCTGTTCACACGTCAATCTGCTGATCGATCGCTGCCTCGTAGAAGGCGTCCGCGAGCGCGACGATGACTGCGCTGATGCCAGGGCCGTCACTGAAGAAGTAGTCGGCCATGGTGTTGTGGGCCGCTTGGTTGTCGACGACTGCCTCGGTGACCGCCGCTTGGAAGTCCTGCGACTCCATGAACTGCTTCTTTGAGTTCACCTTGGTCTGGTTGACCAGGTCCGGGTAGGTGAGCAGCCGCTGTACCGGTCCCTGCACGAACTCTCGGACTTGAGACGCGGTGAACGACTCGGCGCCGAAGAGGTCGTTCATTTTGTCGATGACGATAGGCTCCTGGAGTTTCGCAGTTTTGGCGGCAGGTCGGTGGTGGGTGTGACACGCGGTTTGACCTAGCAGTATGTGAGTTTGGGGTGAGATGACGGAAGCATCGACGGTGCTTGTA
>Ga0075428_100009610_pt1 | contig 10737 bp, 6 predicted proteins | sample RhiMetdeltSRZDD2_FD_75291 | JGI IMG/M metagenome (GOLD analysis project Ga0075428, IMG submission 75291) | Populus rhizosphere microbial communities from Tennessee, USA - Rhizosphere MetaG P. deltoides SRZDD2 | ecosystem: Host-associated > Plants > Roots > Rhizosphere > Soil | place: USA... | reverse complement strand
CCGACCGGCTCCCCGAGGTGTCGCTTGGCCGTGTGCTCGCCTCTGAGCCGGGATTCGAGCTGGCGGTACAGAACGTCGTGGACGAGCGTTGATTTTCCCGAGCCCGATACGCCGGTCACAGCGGTGAAGGTGCCGAGGGGAATGCGCACGTCCACGCCGGCGAGGTTGTGGAGCCGCGCTCCTTTGATGTCGAGCCACCGTACCGCCGGCCGGCGTGCCGACGGCACGCCGATCGACTTCTCGCCCGAGATGTACTGGCCGGTGAGCGTACCGGCCTCGCGCACGCCAGCCGCGGGTCCTTGATAGACGAGCTGGCCACCGGCGGCCCCGCTCGCCGGGCCGAGCTCCACCATCCAATCGGCGGCGCGCATGGCGGCTGGATCGTGCTCCACCACGACCACGGTATTGCCACCGACCGACAGTCTCCGCAGAAGCCCCAGCAATCGGTCGACATCGGCGGGGTGCAAACCGATCGATGGCTCATCGAGCACGTAGAGGGTATCGACCAGATGAGAGCCAAGCGCATTGGACAGCGCGATGCGCTGCGCCTCCCCGCCGGAGAGGGTGCGCGTCTGTCGGTCCAGCGTGAGGTAGCCCAGTCCGACATCGTTCACAAACCCCACGCGTGCCCGCAGCTCGCCGAGAATGTGGTCAGCCACGGTCTGCTGGAACGCCGGCAACTTCAGCTGATCCAGCCAGACAGCGAGGTCGGCGGCCGTGAGCGCCGCCACTTCAGCAATCGTCTTCCCAGCGACTCGGACTGCCAGTGACTCAGGCTTGAGACGGGAACCGCCGCATCCAGGGCACGTCTTGGCGAGTTGGTACCGCCGCAGGAAAACGCGGATGTACTGCTTGTACCGCTTCTCTTCAAGCCGCTCCAAGAAAGGGAAAATGCCGAGATAGCGGCCGCCCTTGTTGTGGAGCAGGAAGTGTCTCTCGCGTGGCGGGAGGTCACGCCACGGCGCGTCGAACGCGATGCCTCTGGCACGGGCCGTCTCCCGCAACAGTCTGCGCCGCCCCTCATAGCGGGGCATCGTCCATGGATCGAGTGCGCCGCGGGCAAGCGAGCGGTCCGGATGGGGGACAATGAGCGACTCGTCGTATTCAAGGACAGCGCCAAACCCATTGCACGTGCCGCACGCGCCCCGCGGATTATTGAAGGAAAAGAGCGTAGGCGTGAGCAATGGTGCCGCAGTGCCGCAAGCTGAGCAAGCGGGATGCTCGGAAAAGCGCCGGCGGTCGCCATTGTTCAGGGCGAGAGCAACACCTTCACCTTCGCTGAAGGCTGTCGCTATCGCGTCGGCGAGGCGGTTCCGGTTCTCCGGAGTGGGCGCAATCCGATCCACGAGCACCAGCACGTCCGTTCCGGCTCGGACGCTAGTTTCCGCACCGTCCTCGTCCAGACGGACGACCGTCCCATCTACCTGGGCCCTGACAAAACCGGCGGCACGGAGCTGCGCGGCGATCTCGACATCGGGGCGCTGGGCAGACTGCGGCAGGGGGAATGCGACCACCACATTCTCGGTTTCCCGTTTCCCGTTTCCCGATAGCACGTCGTCCACGGCCTCCTGCACCGTGTCGCGTTTCACCTCGCACCCGCATTGGAGGCATGTCTGTGTCCCGGCACGGGCCCACAATAGGCGCAGGAAATCGGCGATTTCCGTGGCCGTGCCGACGGTAGACCGGCTGGACGTCGTGGGGTTCTTTTGCTCGATCGCGACAGCCGGGGACAAGCCCTCCATCGAATCGACTAATGGCTTGGGCATCCGCTCGAGGAACTGCTTGGCATAGGTCGATAGCGATTCGATGTAGCGGCGCTGACCTTCCGCGTAGAGCGTATCGAAGGCAAGCGAGCTCTTGCCCGACCCGGATGGGCCGGTAATGACCGAGAGCGCCCGGCGGGGGAACTCGACGGTGATGCCTTTCAGATTATGCTGGCGTACGTTGCGAAGCACGACGCGTTGCGGGGGCGCACGCATAACCGGTAAAGATAACGCTTCGGCTACCCGGTAGCCTTCTGGCCAGACCTCCCGATCCTCTCTACTTTCGCCCCGTGGCCCTAGCGCTCACGCCGCGCCTCCTCCGCCGAGGTCTCGAGCTTTTCGCCCTCATCTCACTCGGCGGCGTCGCACTACTTGTTGCCTATTACCTGGTCCGTTTCGGTGATCGGGTGGACGTATTTCTCGCGCCGTTCTTGCGCCTCCATTGGGGATGGGTGGCGGTCGGCATGGTGCTCGCTTCAATGGACTGGTTCGGTGGCGGACTACGGCTCTGGGTCTGTACGCGCCACGTCTACCCGGCCGTCAGGTTGGGCGACATGTTCCTGGCTGGTGGGTTCGGCGCCTATGGCGCCTATCTCACCCCGTTTCAATCAGGCTCGGCGCCGATGGCGATGTGGGTGATGAAACGCGCCGGCGTGCCCGTGCCGGTAGCTCTCAGCTCGATTTTCGTGACATTCATTTCGACAGTGGGGTTCTTCGCCATCGCCGGACCCATCGCCGTCTGGCTTGGCGCGGGCAAGTCGTTAGCTCAGCATGGCCTCATCCTGGGCATCACACTGTACGACCTCTTCAAGACCAGTCTGACGATCTTCGGCATCTTGGGGGTGCTGATGATCATGGCCGTTGTGTTCCCCGGCGTGGTGAAGCGCTTCATTCAGCGGCTCGCGGCCCGGATCGGACGCCGCAACCCCCGCGCTGCTGAGCGCATGGAGAAGCTGTCCGTGGGCGTGGATCGGGCGCACGACTGCATGGTTGCTTTTGGATCGCCCAGAGGTCTGTTCACGCTGTTCCTGGCCGTCATCATCTCGGCACCGTCTCATGCCAACAAGCTGCTGGCCGGCTACGTCACCATGCGCGTGCTGGGGCTGCCTGCGGATTTCACCGAGATTCTCCTGCTACAGACCCTCATTTCGTTCCTCCTTTACTTCGCACCCACCCCCGGGGCTTCGGGCCTCGCGGAATTGACCTCTGCGGCCGTCATGTCGATCTACGTGCCACGCGAGTTGACGCCGAGCTACACGCTCATCTGGCGATTCATCAACAGCTACGCAACGGTGATCGTCGGATCACTGATCTTTTGGTACTGGTTGCGCCGCGGACTGATTGGACGCGAGGAAGCCGTCGGCATCACCTAACTTTTTGTTAGGGGTGCTGTAACTTCTGGTTGCTTGCCGAGTTATACGCCCGCACGTAACTTCTCGGACCTGGCCACCGACACGGGAGTGCCATTGCATGGCGTTGCTTGAGTTGGGAGGGCGGGGGGGCCAACGGTACTCCCTCCCGCAGGGCGAGGTGCTCCTCGGTGCAGATCCATCCTGCGCCATCTCCCTAGCTTTTCCCGGCGTCCTCCCACTTCACGCGAAAATCAAGACAGAAGGCGACGGCCAAGTCGTGATCAGCAAGGCCGTTCCTGAAGCAGAGGTTCTCATCAATGGGGTGCGCCTGGGCGCCGAGCCCACGCCGCTGCTGCACGGCGACAAGGTCGAGGTGGCAGGGCAGGAGCTGACGTTCGTCGACGAGCGACGCAGCGGCAGCACTCAATACATGCACGCGATGACGCCCCAAGCTGCGGCGCAGGCCAAGGAAAGCAAAAGTGCCAAGGCGACCGCCAATACGGGCGGTCGCGTCGTATCACTGACAGACGGCCGCGAATACGCGGTCGCCGGATCCTCACTCGTGTTCGGGCGGGATGCGTCCTGCGATGTCGTCGTTCCGGGCAAGGACGTGTCTCGCCGCCACGCCGAAATCGTGCAAACACCCAAAGGGTACTTGATCGTCGATTCGAGCACGAACGGGACTTCCGTCAATGACGCGCGGGTCGAAGGGCAGCGGCTGCTTTCCCGAGCCGATGTGATCACGATTGGTGAAGAGAAATTCCGCTTCTACGCTGACACGCCGGCTCCCGCACCGGCGCCGCCTCCACCTCCTCAGAAAGCAGAGGCGGGCGGGGGGACGGGCGCGCGTCTGCGAGAGACGGTTCACGGAATGCCGGCGGCGGCACGCCCCCCGAGCACCTCTGCGCCGCCCCCGCCCCCGCCCCCGCCCCAAGCCCCGGCCCCTCGGCCGCCTGGGGGCGGGGGTACCCTCGCCGCATTCATCGTTCGCAGCGGTGCGCTGAAAGGGCAGCGGCTGGTGGTGAAAACGCCGATCGTCAACATCGGCCGGGCCGAGTACAATGATCTGGTTTTGACGGATGAGTCGGTATCTACTGCGCACGCCAAACTACAACGTCGTGAAGGCGTATGGGTATTGATCGATCTCGATTCAACTAACGGAACATTCGTCGATGGCGATCAGGTAAAGGGGGAAACCGCGCTCGCGCCAGGCGCGAATGTCCGCTTCGGGGAAATCGGGCTGGTCTTCGAGCCGACGGATGATGCGGCGGCAGTCGCCAAGGGCGGGGCGACGCGCATGATGGAAAAGATGACGATGGAGCCCGCCCCGGCGCCGAAACCGGCGCCCAAGCCTCCACCGCCCAAGCCCGCGGCTCAGCCCCCGAAGGCCGTCGGTGCGAAACCCGTGGGTTCGAAACCCGTGGCTGCGAAACCCGTGGCCGCAAGACCCAAGGGAGCAAAACCTCCGGCCGCGCAGCAGAAAGCGAAGGGCTGCGGCGCGAGTGCGGTGATTCTCCTGGTGGTCGTTGGATTGGTTTACTGGGTGTTCATCTAGGCATCACGTGCACATCACATCAGCTGGCCGCACCGATGTCGGCGTCATCCGGTCGGGGAATGAGGATAGTCTCATCCTGGTGCCCGACCGGGGCATCTTTGTCGTCGCCGACGGCATGGGTGGGCATGCCGCCGGCGAAGTCGCGAGTGAAATGGCGGTTCGTTTTGTGGCGCGGGAGCTCGAGTCGCTCCGCGGTCTCACCGACGAGCAGGTAGCCGATCGGATGCGTGGCGCGATCCGGACGGCCAACGGCGCAATCTTTCAGAGAACTCTCACCGAGCATGACAAGCGCGGCATGGGGACGACCGTGACCGCCCTGACACTGTTTGGGACGCGCTTCCTCATCGGGCAGGTGGGCGATAGCCGCGCCTATCTCCTGCGCGACAATCGCCTGAGCCAGCTCACGAAAGATCATTCGTATGTCCAAGAGCAGGTGGATGCCGGATACCTCACACCCGAGCAGGCGCGTAGTCATCCGTACAGCAACGTGATCACGCGGTGTGTGGGTGCGAACAGCGATGTCATGCCGGACATCTACGTCGGGACAGTGAAGGCGAGCGACGTCTTCCTGCTGGCATCCGACGGTCTCACGGGAATGCTCGAGGACTACCAGCTGCAGGAGCTGCTTTCTCCCGACAGAATGCCGCAGGAGGAGGTGGACGCGCTGATCGCCGAAGCCAATCGCCATGGCGGGCTCGACAACATCACGGCGATCATCGTGCGCGTCGATTCAGTCGATGCGCCGACGCCGGAAGACGACGTCAGGACTCAGCCGAACGCGCAGCGGCCCCGCTAAGTAGGGCCTTTTCCCCTCCCAGCCGAGCCTCGACCTCCTCGCGCGGCCACGTCACCAGCTCCACGATCGCCCGGGCCGGAACTTCGGCGGGTTCGAGCACGAACACGCGCAGGCGCTGCGCGGAGCGATGGAGCTCGTCGGCGACGCGCGGCAGACCCAGGTATTGCGCGGCGCTTCCCGACCTTCCCACGACCGGCACCGCGACGTCCAGCATGTCCGGCTTTGCGGGGAAATCGAGAAACAGCTGGTCGGCACCGACGCCGAGCTCGCGGGCGAGGCGCATCTCCACCCGCTCCAGTAGATCGGGATCCCGCGACGGCCAGTCCGCGGTTTCGGCGGGGAGCTCGGTCGCTGGGATGTCGAGTCCGCGCTTTGCCAGGCGGCGCTCGCGCAGCGCGCGCGCTAGTCCGGTCTGATCCTTGGCCTGCAGCTCGTGGCTGAGCCCGTCGTCGGTGGCGGTCGCGACGTCATCGGGAGAGACCTGGCCCGCGGCAATCGCGCGGCGGACGAGACGCTTGAACATCGCGGTCGCGCTGCGGACGGCGTGATGCCAGTAGACATTCCTGTACATCTGATACTTCGCGAACAGCAGCGACTCGAGAGCGGCGAGTCCTTTTGCATGCAGAGCGACGCCCTGCGGCGTGAGCGTCAACGACGTGAGGAGTCGGTCGACGTCGATTACGCCATAGGGGACGCCGCACATCGTCGCGTCCCGGGAGAGGTAATCGAGTTTATCGACGTCGAGCGAGCCGGCCACGATGCCGGCGAGTGGTGAGGTGCTGGTTCCTTGAATCAGCTGAAGCAGCCGTTCGACCGAGACCCCGGCGTCTTCGAGGACGGTGGTCAGCGCTCCGCTCCGCAGGTGCCGGCTCCCCAGACCTTCGTGCTGGGGGAGCCCCGCCTCCTCGAGCGCGTGTGAAAACGGATAGTGCCCGATATCGTGGAGCAATGCGGCGAGTCGAATGTCGCGGTCTTGGGTCAGGCGGCCGGCCAGGTGATACGTGCCGAGCGCATGCTCGAACCGGGTATGCGTGGCCCCGGGGTAGACGAGGAAAGCGTGCCCGAGTTGCCGCACGTAGCGCAGTCGTTGAAACGCCGGCGTATCGATCACGGCCAGAGCCTCGGGCTCGAGGCGGATGTTGTTCCAGAGCGGGTCGCGAACGACCTCGAAAGACAAGGGCCTGGGGCCTCGGGCCTAGGGGCTACCGGGCGGGGCCCGCAGCCCGAACCCCCTCCGATACTGATTCAGCGAATTGCTCAAAGTTCTTTCGAAACAGCGCCGCCAGCCTGCTTGCTTGAGCATCATACGCGGCCCGATCTCGCCACGTTCCGCGCGGATCGAGAATCTCGTCCGGCACGCCGGGGACGTGCTGCGGCACGTTGAGTCCGAACACAGGCTCGCGGCGGGTGGGAACGGTGGCGAGCTGCCCTGCAAGCGCGGCGCGAATCATGGCCCGCGTGGCTTTCAAGTCCATGCGGTGACCTACGCCATAGGGGCCGCGCGTCCATCCTGTATTCACGAGCCAGCAGCGCACGTTGTGTCGCTCGATGCGCTTACCCAGCATCTTCGCGTAGACAGCGGGTGGAAGCGGAAGGAATGGCGCGCCAAAGCATGCCGAGAACGTCTCCTTCGGCTCTGTCACGCCGCGCTCCGTGCCCGCGACCTTGGCGGTGTAGCCCGACAAAAAGTGGTACATCGCCTGGTCGGCAGTGAGCTGGGCGATGGGGGGCATGACGCCGAACGCGTCGCAGGTGAGGAAGACGACGTGCCGAGGATGCCCAGCCATTCCTTCCGGTACGTGATTGGGGATGTAATGGATGGGATACGACGCGCGGGTATTCTCGGTGATGCGCGATGAATTGAGGTCGATCGCCCCCGTTCTCGGATCGATGTCGACGTTCTCCAACACCGTCCCGAACATCTCCGTTGTGGCATAGATCTCCGGCTCTCCGTCGCGCGACAGCTTGATCACCTTGGCGTAGCAGCCGCCCTCGAAGTTGAAGATGCCCTCGTCCGACCATCCATGCTCGTCATCGCCGATCAACTGGCGTTCAGCATCCGCGGAAAGGGTGGTCTTCCCGGTTCCGGAGAGCCCGAAAAAGAGCGCCGTGTCGCCGTCGCGTCCCACGTTCGCCGAGCAGTGCATCGAGAGGACGCCCTGCTGCGGCAGGAGATAGTTGAGAATCGTGAAGATCGACTTCTTGAGCTCTCCCGCGTAGCGAGTGCCGCCGATCAGGATGGTCCGCTGCGCCAAACTGACGACGATGAACGTGGCTGACTTGGTCCCATGGACCGCCGGGTCCGCATGAAACTCAGGAGCGTGCAAGACCTCGAACCCCGGCTTGAAGCGCGACAGATCACCGTCGGTCGGGCGCAGGAACATGTTGTAGACGAAGAGCGCGTGCCACGCGTTCGGCGTGTAAAAGCGGATCGGGAGTCGGTAATCTGAATCGGCGCCGGCGTAGACATCGCGGATGAAGAGCTCCTGACCCTGCAGATGCGCTTCGACGTCCGCCTTAAGCCGCTCGAAATGGTCCCGCTCGATGGGCTGATTGACCTTCCCCCACCAGATCTGGTCGCTGGTCTCGGGCTCCCGCACGATGAACTTGTCGTTCGGGCTGCGGCCGGTGTGCGGGGACGTCACCGCGGCGAAGGGGCCGGATGCCGTGACGACGCCTTCCCGGCGACGCACGGCGTGCTCGTACAACTGGGTAGGCGTCAAATTCCGATAGACGCGCTGCTCGAGAGAAATCGTCACGATCGCTCGGGTGTTGGCCGCGCGTGGCGGCGATGCTCTAAGGCGTCCACGGCGGCTATCACCGCCATGTTCACGATATCGGGAACTTCCGACAACCTTTGCAAGACATGGACCGGTTGGTCCATCCCCACAAGGATGGGGCCAATCGCCTGGGCGTCGCCAAGGCGGGCAAGCAGCTTGTAAGCGATATTCGCGGCGTCTAAGTCTGGGAATATCAAGACATTAGCTGGCCCCCGCAGCTTGGCAAATGGGTAGACGCGCGTCAGGATGCGCTCTACCACGGCCGTGTCGGCTTGCATTTCGCCATCCAGCTGCAGCTCTGGCTCACGCTCGTGCATCAGTGCGACGGCGCGCTGCACTTTTGCTGCAGCAGCGTGCTTGACCGACCCGAAGTTCGAGAAGGAAAGCATCGCAACCCGCGGCTCGATGCCGAGCCGGCTGACGAACTTGGCGGTCGCGGAGGCGATCTCCGCCAGCGTCTCGGCGTCCGGTTCGATGTTCACCGTGGTGTCGGCAAAGAAAAACGTCTGCTGGCGGACGATCATCATATAGATGCCGCTGGCGTGCTTGCGGCCGGGCTCCACGCCGATCACTTCGAGGGCAGGGCGTACCGCATCGGGATAATCGATCTCCTCCCCAGCGACCAGGGCATCCGCGCGGCCCCCCCGCAGCATCAGCAGACCGTAATACATCGGATCGAGCACACGGCGCTGGGCCTCGCGCAGCGTGATGCCACGCCGCTGCCGCCGCGCCCATAGCTCGCGTCCAAGTTGCTCACGATCGGTGGCGGTGGCGGGATTGACCAGCTCGAGTTCCTCGAGCGTGAGCGAGGCGTCATCGGCCTGGCGGCGAATCGCGTCGAGGTCTCCCAGGAGAATGGGCCGCGCGATGCCGTCATCGGCCAGGATGCGCGCCGCGCGCAGGATGCGGGGATCGTCGCCTTCCGGAAACACGATCCGTGGGGGGTCCTGCTGCGCCCGGCTGATGAGCCCGCGCATGACCTGTCGCTCGGGCCCCAGCCGCGCTTCCAGCTCGGCGCGGTATTCTTCTACGTCGACGATGCGTCCTGCGATGCCTGACGCGATCGCCGCCCACGCCACCGCCGGCGCCACCCAGAGCAGCACGCGCGGATCGAAGGGCTTGGGGATCAGATAGTCGGGGCCAAACTTGAGCTTCTCGATGCCGTACGCGCGCGTGACGGACTCCGGGACCTCTTCCTTGGCGAGCGCGGCCAGCGCCCGCGTCGCTGCCATCTCCATCTCTTCGTTGATCTTTTTCGCCCGGACATCGAGCGCGCCGCGGAAGATGAAGGGGAAGCCCAGGACGTTGTTCACCTGGTTGGGGAAATCGGAGCGGCCCGTCGCCACAATTGCGTCGGGCCGCGCCTTCTTCGCCTCGTCGGGCATGATCTCGGGAGTCGGATTCGCCAACGCGAAGATCACTGGACGTTTCGCCATGCCTTGCAGCATGTCGCCGGTCACGATCCCCCCGACCGACAACCCCACGAACACGTCCGCACCCTGCAGTGCCTCCGCCAGCGAGCGAGCCTTCGTCTCGCTCGCGAAGCGCTGCTTGAACTCGTCGAGGTCATCGCGCCCGCTGTAGATCACACCCTTGTGATCGCACATCACGATGTTGTCGCGCACGACACCGAGCCGCACGTAATGCTCGGCCGTGGCGATCGCGGCTGCGCCTGCCCCGGCGAACACCACTTTGATCTTGGCAAGGTCCTTTTTGACCAGGGTCGTCGCGTTGAGCAACGCCGCGCCCGAGATGATCGCGGTACCGTGCTGATCGTCGTGAAAGACGGGAATGCCCAGCGTGGCGCGCAGCGTCTGTTCGATGTAGAAGCAGTCGGGCGAGCGGATGTCCTCGAGATTGATGCCCCCCACGGTCGGCTCGAGCAGCTGGCAAAAACGAATCACGTCCTCGGGTTTCTCGGATCCAACCTCGAGGTCGAATACGTCGATGTCAGCGAACGTCTTGAAGAGAATTCCCTTGCCTTCCATGACCGGCTTGCCGGCCAGCGCGCCGATGTTTCCGAGCCCAAGGACAGCGGTCCCATTGGTGACCACGGCCACGAGGTTGCCTTTGGAGGTGTAGACGTAGGCGTCCTCGGGACGCTTGGCGATCTCCAGGCATGGCTCCGCCACCCCTGGCGTATAGGCGAGGGAGAGGTCCCGCTGATCCTTGAACGGCTTTGTTGGCGTGACCTGGATCTTCCCAGGGCGGCCCTGCGCGTGATAGTCGAGGGCCTCCTGGCGGCGGCTAGACAAGGACAGAAGTCCTTCCTTGAGAAGGAGTTATGCTAAGGTGGGCGCTACGGCGGTGTCAAGCGGTCTAGCGTGAGGCGGGCGGGGCCGGCCCGATCGTCGGAGCAGTGTGATACAGGACCTGCACCGTCTGGCGGTCACGCCCACTCGGCACGGCCACCTGCACGGTGGGGTACATGACATCCTCCGGAGCCGGACTCTCCTGTAACAGCCCCATGGTGTGGCCCAACTCGTGGACG
>Ga0075428_100009609_pt1 | contig 10738 bp, 10 predicted proteins | sample RhiMetdeltSRZDD2_FD_75291 | JGI IMG/M metagenome (GOLD analysis project Ga0075428, IMG submission 75291) | Populus rhizosphere microbial communities from Tennessee, USA - Rhizosphere MetaG P. deltoides SRZDD2 | ecosystem: Host-associated > Plants > Roots > Rhizosphere > Soil | place: USA... | reverse complement strand
CGGCCGATCCAGCTCGACGACGTCGTGCGCACGCTCGAGGGCGCGATCGCGAAGCGCCTCGCCGCGGGTCGCCCCGACGGCCTCGCGGTGATCGCCGAGGGCATCGCCGAGTACATGGACGAGAACGACCCGCTGCTCCGCGACGTGCCGCGCGACGAGCACGGGCACATCCGCCTCGCCGAGGTGCCGATCGCGAAGGTGCTGCGCGGCGCCGTCACCGAGGCGCTCGGGCGGCGCGGCGTGAAGGTCGCGATCGGCGAGAAGGACGTCGGCTACGAGGTGCGCTGCGGCTATCCCACCGCCTTCGACCGCGACTACACGCGCGATCTCGGCGTCGGCGCCGTGCGCACGCTGCTCGCGGGCACCTCGAGCGTGCTGGTGACGCGGCAGGCGAACCGCATCGTCCCCGTGCCCTTCGCGGAGATCCTCGACCCGAAGACCGGGAAGTCGCGCACGCGCGGGGTCGACGTCGGCGCCGACCACTACCGCAACGCGCTGGCGCTCCAGGAACGGGTGACCGCCGAGGACCTCGCCGACCCGTCCCGCCTCGCCGCGATCGCCGCCGCCGCGAAGCTGGGCCTCGAGGAGGCGCGGCGGCGCTTCGCGCCGCTGTGAGCGGAGAAGCGCGCTTCCACCTTATTTACTCCGCACGCCTTCGGCGTGCTGCGCGCTCCGCGCTATCGCGCTGCGCTTGCAAAGAGCCCGTCCAAGGAGCTTCGGGGAGTGCGGTGTCCGTTCTTCGCTAGCGAGGACAGGTGACCTGCCCGGCAGGCCACCCGGCACCGTCACCGAAGGTCGGGCCGCGCACGCCTCGGAGGAACTGCTCGGAACGTCTTGGCAAGCGGAGCGCGAAGCGCGGAGCGCGCAGCGAGCCAACGGCGAGCGGAGTCAAATCAGGTGGAAGCGCGAACCGAGGGCCTAGAGCCGTACTCGATTTCCCGCGGCCTTCCGCCCCCCGCGCATCCAGGCGCCCAGCATGCCGCCGGTCACGAGGATGGTCGCGCCGGTCGCCATCACGGGCCAGATCGCCTCGGCGCGCAGCGAGGCGTTCTGCTCGGTGAGGCGCTCGATCTCCTGCGTCTGCTCGCTCACGCGCTTGGCGGCCTCGGCGTGCTCGCTGCGCAGGCGTTCGGCCTCTGCCGCGAGCGCCTCCACGCGCGCACGCAGCTTCGTCGCGTCGGACTCGGCGCGCTCGAGGCGCACGATCGGGGGCGGCGCGTCCTGGAGGAAGCCCGCCGGGATCCAGCCGTCGCCGGTCTTCTCGCTGCGCACGTGGGTCCAGCCCTCGGCCTGCTCGAGCACCTGCACCGGGTCGCCGGTCGTGATCGCGCCGACCGGGCGGTACTCGGTGCCGGGTCCGGTCCGGACGTTCAGGAGCACCTCGCCCTTCACCCAGGCCGACTCGGCCCCGGCGGTCTGTGCGAAGAGCAGCGCGCTGGCGACGGTGAATGCTGCGGCGAGGCGGCGACGAGACATGGATCCCCCCTGAAGATCTCTTCCGGGGGGTATGGCTCGTTCCTGGCTCCCCGGGCAGGACTCGAACCTGCGACCCGGCGGTTAACAGCCGCCTGCTCTGCCAGCTGAGCTACCGGGGAATCGGACGCCTCGAACCCGGGCGATTCTAGGCTCTCGACCCCGAAAATCAACGAACGGCGGCCTCAGCGGGGCCCTTTGCACCCTGGGGAACCTGGATCTCCACCGGCGCAGAAGGCGGCCCCCTGGTTCCATCGGCACGCTCCAGCACCACGCTGTAGCGATATCGGTGGCCGGGCGTGACGTCCGCATCGAGCCAGCGGTCGCCCTCCACCACGGCGACCTCGCTGGCGCCGACGAAGCCGTGTCGAAATACCCTCGAACGCACCCAGCCCTCGTCGGGGCGAGCGCTCCAGCGCAGCAGCACCCCGTCGCGCCCGACCGTCGCCGCGAGCCCGTAGCCGAGGCTCGTCGCCGCGAGGGGCTTCGAGCGCGCGCTGTCGAGCCCGTCGCGGTCGACCGCCATCACCGTGTAGAGGGCGGCCTCGTCGGCGACGACGGTCGGGTCGGCGCCCTCGGTCTCGGTCGCCGGGACCTCGACGAGGAACTCGCGCTTCTTCCCGCGCAGGCGGTAGAGGCGATAGGCGACGACGTCGGCCTCGACGTTGGGCTCCCAGGCGATGCGGTTCTCGCCGAGGCGCTGCCCGGCGAGGCGCAGCCCGAAGGGCGGCAGCGGCTCGGGCTTGGTCACCGCGCGCACCGGCTCGGAGGGGGAGCCGATGCCGCCCGCCTGGTTGCGCGCCGAGACGCGGTAGTAGAAGACGCGCAGGTCCTCGAGGCCGCGGTCGACGTACACCGTCTGATGTCGGCTGTCGAGCTCGGCGAGCACCTGGAACGGTCCGCGCGAGGTCGGGCTGCGCTCGACGCGGTAGCCGCCGACGCTCGGGTCGGACGAGGCCTCCCAGGCGAGCGGCACGGCGCGCGGCTGGTAGCTCCAGGCGCGCAGCCCCGGCGGTGGAGCCGGCGCCGGCGCCGTGGTGGCGGCGACGATCGCCGAGGGCTGCGCGCCGAGCGCGCCCTCGGGCGCGAAGGGACGCACGCGGTAGTAGGCGGTCGAGCCGTCGCCGAGCACGGGGCTGCCGTCGGGGCGCAGCGCGCCGTCGGCGCCCGTGTCGACGAAGGCGGCCTCGGCGCGGTCGGGGACGGCGCCGATGCGCGCGAACGGGCCCGCCTCGTCGAGCGAGCGCTCGACGGCGTAGCCCGCGACGCGCGGTGTGAGCAGCGGATCCCACTGCAACGCGACCGAGCGCATGCCGCCGCCCGCCGCGCGCAGGCCCTCGGGCGCGGGCAGGTCGGCGCCGGCCTCGTGCAGCTCGGGCACCTCCGGCGCGCGCGGCCGGCGCAGCAGGCGGCGCGCGAGGTCGACGTCGAGGCTCGTCGCGCAGCCGGCGAGCCCGGCGAGCGCGAGCGCGACGAGCCCCGCGAGCGCGGCGCGTCGCGCGCTCACTCGGAGGGCTCCGCGCGCAGCCGCTCGAGGTTCTGGAGCTGGCGCTCGGCGCGCGCGACGTAGGCGCGCGTGCGCTCGTTCTCCGGGTCGATCAGCAGCGCCTGCCGCCACTTCTCGAGCGCGGTGTCGAGGTCCTCGAGCCGGAACGCCGTGCGCCCGGCCTCGATCAGGCGCTCGAGCTCCGGCGCGAGCCGCCGCCGCAGCTCGGCGAGGTGGCGGCGCGACTCCGCGTTCTCGTAGGCCTCGAGCGCGCGCTGCTCCTGGCGGATCGCGGCGTAGGCGTCGCCGCGGCGCTCGGCGGCGAGCGCGATCTGGTGGAAGCCCTCGGCGCGGATCGAGGCCTCGGTGGGGAAGGCCGACGGGTCGAAGGAGTCGGGCGCGGCCGGGGGGCGGCTCGTCGCGCCGCGGATCGTCGCGATGTACGAGAGGTGGCCGCGCGCGGAGGCGTCGTCGGGGTCGAGGGCGAGCACGCCGCGGAAGCTCTTCTCGGCGGCGGCGTAGTTGCCCGCCGCGAACGCGGCGGTTCCCTGCCGGCCGAGCCGCTCGATCTCGGCGCGCAGCGCCGCGTCGAGCTGACGGCTCTCCGTCTCGAGATCGGGGTCGATCGGGTCGAGCCGGCGCAGCTCGCCCTGACGGTCGCGCGCGGCGCCGAGGTCTCCGTTCGCGACGGCCGAGGCGTAGCCCTCGCGCAGCGCGGCCTTGCGCTGCACGAGCGCGCGCGCGAGCTCCTGCACGTGGTCGAGCGTCGCGACGTCGCCCGGCTGCAGCGCGAGCGCGAGCCGGTAGCTCAGGATCGACTCGGCGAGCCGGTCGCGCTCCTCGAAGTAGCGCGCGCGCTGCTTGTACTGCTCGACGAGGCGCACGAACTCCGCCTCGACCTCGGCGATGCGCCGCTCGACGCCCTCGTGGTCGGGCGCGTCCTCCGGCGCCGCGCGCCAGATCTCGAGCGCGCCGAGGCGGTCGCCCTCGCCGTAGCGGCGCTCGCCGAGCTCGAGCGGGGTGGTGCACGCCGCGGCGGCGAGCAGCGCGCAGGGCGGGGCGAGGGTGCGCCACGCCGCGGCGGCGAGAAGGGAGGAGACGAAGTTGGTGGCGCGCCTCACGGCTCCGCGCGGGACGCGGCGGGCTCCCGGTCGAGCTCGACCGAGTAGACGTGGACGGGCTCCTCGCGGCCCGAGAGCTGGCGCTCGCCCTCGAAGTGCAGCCGCTTCGCGCCGCGCACGGCGCGCTGCACCGCCTCCGAGACGAGGATCTGCCCCGGCCGGGCGAGCTTCTCGAGCCGGTGCGCGACGTTCACGGCGTCGCCCACGACGGTGAAGTCGGTGCGCCGGTCGGAGCCGACGTCGCCGACGATGACGACGCCGGTGTGGATCCCGATCCCCATCTGCACCGCGATCTCGACGGGGAGCGCGCCGGGATCGCCCGCGGCGCGCAGCGCGCGGTTGCGCTCCTCGAGGCAGCCGAGGATGTCGACCGCCGACGAGACCGCGCGCAGCACGTGGTCCGGCTGGTGGGCCGGGGCGCCGAAGTAGGCCATCACCGAGTCGCCGATGAACTTGTCGATCGTGCCGCCGCGCTCGAGGATGCGGTCCGAGGCGAGCTGGAAGACCTCCTTCAGGAGCGCCACGACCGCGCGCGCCTTCAGCCCCTCCGAGAGGTGCGTGAAGCCGCGCACGTCGGCGAAGAGGATCGTGACCTCGCGCTCCACGCCGGCGAGCGCCTCGCTGTCGGGGCCCTCGAGCAGCTGGTTCAGCACGTAGTCGTTGACGTAGCGGCCGAAGGCGTTCTGGATGCGCTGCTTCTGGAGCAGCGAGTCGCCCATCTCGTTGAAGGCGCGCGTGAGCTCGCCGACCTCGTCGCTCGAGGTCGGCGGCACGCGCACCGCGAGGTCGCCGTCGCGCAGGCGCTCGACGCCGCCGCGCAGGCGCCGCAGCGGACCGGTGAGGAGCGCGACGAAGATCGTCCCCGCGACGACGCCGAGCGAGAGCACGATCGCCGCGATGCCGGCGAGCTGGCGCGTATTGGAGCGCACGACCGGGTCGACGAGCGCGGCGAGGTCGAGGTCGACCTGCGCCTCGCCGACGCGCACCCCGCTGTAGAGGATGGGCGCGCCGACGCGCACCAGGCCCTCCGCCTCGGGCGGGGGCGGCGCCCCGTTGCCGCCGAGCGAGGAGACCACGTCCCCGCTGCGCCCGAGCAGGCGCACGCCCACCACGCCGTCGCCGGCGCCCGCCTCCTGGATCAGCCGCTCGAGCACGAGCTCGTCGTCGAAGCTCCCCTGCTCGACGCCGAGCAGCGGCTCCTTGGCTGCGCCCGCGAGGCTGGCCGCGAGCGCCTCGCCGCGCGCGCGCACCTCGGCCGCGAGCGCGCGGCGCTCGTGCTGCGTCGCGACCAGGGCGAGCGCCGCGCAGGCGATCGCCATCACCGTCACGATCAGGGCGCTGAACTTGAACTGGAGGGACCGCAAGCCTCCTCCGGAGGGGCGAGGAGGCCGGAAGGCCGGCCTGCTCGGAGCTACTCGCTTTCCAAGTCGAAGCGAATGTCGAGGATCTCGAACTCCCGTGTTCCCTTCGGCACGTGCACGGTCACGCTTGCGCCGACCTCCTTGCCGAGCAGGGCGCGCGCGACGGGAGAGCTTACCGAGATGCGCCCCCGCGCGACGTCGGACTCCTCCTCGCCGAGGATCGTGTAGGTGACCCGCTCGCCGCTCTCCGCGTCCTCGAGGTCGACGGTCACGCCGAAGCGCACCTGGTCGGGGACCTGGCCGGAGAGCTCGATCACCTGGGCGCGGGCGAGCCGGTCCTCGAGCAGGCGCAGGCGGCCCTCGAGGTGGCTCTGGCGCTCCTTCGCGGCGTGGAACTCGGCGTTCTCCGAGATGTCGCCGTGGGCGCGCGCCGTCTCGATCTCGCGCACGTTGCGCGGGCGCTCGACGCTCTTCAGGTGCCGCAGCTCCTGCTCGAGCTTCTCGTAGCCGGCCCGGGTCATGGGAATGCGGTCCATGGGCGCTCCCCCGGGTCCCCGCCGCCGCGGAGTTACACTCGCTCCGCCGAAGATGCGAAGCCGGCGCCCCCACGGGGCACCGGCGCACCCGCGGAGCGTAACGGCCCATGAGAATGGGGGCAAACCAAGCCGGCGCCGTGCGCGAGCTCCCGCCCCCGATCGTCCGCACGGCGCTCGTCTTCTACGCGGTCCTGCTCGCGGCCGCCCTGCTCTGGGCCCGGCTCGCGGACCGGCCGCTCGGCTGGGCGAGCGCCGAGGCGGCGCAGCGCGGCGTCGACCTCGCGGTCGACCTCGGCTCCGGCGCGCTCGTCGGGCTCGGCTTCGTGCTCGCCTCCGGCGCCTGGACGCGCGCGACCCGCAGCGGCGAGCGCCTCGCGCGCGCGCTCGCGGCGGCGCTCGGCCCGCTCGCGCCCCGCGAGTGCCTGATCCTCGCGCTCGCGAGCGGCGTCGCGGAGGAGGCCTTCTTCCGCGGCGCGATGCAGCCCCAGCTGGGTCTCCTCGCGACGAGCGCGCTCTTCGCGCTCGCGCACTTCGTGCCGCGCCGCGACCTGCTGCCGTGGGCGGCCTTCTCGCTGGTCGCCGGGCTTGCGCTCGGCCTGCTCTTCGACGCGACGGGCAACCTCGTCGCGCCGGTCGTCGCGCACGCGCTCGTGAACGGCGTGAACCTGCGCCTGCTCACGCGCGACGCCGCGTAGGAAGGGCCGCAGGCGCCGCGCACGTCGAGCCGAAGGCGAGCGAGGTCCTAGGACGTGACCGCGATCGCGTCGATCTCGACCCGCGCTCCCAGCGGGAGCGCCGCGACCTGCACGGTCGCGCGCGCGGGCTTCGGGTCCTGCGGGAAGTGCTCGGCGTAGACCGCGTTCACGCGCGCGAACTCCGCGAGGTCGACCAGGTAGATGGTCGTGCGCACGACCCTTGCCAGCGAGGCGCCGCCCGCCTCGAGCACCGCGGCGAGGTTCGCGAGCACGCGGCGCGTCTGCGCCTCGACGTCGCCCTCGACCAGGCGGCCGGTCGCGGGGTCGAGGGGGATCTGGCCGGAGGCGAAGAGCAGGCCCGCGTGCACGACGGCCTGCGAGTAGGGGCCCACGGGGGCGGGCGCCGCGCCCGTGCGCACCTCCTTCACGAGGCTCAGGCGTCCTGCGGCTCGTCGTCGTCGATCAGGCGGTCTTCGAGCACGCGCAGCAGGTAGCCGAGCACGAGCAGGTTGGGCAGCCGCTTGCGCGCATCGCCCTCGATCTGGTTCGCGGCGCCGAAGTCGTCGGCGTAGACGGAGAGGAAGCGCAGCGTCTCGTAGGGGACGTTCTTCGCGAGCAGCTCGTTGATGCGCTCCGTGGGCAGCTCCTCGAAGACCTCGACGAGCTCCCAGGCGAGCTCTTCGCGCGTCAGTCGCCCGCCGATGTCGAAACCGCTCATTCCGCTTCCCGCGTCCTGTCCGCGCGCGCCGGGCGAGAGGCCTGGTCGACGTGACCAGGTTGAGATCGCGAGCGCCGCCACCGCGTGGCCATCCTGACAGCGGCCCGCGCCAAAGTCAAACGCGCCGACGCTGATCAGCGTCACGCTTCGATGTGCAACGAGACGCGATTTCGCCGCGTGAGCTCAGAGCTTCCGGACGAGAGTTGCCGGCGCGCTTCCGCGCGCGTGCGGGCGCGCCGCCGGCGGGAACGCCACCGACTGCCCGCCCTCGTCGCCTCCTAGCGCGTCGTCGGCGGCCTCGAAGAGCTCTTCCCGCACGAGGATCGGCGCGTCGAGGCGCAGCGCGAGCGCGATCGCGTCGCTGGGCCGCACGTCGATCTCCACCGACTTGCCGCGCGCTTGCAGCACGAGCGTCGCGTAGTAGGTCCCATCGCGCAGCTCCGTCACCACCACGCGCAGCACGCGCGCGTCGAGCGATTGCACCAGCCGCTTGGCGAGGTCGTGCGAGTTGGGGCGAGGCGACGGCTGGTGCAGGAGCTCGGCGGAGATCGAGGTCGCCTCGGCGAGGCCGATCCAGATCGGCAGCACGCGCGAGCCCGACTCCTCCTCGAGGATCACGACGGGCGCGTCGAAGCGGTCGACGGTGACGGTGTGGACGTGGACGGCGACTTCGCGCCCGCCGGGCTCGCGCGCGCCGCCGCAGCCGAGCGCGACGGCGAGCAGGCAGGCCGCGAGTGCCACGAGGCAGCCCATGCAGGAGCCTCGGATCCGGCGGCATGGTCGGGGCGACTGGATTCGAACCAGCGACCTCTTCGTCCCGAACGAAGCGCGCTACCAGACTGCGCCACGCCCCGAAAAGCCTTCCGGATCACCTAGACTGGCCGGATTATGCCCGAGGCCTGGAGCGCGGTCGAGCCCGCCCGGTTCGCCGCGGCGGCCGCGCTCGCGATCGGGGTCGGGGTCGTCTGGGCGGCGCGCCGCCCGGACCGGGTCGTCCACCACGCCCGCGCCGTCCTGGCCGCCGTCCTGCTCGCGACGCTCGCCGCCGCCGCCGTGCTCGTGCGCCTGGACCCCCCGGGCCTGCGCCTCGAGATCGACCCGTCGACGGAGCCGCTCCTGCCGATGGGTGACCCGGCGGTCGCCGCCTACCGGCGGGCGGTGCGCGACTTCGGCGACGACCAGCTCTACGTGATCGCGATGGAGACGCAGGGCGTCTTCAGCGAGGCGAACCTCGCGGCGCTGCGCCGCACGGGCGACGCGATCTCGCGCCTCGAGGGCGTCCGCAGCGTCACGAGCCTGGCCCGCGTCACGAGCTTGCGCTGGGATGCCCATGCGGGGTGGATCGAGGTGCGGCCCTTCCTCGAGGAGATCCCGGGCGACCCCGCGGCGCTGGCGACGCTGCGCGAGCGCGCGCTGGGCGAGCCGCTCTACCGCCGCGCCTTGATCTCGGACGACGGGCGCACCGCCGCGATCAACGTCGCCTTCCGCGAGATGGACGACCGCCAGTTCATCCGCGCAGACCTCGACGCGAAGATCGCCGGGATCCTCGCCGGGGAGGCGGGCCCCGAGCGGCGCTTCCACGTCTCGGGCCGGCCGCACATCAAGGCGCGCATGTACCAGGGCATCACGCGCGACCTCTCCGTGCTGATCCCGACCGCGATCGGCGTGCTCGGGCTCGTGCTCGCGCTGGCGACCGGGACGCTGCGCGGGACCCTGCTCCCGCTCGCGAACGTCGGCCTCGCGGTCGTCTGGACCTTCGCTGCGATCGCGCTCCTCGGCCGCCCGCTCACGATCCTGACCGTGCTGCTCGCCCCGACGCTCGTCGCGGTCGGCAGCGTCTACGGCATCCACGTCGTGAGCCGCTACGACGAGGACGTGGCGGCGGGCGGCACGCGGCCCGAGATCGTCGTGCGCTGCATGCGCCACATGATCGTGCCGGTGCTGATCTCGGGCGTGACGACGGTGATCGGCTACGCCTCGCTGCTCTGGACCTCCGTCCCGGGCGTCTTCGAGGTGGGCGCCTTCTCGGTCTTCGGCGTCGCCAGCGTGACGCTGCTCGCGCTGACCGGCCTCCCCGCGACGCTCGCGCTGCTGCCGCTCCCGCCGGTCGCGCATCCCGGCGCGCGGCCCGGCGCGCGCGTGCGCATCGCCGTCGCGCTCGGCGCCGCGCTCGACCGCCGCCTGGCGAGGCTCACCGCCTTCACGGCGCGGCGCTCGGGGCCGATCGTCGCCGGCTGGGCGCTCGTCGGCGCGGTCGGCCTCGCGGCGATCCCCTGGGTCGTGGTCGACACCGACTACCTGAGCTTCTTCGCGCCCGCGAGCCCCGTGCGGCGCGACTTCGAGGCGGTGAACCGGCTGCTCGCCGGAGCGATCCCCCTCTACGTCGTGATCGACGGCGGCGCGCCCGGGAGCCTGCGCGACCCCGAGGCGCTGCGCCGCCTCGAGGCGCTCCAGGCGCGCATCGCTGCGCTCCCCGGCGTGAGCCACACGCGCTCGTTCCTCGACACGCTGCGGCGCATGAACCGCGCGGTCTCGCAGGACGACCCCGCCGGCGAGCGCATCCCCGAGACGCGCGCCGGCGTGGCCGAGCTCCTCTTCATGATCCCGAAGGGCGACCTCGCGCGCTTCGCGACGGTCGACCAGAGCGCGGCGAACCTCGTGGTGCGCACCGGCGAGGTCGGCTCGGCGGCGATGCGGGGGTTGACCGCGCGCCTCGACGCCGTGCTCGCCGACGGCGACGTCCCCCCCGGCATGCGCGCCACCGTCACCGGCAACGCCGTGCTCCTCGACCGCGCCGCCGACGCCGTCGCCGGGAGCCAGGCCGGCACCGTGGGCCTCGCCGCCGTCGCGATGTTCGCGCTCTGCTCGCTGGCGCTGCGCTCGGCGCGCCTCGGCGCCGTCGCGATGGTGCCGAACGTGCTCCCGGTGCTGGTCTTCTTCGGCACGCTGGGCTTCGGCGTCGCCCCGCTCTCGCTGCCGACGAGCCTGATCGCGAACGCCATCCTCGGCATCTCGATCGACGACACCGCGCACTACCTGGTGCGCTACCGCGGCGAGCGCCGCCTCGGCCACGCCCCCGAGGCCGCGATCGCGCGCGCGACCGGCGCCGTCGGCCGCCCGATCTCGCTCGCCGCCGCGATGCTCGTGCTGGGCTTCGGCAGCGTCGCCCTCTCGGAGTTCGAGACGCTGCGCCAGTTCGGCCTTTTGTCCGCGTGGACCTTGACCGTCTGCATCGCGGCGGATTTGTTGCTGTTGCCCGCGATGTTGGTTCGGTGGCGATTGTAGGTCTGGTGTCACGTCGTTGATGGGGACTCGCGCGGTAGCCCGAGGCTTCGATGGGGACTGGGA
>Ga0075428_100009605_pt1 | contig 10744 bp, 11 predicted proteins | sample RhiMetdeltSRZDD2_FD_75291 | JGI IMG/M metagenome (GOLD analysis project Ga0075428, IMG submission 75291) | Populus rhizosphere microbial communities from Tennessee, USA - Rhizosphere MetaG P. deltoides SRZDD2 | ecosystem: Host-associated > Plants > Roots > Rhizosphere > Soil | place: USA... | reverse complement strand
GCCTTGTTGATCTTGATGACGCGGCATTCCACCTGCGTGACGGTACCCTCGTCCTCTTCATGCAGGCTGCCGGGCAGCACGATATCGGCGTGGCGCGCGGTGTCGTTGAGGAAGAAGTCGATGCAGGTATAGAACTCGAGCTTGTCGAGGCAGCGTGCGATGAATCCGTTGTCGGGAAGCGAAACTTTCGGATTGAAGCAGATCGACACCAGGCCCTTGATTTCGCCCGCGTCAATCTTTCGAAAGAGCTCGTAGGCGTCGACGCCGGGGCCGGGCAGCTCCTTCTCGTCGATCCCCCAGACCCCGGCAATGTATTTCCGGTGCTCCGGATTGCTGATGTCGCGCCAGCCGGGAAGTTGATCGGCCTTCTGCCCGTGCTCCCGGCCGCCCTGCCCATTTCCCTGGCCGACGATCGTTCCGTAGCCGGATTTCGGCCTGCCGATTCGCCCGGACGCGAGCACGAGGTTGATCGTGCCAAGGCAGTTCTGGACGCCGTTGGAATGATGTTCGATCCCGCGCGCGTGAAACAGGAAGCTGGTCTTCGCCGTCCCCCACCACTCGGCCGCCTGGCGAATCGAGCGTTCCGGCACCCCCGTCACGTCCGAGGTCTTCGACGCGGTCCACCGGCGGCAATACTCGGCCACCTGATCGAACCCGACGGTGAGGTTCTCGATGAAGTCGTGATCGAGCCAGTCGTTCTCGATCATCAATTGCAGGACGCCGGCGAACAGCGCGGCGTCGCGGCCCGGCTTGACGGGCAGATACAAATCGCACGTACGGGCAACCGGCGTGATACGGGGATCCTGCACGATGATTCTGGCCCCCTGCTCCCGCGCCTGCCACAAGTAGTTGGTGGTGATGGGTGAACACTCGGCGACGTTGGACCCGGCCACCCAGATCACGTCGGTGCCGACCATGTCGGACCACGGATTGGTCGTGCGATCGATGCCGAAGGCCTTCTTGTTGGCCGCGCCCGCGCTGACCATGCACAGCCGGCCGTTGTAGTCGATGTAGGGGGTCCGCAGGCAGACGCGCGCGAATTTTCCAAGCAGGTAGGTCTTCTCGGTGGTGAGGCTGGCGCCCCCGAGCAGGCCGATGGCCGCAGGGCCGTGCGCGCCCTGAATTCGCCGGATCTCACGCGCGACCGTGGCGATGGCGTCCTCGTAACCCAGCGGACTGAATCCATGCGGCGCCGTCGGATCGCGGCGCAGCGCCGTCGTCAGGCGGTCGGGGTGCGCCCCCTGCAGATACCGCTTCACGCCTTTCGGGCAGAGCATGCCCCGGTTGAACGGGAACTCCTCCCACGGCTCGAATCCGATGACCTGGTTGTCGTGCACCTTCAGCTGGATGCCGCACTGCTGCCCGCAGAAGCAGCAATGAGTCTTGACGAGGCGGTCCGGCTCGACGCTGGTTGAAAGCCGAACCCCTGTCATCGCCGACAGGTGGGGGCCGAACCCCTCGATCATTCTCAGCTCGTCGACCGGAAGCGTCGCCATCGAATGACCGGGCCTACAGGCGCCAGAGCGCGGCCTGGGCGAGGCCGTACAGCGCGCGCCGGCAGCGGGGACAAATCTGCTGATAGTGATCCGCGCCCGACGCTCGATTCATCTCGTACGAGAACCCCAGCTCACGTTCGACGATCGTCAGATCGCGTACCATCGCGGCGGGCGCGTAGGGCTGGTGACACCGGCCGCAGGCCGCCCGCTCGCCGCGGGCGCCCGCCTCCTTGTAGAAACCGACACCCAGCTGCGCCGGCCGCTGGAAGATGTGGAACAGCTTGCCGAACGGCAGGTACAGCAGCGTGACGATGACGGTCGCCGCATGGACGATAGCCAGGAAGTCGTACGCGTAGCCTCGCATCCAGGTGTAGCTGGCGGTCATCAGCAGTCCGGTCACGCTGATCGCAAACAGCAGAATCAACGGCAGCAGGTCCTGACCGAACTGCTGCAGCGTCACCGCGGTGTGATCGATCATCCGCCGGCGAAATGCCAGCATCACCCCGGCGATCACCAGCAGCGAAGCCCACACCAACCCGTGAAAGATGACAAATCCGGCGATCGATTCGACACGAAACTCCTGCACGGGAAATCCGAACACGTAGGTGCGATACGTATCGAGATCGCCTGGCACGGTCTTGAAATGGATCCAGCCCCAGACGAGCGGAAATGTGATCACGGCCGCCACGATGCAGCCCCACATGATCAACCAGTGCGCCAGGCCGCGCTGATGTCCGCGACGGAAGATGAACCGGTTCAGCGCGAACTCGAACAAGAACCGCCGCAGGAACTCAAGGAGGTTGTGACCAAGATGTGCCGGGTTGGCGAAGACCTGCCACCCGCGCCGCCAGTACATCCGCGTCGGCGGCCGTTGCAGCCACATCGCGTAGCGGTAAGTAATACCGAATGTCGCGAAGAGCGTGGCGAACGTGTAGCCGACGAGCGCCGCATCGAAGTGCTGCAGGTTACGCGATCCCGCGACAATGAGAATCAGGAGCAGCGTGCTGAACAGCAACCCCCACAGGGCGGCTTCGCTGCGCCCGCGTCCGGCGTTCGCCATCGGTGTCGACGACAGTACCCTCGGATGCGGACGCCGCGCAACCTCTGCGATGCCGGCGTCATGGAGCGGCCACGATCGTCGCCACGGCCGTGAGCACGGAGGTCAACATCAGCATCCAGCCCAGACTCCGCAAGCGCGTCGGCGCGGGCGGACGTGCGGCGACCGCCGCCGCGAGGGCCAGCCCGGGAGCGGTCGCGATCAGCACCGAGGCGGGCAGCGCCATAGCGGAAATTGCCCAGGTCAGGACTGCCATCGCTGTCGCTGCGAGCGCGAACACCGCCCGCCGAGTGCGTGCCGCCGCCCGCCGATCCCCGCCCCCGCGCACCCGGAGGATCACGACGCGCACGGCCAGCGTGGCAGCCGCGAAAAGCAGCGCGAACGGAACCATCACCGTCGCCCCGACCACGGCGGGACGACCGGCCGCAAGCGCGATCGGAACGGCGATGCCTGAGAACGCCAGGGCGCCGGCAATCTCGCCGTACCAGGACTTTTCCCGCCCGCTGATCGTTGCCATCGCCAGAAGGCTCGCCGGAACCGTGGGGACCAGTAGCGACCATACGGTGCCGAGAGGCATCGTCAGCAGCGCGGCGATGGTACTTAACGCGCCGACAGCGAGGCTGCATCCAAACCATCTCTGCGCGTCGCGCCAACGATCGCGTTTGACCCTCGGTCCGCGAAGTCCCAGCAGGACCACGGCCGGTTCGTGCGCCGCGAAACCGGCGACCGTCGCCCCCGCGATCGCCAGCCCCGCTGGCGAGACGCCGGCAACCGCGAAGCTGCTGATCAATGGAAGGACGATTTGCCCGTAGGCGCCGTGTTCCCTCGGCCAGAGCGACATGGGCTTGTTGTCTAAACAGAAATGCGGACGGACTCCGCACTCCGCTTTGTCGTGCAACGGTTATACCCGTCAGAGAGCTCGGGATCGATGCTCTCCGTCACCCCAGCGCGCCCGAGCAACCATGAAATATTCCGCAGCGCCCGCGGGCTATTTCGCACCCCACATCAGGTAGCCCGCAATAACGCGCCGGAAATCACGGACCAGACGTGGCGCGCAACCTGCACTACGTGGGCCGGACACTCGCAACCATGCCTCACCCACCCACTGCGTTCATCGCCGTTGTCATCGCGTTGCTGGTTTCGGGGACAGCCGCAACGCAGGACGTCAACAAGGCGGCACCGACCGTCAAGGACGTCATGGCGACGATGACGGTACCCGCATCGGACGCAGTCTTTTCGGCTGCGTCGGAGCCACCGAAAGATGCGGCGCAGTGGGTGGCCCTCCGCGCGAGTGTAGCGACGCTCGCCGAATCGGGACGCCTCCTCACCAGAACGGCTCGCGCGAAAGCCGACCGCGAATGGATCGAGATGGCCAGCGCCATGGTCACCGAGGCTGAGGCGACGTTCAAGGCTGTCGATGCGAAGGACACTGACGCGCTTTCACTTGCAGCCGACAGTGTGCTTTCCACCTGCAAGCCGTGCCACGACCGTTACATGGATAAGTAAACCGCATTCACGGCTGGAGGATGATATGGAACGAACTGAGCGAGAAGCGCTGCACCATTTGATCGACATCTGCCGGGATGGTGAACGCGGGTTCCGGGCGGCGGCGGAGGCGGTCTCTGATCCCAGGTTGAAAACGCTCTTCAAGGATCTGGCCGCGGAGCGGGCAAAGTTCGCGGCGGACCTGGTGCCGCACCTGCAGAGGCTCGGCGGCACAGCGGAAGCCGAGGGCACGAGCACCGGCGCGCTGCATCGCGGCTGGATCAACATCAAGGCGCACGTGCCGGGCCATCAGGACCATGCGATCGTGACCGAGGCCGAGCGTGGCGAGCACGCAGCCCTTAACGCCTATGAAGACGCGCTGAGCGGGATGCTGCCCCCCACAGTCACCGAGCTGATCGAAGCGCAGCAAAAAGCGATGCAGAACGCCGTCGATCGGATCCGATCGATCGACATGGGCTATTCGTAGGGCCGAAATAGCGAACGGGGCGATCATGGACACCTCGACCTCGTACCTTGGAATGCGACTCCCGCACCCGTTCATGGCCGGGGCGTCGCCATTCGGGCACACCCTCGACGCGGTAAAGCGCCTCGAGGACGCTGGATGGTCGGCGGTGGTGCTGCACTCGTTGTTCGAGGAGCAGATCACCGCCGACCACGATGGCTGCATCCGGCACATGGACCCGTCGGACACGTTGTTCGCCGAGGAGCTCGCGTACTTCCCGCATGCCGACGACTACCCGCTCGGGCCCGACACATACGCCGAACACATCAGCCGCCTGAAACGGGCGGTCTCGATTCCAATCATCGGATCCCTGAATGGAACCTCGCCGGAGTCGTGGCTGAAGTTCGGCCGCATCATCGAGCAGGCGGGTGCCGACGCGCTGGAGCTCAACCTCTACGAGGTCGTCACGAACCTGGCGATGCCGGGTGAGGCCGTCGAGGCACGGCTGGTCGGAATCGTCAGCGAGGTGAGGGACATCCTGAAGATTCCGATCGCCGTGAAGGTGTCGCCGTTCTTCACGGCATTCGGCAACATGGCACGCCGGCTCGACGCAGCGGGCGCGGGCGCGATTGTGCTGTTCAACCGTTTCTACCAGCCCGACATCGACATCAAGACGCTGGCACCGATCGTCAACGTGCGACTGTCGGACAGCAGCGAGCTGCGGCTCCGGCTGCAATGGCTGGCGGTCCTGTATGGCCGGGTGCGGCCGTCGCTCGCTGTCAGCGGCGGCGTCTCGACACCCGATGACGGGATCAAGGCGATCCTCGCAGGCGCCGACGCCGTGCAGATCGTATCGGCCCTGTTGCGGCACGGGCCGACCCACGTGGACGCCATGCGCGGCGGCCTGGAGCGGTGGATGGAGTGGCATCACTTCGACCGCCTGGACGAAGCGCGCGGCCGCGCGAGCCTCGAGCGTGTCGCCGACACCGAGACGTTCGAGCGGGCGCAGTACATCCGGACGCTCCAGAGCTGGCTGTCGTAAGTGCATCCATCAAGGAGAACCATCGTGAATACCGAGGTGCGTATGAAGGGAATAGCTGCAGTAGCGTTAATTGGCGCGGTCACGTCCGCGGCGGCCGCCATGTTGCCGGGTGACGCGGGACAGGCCTGGGGGCCCTTTACGGTGTTGTCGACCGGCGTCCTGCTGCTCGCGGCGTGGGTCGTCGCGCGCGACGATGCGCCGGCCGCGCGCAATACCGTCAACCACAAACGCGCCGCCTAGCGCGGCGGTCGGCGGTGGCCGGCCCCGAACACGGCCCCTTACTGGCTGTCCGTGCGGCCTCGCGCGCCGGTGTGGCTCGGCGTGGTCTGCTACGCGGCCCGCAATGTCGCGTACTGCCTGTTCGGCGCTGCCCTGAACACGTTCTTCCTGTTCTACGTCACGGCCTTCGTGTCCCTGTGATCATCCTGAATCTCGCGTGCCCCAGGGCCTGGCCTCCGCTCTCAGGGGTCGGTGAACAATTCGCGGCGCTGCGGGAAATTCCCTGCTCCACGGCGTGGCAGGTGTCGGAAATCGCAGCGTTCGTGCGCGCGATCGTGTGGCACGAAGAGTGCTCGAGTGCCACCAGCACGAGATCGTTCACCTCCATCCCAGGAGGATTCGTCATGCTGGCTACTATCCTCGTTTACGTTCCACTCGCAATCGCGCCGCTGATGTCGCCGCCGCTTCCACCGCCATGTGAACTCGATGTGCTCACGCCAATGGCGATTGAGGAACGCTCGCTTGGCGAATTCAACCACCGCATCGAGGCGTACCTGACGCTGCGTCGCCGGCTCGCCCGCACGCTGCCACCATCGGAGATGTTCGATGACGAGGACCCGTTCGTCTCGGACGAACTGCGGAGCGCACTGGTCGCCGCGCGGCCGGGCGCGCGGGCCGGCGAATTCTTCACACCGGGCGTCGAACGATTGCTGCGTCAGCGGATCGACGTGGCGCTCGCGTACACCGGAGGCTCCGCGCTGCCATTCCGGCATGACGAGGGAATGCATGCGACGGTCAACCGGCCGCTGCCAATCATGACCGACCTCTTGGCGTGGAGTCCGGTGATTACTGCGCTGCCGCCGATTCCCGAGGAGCTGGCGTTTGTGATCGCCGGCCGCGACCTCGCGCTCATCGACGTGGCAGCGAACCTCGTCATCGACGTCATCTCCGACGCCGTGCCGGCATGGCCCGGCCCCGACGTCATCTATCGATAGGAGGCTGTCCATGTCACGCACTGCGATCGCAACGTTCCAACCGATCTCAGACTGCCGATGGAGCCGGCCGGGCTACCGGGTCGCCGGCGTTGAAGAGCAATTCCAGCCCGAGAAGCGGTGGCTCTGCGTCCGCGGCAGCGACCGCCGCGGCGTCACTGAGGAGGAATGCGAGAACTGCCCGCACTGGGAGATGGCCCCGACTGACGGCCCGTGGCATTAGACTCGTTCTGCGAGTTGTCCCGCAATTCCGTCACCGCACCGGGGCATGGGCGCCGTTCGAGACGACGGCAACGGGCTTCACACGCGGGGCTTCACGCGCTTGACAATCCGTGGCAGGAGTCGTAGGTTGCCCCGTCACATGGCTAGTGCGCGCGAGGAGAAGCTCGATGTTCCGCTCGATGTTCCATCACTCTGATCCTGAGGTCCTCGTCGTCGGCGCCGGCCCAGTCGGTCTCGTCGCGGCCCTGTTCCTGCAGCAGCACGGGGTCCGTGTGGAGGTCGTCGACATGGACGAGCACACGACCCGACAGAGCTACGCGCTCGCGATCCATCCGCGCACGCTCCGGATTCTCGACGAGGCAGGGCTCTCCGAACGGCTGATCGGTGCTGGGCGGAAGCTGACGAAGGTCGCATACTACGAAGGACGGGAGAGGCGCGCCGAGATCGACTATTCGGCCCTCGCTTCCAAGCATCCGTATCTCCTGGTCCTCCGTCAAAGCCTGCTGGAAAGGACCGCCGAGGAGGCGCTCCGCCAGAAGAAGCTCAAGGTCCTCTGGGGACATCGTCTCCAGTCCCTCAACGCGGACGACGCCACCCCCCGGGCGGAGGTGGCGAAGCTCGACCAGGTCGGGAGCGGCTACGCCGTCGCACATAGCGAGTGGGTCGTCGTGGGAAGCAAGACGATCCGACCGGCCTATGTGATCGGCGCTGACGGGTACGACTCGGCCGTGCGGCGGATGTCCGGCATCGAGATGGAGGAGCATGGCGCAGGCCAGATCTTCTCCGTCTACGAGATCGAGGCGGCAGGGGATCTTCCCGCGGAAGTGCGCGTCATTCTCGATCCAGACCTGACCAGCGTCTACTGGCCCCTCGAGGAAGGGCGATGCCGCTGGGGATTTCAGATCCAGGACGCCTCGGGACACGCGGCATCGATGGAGCGGCTGGAGCAGCTGATCGCCGCGAGGGCTCCCTGGTGGACGGCGCGGCCGACGCAGATGTACTGGTCGACGCACGCCCACTTCGATTCGCGCCTCGCGCAGAGCTTCGGCAAAGGAGGCGTCTGGCTCGCCGGGGACGCCGCCCATCAGGCGGCTCCGGTCGGCGTGCACAGCATGAACTCGGGGCTGGTCGAAGCGCGCGAGCTGGCGGCGCGCATGACGCGGATCCTGCGCGCGGGCGAGGCCGCATCGCTACTTGACGAGTTCGCGACCGAGACGCACGAGGCGTGGCAATGGCTCCTCGGCGCCGGCCGGGAGGTGCGCGCGCTTCCCGGGGCGGACCCGTGGGTGCGACAGACCCGGGCGAGGATCCTCGCCTGCGTTCCGGCCTCGGGCGACGACCTCGAACCGCTTCTCGGGCAGATCGGCCTCACGGTCGCGCCGCCAGGGGGCGACACCGGTCGGTAGTGTCGCCGTTTGATTGAGTCAGGCGCGCTCAGCTTCCGATGGTGCGCGGTTCCGCGTGACGCAGGCCGATCGGTGTCAGTCTGGTTGCTTTGTTCAACTGGGCAGCGAGTCCTGTGAGGAATTGCCATGGTAATCGAGGAGATGACGGATCGTGAGTGCCGCGCGATGCTCTCCGGAACACACCGTGCCCGCCTGGCCTGCGCCCTGAACAACCAACCTTACATCGTGCCCATGCATGTCGAGCTCGACGATGCGTTTCTCTATGGCTTCTCCACACTGGGTCAGAAAATCGAGTGGATGCGGCAGAATCCTCTAGTGTGTCTCGAAATTGACGAACTCACCACCGTCAGCCAGTGGGCGAGCGTCGTCATATTTGGCGTGTACGAGGAACTGCCAGACACGCCCGAGTATGGACCCGCGCGGAGTATTGCCGACCGTCTCTTTCAGAAGCGTCCGGTATGGTGGGAGCCCGCTTCCGTTCCGCTCGCCGGCCATGAACAGCGTAGTCGGATCGTATTCCGCATTCTGATCAGCCGTATGAGCGGCCGGCGGGCCGGGCCGGAAGCCCCGGAGACGCCCTCCCTTGTGACCAATGCCCCAGCGCGTGGGCTGGCCGGCAGGCTGCGTCGTGTGTGGGACCGCAACACAGCAAGGAATAGCTGATGACCATCGAAGACGCCAGGAAACAACTGCTCGAAGGTCTCAATGAGGACCTCCGGGGAGAGTTTCAAGCCATCATCATGTACAGGCTGTACGCCAGCATGGTGCAGGGCCCGTATCGTCAGGAGCTCCGTACTTTTTTCGCCAACGAGATACCGGACGAGCTCACGCACGCGCAGGTCCTGGCCGACAAGATTGCCGCGCTCGGCGGCACGCCTGCGGCCGTGCCTCTCCCGGTGACGGTGGTGTTCGGGGCGAAGGCCATGCTGGAGGCTGCGCTGGCCGCCGAAGTCGGGACGATCGAGCGCTACGTGACACGTCGCGCTCAGGCAGCCGCGGCCGGGGAGCACGGCTTGGCTGCCGAATTCGACACGATGATCGCGGACGAATCGAATCATCGTGACGAACTGCGACAGATGCTGGCGCACTGGCCGTAGGCGGCGCCGGATTCGTCACTCGCGACGCGGGAGATTTCCCGCGCCGACCCTGAAATTCTCGCTGACCGCGGCCACCCAGCCATCCGAGGGTGGCGTGCCCCAGCGTAATTCGAGCTCCTCCACCATCCGTGAGTGGTACGAGACGTGCGGTTACGCGGAATGACCCACGTCGCTGGTGGAGGGAGTTCGGCCTATGCAAAGCGTCATCACTGCTCCGCGTGTCTCCGTCCGCAAGGGCCTGAAGCCCACAACCCTGGCCATTCTGGCTTCCGGATGGCTCGTGTTCGCGCCACCCGCGCACGCGCAGTCGAGCGGCACGATCGCCGGCCGCATCGCCGACGAAACGGGAGGCGTCCTGCCTGGCGTGACGGTCGACCTGCACAGCGAGGGGATGGAGACCTTCACCGTCACCAACGAGACCGGTGACTACCGCATCGACAACGTGCCTCCGGGGCCGGCGGAGCTGACCTTCAAGTTAATCAACTTTACGCTCGTCCGGCGTACGGTGAGCGTCACCGCCGGACAAACGGTAACGGCCGACGCGATGCTCGGGATCTCACTGACGGCCGACGTCGTCGTGACCGGGACGCGAACGTTCCGCAACATCGCAGACCTCGAAAACCCGGCAGAGAATCTGGTCGGCGTCGCCAGCGCGGCCAGCCAGGGGGCCATCACGGCGAAACAGCTCGAGGCGCGTCCGATCATGCGGCCGGCGGAGGTGCTCGAAGCGGTGCCCGGCCTGATTGCGAGCCAGCACAGCGGCGAGGGCAAGGCGAATCAGTACTACCTGCGAGGCTTCAACCTCGATCACGGCTCGGACTTCGCGGTCACCCTCGCGGGCGTGCCGGTCAACCTGCCGACGCAGGCGCACTTCCACGGGTATGCGGATACGAACATCCTGATTCCCGAGCTGGTGAGTGGCGTGCAGTTCAAGAAGGGTCCGTACTACGCCGAGGACGGTGACTTTTCGGCGGCGGGGGCCTCGAACGTCAACTACGTGAACCAGCTCGATCGACCGATCGTCTCGCTTAGCGGGGGCGGCCAGGGATGGCGACGGCTGTTCGGCGCCGCGTCTCCGCGGATCGGCACCGGTCACCTGCTCGTCGGCGTCGAGGCGGTCCACAACGACGGGCCTTGGACGCTCGCGGATGATTTCGAGAAGCTGAATGGAATCGTTCGCTACAGCCGCGGGGATACGCGCGACGGGTTGTCCTTAACCGGCATGGGGTACAACGCGAACTGGAACGCCACTGACCAGATTCCCC
>Ga0075428_100009601_pt1 | contig 10745 bp, 7 predicted proteins | sample RhiMetdeltSRZDD2_FD_75291 | JGI IMG/M metagenome (GOLD analysis project Ga0075428, IMG submission 75291) | Populus rhizosphere microbial communities from Tennessee, USA - Rhizosphere MetaG P. deltoides SRZDD2 | ecosystem: Host-associated > Plants > Roots > Rhizosphere > Soil | place: USA... | reverse complement strand
AGAAGGGAGGACGACGACGTATGCGGAGAATACGACAAGTCCGAGCGACGCAGCAGCGCGGCCGTGCAGCCGGCCGAAGCCAGGATGGGGTTTTGAAACAGCCTCTTAGACCGGCCGGCGCGTCCTGCGGGCAACGCCCGCGGCGACCGGACGGGACAACCCGGACTGCGGTGACACACATGCGACTCCATCGAACGGCGCCGGGACGGCTGCTGCGCGGGCATTTTTTGGCTTCGGTCCTCTGCGTGCTCACGGCGCGCGCCGAAGCGGCGGGCGTGCTGATCTCCGAGATCATGTATCACCCGCCGGGTGAGGGCGAGCGCGACGAGTACGTCGAGCTCTGGAACTCCGGCGATTCCCCCGTGGACATCGCGCAATGGAAGCTGCGGGGCGGCTTCGAGTTCGAGCTGCCGAGCGGCGCTCGACTCGAGAAAGACGCTCGCACGGTGATCGTGCGCGACATGGATCGTTTCCGCGAAGTGCATGGCGCGGAAATTCCCGTGGCGGGCGTTTTCACTGGCGAGCTGAAGAACGCGGGAGAGACGGTCGAGCTTCTGGACGCGGCAGGAAGCCGTGTGGACGCCGCGGCCTTTTCGAGCGAGGCGCCCTGGCCGCCGGGGGCGGATGGATACGGCTCGTCCCTCGAGCGGATCACCACGAGCACACCAGCGACGGATGCTTACGGCTGGACCGTCTCGCCGCCGCCAAAAACCATCGAGGAGCCGCCCGGGACGCCCGGCCGTCCCGGCCCCCGCCTGTGGCCCTACGTGCCGCCGGTCGTCGCGCGCGTGAGCTGGAGTCCGCTCGTGCCGCGCGCCGGCGAGGCTCTACGAATCGAGGCGCTCATCCGACATGGTGAGCCGATCGAGACCGTCGAGGTCGCCTACCGCATCGCGCACGAAGGGAGCGAGTCGGAGGAGGCGCGCGTGCCGCTCGAGCGGGTCCCCGCGTCAGGAGGCGTCTTCGCCGGCACGATCCCGCCGCAGGAAGCGCCGCGCCTCGTACGTTTTCGAGTGATCGCCCGCGACCGCGCCGGGGTCGAGCGCTCGGAACCTTCCCCAGACGATTTGCGTCCGTCGTTCACCGCTTTCGTCGCGCCCGGGGACAAGCCCGAGAAAATTCCGCTCGCTTATCTCTTCCACATGGACGCAGCCGAGGCCCGCGCCGCGCAAAGCCAGAGCTCCGCGGGCCCTCGCGGGCGGCGGGGGCCTCGCGGGGAAGGCGGACCGCTCCCTTTCGAACGGCCCCGGCTCGAGAGGCTGCTCGACGTCGCCCCGCTGTGGGGCGCCGTTCTCGCCGAGAATGCGGTCGACGCCGAAGCGCTCGAGAAGCTTCGAGCGGTCTTGCGGTCGGAAACCAAGGCGCGAAAGAAGACGATCGATGAGCTTCTCCGCTCGCCGAGCCTGGAGGAGAACGCTCGCCAGAATTACGCCGAGCTCATCCGCCGCGAGGATGCCCGGCTGCGTGAGGCGTTGACGCCGATTCTTCCAAGCGACGTGCTCAAGAAAGCCATGGCCGCCCGGGCGGAAGGGACGCGCGGCCAACGCGGAGGCTTCGGCATCGAGCCTTTCGTCCGCCTCGCGGTGCGTCTCGATCCTCTGGCGATGTTCCTCGCCACCGACACGGAGCTCACGGCGAGCGTGCTGGCCGATGCCGGCCGCCGCGTTTACCTCGAGCTCAAAGCTGAGGAGAAAAACATCATCGAGAAAGTGAAGAAGCTCATGGCGGCGGGGGAGCCGCCGATCCGGGTCGAGGAGTGGGCGGGCGACTTGCAGGTCAAGGCCGAGTCCGAGTTCCGGAAACTGCTGTCGCCTCGCGATCAGACGAAGCTGACGCGGTGGCAGGCAGCCGCCGCGCGCCAAGCGCCGTTCGGCGGGATGGGGCGGGGAGGCGGGGCCGCGAACGAAGCTCCGGGACGCGGCAACGCCGCGCTCTGCGTGGTCGACCTCGACGGTCGGGTGGAAGTTTACGATTACGTGCAGGCGCCGACGCGGAGCGGAGGCTTCAAAGTGAAGCTTCACGGCGACCGCATGCTGCGCTTCGTCGACCCTTTCCAGGGCGCAGAAGCCCGGCTGCGGACGGTGAATCTGGTTTACGAGCCGACCCCTCGATCCGCCCTCGCGGAGCCGCTCTCTTACGAGGTTTTCCGGCGGGCTGGAGTTCCAGCCCCCGTCACCGGCCACGTCCGGCTGTGGCTCGACGGCTCGAAAGTGGGGTACCACTTGCTCGTCGAGCAGCCCAACCGCGCGTTTCTCCGGCGCAACGGGCGGAGCGACAAAGGCAACCTCTACAAACTGCTGTGGTACGGCCGCGGGGTCGTCGGCCAGCACGAGAAGAAGACGAACGAGGCGTCGGGCCACGAGGACCTGGTCGAGCTCTTGAAAGCGCTCGAAACGACGAACGTCGACGAGCAGTGGAAAGTGATCGAGAAGAGCTTCCAGGTCGACGAGGTGATCGCTTACTTCGCGGTGAGCTTGTGCCTGTCGAACTGGGACGGCTTCTTCAACAACTACTTCACGTACCACGACGTGAAAGGGAGCGGAAAGTGGGAGATCTATCCCTGGGACGAAGACAAGACGTGGGGGTTTTACGACGGCCTCGCCGAAGGGGCGGTCTTCTTCGACATGCCGCTCGACTACGGCCAGGACGGCTCCGTCCCGCCGGGCTCGCCTCCTCCGGAGCCGGGGCAGCCGACGCAGCGGGGCCGATTTCAGGGCTTCGTCGGCGACGCGATGTGGTGGCGTCCGCCGGGGCATTTTTCGGGCCCTTTCCTGGCGAACCCGAAAGTCCGCGCGCTCTACCTCGAGCGCGTCGCGCGCCTGCTTCAGACCACTTGCGCCGAAGAGTCCATGCTCCCCGTGATCCAGGCCCTCGAGGAACGGCTCCTTCCCGAAGTCCGATGGCGAGCGGAGGCGCTGGACCTCAACGCCGAGGAGGAGTTGCAAAGATTCCAGTCGGACCTCGCCGCGCTCCGCCGCCACCTCACGGAGCGCCGGCGATTCCTCCTCGCACAGAAAGACTTGCAAGGCGGGTAAGAGTTTACCGGCGGCTGCAGTTCTTCGGACTCAAGCCGGCAAGTAGCACGGCCAGTAGCACCGAGGGGAGGCTCTAAAGAGCCGCCACGGGGCGCCGCAGGCTGGCGCGCGTGCCGACGCCTCGCCACTTCAAGATGAGCCTCTTCCTCACTGCTTTCTCGAGGAGGCGGGATTTCCGGCTGGCGGCCCAGATCTCGACGCGAGGGGCCGAAGTGGCCTGCAGGATCATGCGGACGGCTTCGTCCTCCACACGGACGCGCACGCGTCGCACGCGCTGCGTGTGGGTCCTGTCGAGGCCGTCCGCCACGCGAAGGATGCCGCTCAGGACGCGGATGAGCTTTCGATCGCTCGGATGCAGGTTGGCGAAATTGGCGTGGGTCTTTTTGGGGAGAGCGCGCTGGTGGTACCGAGCCACGTTCGCGATGAGCTCGAGCTCGCGCGCGGAGTAGCCCGGGATGCCGCTGTTGATGATCAGGTGGTAGGCATGCTTGTGGTGCTGCGTGTGGCACACCACCGAGCCGATGTCATGGACCAGCGCCGCCGCCTGGACCAGCTCCCGGCCCAACGCGGGTAGCTCGAACGGCTTCCGGAGGCCGTCGAAGATATCGACTGCAAGGCGCGCGACGTGCTCGCAGTGCTTCGCGCTCGACCGATACTTTCGCGCGAGGATCCTCACCCCGCCAATCCGCTGGAGCTCCTGCGGCTCGCGATCCCTGCCACGTTTGTGGCGCGTCTCGATCATCCTGCGGATGAGCGCGTCTCGAATCCCCAGCTCGTTGACGATCACCCGCTGGCAGTCGAGCCACTTCATGAGGCGTGCGATGGCCGCAGCGCCGGCGAGGATGATGTCCGCGCGCTTGGGGTTCAGGCCCGGGATCTGCCGGCGGAGCGACACGGGCATCTTGAGCAGCCGCCGCACGAAGGCAGCCACCTCATCCCGCGACAAAGTGAATCCGTGGACCGACGCGAAAGTGTCTTCGCGCATCCAGCGCGCCATCTCGGCGAGCGCGTTGAACGTCCCACCGCTCCCGATCAGCGTCTCGGCGTGGAACGGCGTTGGGCCGAGCGCTGCGTGGATCGCGAAGTCGATCTCGGCCTTCATCTCCTGCCAGTGCTTCGACCGCAGGGGATCCGACCGGCAGTGCTCCTCGGTCAACCTCACGGTGCCGAGGGGCAGAGAACAAGCATTTTGGATCGCTCCGCCCGCCGCGAGCACAACTTCCATGCTTCCGCCGCCCAGATCTACGACCGCGACGGGCTGATGGTCCATCCGGAAGTTGTGCGCGGCGCTTTCGAACGCGAGAAGGCCTTCCTCTTCCCCGGCGATGACCTCGAGCTGGACTTTGGTGAGCCGCGCGACTTCCTTACAGAAGAAGTCGCCGTTGGACGCCTCGCGCACGGCGCTCGTGGCAATGGCGCGGACTTCGGCGCCGAGCCCGTCGGCGATCTCTTTCATCTTGCCGATCGTCTCGATCGCCAGCCTCGATGGCTTCTCTCCGAGGCAGCCCGTTTTGGACAAACCACGCGCCAGCCGCACCAGCTCGCGCTCCTCGTCGATAACGCGATAGGTACCGTCCGGCTCCACCTCAGCGACCACCAGGCGGATCGTGTTCGAACCGACATCGATTGCCGCCAGTCGAGGTCGTTCGCTACGGGCCAGGTTCAAGGAAAAGTCTGCTACTCCGTTGGGCTCCTTCGGCGTAGGCCAGGGAGGCGTGCTTCCAATCCAAGCGCCCCCGCCTTCTGAGTTTTCGGTTGATCGCTCGAAACTCTTGAGTCGTGCTGCAGCTTCCCGCTGCCAATGCCTCGGTATGGCACCCCCATTTTGTCAATGCGTTAAGGTGGCGACAAAATCGGGCGCAGAAAGACCCCTTCGGCCCTTCACGGAACGGCGGCTTAGGCCGGCCAGCAGAGGCGCAGCATCTCGTTTCCGCCACGCTGGAGCTCGTAGCTTACCGGCTCCACTCCCGCCACGAAGCCGGCCGCGGTGATGTCATCGATCAGGGGCTGGAGGTAGGGGGAGCGCTTCAACGCCAGCGTCAGGAGGGGAAAGATCCGGACTTCAGTCGCCACGCGCAGCATCTCGAGGGCGCTGGCTCGATGGAACTCGTACGTGAAATGGTCCGAATAGAGGAAGAGAAAGTGAGAGCACAGGGCCAGATCGAACCGCCGGTCCTCGAACGGCAGCGCCGGCAGCTCGCCCACGAGGTACCTCCCCTCGACGCGGCCCTGCTCGTAGTCGGCAACGAACCGCTGCAGAACGTCGGTGCGATGGGCTCGGAGGCGCTCGGGAGAGCCGTGCCAGGACCATACCCAGTCTTCCGGCGTTGCTTTCACCTGCTCGATGACGCCGTCGACGACCGCGTGAAACCGCTCGAGGATGCGCTCGGCCGGCAGCACGTAGAGCGGATCGAGGGAAACGACGGGGCTGCCTCGAGCGGCCATGCTCGCGTTGAAGCTTGCGGGGCCGTCGGCGACTCCCAGAATGCGGCGCCTCAGATCCTCCTCGGTCAGGCGGAACATGCCCTGGTACTCCGCCAAGGAGCGGCCGAACGGGACGACGGCGTCGAGTTGAAGAGCCATGCGCCGCAGCCTACCGCGCGGTGCACGGACCTTGCAACCGGCCGAAGGGGCTCCCTCGACGCAGCGCCTCCGGGGCCGCCGGCGCCCGCGCAAAAGCGACACGCCCCGGATAGCATGGCGCCCATGTTTCCCCAGCTGATCCACCGCCCTCTCTCGCTCCCGCCGGAGAGAGCGCATCGCACTGCCGGCGGCATCGTTCTCGGACTCCTGTTGGCCTTCGCACACGCCGCCACGATTTCGGGTTGCCACGCTCCCGAAATCCGCGAGAGCTTCCCTCTCGGCCCCGAGATGGCCCTTCTCGAGCGCGACGCCGCGAGCCCGCGCTATGCGGAAGAGCTGAAAGCATTCCATCCGAACGATCTGCACGCGGAGCTGAGCCGCGTCCGCTGCCGGGACAGCTCGAACAACTTCCCGCCGCCGCCCGCGGGCGAGGCCGAGCGCGCTGCTTGGCAGGCCGCTCTCGAACGGCGGAAAGCGATCGAAGCCAAGTTCCTTGCGGTCGTACGTGCCGAGTACGCCCGGCGTGCGCTGAAGGAGGAGGTGGAAGAGGGCGCCGAGGTGATGAATGCGGTTCTGCCCACGCAGGGCCACGCAGATCCGACGCTCCACATCGAGGCCATCCTGCCCGCGCCGGGCGCCGAGAAAGAATGGCCGCGCTGGCGCGGGCCCACCGGGCAAGGCACCACGACGGAGACCGGCCTCCCTCTCCGCTGGAGCCCGACCGAGCACGTCGCATGGAAAGTGGAGATTCCCGGCCGCGGCAACTCATCCCCCGTGATCTGGGGCGACCGAATTTTCCTGACCACGGCGTTCGACAAAGGGAAGCGGCGGTCGCTCGTGGGTGTGCGCCGGAGCGACGGCGCACTCCTTTTCGTGCGCGACGCGCCGGAGGCGGCGCCCGAGCCGGACGTCCGCGACAAGAACGGATACGCTTCGGCCACTCCCGTCGTCGACGGGGAGCGCGTCGTCGCGTTCCTGGGCAGCGTGGGGCTCGTGGCTTTCGACCTCGACGGCAACCTCGTGTGGCGCCGCGAGCTGCCGGCCATCCACGCCACGCACGGCGTGGCCGCGTCGCCGGTGATCTGCGGCGACCTCGCCATCCTGCTCCAGGAGCAGAGCGAGAACCCCTCATTCGGTGTCGCCGTGGATCGACGCACGGGAGAGTTGCGGTGGAAAGTCGAGCGGCCCGCGGCGATGGGCTGGTGCACCCCGCTGGCGCTTCGGATCGAGGGGCGAGACCGCCTCGTGTGGGGCTCCACGACGGCTGTCGTGGGGCTAGATCCCGCCACGGGCTCAGAAATCTGGCGATGCTCCGGGCCCACGATCGAAGTCGTGCCGACGCTGGCTTTCGGCCAGGGGCTCGTCTACTCGGCTTCCGGCCGGAGCGGGCCCACGATCGCGATCCGGCCGACCGGAGAAGGAGACGTGACCTCAACCAACATCGCCTGGCGCGTCGTGCGGAACGCGCCGCACGTCCCCTCGCCGTTGATCTCGGGCGACATCCTCTATCAGGTCAGCGACACGGGAGTGCTCACGGCTTTCGAGGCGAAGACAGGAGCGACGATCTACCAGACGCGCCTCGGGGCTCGATTCTCGTCGTCGCCCATCGCTGGCGACGGCAAGGTCTACCTGACGAGCGAGGAAGGCGACACTTTCGTCGTGCGGGATGGCCGGACTTACGAGCTTCTGGCGCGGAACTCCATTGGCGAGCCGGTGCTGGCTTCCTTCGCGGTGAGGTCAGGACGCATTTACATCCGGAGCCAGCGGAGCCTTTTTGCCATCGAGGGGGGGCCGTGATGGCCCTCGACGCTGCGTCCGCCGCGGCGAGCTCCGCGGCGCTGCGCCGGAGCCGGCACGCTGCGCGCGGCGCCAGTATTCTCGCCCTCGGACTCAGGTGGCGTCCGTCGGGCGCGGCAGCGCTCGATCGAGCGGCCAGGCTGGGGCGAGAGCAGGATCCACGTCGACCCCGGCGACATGCGCCAGGATGGCGTGAAGCTGCCGCACGCCTTCCGTCAACGCCGCGGGGCCTGGCTGTAGGATCACGGCGGAAGCCACCTCGTAGATGTGGCCGTCGCGCACGGCCGGCGTCGAGGCCCAGCCCTCGCGAGAGCGGATTACAACTTTCTTGACCTTGCGCCCGCACCAGGAGCCGATCACGACGTCGGGCGCCCGCGCCGCCACCTCCGCGGCGCTGACGATCCGCTCCTTGCCGCCTTGTTTGGCTCGCAGCTCGGGGAAAATGGGCTCGCCGCCTGCCATTTCGATCAGCTCCTCGACCCAGCGGATTCCGCTGATGAGCGGATCCATCCATTCCTCGAAGAAGACCCGCGGTCTTCGCGGGAATTGCGCCGCCGAGCTCGCGATCGCGTCGAGGCCTGCGCTGAGGCTCCTCACCAGTTCCACGCCTCGGGCTTCCACGCCCACGATGCGGGCAAGCAAGGCCACCATCTGGAGAATCTCCTGCACGCTCCGCTGATTGAACGCGAAGACCGTGAGGCCAAGCCGCTGCAACTCCGCGGTGACATCGGCCTGGAGGTCCGAGAACGCCAGCACGAGGTCGGGCCGGAGCTCGAGGATCTTGTCGTGACGTGCCGTGAGGAACGCAGAGATTTTGGGTTTCTCACGCGCCTCCGGGGGCCGCACCGTGTAGCCGGACACGCCCACGACGAGATCGCCAGCGCCGAGAAGATAAAGTGTCTCGGTCGTCTCCTCGGTCAGGCAGACGATGCGCCGGGGGTAAGTCGTGATGGATACGAGGTCGAGCGACATCTTGCGCGATGGTGGCCCGGCGGCCACGGATTGCAACCTGGAACGCTGCGACCGCAGGGTATCTTTCCGAGCGCAACCGGCGCGGAAGGAATTCTGGAATTTCGGATACTTCCTGTGAGGATGGTCGGGCCTCGAGGAGGCTTCCGGGCCGCGCCGTCGCGAGGTTCAGGCAGTGGCTCTCGATCTTTCATCTCAAACGTCCTCACGATCTCAGGAGAAACGCATGCTCGCCCGCTCCAAGTTTTTGCTCGCCGCTTTCGCGCTCCCGCTGGTGTTGACGCGGAGCTCTCTCGCCGCCGAAACGCACACCATCGACACCGTGCATTCCACGGTCGTATTCAAAGTGCGCCATCTCGGGGCCAGCAACCAATACGGTCGCTTTCGGGACGTCTCCGGCAAGATCGTCGTGGACGAAAAGGACTCGTCCAAAGGCTCCGTAGACATCACCGTGAAGACCGAGAGCGTCGATACGGGCAATGAAAAGCGCGATCAGCACCTGAAGAGCCCGGATTTCCTCGCAGCGAAGCAGTTTCCGACGATCACGTTCAAAGGCAGCGAGGTGAAGGCGCTCGCGGACGGAAGCCTCGAGGTGGCGGGCAAGCTGACGCTCCACGGCGTGACGAAGGACGTCAAAGTGAAAGTCGATCGCGTTGGCAGTGGAAAAGGAATGCGTGGGGACTCCAAGCTGACGGGCTTCGAGACGAAGTTCACGATCAAGCGAAGCGAGTTCGACATGAAAGGCATGATTCCGGCCGTGGGCGACGAGGTGGAGCTCACCGTGAGCGTGGAGTGCGAGACGAAGTAGCCGCGGCCCTCCCGCGCGCATGCCTCCGGAAGCGTACCAAGCCACGGTTCCTGCGTTCGTGGTCGCCGCGTTGGCGCTGGCCCTAGCGCCGCGCGGCGGCGCGCCTCTGGGCAGCGCTGCGTCGAAGCGGCGAGCGCTCTCGCCGGCGATCGCGACCGTGGCGGGCTACGCAGCTGGGCATGCGGGTCTCGACGGCTGGCCGCGCCTTCCGCCATCGCAGGCGGAAGGATGGCTCCCCTGGCTCGCTCTTGCGTTCCTTGCGGCCGCCGGGCTGGAAGCAGGGATCCTGCGTCTCCAACCGCCCCGATGGTTTCTGCGATCGCTTCTCGGCCTGGCGACGTCTTTCGTGACGCTGCAGGCGCTCGTGCCGGGTTGGGCCTCGTGGGAGGCCGCGTCATGGGTGGTGGGGCTGGGGCTCAGCGTGACACTGGTCTGGAGCCTGAGCGAAGCGGCCGCACGCGCGAGGGATGACCCGGGCGTGCCGCTCGCCTGGATGCTGGCGGCGATGGGGGGAAGCGCGACGCTGGTCGCAGCGCACAGCGCGAAGCTCGCTTTTCTGGCAGCGGCGTTGGCGGCGACTCTCGGCGCGGCGGCGGTCGTCACGTTGTTCTCCCCGCGGTCCATGTCGCCGGCTGCCGGCGCGACCTCGGGAGTGCTCATCGGCCTGCTGATGAATGGCCGCTTCTACGCGGACCTTTCCTGGGCCTCTGCGATCCTGATCGCCCTGGCGCTGGTCGGCCCTGCAGCGGTCTGGCTGCTGCCGGGCTCGATGCGCACATCGCGATGGACGTCCGTGGCCGTCGGCCTGGCCACTTCGGGCATTCTCGCAGCCGCCGCGGTAGCTCTGTCGCCTCCATCGTTCGACGAGTAGCTTTCGTGTTCGCGGCATCTGCCGCAAGAAAAGCTCGAGCACTCGCTCGCGCCTCGAACGGCAGTGCCCGGGAACCCATCCGGCCCGCGGGGGAAGCGACCATCGTGGCTCCCGGGCACCTGACCTGACTGCACGCACCGTGCCGGGGCGCCGAGGACCGGTGGGAGGCCGATCCACGCGGCGAACGCGCGAGCATCGACTCCGGGCCGAGGACATCGCGGGGATTTTTTACGATGCGTGGTGAATTCCCAGCGATGCGCTGAGCCGCCTCGGGGTTCGCACATTCCGCGAGCGGTTATTTCCAGGGGGAATGCCGACGCACCTGCCTGGCGGCTGCTTCCGCTGAACGAGAGGCGGAGCGTCGTCCGGTACGTGAAGTCTTTCTGCAAAGAATGGGACCTTCGCGACCCGCAGCCGCCTTGCTGCGCAACTCCACCCTTCAGCGAGCTAAGGGGAGCTCCACCGTGACCACGGTGCCCCCCTCGGCGGGGCACTCGAATCGGATCGTCCCCTGGTGCGCCTCGACGATCCGGCGCGTGATCGCGAGGCCGAGGCCCGTGCCGCGGTGCTTCGTGCTGAAGAACGGCTCGAAAACTTTTTCGCGCAGTTCCAATGGAATCCCCGGCCCCGAATCCCGAATCGCGACCCAGCATCGCGTGCGTTGCTGCTCCACGAAGATGCG
>Ga0075428_100009598_pt1 | contig 10747 bp, 6 predicted proteins | sample RhiMetdeltSRZDD2_FD_75291 | JGI IMG/M metagenome (GOLD analysis project Ga0075428, IMG submission 75291) | Populus rhizosphere microbial communities from Tennessee, USA - Rhizosphere MetaG P. deltoides SRZDD2 | ecosystem: Host-associated > Plants > Roots > Rhizosphere > Soil | place: USA... | reverse complement strand
TGAAATCCCAGGCATAGAGGAGGTTCAAGCGCGAGGCGATGTACGCGGTGACAATCAGCGCGATGTAGGCTTTGGGGCTCGCGAAGATCGAGGAGGCCATGTCCTCGTACATGTACTCAAAGCTGCTGACGCTGAAGTTCGTGAACGGGATGAGCACGTACTGCACCACGGCATAAGTCACCGCGGTCGTCACGATCAGAGGAACGGTCCCGCGCAGGAGGCCGGGCTTCCAGAACTGGTTCGCGATCAAGGAGACGATGATGAGGCCGAAGCTGTGCAGGTTGTTGGCGAGCTCGAGGCGCAGGGATTCGCTCGTGCCGAGCCACTCGGCGCAACGCGGCAGGATGTAGCCGTCGAGCAGCAGCCTCACGACGATGCTCGTGATCACGAGGGCAAAGAATCGGTCCCGCCCGAAGAAGCCGGCGGCCACGCGGAGCCGCGTCATGAGCCTCACCAGCCAGTAGACGGCCAAGTAGGTCACGACGCCTTCGAGGAAGATGACGAGGGCGGACAAGGGCTTCACGACGATCAGCGGCACCATGTAGCCCGGGATGACGAGGCCCGAGAGTGTCCAGCCGAGCCGGAGGTTGATCAGCCCGAGGACGAACACGCCGATCCAGACCGTCGTAACGACGGACTCGGCGAGACTGCCCTCGGGAAAAATAGGGAGCTTCCAGGGCATGTCAGGCCACCGTCTCGAGCTTCTTCAACAGGTACGGGAAGGAGAATGGCTTGACCAGCACGTCCGCGGCCCCTGCGACCATGGCCTCGACGTAGGTGGTCCGCTTGCTCACGCTCGTCACCACGAGGACGGGGCACGGGCACTTCTCCTCTTTCAAGATCCTCAGGAGGCGGAGGCCGTCGAGCTCTGGCATGAGGATGTCGAGCAGGATCACGTCGGGGATCTCTCGGTCGAGAACCTCCTTCGCGCGGGCACCGTTGTCGGCCGTCGCGACTTCGTAACCGCTCAGCTCGAGGGCCCTCGCCAGCGCGGCCACGTAAGTGGGATCGTCGTCGACGATCAGGATGCGCTTTCGGATGGGGGAAACGCCCTGGGTCATAGATACCGCACCAGCCTCACTCGGAACCACGTGCCGAGGCCCACACCGCTCCCTGCTTCGACGTCCCCCCCCCACGCACCGACACTGCGTACCGCGTCGCGGACCTCGGCGACGGTCGGGCTGTCTCCGCCGCTCGCACCGCCGAGACGGGACTGCAGGATCTCGTCGGGTACGCCGAAGCCCGCGTTCGCCATCTCCACCTCGACGCACTCGCGAGAGTAGCTCACGCGGATCGCGATCTCGGAGTCGTCCATCGCGTCCTCGAGCAGGTAGTCCAAAATCGCGGCGAAAACGTGCTCGAGCCGCTTCGCAGACCCCAGCACCAGGGCGCCAAAACTGGGCTCGTCGAGAGACAAGCCCCCCGTGAGCCGCGCGGCCCGTGGGGCGACCGCGTCCATTGCTGAACGGATGGCGTCGTTCACTCGGACGGGGAATTGGTCGAAATCGCTCGACTCGCGCTCGGGGGCGAGAAACTGCTCGGTCTCGACGATCGCGTCCACGAGCTCCGTGACCGTCGTCTGGCTCGCCTGGGCGAAGCTCTCCACGTCCTGATCGCTCCCTCGCCCCGTCTGCAAAGCGGAGGCGCACACCGAGATCGTCGCGAGCTTGTTCCGGATCGTCGTGTTCAGGTGGTCGAGGAGACGGTGCTTGAGCTCGTAGGAGAGCGCACTCTCCGTCGTATCGATGATCTCGAACAGGATTCCCCGCGGCAGGACCGAGTCGTGCCGATCCATCTGCCGCTGGCGGATGGACATCGGCTTCACGTGCGTCATGAACCTCCCTTTCTGCCGGGAGCGGAACCTGCAGGGGAAGACGACCGGAGACTGGTCCAGAATGACCTTGCGCAGCACCGCTTTGGCCTTCGTCGCGTCGAACTCGCTCAGAGCCATCAGCATGTCGAAGGCGGTCATCTGCTTCGGCACGATGCTTTCCCGCTCGAGGAGCCGCGTCATCGGCGAGTTGATCTCGAGGAGCTGTCCGAAGACGTCGAAAGCCATGATGCAAGTGTCCACGCTGTGGATCGCGCCCTCGGCCGTCGACAAGCTTCCATTGATCACCGCGATGGCCGCGCTGAGGACGTGGTCGGGAGGCCGGCTGTCGACGGGCTCGTCGGGGCCCCACCGCCCCTCGGCGACGACCCATCGAGCCTCGCTGCCGCCGAGGATCTCGCCGAGGCGAGCGGCGTACGCGGCCAGGATCTCGTCGTAGTCAGGAAGCGACTCCCGCCGGGCCGCGTCGAGCGCCATCGCGAGGAAGCCTTTCAGCTCGGACGACGCGTAGATCGGCACGAGGTGCTGCACGTCGCTTTTGCCGGCGTTCAGGAAAAATCCGGGCACGGCCAGGGGCCGCATGGCGGCGTGCGCGTCGCGGTAGGGCGAGGAGGACGCCGAAGTCAGCGGGTGGGAGATGTCATCGGCCGAGCAGTGCAGGCCGATCAGCATGGACAGACCATTCGTCCGCGGATCGCGCAGCAGAATGCAGGCTTTCTTCGCCTCGACGGTCTGCACCAGCACGTGCAGGATGAGCGACCATTCGCCGTCTCGTGTCGAGGATCCCGCTCCCGCGGCCCGGTCTTTCATGCTGGACACCGCCTCGGCGGCGAGGTCGCGGAGGGATTGCGACTCGCGGAGCGCCTGGGACCTCGCGGACGCCACGCAGAGGAGCGTGATGGCCGCGGCAGGCGATGCGAGCGGCGCCCACCACCCCGAAAAGTAGAGGAGAGCTGCGCACATGCCGGCCCAGCTCGCGACCAGCGCGAGCAGCACCTGGCCGATCCATCGCGGCCCTGCGATGACGAAAGCCGGCAGCGAAACGGCGACGAGAAGAGCGTGCAGGAGGAGTGCTGCGCCGCGCCCCACAGCCTCGGGGGCTCCTCCGCCGAGCAGCGTGTCCAGCGCGTTGGCGTGGTACTCGAGCTGCGGCATCGGCATCGCGGCCGCGGTCGTGGGAGTCTCGAAGCTGCCGAGCCCTGGACCCGACGCCCTCCCCACCAGCACGGCCTTGTTTTTCAGGACCGCCGGCGGGATCTCGCCCGACAACACGCGGCCGCAGGGGATCCAGGGGATGGCGCCCGCGGGGCCACGGAAACGAACCAGGTAGGTCTCCGACGGCGGCACGCTTCCGTGGACGAGCCGCGTGGCCCTGACCTCGACGCCTTCGAGCGTCACGCCGCAGGCCTGGCCGACCGTGTTCTGCCGCCGGCAGATCCCCCGCTCCGCGGGCGGAGCCGCGGCCAGCCCGAAAAGCGCAGCGGGGTAGCGCCGCAGGAGCGCGAGCTGGACCTCGTGCCGCTTCGATTCCATCTCGGACGCCGCGCCCTCGTCCGCGGGCAGGCCGACCACCACATTGCCCAGCTCCGCGGCCGTGTCGAGAAATGCGGCAGGGTCCGGTCCGGGTAGCGATGCGAAGACGATCACCGAGCTTCCGGCAGCGCGGAGAAGGACGAGAAGCTCCGTGAGCGCCTCCGCTTCGCCCTCCGCCGGCAGCTCGTCGATCCCTACGCAGACTGCTTTTGGCTCGTCGAACAGGCCCGGCTTCTGGAGGCGAACGATCGTGTCGTAGAACTGCGCGTCGATCTCCCGCAGCGGCGGAAGGTCGCCCATCGTCCAGGAAAGGACGGTCAGGAGGACCGGACCGCCGTAGCGGATCGGCCACGCGTGCGTGGGGGTTATCGCTGGGGATTTCACAGATAGAGCGAGTTTGGGCCATCGGTCTCTATCGAAGTTCGCGTGGGCGGGCTTGAGGTTGGAGGTGCGCGGCCGTGAGCTTCCGGTAACGTGCCAATGCGGCTTCGTTGCGCCCCGCAAATCAAGGAGCCACACGCGGCGCGCCGGCTTTCCTGCCGATTCGTGGCACGTGTCGTATCCTTCTGCAATCAGGGTTGAGTATGTCTCGAGACTTCCGAATCCATGGCGTCCCGCGCGGGACGCGACGGCTCGCCGTATTCCTAGTGCTCCTGCCCGTGGGGTGCTCTTCGGAGCATCTATATCGGGCCCAGGACCGGAGGATCGAAGACCTGCGCAAGCAGCAGGAGCGGCTCGACGACGTGCTCGCCCGGACGAACGCCGCGCTCGCGGAGCAGGCGGGGAGAGGCGAGCAGAACGCGGCGCGCGTCACGCGGGTCGAGCTCGAGCAGGAGAGCGCCCAGGCGACGGCTCGCCTGACCGCGCAGAAGCTCGACGACGCCGCGCAGGGCCGGACTCGCTGGGAAGAGCGGTTCAGAGCGCAAGAGGCCCGGCTCGCGTCGGCGGAGCAGTCGGTCACGCAACTGGGTGCCGTCGTCAAATCGCTCGAGAGTCAGCTCGTCGCCCCGCCGCTCACGTTCGCCCAGCGTACCGGGCGGCTTCCGGAGCCTCCGCGCGAGGCCGAGCCCGAGCCGATAAGCCGCGCCGCCGCTCCGATGGCAGCGCCGGCTCCTCCGCCACCGGCCGCCGGCGCGTCACCCGGGCTCGTCGCGATCAAATACGCGGGCATTTTCCTCGGCGGGGCGTTGCTCACCCTGCTCGGTCTTCGCGCAGCGCGCAATTTCGCCCTGCTCGGCCCTAAGATGCTCGAGCGCCTCGGCCTCGGCGCCCGCGCGTCTCCGGTTGCAACCTCGCCCGCAGCCGGAAGCCCTGCTGCCGCGCCGGTGCCGCAGGACTGGAGCGCGGAGGAGCTTGTCAGCGAGACTCTGCCGGAGGTTCCCGCCACCGCCGAGTTCATCGAGGAGGAGCCCACGGACCCCGGTGCGACCACAGACGCCATCGGCGAGGCCGGCAAGCAGGCGCTCGTCGATACCGAGACGCCTGCCGAAGAGCACTCAACCCAGCCCTATGCGTCCGCAGGGCATTCCTCACCGCAACTGGCTCCTCCAGCGGCCCCACGCGCCCCACCGGCACGATCCGCCTCGCAGCGGCGCATGGCTGCGACGGGCTCAGTTCGGATCTCGAAAGACGCGCCCGCGGCGTCCGAGCTTGAGCAGAGCCCGCCGCCCCAGCACGCGCCACCAGCTCCCACGCGATCGTGGCGCTCACCTGCCGTCGGAGCGGAAGTTCCCCGCGCGCCGGGAGGCGCCCCGCGCGACACGACGAGCATCGCCGCCGAAGCGCCCAGCGATCTCAACGCGGCAACGCAGCTTCTCGGCGAGTTCGAAGGCGCCGGAGATCAAGGCGAGACGCAACGGTTGGAAGCTGCGGCGCCGGAGCCGCCGCGGCCTCCGACGCAGCCATCGCAGCGGCTCTCGGTGCGCATCGTCGAGGCGGCCGGAGAGCTGCGGCCGGCGCTACGCCCCGCCCCGAAGAAAGTTGCGGCGCAGGATGTCGAGCTCCTCGCCGAGCTCGAAGACATCATCGGGTCAAAAATCGAGGACCGCGTAAAGTAGACGTTCCCGCGGCGGTGCAGCGGTCAGCCCAGCTTGATGTCGCTGCGGCGCAGCCCTCGCTGGATCCTGCAGAATGTCGTCGAGACGATTTCCGCCGGGACCGCAGTGATCTCCGGCACGAGCCGCCACATCCCTTCCGGCGGGGGCTGCGACGGGGGGTGCAGCACGAAAGCACGTTCGCAGTCGGCGTCGAGGAGGACTTGCGCCGAGGGGAAACAGGCCGGGTCCGCCATCTCGAACGACTCGTTGAGGTTCTTCAGATCGCTGCTGGCTTCTCCAGACTCCGCAAGCGCGATGCCGTACGTCGAGAAAGGACCGCGGCGGCGGCGCGATTCCTGATCGAGCAGGATCTCGGGCGCGCACGTAGCGAGGTGAATGAAGTCGACGACACGGCGCGCGAGCGCGGTCTCGTCGCCGCAGAGCAAGTACGCCTGGTGGAATGGCCGCGTGGCCTCGAGCTCGTCGAGCGCCTCGATCTGCCCCGAGCGGAGCCGTGGAGACGCCCGCGAGAGGAGATGGACGAGGATCGTGCCGCGGGGGCCTTTTCCTAGAGCGTTTTTCAGCCCGCGCAGGAGCTCCGGCAGGACGCAAACCCACGCGTCCTCGATGCCGCAAACGATGTGCGTAGTGATGTAGGCCGAGTCGCTGCTCGCGATCGCTTCCGCGATGGCCGGCGGCAGGCCCGAAGGCGCGCTCCCCGCGTGATATGCGTCCTGAAGCAATCGGCCGTAAGTGGGCGCCGAGTCGAGCTCGCCCTCCCGGACAAAGCCGAGCAGTATCCGTTCGACGTCCGGTGTCGTCGCGTGGATCCGCGACGTCTCCAGGTCGATGGCGAACGCCCGCGGGGACGCGCCCGGGCGGCGGAGCGATGAGAGCACCGAGAGGCAGGACCGGCCGGTGTCGCCCAGGGCGATCACGAGGCACTCCGCATCCGGACCGCGCAGAGCTTCGAGCGCCTCGAGCGCCCGCGCCAGGGCAGGCAGGATGACTCGATCGTTCAGAGCGGCGGCCCGGGACAAGAGCGATGCCGCTCCCAGGATCTCTTTCAGGCCGTCCGCGTCGCGAATGCGCGGGAGCGCTTCGTCGAGGCGCGCGCGCGCCTGCTCGAAGCCGTCGACGTCTTGCAGCCGCCCCAGGACTTCTTCGATCCAGCTCATCCTCTCGCCCTACGCCTCCGCCTCCGGCTTCGACTTCGGCTTCGGTCTCGACGCCGACGCCGGCCGATCGCGGTCCTCCAGCGCCCCGTGCAGGCGGTCGAGCGCGATCTGCGCCTGGTCAAGCAGGTCCCGGCGGACGAGATCGAGCGTGATTTTGATCCGTTCGGCCCGCCGGTCGAGGAGCAGGAGTCGCGAGCGGCAGCGGAAGCCGGCGTGCGCGCTGACCGGCGTCGACGCGAAGAGCTTTTCGAGCGCACGCTCCTCCGAGACGAAGGCATCCATCTCCGGCACGAGCCGCTCCCACCGCGCCGCGGTCTCCTCGCTGCCTCGCGGCGCTTCGACGTACTCCGTGGCCTTCTCCGTGGGGAATCCTTCGCCGTCGAAAATCGGCGCGAGGAAATAGCGGCTGATCTTGAGCCAGGAGTCTTGCACGTTCTGGCCGTTCCGCGACTCTTCGAGGAGGCCGAGGCTCCGCATCGCCTCACGGAAGGAGTCGATCGATCGGCTCACCAGCTCGAGGCGCCGCTCCGCCCGAAGCAATCCTGCGGCTGCGCCGCGAAGCTCGAGCGGCGGCTCGTGAGAAGAGCTCAGTGTAGAGAGGGGTTGGCCGATGAAGCTCGGGATGCGGATCATGAGCGCTCCTCTCTTCCGGCCTCCGTTGTGAACGTCTCGATCGGCATCCGCGGGAGGCGGCTCTTCATGGCTCCACCCTCGCCAGCTCCCCGCTCCGGACACCGCCGAGCACACGGACGAACGTCGCTTCGTCGCGCAGCGAATGGCGGAGGTCATTTTCGCGGGCGAAACGCGAGAAACCTTCGCCGAAGCATCGCAGAAGCTCGTCGCGGTCGCCGGGCCGCGGCCAAAGCGGAGCGCACGCCTCGCTGAGGCGCTCGAGCAGATCGCCCGGGCGATCGTCGAGGATCTCCAGGATCTTTTCGAGCGTCAGTGTCGCAGCCTTCTCTTTGCCCCACGCCGTCGCGACCTCCTCAGCGGCGTCCATCGGCGTGATCCGGGCGCGGCCAGGCTCGGCGCGCGACAGGATAGGAGCCACCGCAGCTTCGGCGGACTCCCTGCCCCCGAGCCATTCGTAGATTTTTCGCGGGCCGTCGGCGGGAAACACATCCCCCGAGAAGCTCCCGCCCGGCTCCCAGACGCCCACTTCGGAGAGCTTGGCGCGCCAGCCTTCCACCTGCTCGCGGAGCGAATTGATGCACCTATCGAGGAAGATGAGCTCGGCCTCGTCGCCGCGCGCGAACTCGAGATCCTCCACGAGCCTCTTCCTGTGCTCCTCGAGCTTTTGGCGCTCCTCGGGCTCCACCTGCGTCTTCAACTCGCCCCACAATTGGAGCGTCACGCCGGACGGCTTCGCCCCGCGCGACTTGCGCCGGCCGTGGTACTCGAGCGTGCGCGGGCTCGGAAAGCCGGTGGTGAAGGCGCTCTCGGAGAGCTCGCCGAGCGTGAACGTCTCTTTCCCGCGGCGCTGGCGAATGACCCAGCCGAGGGCAAGCCCGGCGAGGCCGCCGGCCGCCGCGCCCTCGAAGTACCCTGCGAGCGGGTTCGTCTGCAGGATGCAGCCGAGAAAAGACCCGCCCAGCGCTCCGGCCAGCGCGGTGGGGACGTAGGCCATGTGCGACGGGAAGAGGACGGACAGCCGTGCGATCCAGCTCTCTTTCAGGGGCGACTCGAGCCCGAGAGCCTCGCTCTCCTGGCGGATGTTTTCGACGCGCTGCGCGGTCTCGCCGAGGCGCTCGAAAAGGGCGAGCTGCAGGCGGTCGAGCCCTTTGGCCCAGACCACGAGCCCCGGCGAGGCGGAGGAGTCGAGAGAGCGGATCCAGTCGACGATGACTTCTTCCATACGCCGGTCGCCGTCCGGAATGGATGAGGCCTTGCGGGCGACGAGCGAGCCCAGGAAGTCGCGGCACTGCTCCTCCGAGGGCTGGGGCGATTCGCTGCTGAACGTCCGCGCGAGAGCTCTCTGGACGTCGCGAAGGTGATGGCGAGCGAGCTCCTCGGCGATCGATTCCTGGCTGAAGCGAAAACGGGAGAGCCCGATCGAGCTGAGCCCGGGCGAGCCGGCGCCGTCCATTCCGTGCAGATCCGCGACGAGTGGGAACGTCCTCCAGATGTCTCCCGCCGCCTCGCTCGCGCTGCCAATGGCGAGGAACTCCGACACGAGCTCGGTGAGGTCCTCCCACCGCTCGAGCGGGTAGCCGTTGCGGTTCACTCGGTCGAGCACGATGGACGGGAACAAGATTCCCCGCCGCACGAGGCTTTCAAGCTTCCGGAGCCCTTCGAGAGCCTGCTCGCGCTCGAGGTCCTCATCCTGCGAGGGCAGGTGGAAGAGCGGAAACACGCCGCGGGCACGCCCGGCCGACGGCGGCGCCTCGTTGCGCGCGTAAATTTTCTCCGCGATCCCCAGCAGCGCCTCCCAGCCGAGAGGATCCGAGAGGCACTCGACGAGATAGATGTCGGGACCGCCGCGGACCACCTGGAAACCGAGGTCCGTCTCCGCGGGCCGGCGGAGCGCGTCGACGCGGACGCGGATGTTGCCGATCGCCGCCGCGGCGAAAGTGAGAGTCTGCCAGAGCCGATTCTGCAACCCCCCCTCGAATGCGGGCGGCTTCGGCCGCCGAGAGCCGAGCTTCAAGTCGACTCCGTCCTCGGTCACCGACACGAACGCGAAGACGTCCGGCACGACGCCGAGGCGCCGCCGGATCGCCACGGGGACGCTTCCGTAGAGGTCTCCGGCGAGCTTGCCGAAGAAGCAGAAGATGCTGGGGCGAATCGTGATCACACGTCACTCCGCGGGCGGCTCGCTGGCCGGCTCGACGGCCTCGGTGAGCCCCCACTTGCCCAGCCGCAGGAACCTCTCGAGGCCCGACGCCTCGTTCCAGGCGACTTTCGCATCCTCGCCGCCGAGCGAGTCGATCTTCTCGTCCTCGCCATGCGCGCCGGCGAGGCGGAAAGCCTCGCGGGCCCACGTCTCGAGCAGGTCCGGGATCTCGCGGTTCCGGTGGCGGCGGCGCAGCTCGACCAGAATTTTCTCTCGAGCATCGCGCGGGTTCTGCTGGTACGCGCGCTTGAACGCTCGGAACGCTCCGGCGCGCCCCTTGAGCCCCAGCTCTTCCTGCGCTCCGAGCCCCGCCAGCGCAAATTGCGCGTCGTCTTTCGATACGACGAAGCCAAGGCGGATCGCGAGCCCGAAGAACTCGTACAACTCGGCGTCGCCTCCCGGCAACGGATTGGCCACCGGCCATTCCGACGAGAGCCACTCATCGTTCGCCCGGCGCCTCTGGTTCGAGAACGCGTATCGGACGAAATCGTCGTGGTACTCCTTGAGCCACCGCAAGTGATGCAGAGGGGCGCCGTGATCGACTTTCAGCATGCTCACCTGGCCGTAGCCCTCGGTGCTGCAGCGGTCGCTCTCGGGCTCGATCACGGGCTCAATCTCGCTGTTCCGGGGACAGCCGATCCGGCGGATGCGCTCGACGTGGTTCTGTTCCCCCTCGATGCTCCAGTTGACCTGCACCTGGCTATCCATCTCGGCGAGCCGCTCGCGGATGATCGACGCCGGCATCAGGCTGCCTTGCTGGCCAAAAAATGCGCTGCACTCCTCCTGGAAGTCGTCGCGCACGTCGTTCGACACAGCGAGGCAGGTCTCGACGAGCTTCGTCGTCGGAGGGCTGAGGAAGAGCGAGCTGGCGAACCGCTTGAGGGCTCGCACCATGGACTCCGCAACCTCTGCCGGCACATCGCTCATGCGGTAGAAGCTGCTTCCCTGGCGCGCGAAAGTTGCGTCCCCGTTCGAAGAGGCGCGCAAGTTGAGCCGCGCGATGAAGTCCTTTTTCCCCCGAAGGGTCTCCTGGCGGTCGAGACGTTCCTGCAGGTCCCTCACGAAGTTCTGCAGCTCCTGTTTCTCGGTCTTGAGGTGCTGCTCCCTCAATACGACGCGGTCGGAGCGGCTCCAGATCTCGACGCGCTGGACCGTCTCCGAATCATCTCTCTGCTGCTTGCGGACCTCCTCGAAGAACTGCGCTTCGTTTTCGAGTGCTTTGGCCTCGTCGGCGCGAAGCCCGCGCGAGTCGCGGAGCTCCTGGACGACTTTCGTGATCTGGATCAGAAACGCCCGGAGGAAGCCCGGATCGACGCTCTGCCGGTCGTAGAACTTG
>Ga0075428_100009594_pt1 | contig 10748 bp, 6 predicted proteins | sample RhiMetdeltSRZDD2_FD_75291 | JGI IMG/M metagenome (GOLD analysis project Ga0075428, IMG submission 75291) | Populus rhizosphere microbial communities from Tennessee, USA - Rhizosphere MetaG P. deltoides SRZDD2 | ecosystem: Host-associated > Plants > Roots > Rhizosphere > Soil | place: USA... | reverse complement strand
GGTGCAAGGGCAAGCGCAGAGCTTTGGCGATCTCCGCCGCGACTTTCGCGTCGCGCTTGTGGTTGGCGTACTTGGCCCAGCCGTTGAAGCGCCAGTGGAGCGCGAGCTTGCTCCCGTCGGCGCGCCGGACGAACGTCGGCCCCGAGTCCCGCGTCCAAGAACGGTCGGTCGGGATCCGATAGAAATCGACGCGCTTCGAATGGAACCCGACCTTCGCGAGGACAGCGCGAGCTTGGGCGCGGATGGCTGCGTCGCGGACGAGGATGCACACGCGCTCGTGTCGCGACAGAAGCCGCACGATCTCGCCGTACACCCAAGGGATGGGCTCGAACTTCCCGGGCCAGTCGGACTTCTGATGCGGCCAGGCGATCCAGGTGGCGCGGTGCTCGGACCACTCCGCAGGCATGGTGGTGCCCTGAGCAGCAGGGGAGAGCGGTTCACGGCGCGGGGTGGCGGGCACGAGGGCCTTCGTCACCGCTTCTCCAGGACTCGTTCCACGATGGGTGCGTACGCGTCGATGCGGCGATCCCGGAGGAACGGCCAGTGCTGGCGGGCGGTCTCGAGGAGTTTCGGGTCGACGTCGGCGAGGACGACCGCCTCGCGGTCGTGCGATGCCTGCTGGACGATGCGTCCGTATGGGTCGCAGACGAACGAGGCCCCCCAGAATTCGATGCCCCCGCCCTCCGGCCCTTCGTGGCCCACGCGGTTGACGGCGGCGACATAGACACCGTTGGCGATGGCGTGGGCGCGCTGGGTGGTCTGCCAAGCGTCGAGCTGCGACTCGCCCCATTCCTTCTTCTCGCTCGGGTGCCAGCCGATCGCGGTGGGATAGGCGAGAACGAGCGCGCCCTGGAGCGCGGTCAGGCGCGCCGCCTCCGGGTACCACTGGTCCCAGCACACCAGCGTCCCGACGCGGCCGTAGCGGGTGTCGAAGGCACGGAAGCCAAGGTCTCCGGGCGTGAAGTAGAACTTCTCGAAGTAAAGGGGATCGTCGGGGATGTGCATCTTCCGATAGATCCCGGCGAGCGATCCGTCGGCGTCCAGGACGACGGCGGTGTTGTGGTAGACACCGGCGGCGCGGCGCTCGAAGACGGAGCCGACGATGGCGATGCCGAGCTCCTTGGCCAAGGTGCCCAGGGCTTCCGTAGTTGGTCCCGGCACCGGCTCGGCCAGGGCGAAATTCGAATGGTCCTCGCTCTGGCAGAAGTACAGGCTGCGAAAGAGCTCAGGGAGGCAGACGACGCTGGCGCCGTCCTTGGCGGCCTGGCGAATCATCGCGTCGGCGACCGCCAGGTTGCGGGCCGCGTCGCTCGTACAGCGCATCTGGACGAGTCCGATCTTGAACGCGGCGTCAGTCATGGGGGCCGGAGAATAGCGGATCGCCGCCCGGAGGACAATGCATGGTGGCCCGCCGGCGAGGAACTCGATGCGGCATCATGGGCGACAGGCCCCGTCTCAGGGCCGAAACCCGAGGACGGCCTCCATCGCGGGGTCCTTCCCTGCGAGGTACTGCGCCAGCGTCGTTTCCACCGGAATGTCCGGTCCGACATCGTCCACACTGAGGTCGGGATAGCGGTAGGGCCGAAACTCGGGGAACTCGCGCCGCGAGTAAGAGTGGAAGCCGTCCGTGTAGTGCAGGGTGAGTTTCGTGTTCGGAAGCAGGATGTTCCCGCCCTCGGACCACATGTCGAGAGCATCGCCCACCGGCTCGCCCACGAACACGGCGCGCGTCAGCTGGCGGAGCGTCGCAGCAGCCGTGATCCCCGCCGAGAAGGTGGCGCGACCGGTGATCACGAACATTCGTCCACGTTCCTGAGCCAAGGGCAGCGCCGCGATCCCGCGGAACAGGGAATCGGCCAGTTCGAGATTGCCGCCGGTGTTGAAGCGTAGGTCGATCACCAGCTTTCGAGGCGGGTCGCGCTGCAGCTCCTGGAGAACCCGGTTCCCGAACGCCTGCACGGTCTCGCCTTCGGGTTCGTCCTGGGACCGGTTGTACTGGACGTAGAGGACTTGTGAACTCGCGATCCGGTCCATCCAATAATGCCGCGCCAGATTTCGGAGATAGAGAGGCAGGCGCTCGGCCTCTGCGAGCAGCGCCGAAACCCAGGGTCCCTGACGACCTGGATGGGTGGAAGCGAGATCCCACCAGGCCTCGAAGGGCTTGTCCGAGCGTTCCAGCAGCAGGGGATCGAGCCGCACGGAGCGCCGGACGTGCTCAGGCGTCTCCACCGTCAGCTCCAGCGCGTCCGTCGAGAGCACGCCGACGCCCCTGAGAATCTCCGGGCTCGTCAATAGGTAGGAGCTCATGTATCGCTCCCAGGATCGATTCGCCGCATACAAGGGCGCGACCCTCTCGGCCACCTCCGCCACCGGGCGCCCAGCGATGGCGAGGATCCGGCCCCCCAACAGGTCGGCGTGCTCGGGATGGGCGCGAACGACGCAAAGATCGTTGCCGAACCACCAGACCCTGAGCGGATAACGACGGAGAACGGTCCGATTGCGGAGGAGATAGAGCCGCGTATGCGCATTGTGGGCCCGCGCGACCGCCGTGGCGAGCCGGACGATGATCTGCTCGTCACTCAGAGTGGCGACGGAATCGCGAAGCCGGGGAATGTCGTGCTCGAAGAGGGAGCGTGCGTCTCCCCTGAAGCTCCGATCGCGAGCGAGAAACGCGGTCAACGTCGAGTCGAGATCTTCCTGCCAACCACGCACCCGCTCGGTCGGGCTCGGCCAGGCGAACTGAGCGGCGACTTCAGGCGGCGAGACTTCGAGCAGGAGTAGCATTGCGGCGACTACGGCGCCTGCAGTCCGGCGGAAGCAGGTCGACATGGGTTGCCTCGCGATCCCGACGTTTCGGGCCGGTGAACGAACCAAACCTCCCACAGCTTGGACGGGCGAAGTTCTGCAAAGGTTACCTTCCACCCACCGGGTGCCTCGCTGGAACGATGGGGCCGGGCCGCGGGCCGAAGCATGAGCGTGAACTTCCCGGGCGACGCGCGGTCGAGCGAAGCCGCCGCAGCCTCGAGGATACGCTGAACGATGCCTTGACGTTGGCTTTCAGGGAACCTTGCATGCCCCTTCAGCTCGGTGAGGCCGGCCGGATTCTCATCCCGTGTCCGTTACCATCTCCCGAGCAACACCCGAGTGCAACGGCTCAGAGGCTGGCTTCCTGAACGCGGCCGCCGTTGCCAAGCTCCCGCCCCCGCGCCGTGTGGTTGACTTCTGCCGCACCCGGCCTTCTTTATAGAGGGTCGGGGGCGCGGTCCGCGGCCGCGCCAGCCCACCCGCCGGAGGCCATGCGTCCACTTCTCCTCGCCCTCGTCGTCCCCCTTGCTGTCCTGGGCCCACGCCCCGCCGTGGCGGTGCCGCCGCATCCGGCCTTGGGGAGGAACGAGAAGGCCGCCCATGCCCTGGTCCGGGACCTGTCACAGGCAGTGGCGGCTGGTCTCGACCGGCCGGCACCACGCTCGGCACGCCCGCCGGCTCCGATCCTCGTCCTCCTCGCCGAGTGCAGCGATCGTCCGCACGCCGCCAACCAGACTCCGGAGGCACTCGCGAGCGCCTTCTTCGGTGACCCACCCAGTCTTCGCGACTACTACCAGCGCGCCTCGCACGGACGCTACTCGCCGGCGGGTGAGACCACGGCTTGGCAACAACTGCCCCACACGCAGGCCTTCTACGCCGACGGTAGGCACGGCATCGGCGGCACGGGGCCGCACAATGCTCGTGCCCTGGTGGAGGACGCCGTTCGGGCTGCGGATGGGCAGCTGAACTTCGCGGGCTTCGACAACGATGGCCCCGATGGAGTGCCGGCGAGCGGCGACGACGATGGCATGGTGGACGCGCTCATCGTCGTCCATGCCGGTGGCAGCTCCGAAACGAGCGGTGATCCCGACGACCTGCTCTCGCACACCTGGTTCACCCAGCAGACGGTGCAAACCGCCGATGGCGTCTACGTCTGGGTCTACAGCCTCGTCGCCGCCACCTCGCCCCTCGGGGTCAGGGTCCACGAGTTCGGCCATCTCCTCGGTCTCCCGGATCTCTACAACCGGAGCGCCGTGTCTCGGGACGCGCCGGGCGGTCTCGGGGATTGGAGCCTGATGGGCACCGGCGCCTGGCTCGGGGACGGCGAGCAACCCGGCGACTTCGACGGCCCGAGCAAGATCGAGCTCGGCTTCGTCGACCCTATCGTGCCACCGGCCAACGCCACGGGCCTCGAGCTCTCCGCGGCGACCGACGTCGCGGCGCCGACTCTCTATAAGGTATGGACCCACGGCCTGCCGGAGATGGAGTACTTCGTCCTCGAGAACCGCCGGCCTGCCGGACTCGACGCCGCTCTCCCCGGCGGCGGCATGCTCGTCTACCACGTCGACCTGACGCGGGCGACGAATGACGACCCGGAGAAGCCGCGGGTGCGGCTGTTGCAAGCGGACGGCAGGGAAGATCTGGAGGGCTTCGCGAATGCGGGCGATGCGGGCGATCCCTACCCCGGGACGGGGAGCGAGTGCTGCCGCATCGCCGCCGACACGACGCCGGGAACGCTCGGCTCCGACGGCAGCGAGACGCAGATCGAGATCAGCAACATCTCCCCCCCCACGGCGGCGATGCACTTCGATCTGCGGGTCGAGAACCGTGCTTTCTTCCAGGTCCAAAACGAGGTGTTGCGCGAGCGGAGCGGCGATGGCGACGGCGTCCCCGAAGCCGGGGAGGAACTGGAGCTCGAAATCGAGCTCGAGAACCTCGGGCTCGCCGCCACCAACGTCCTGCAGGTGTGGCGCACCGAGCCGGTAGCGAACGCCACCTGGAGCGTCGATCGCGCCACCTTCGCCGCCCTCGGCAAGGGCGAAGCGGCGACCGCGACTTTCGTGTTGCGCCCCGCGGCGACGCTCGCGGATCCGGCTCTCGTGCTGCACGGTGAGGCGCAGGATGCCTCCGGAGCGCAGCAGACGCTTTCCCGCACCGTCGCCCTCGGAACCGCGCGCGGCTTTCTCGCCTGCCTGCAAGCCGTGCCCTCGCGCTTCACCCGCGACTGCCCGCCGACCGAAGCGCCGTGGGAGGTCGAGGTGTTGCAAGGGCAGGGGACTTGGATCTTGCAAGACAGCCCCGGCGACCTGGCGCAGGTCTACCGGAACGCGAGCAGCGGCCGCTATCCCAACGCCACGGACGTTGCCCTCGTCTCGCCGCACTTCACCTTGCAAGCGGGAAGCGAGCTACACCTTTTGCACTCGTACAGCACTCAGGATCTCGACGCCGGCTGGGCTCATGACGGCGGGCGTGTGGAGATCTCGCGGCACGGAGGCGCTTGGGAAGCGCTGGAACCACGGGGCGGTTATCCGCGCCGTCTCTTCCCGGAGAGCGTGCCGCAGCTGGCTCGGGCCGGTGTGTTCGGCGGCAGCGCCCCACGGCGCTGGGACGTCTTTCCCTGCGGCAACTCAAGCGGCAGCGCCAGGATCCGCTTCCGTTTCGCGAGCGACGATTCCATCGCCGCCGCCGGCTGGGAGATCGCCCGCGTCGAGGTCCATCTGGCGGCGCCCGAGGCCGCCTCGACGGACCTCCAGCTCCTGGCGGAGCCCAACCCGGCGCGATTCCCGACGCGCGTCTCTTTCCGCATCGACGCCTCGCGGGGCGAGGCGGCGCTCCCGACACACCTCCTGCTCTTCGACGCCCGCGGCCGTCTCGTCCAGGTGCTGGAGCATGCGCCGGTGCCAGCGCAGAGCGCTCGCTTCACCTGGGATGGTACGGATCGTGCGGGCCATCCCGTGCCTTCCGGGGTATACTGGGCACGCCTGGAGTGGGGGGAGCGGAAGGCGACGACGAGGCTCCTGGTTCTACGTTGAAGGCGGACAGCGCCGAGCCTCATTCCACCACGAAACGAGGAGTCATGCCCGGCAAGCACATCGTGCTCGCAGCCCTCGTGCTCTTCCTCGGCGCCGGGAGCGCCGCCGCTCCACCGCAGGCGACGGACCTCGTGAGCGTCCTCGAAGCCCAGGGTGAGCTGGAAATGGCCTGGGCCTGGCAGCAACGCGCGGCCGTGGGTGCAGCGGACTCGACGCTCGCGAACCTGCAGCGGACGCTGCGCCTGCTCGTGCGGCGCCGGGATTACGCCGCCGCCTGGGACATCCTGCAGCGCGAGGGCAAGCGACTCGAGCCGGGAACACGGGCCGTCCTCGCCGCCGCCGTGGCTCTCCGTCTCGATCAGCCCTCGGCGGCGCTGGCGCACCTGGAGGCCGCCACCGTGCCTGCCGGTCTCGCCGGCTTTGCCGAGATGCAGCGCGCCGATGCCTGTCAAAGGCTCGGGCGCTGGGAAGAAGCGCGGCGCGCCGCGCTCGCCGCGAACGCCATGCCGCTGCCGCAAGAGATGCAGCGCCGTCTCCGCCTCATCGAGGGTCAGGCATGTTTCGCTCTCGGCGACATCGAGCGCCTGCGCCTCCTCGCACCGCGCCTCGGGGAAGATGCGCGCAGCGACGACCGCACCGGTCTCTTGCTGCTGCAGCTGGCGCGGGAAGTCTGGCGGGGTGGCGACACGGAGCAAGGGCGGCGCTGGCTTCTCGATCTCCTCGCCGCCAGGCCCGCACCGGCTGAGTCCGCCTACGCCGCGCTTCAGGTCGCGATGGCGCGCGGTGCATCGCCGCCGGACGTGGAAACGGAGCTGCTGCTGGCGCGCTACGAAGACCGCAGTCAACGGGCGGCCCAGGCGCGCCAGCGCCTGCAAGCGCTCGCCGCGAGCGGCCGCTTGACGGCCTTGCAAGAGGGCGAGGCGTGGGTGGCGGTGGCGGAGAGCTGGCGCCGGCAGGGTCGCGCCAACGATTGTCTCGCCGTGCTCTCGGCGCATGCCGAGCGCATCCGCGGCACGCCGTCGGAACCCGAGATGTTGCGCTGCCGCGGCCGCGCTTGTCGCGCCCTCGGCGACGAAGCCGGCATCATGGCGAGCTACAGCGAACTGGCGCGGCGTTTCCCCTCCGATCCGAACGCCGACGCCGCGCTCTACGAGGTGGGCTGGAGGCAGGAGATCGGCAACGACTACGCCGCCGCCATGCGAACCTATGCGACCGTGGAGCAGCAGTTTCCCCAGAGTTCTCTCGGCGACGATGCCGCTTTCCGCGAAGCCCTCTGTGCCTTGCGGAGCGGCAATCTGACCAGTGCACAGGAGCTTTTCGGCGCCATGGAGACCCAGCATCCCGGCTCGCCGCTGGTGCCGCGTTCGTTGTACTGGAGATCGTGGATCCTCGAACGACGGGGCGATGTCGAAGCAGCGCGGGTGCTCCGGGCCCGCTTGCAGCGCGATCACCGTGATTCTTACTACGCCGTGCTCGCCGCTCGGGCCGACTCCGCCCTCGACGCCGCGCCGACCGACACGGCGCCGTCATGGCGCGACGCGGCGGGGAGTACGGAGAGCCCGCAGCAGATCGACGGCCTGGAGCTCGCCGGCCGCAACCACGCGCGCTACCTGGCGGCCATCGAGTCGTTGCATCGGACCGGGGTGCCGGCGGCCTCGGCGTCGTTCGAGGCCGAGGCCACACTCTGGCACTTCTGCCTCGACTACGGCCTGGCGAACGAGGCGTCCTGGGAGACGCGACGCCTGGAGCAGCGCTTCGCCGTCGATCCCGGCGCGCTCCTGGAGCTTCTCGCCACGACCTACGTTCGCGGCGTACACGATCGCTTGGTACGCCTCTCCTTCATGTTGAGCCTCCTCGTGCAGCGGCCCGAAAGCGCCGCGGCCATCGAAGTGCTGCGCCATCCGGCGCCGCTATCCGTCACCCTCGCCGCCGCGACCCGCGAGCACGGCGTTTCCCATGCCGTGGTGCTCGGCGTCATCCGGCAGGAAAGCGCCTTCGATCCCCGCGCCGACTCCCGCGCCGGCGCCCGTGGTCTCATGCAGATCATGCCCGCCGTGGGGGTGCGTCTCGCCTCGCAGCGCGGCGAGGGGAACCTCCCGCCAGAGCGCCTCTACGCCACGGACCTCAACCTCGAGCTCGGCTGCCAGCTCTTCGCCGAAGAGCTGCGCCGCGCCCAGGGCAGCCTGCCGCAGGCGCTGGCGGCCTACAATGCCGGCAGCGATCCGGCGGAAAAATGGCGGCGCCGGTTGCAACCCGAGGAGCCCCCCGAGCTCTACCTCGATGTGGCGGAATATCTCGAAACCCGGAACTACCTCGATCGGGTTCTCGGCGGCGCCGAGACCTACAGGCGTGTCTACGATTTGCCGTGAGCGGGCACCGCGCCCGCCGCGGCTCGCCGTGGTCTTCCTCGTCGCCTGGAGCACTGCGGCCGGCGCCGAAGCACCACCCACCACTCTGATCTACCCACCCTGGGGGCACTGCTATGGCCTGCACCGGGTGACGCAGATGCACCTCACCATGCGCGCCGGCTTCCGCGCCAAGTTCGACGACCCCCAGGGTGTGGCAGCGGTGAAGATGCGCGCCGAGGACGACACGACCACCGCGAAGGACGACGACGAGCTCACCGTGTTCGGGGTCAATTCCGGCCAGGATCAGATCATCTACAACACTTCTCTCACCGCCATCGCCTTCTACGGCACCTCGGGGCGGGGACCGGGACAGTTCCGCCGGCCGACGGGAATCGCCGCCGACCGGAGCGGCCTCGTCGTCGTCGCCGACACCGGCAACGATCGCCTCCACGTCCTGTGGTACGCCGACGATCGCCTCGAACACCGGCGCTTCATCCAGGGCGACTTCGCCGGCGCCCGCCTCGTCCGGCCCCGCGGCGTCGCCCTCGAGGCCGGCGAGATCTACGTCTGCGATCCCGAGAACCACCGGATCCTGGTGCTGGACCCCGAGGGCAACCTGCGCCGTCTCCTCGCTCCGACGCAGGATGGGCGTCCGGTGCTGCGCGAGCCCACCGCGGTGGCGGCGATCCGCGCCCGCGCCGACTTCAATTTCTTCGGTGAAGATTTCGTCGCCGTGGTGGACTCGGGCCACACCCGGCTGTTGCAGCTCTCCCACGATGGCCGCGTCCTCGCCCTCTGCCGAAGCAACGAGCTCGGCCCGCAGGCCCGGCGCTTCGACTGGGTCGCCATCGACTATCACGCCAACGTCTACTGCAGCGACCGCAGTGGGAGGCTGCACAAGTTCGACCGCAAGCTGCACCCGCTGCTCAGCATCGGCCGTCCGGGCAAGCACGATTACGAGTTCGACGAGCCGCGGGGCCTCGGACTCTACCGCCGCTTCGGCCAGCTCTTCGTCGCCGAGCGCGCCGGCGCCCAGTACCTCTGGACCGGGACCGATGTCTTCACCCCCCAGCTCGCGGACCTCGCCGGCGGCGCCGACAGCACCTGGACCGGGGAGGTGCGCTTCTTCCTGACCGAGTATGCCCGGGTCCAACTCGAGCTGGTGGACGCGAGCGAGAATCGGGTGGTGCTGCTGCAGACACCGCGGTGGCAAAACGTCGGCCCGGTGACGATGCCAGTCCGTTTTCGGCTGGCGCCACCTTCCGAGCCGCTGCGCCTGCGTGTGGAGGCCACACCGACGTACTCGTCGAGGTCGTACCTCACGGTGCGGAAGCTCGGGCCGCCGCTTTCCTTCCCACGCGTGGTGGGAGCTTCTCCGTGAGTCACCTCAAGGCGCTACGGCACGAGGGCTGGCGCAAGGCCATCCATCTTTCCATGCTCGTGCTTCCGGTCTGGATCGTGGTGGCGCCGGAAGCATGGCGCCTCCGTGGCCTACTCATTGCATTCTTCTTTCTGTTGGGAGTGGATCTCCTCCGGTTGCGCTGGAAACCACTCGGCCGCTGGTTGCAGCCGCGGCTCGACGGTTCTCTGCGGCCCGGAGAGAAACTCGGTCTCACCAGCGCGCACTACTGGACGCTGGTGGCTTGCTTCCTCGCCTGGTGTGGGCCGGAACGCCTCGCCGCCGCGGCGCTGGCCATGCCGATCGTGGGCGATGCGGCGGCGGCCGTGGTGGGCAGGCGCTTCGGGCGGAAGCGCTACGGCAGCAAGAGCCTGGAGGGCAGCGCCGCCTGCTTCGCGGGCTGCATGCTCGCCGGCGCCTTTTTCCTGCCGTCCGAGCCCCTGGCGCTCGCGGCGGCGGCCGGGGCGGCGACGGTGGTGGAGGCCTTGCCGCTGCCGGTGGACGACAATCTGAGTGTCCCTCTCGTCGCCGCGCTGGTGCTGCGATGGTGCGTCTAAAGGGAAGCTCCACGGCAAGCGTGGGCCGAGGAGCCGAGGGTTGGAAGGGCGCTCAGGGTCATAGGTGGCGCGCTCCGAATTCGCTGGAGCGCTTCTCGAGGTGACCGATCATGTTCCTGCGCGACTTGTTCCGCTTCCTGCCGCGAAGCCCGCTCCGGCGCGCCCTGGGAGCGATGAACCGGGGCGAGTTCGAAAGCGCCGCGGCGCTCCTCGAGGGCATGCTGCAACCACACTCCTTGCCGCCCGAGGACCTGAGCGCCTACGCCTGCGAAGCCTACCTGGAAGCGGCGAAGCAGCGGCGCGACGCGGGCGATGTCGCTGGGGCCGTCCGTTGTCTCGAGCGCGCCGCGGCGCTGCGCCCGGGCTTCGCCGACGTGCACTTCCGTCTGGGTGAGATGCAGGAGCACGCCGATCAGCCCGAGGTGGCCCGCAGCGCCTACGAGCGTGCCCTCACCCTCAACCCGCGTTACTTCGAAGCCCGCTTGGCTTTGGCCCGCATCCTCACCCACAGCGGCGAGTCCGAGGTGGCGCTGTCCCACCTGCGCGAAGCGGCCCCACAGGCACCGGAAGCCTCGTCCCGTGTCATCGCCCGCATGCTGGCGGAAAC
>Ga0075428_100009592_pt1 | contig 10749 bp, 11 predicted proteins | sample RhiMetdeltSRZDD2_FD_75291 | JGI IMG/M metagenome (GOLD analysis project Ga0075428, IMG submission 75291) | Populus rhizosphere microbial communities from Tennessee, USA - Rhizosphere MetaG P. deltoides SRZDD2 | ecosystem: Host-associated > Plants > Roots > Rhizosphere > Soil | place: USA... | reverse complement strand
CGCAAGCTTCCGTCGCCGACGATCCAGAGCCGCGCCTCGGAGCGGCGCGATCCGACGATCCGCCAGGCCCGCACCAGGTCGGGCATGCGGCTGGCCTGATCGAGCCGGCCGGCGGCCAGGGCGACGGGAGCCGTGGTCGTCGTCACCAGGTCGTGATTCACCGCGGCCAGCGCCGCGCGGGCCTGGTCGCGTGCGGCCGGGCTCCGTGGCGACGGAATCGGCACGCGCCGCGGAATCACGGTAATCCGCTCGCGCGAGTATCCGGCGCTTGCGAGCCCGTCGGCCAGTTCCTCGCTCGCGGCGACGATTGCCGGAGCCTGGCGGCAGCGGGCGGCGATGCGGCTGCCAAAGGCCGCGGTCCGCTGCCAGGCGAGGTCGCCCTCGCCCGCCACGAGCACCACCCGCGGGCGGATTTTCGGCGGCATGCCCAGCGCGACGTAAGCCTCATGACGCAGCCCGCCGACGAGCATGCCGGCGGGCCTCTGCTCGCGCAGCCATCCCGCGAGGGAGTACATCCACCGCACGGTGCCCAGCGCCGTGCGGGGCGAACCGCGCAAGCGCACCAGCGGCACCGGCCCGACCTGCATCGCTCGCGGCCAAGAGCGTTTCCAGAGCGGCGTTACCACGTCGACCGCGTGGCCGGCGGCGATGAGCGACTCGGCCAGCTGCAGCAGGTGCTGGGGCGCGTCCTCGACCAGCGGCCAGAACCGTGGCGCGACGATCGCCAGGCGAAGCTGCTGCATTCGATGAGCGGCGGCAGTCTGCGCCATGTGTCCAGCGGGCGGCTCGGGCGGCTCTGGCGGCTAGGCTTCGATGTCTGCCGGCTCAAGGGCCGCCAGATAGGGCAGGTTGCGATAGCCGTCGTTGTAGTCCAGGCCGTAACCCACGACAAACACGTCGGGAATTTCGAAGCCGACGTAGTCGGGCCGCAGCGAGACGAGTTGCTTGCCCCGCTTGAGCACCAGCACCGCCGTGCGGATCGAGCGGGCCCCCAGTTCGTCGAGGAAGGCCAGCACTTCCTGAAGCGTATGCCCCGTGTCGAAGATGTCGTCGATTACCAGCACGTCGCGGCCCGCCACATCGGGCAGCATGTCGGCGTTGACCGACAGCGAGCCGCGCTGCGTACCGGCATAGCTGCGCGCCTGAATCACGCCGACCCGCAGCGGCATGTCGAGCTTGCGGATCAGGTCGGCCAGGAAGATGATGCTGCCCGTCATCACCGCGATCACCGTCAGCGGCCGCCCCGCCTCGCGGGCGCGGATCTCCGCCGCCAGCCGGTCGATCGAAGCCTGGATTTGCTCGGCGGAGATGAGGGGACGCATGGAGGGTTCAGGGTTTGGGGTTCAGGGTTCAGAAGTCGGATGTCAGAGTCGGTGATTGATCCGTACTTGTTACTCGCTACTGAGTACAGAGTACAGAGGCGATCAGCTGCTCTGAACCCTGAACCTCGAACTCTGAACCCTCTTCAGCAGCCAGCCCTGCGGCAGGTCGGGCGCGAGAATTTTCTGCGGCTGGCCCAGGCGGGCCAGCAGTGCTTCGGCGGCGAGATAACCGCTGCGGACTGCGCCCTCCATCGTGGCGGGCCAGCCGGTGCGTGTCCAATCCCCGGCCAGCAGCAGATTGGGAACGAGGGTTTGCTGCGGCGGGCGAATTTCGTCCAGGCCGGGGCGCACGGAGAAGACGGCTTCGGGCTGCGTGATCAGCCGCCACCGCAGCAAGCTCGCGCCCTGAGCCTTGGGAAAGACGGCTCGCAGGTCGCCCAGCACTTCGTCGAGCACGGCCTGCCGCTGGCGGCCCGCCAGATCGTGCGAGGCGCTGATGACGACCTGGTAATAGTGCCGGCCGTGGGCGAATACCCACTGCGACAGCCGGCCCACGAGCACCGCGTGGGGCAACTCCGTCAGTTCGCGATCGAACCACAGGTGCAGGGCCGAAATCGGGGCCGACGGCATGTCTGCCCACTGCGCCACGCCGATCGCATTCTGCATTTCGTCGCTGAGCAGATCGGCCACGCGCCGCCAAGGCACGGCGAGAATGACCAGGTCGAATTCGCGCGAGTCGCCGCCGGCCAAGCGCAACCCGGTGACGCTTTGCCCTGCGGCGGTGACTTCCGCAACGGGCATTTCCAAGTGAATCGCTGCCCCCCGGCTGCGGAGCCAGTCGGCGACGCGCTGATCGTACAGCTCACCCAGCGAAACGCGGGGGACCAGCACGTGGCAGGCCTCGCGGTGGCCCAGAAAGCCGTCGAGAAAGACCTTGCGGGCAGCAGCCACCGAGGCCCGGTCGAGGGATTCGCCCAAGGCACTCACCAGCACCACCTGCCAGAATCGCTCGATCGCCCGCTCGCTCTGCCGCTGCGAGCGAAGCCAGTCCAAGACGGTCGATCCGCCCGCGCAGTCCTCTGCGGGCAGCCGCAGCAGGCCGAGCATGGCCCGGGCGATCGCGATCTTGTCGGCAATTGGCAGAAAGTTCATATGCCACAGCGGACTGGCCAAATGGAGCGGCGGCGGCAGCCAGCCCGTCGGCCGAAAGTCGCAGCGGCGGCCATCTGGACCGAAAAAGTGCAGAGTCTGGTATCGCGTGAAGAGGTCGGCGATCCCCGTGCGTCGCGAGAAGTCGAGAAAGTTCGTGCAGCAGCCCATCGCCACGTGCTGGCAATGGTCGATCCGCTCACCGGTAGCGCGGTCGCTGTAAGACCCGGCGCGCCCGCCGAGCGTGCGCTTGGCCTCGAACAGTTCCACGCTGCAACCGCGCTCGACCAGCGCCGCCGCAGCCGCGAGTCCGGCCAGGCCGCCGCCGACGACGGCCACGCGGGTTTTCGCTAGCGGGCCTGGCGTCATACCAGTTGCGAATGGCTGCGACGACGAACGTGAAACACGGTGCTCAGGGTGGAGTAGGAACCGGAATCGGTGCGAGCGGCAAGCGCTTGACGTACGCCACGTACTCACTCCAGGCCCACGCGCTCAGGACGCAGGCCACGACCACTGTCACCAGGGCCCCCAAGATCAGCAGGATTCGCAGGCGGTGACTCATGGAGTGGTTCGATCGTCGCGTGGCCAGCGGATGGGCTTCGCCGCGGATGGGCTCGGCGGATCTTCGTTCCAGGCCCGGAACATCAGGCCTCCGGCGGCCAGCAGGAAAATCGGGACGTTCAGCCATAGCCCGATCTGCACGTTGACCCACATCGCGGAATAGCCCAGGTAGAGTTCCGACGGCTTGGGTTCCACTTCGGACAGTGCGAGCACTCCGTACGCCGAGGCCAATCCGGATACGAGGCTTAGCAGACTCCAATAGATCGGCATCGGGACCACCAGCAGGATCGCGCCGACCATGGCCGGCCCTTTCCCCTTCAGGAGCATCAGCAGCACCACGGCCGTCGCCACCAAGGCCACCACCGGCAGCAGCAATGCGTTGGAGCCGAGCGCGTTGAGGACGAACATTAGCCGCGACTGTGAATGAGTCATTGTGTCTGGGACGGCGAGCTCTGGTTGCATGACGAGCGTCCAACGGGCGAGCTATGACCGGCTCATCATACCGGCAGGCGAAGCGTGGAGCGGCACGCGGCTTGCAATATTGTTATGCAGCGGGTGGATGCAGAGCGGGTGTAAGGCAGGAGCCTGCACCAATGTCTGAGGGGGGTACGTTTCATGCCGATTATCCGGATCGGCGCGCTCGCGGGTTAGAGCCCGGCGAAGTGGTTCAGGTGAAGTTTGGGCCGCTGGCGAGCGCGACGGGAGTCGTGCAGCGGATCGTGGACGATCAGCGCTGCGTTATCGCCATTGACGGCGTGGACGACGCGGTATGGTTCATTGTCTACGCTGCCTGGCTGGAGCGAGCAGATAGCGCCGCACGTTGAGATTTCGCAACGTCCGCGTTGGAAACGCGACAGAGCCTAGTCCCAGACCACTCTCAACCGCGGCGGCCTACGTTTCCGCCAGCGGCTGATGATCAGGCAGAAACCCACATACGTGAACCAGCCCAGCACAATCAGCGGCACAACGAGCCGCAGCGCGCCGAGGAAGTTCAAGTCCCAAACGAGGCACGCCAGACCGATTGCCTGCACCATCGCATGGATCAGCAGCGCCGTGGCAATGCAGGCCATTCCGTCCAGAAAGCCTGACTTTGGCCTCGGCGGGCGATAGCCCGCCTCGTGCGGCGATTCGTAGGGATTGACCTGCATGCCGCGATTTTATCCGCGCCATGAGCCACCCCGCCAGCGCGAGGGCGGGTCGCCCGTCAGTCCCGCGACTTCCGACCGTCGGCCTCGCGTGTAGAATGGCGGCCAGCCAACCGCGCGAACGAAATCAGCCGATGCGTGTCGCTGTTGGCAGAAGATCGGATGGGTGGCCGAGTGGTTGAAGGCACCAGTCTTGAAAACTGGCGTAGTCGAAAGGCTACCGTGGGTTCGAATCCCACCCCATCCGCTCTAGCGCGGCTCTATCCGCGCACGATGAAGCCGCGATAGCGCGGTTCGGCCGGCGGACTCGGCGAGTGTCTGAGCCGGTACCACCGCTCGGCGAGCGTGAGGGCCAGGTCGAAGAGGCCATTCAGCGAGGCCAGCAGACAATCGACCCAATACGGGTTCGCGGCGAGCGGGCGAGAAATCTCGATTTTCTGGCGGCTGAAAGTCATTCCGCACGCACAGTGGCATTCCGCTTCGCTGGCCATCGGGCTGATGACGCCCAGGGCGGACGCGCAGCTTTCACCGCATTTCGGGCAGACGATTTGATCCGGAGGATGCATACGTCGGCGAGCCCTCCTGCCTCTGGCAATAGATAATGGCCGCCGCCGGGAAATGGGCACAGAAATCCGCGCAAATTGCGCAATGCGCAATTGAATCCTCGCGCAAGCTTAGCGCAGGCCGGTAACGCCGACCGCCCGGTCGAGTTCGGACAGCCGGCGGTGATAGGTAACCAGCGTTTCCACCTGCCGCTCGGAGATGGCGACGAGCTGCCGTTGGGCCTGGGCGAGGTCCAGGAACGTGGCCTTGGCGACTATATAGTTGGCCCGGACCGCGGCGACGTTTTCCTGGGCCCGCGGCGCGAGCCGCTGCTCGTACAGCTCGATCGCCCGGCGGCTTTCTTCGACCTGCTGTGCGGCGGCGACCACCTCGTACTGGATTTCCACCGACCGCTGTTCGAATTCGGCCCGCCGCTGGTTCAAGCGGAACTGGGCCTCGCAGACGGCGGCGTTGAGCTTGCGGCGATAGACGGGCAGGTTCATCGCCACGCCGACCTGGGCCCGCAGCGGGCCCTGCGTGCTCGAGGGCTGCCAGAATGTGTCGTAGCGGGCGAAGGCGTCGAAGTCGGGGTAGAAATCCTTGTACGCCAGTGCCAACGCGGCTTCTTCCGACTGCACCTTCCAGGCGAGGGCCGCCAGGTCGGGTCGCTGCTGAAGGGCCGTCTGCCAGAGCAGGTTCGGATCGGCCGTCGGGCGGGGCGCCTCGAGTCCGGCGGGCGGCGGCGGCAGTGGAGCATCGGGCCAGCGGCGCAGCAGGGTATTGATGCGGGCGATGGCGACCTGGTGCATCCGCCCGACCTCCAATTGCCGCCGCGCGAGCTCGGCCAGCTCCACGTCGGCCTGAATCAAATCCTGCTCGGTGACCAGATTGTTCTGGAACCTGTCTTGAGCCGTTGCGCGGAGATCCTGCAACAGTTGCAGCGTTTGGCGGTTCAGCTCGTCGAGTCGCGTCGCCAGAAAATACTCGTAAAACGCCGTGTCGGCGGCCAGGCGGACTTGCAAGCGGCTGTCCTCCGCTTCCTGCCAGGCGGCGTCGGCGTCGGCCGCGGCTGCTGCTCCGCGGAGGGATCGCTTGCCGAGCCAGGGGAGCTTCTGATTGAGCTGGAGGGCGTAAGCGGTCTCGGTGACGGCCGAGCCCACCGACTCCGGCGCGATCATTCCCATCAGCATCGGGTCGTCGAGCGCAATCCGCTGCGGATAGAGCTGAGCCGCGGCCTGCCACGCCGCGACCATCGCCTCCAGCGAAGGATTGCGGGCCTCGACTTGCATATGGAGCCACTCGCGCGTGAGCGTCTCGCCGAACAGGTCGTCCGTCGACAGCGGCGCTTGCCCGGCGGGATGGGGCAGCGGCTCCTGAAATCCGACAGCAGCTACCGGGGCGGTAGCCGGGGGCTGAGTCAGAACGGCGGCGGGGACCGGGCCGGAAGGAGCGCCAGCCGCCACCTGCGCCGACTTGCATCCCAGCGCCGCTAGCGGCAGGAGGGCCGCGCAGCACCACTTGTGGAGGGATGTCATGCTCGCCTCGCTGGACAAAAGCGGGTTGACCCTGCCGTCTCGCCTGTCGAGGCAATGAACCGCAGGTCAAGGAGGCGGGCTTCGCTGGCGGAAATGCCTTGGGCCTGCAACCGGAGTGGCTGGTGAACGTAACGTCAAAATCGGCACGACCGCCGAATAGGTCACAGTGATTACGACCACCCCGGAAAACTCTGCCTGACCCGCAAGGCCCCGGGGCTAGCGACCTCTGCCTTCGCTTGCCAGAGGCTGGGCGGCCATTGGGATTCGCGAATGATCGGAAACGTGGTCTGCGATCCACAGCCGTTGAAGCTCGGCCGTACCGCCGATGCCATAAGACTTTTGCAGCGCTTGGTCGTAGCCCAGCTCGAGGGCACACTTCAAGAACGGGACGAACTTTTCCGTGCCGCCGCGCCGACTGAGCCAGGCGACTAGCGAGTTGCTTTGGCCGTAAAAGGCGGGGACACGATGCGGGGCGGGGTAGCTGTCGAGTTGCAGCAGCTCGGCACACGTGAAGACCGTCTGTGTGCGCAGGCCCTGATCCAAGTCCCGCCGATGCAGAAGCTGCTTCTGGGCAGGGTCGGCCAGCACCGCCATCCCTTCACTAGCCCACGGTGGCGGTTGGCTGCCCGCAAAAGCATCGGCTAATACGACGTGGGTCAGCTCGTGGCCGAAGGCCGACAACGTTCCAGTGACGTCCAAGAGCAGATCGACACGACGAGTGGTGATCGAGTGATCCTTTGCATCGATCCAGCTCGATCCATTGGAGCGCTCGTCGCGCCTCCCGATCGCTGCCGAATAAGACTCGCGGCGGCCGTGAATTACCACAGTGCAGCGCGGATCCCAATTGGCCTTCGTCGCCTCAGCCAGCCATTTCGTCTGCAGGTGCGTCCGCCATTGCTCGCACCGATTTGCGATCAGGCGGGCGTCGAGGCCAGGGCAGCGGCTCTCAACAAGAAAGTTGGTCGAGACAGCGTTACGGCTCGATCCGTGCGCTGCCGGTGGATCGCTGTCTTTGAGGGGCGCGACGCAACAGTCTGCAGGAAGGGGAAGGACGCTGGCTGCATCTGCCGACAGCACGAGGCAGGCACTGACCAACCACATTGAACTTCGTCTCCAACTCTTCGGGATTTGGAGTTCCGGTTGGAGCAGGAGAATTCAATTGTTGGGCCACAAACGTGGGCGCCATCTGCCGCGCAGCACAAGTCCTTGGCGGGTCAGCCTTTGCAACGTGAGCTGTGGCGGAGTCCCGCCGCCCACAGTGCCGGGTTTTCAGGCAGTGCCGCTTGAGAATCCGGCGGAAATGGCCACCGCGTACGGCCACGCAATGTAATGAAGTGGCAGCTTTCGCGAAGACCATGCGGGTACAATGAGGTAGTGTGCCGGTGAGCGATTGAAGGGTCGCAGGCCGCGAAATGTTCCGCAGCATTCGAAAGATCGTTTGGACGCACCGCGAGCGATTGCTTGCGGCGGTGATGCTGCCGGCGTTCTTTTTGGCGAGCCTGCCGCATAATGCTTGCCTTTGCGCCGACGGACATCGAGAGCCGTTCTGTCAAGCCGCGCTGTGCCGCGCCCACGCTTTGGGTGTGAAGTCGGCCGCCTGCTGCGGCTGCAGCTGTTGCCAGCTACACGGCGCAGCTCAGCGCCGATCGTGCTGCCAAAAGGCGGCGCGCGACGGCGCGGAAAGCAGCACCGCTGCGGCTCACGGTCTAAGTGCCAGAGCCTCTACGTGCTGCCAACCGATCATCGAAGCTCCCGCTCCCGCGATCAAGTCGAACAAAGTCGAGCGGCCATCGCATCCGCACCGGATAGCGTTCGTCGAGCCGCTGGTTGATGCTCTCGATGTCGCAGCCCGCTTCGATGTGCACGTCGCGCATTCATCCACGCCGCCACCGCTAGACGCGGTGATCGTGTTTCATCGGTTGACGATCTAACCGATTTCTTGCAGCGGTTCTCTTGCCGCTTGTTTGCAGAACGTCCGGGCATAACCCGGCGTGAGTTGTTCTTTGGTTGCGCCAAGCATGATCCGCTTGGCTACCAGGTGAATGGTGTGGCGTTCTTTTGAAGGGAGAATTGTCATGAAGAAGACTTTGTTAATCATAGCGGCTCTCGTTGGATTGGTCCTCGTCGATGCGGGCGTCGCGCAGGCCTGGCCGGGTGGTTGGCGCCGGCGTTCGCGGACCACGTATGTGCCCTCGACGAACGTCACCGTGACTCAGGGGCAGGCCGGTACGGGCTATCGCTCGTTCTCGTACGAGCCCTCAACCCCCACGGTAATTCAGCCGTCGTATCGCCGAACCACAAGAGTTCCGCCGCACATGAACCCCGGCGGCCACTCCGCTGGATATAAGCTCACTGACTTCTAGTCGGGATCCGCGGTTCTGACGTGTTCTTTGGGTGCGACCGGCCCTTCCGCCGGTCGCGGCGGAGGTTTCTCATTCCCCAACAATTCTGGAGAGTTGTCATGCAAAAGATCTCGATCGTTGTTCTCGGCTCGCTTGCCTTGGGCGTGGCTTGCTGCTTACCCGCATATTCCCAAGAACCGCCAAAGTCCCCCACTAAAGCTACGTTCCTGATTACCGGCCTGCACTGTCCGCCCTGTAGCGCCACGGTTCAAGGCGGGCTAGCGCGAGTCAAAGGAGTGAAGTCACTGGCCGTCAATTGGAACTCGAAAAAGGCCGTCGTCGAATTCGACGAAGGTATCGTTCCCGCCCAGGCGCTCGCCGCGGCGATCGAGAGCACGCCACACATGATGGGAGGCGGAATGCGCTATGCCGGCTGGCTCGCCCTCAACGTCCCGTCGCTCGCCGACGAAGCGAGCGGCCAAAAGGTCAAGGCAGCCTTGACCAAGGTCGAAGGAATCAAGAACGTCGCCGTTTATCCGATGCAGCATTCCGCGGCAGTCTTGTTTGGCGGCAAGGGCACAGTAACTAGCCAGCAGGTCTTGGACGCGCTGGCCAAGGAGGGGATCGAAGCCAGCAACTTCTAGGCAATTCGCCAAGCCGGCCGCCAATTGTGGCAGCCGTGCCGGACCGTGCCTTGGGCTGTGAACGCAGGGTTGGTCCGTGTCACGGCTGCCGCCTTGGTCCACGCAACTTTCAGAGAGAATCGACCTATGACAACCGATCCGCAACCTTTCGACGAGACGGCGGCACGGCATGCTGAAGGCGGTCCGCGCCCGCCGACCGGGCTGAGTTTCCGGCAGCGCGCCTGGTGGTGGTTCGATGTGCTGGTCCTGCGGCTGCGGTTCGTGGCGATCCTGATCGTGATCGGCCTGATCATCACGCAGTGGGACCTGCTCGACGCGTATTTCAGAAAATGGACTCGGCCCCGCGGCGATACAGCGGCCGCCAGCGAGTTCGAATGGTTCTGCCCGATGCACCCGGCGGTCGTCCGCGACAATCCCAAAGAAAAATGCCCGATCTGCTTTATGCCGCTTTCCAAGCGGAAGAAAGGGCCACAGACGGCGCCGCTGCCGCTGCCGGCGGGCATCGTCAGCCGCGTGCAGCTCAGCCCCTACCGCGTCGTTCTGGCGGGCGTGAATACGTGGCGAGTCGATTACCTGCCGCTGGTGCGAGAGATCGTCGCGCCGGGTCTTGTCGAGTTCAACGAGCGCGGCCAGCGGACGGTGACCGCACGGGTCGCGGGGTACATCGACAAGCTTCAGGTCAGCGAGACAGGTCAAATGGTCCAGGAAGGCGACGAGCTGGCCTCCATTTACAGCCCCGATCTGGTAGTCACCGTGCAGAGCCTGCTGCGGGCCAATAAGAGCGGCAACCAGGAGCTGGTGAAGGACGGGCGGTCGCGGCTGGAGCTGCTGGGCATCGACCGCGCCCAGATCGAAGAGCTCCTCCGCAACGGCGAAGTCCACACGCATCTGAAGATTCGCTCGCCGATTAGCGGCCACGTCATCGAGAAATTCGTCCGCGAGGGACAATCCGTCGAGCAAGGGAAGCCGCTCTATAATCTGGCCGACCTCTCGACCGTGTGGATTCAGGCCCAGATCTACGAGGATGACATCGCCCTGTTGCCGATCGCCCAGGCCCAGCCGCATGCCGCCGCTCGCGAAAAACTGACAGTTGTCGCCACCGCGCGGGCCTTTCCCAACGAGGAGTTCCACGGCACGCTCAAGTTTGTCTTTCCCCACGTCGATCAGGCCACGCGCACGCTCACCGTGCGGTTCGAGATCGAGAATCCCGATCACAAGTTCCGCCCAGGTGGCACGGCCACAGTGCGCCTGCACCTGACGCCGCAGCAAGTTCCCGGGCTGGCTGCTTTCAATCTGTCCGCCGAGCAGCAGCGCGAGCTGGCCGCCGGCCGCGTTCTCGCCGTGCCGCGATCGGCGGTCATCGACACGGGCGACATGAAGGTCGTCTATCGCCAGGCGTCGCCGGGCGAATTCGAGGGTGTTCGCGCCTCGCTCGGGCCGAAAATGACCAATCCCGAAGGCGTCGAGTTTTACCCTGTGCTCGCGGGGCTGGCGGCCGGCGACGAGAT
>Ga0075428_100009591_pt1 | contig 10750 bp, 9 predicted proteins | sample RhiMetdeltSRZDD2_FD_75291 | JGI IMG/M metagenome (GOLD analysis project Ga0075428, IMG submission 75291) | Populus rhizosphere microbial communities from Tennessee, USA - Rhizosphere MetaG P. deltoides SRZDD2 | ecosystem: Host-associated > Plants > Roots > Rhizosphere > Soil | place: USA... | reverse complement strand
GCGACCCCGGTGACCCGGCTGTGGATCACGCGCCCGTAGGCCAAGGCGGTGCGGTGGGTGGCGAGGGCACCGGCGCCGGCCTGTCGGCCGTGGATCGGACACTCGCCGAGCCCGGCGGCCCGGCTGCCGAGCGGGTGTCCGGCGACGGGGTTGGTCCGACTCTGGGCCGAAGCCCCGACGAGCTGGGCGCCTCAGCGGGGGGACAGGTGCCTGCCGACCCTGGTGCCTTGGCCCTCGGCCCGGTCGCCACCGCCGCGGCGCCGCGTCGCTCGCCGCTGGGCGGCCCCCGCGACCTCGGCCCCTCCGAAATCTCGGCAGAAGCCGCCGGAAGTCGGCGCTTCCTGCCGAAGTTTCGGAGGGGTCAGGCTGGGCCGCTGTCCCCGGCGGCCCAGCCGGCCCCAGTGGCCGCGGCGAGTGACCCGATTGCCGCGGCGCGGCGCCTCGGTCCCGCCATCTCGGCGCATCAGCCCGCCGAGCAAGCGCCATCCCTGCCGACGGTGCCAGGCAGCCCCGGCCCAGGCCCCGCGGTCGCCGCCTTCCGCGCCGTCGGGCCGTCCCAGCCCGCGCGGCTCGGCCTCGGCCCGCCGGTCATGGCCAGCCGCCCGGCGGAGTCGGTGCGACCCGTGGCCGGCCCCGATCCCGCTCTCGTCGCGCGCGCGTCCCCGGCGGACCCCGGCGCCGATCCGGCGCTGGTGGCTCGGGCGTCCCTGGCCGACCGCGGCGCGGACCCTGCCCTGGTCGCGCGGGCGTCGCTGGCGGACCCCGGCGCCGATCCCGCGCTGGTCGGTCGGGCGTCGCTGGCGGACCCGGATCCTGCGCTCGTCGCTCGGGCGGTCGGGGCCGACCACGACCCCGGCGCCGATCCGGCGCTGGTTGCTCGGGCGTCGCTGGCGGACCCGGATCCCGCTGCCGTCGCTAGGGCGTCGCTGGCGGACCTCGGCGCCGATCCGGCGCTGGTGGCTCGGGCACCCGTGGCCGGTCCCGATCCCGCGCTGGTGGCTCGGGCGTCGGCGGCCGACCCCGGTCCCGATCCGGCGCTGGTCGCGCGGGCGTTGGTGGCCCGGCCGGCGGTCGCGCGCCGGGGTCCGACTCGGGCCGGGTCGCCCGCGCTGCGACCCGCCATCGTCCGTGGTGCCCCGGCCGAGCAGGCGGGACAGCACAGGCTGGTGGTTGCCCGGGCCCCGGCCGACGGCACGGCGGACCTCCCCGAGCCGGCCCCGACAGCCGAGCCGGCCCCGGCCGCGGCGGCGGCAACTGCACCGGCCCCAGCGGCCGGCGCCACGGCGGCCTCCGCCGCGCTGCCCGCCGACCTCGCCGACCAGCTCTACACGAAGATCGAGCGGCGGCTCCGGATGGAGCTCCTCCTCGAGCACGAGCGCAAGGGGTCGTGGTCCCGATGAGCGAGCCCGCGGTCGGCTATCGGTTCAAGGTGGAGATCGAAGGCCACGACCTCGGGGTCTTCACCAAGGTCGAGGGCCTCGGCGCCAAGTACGAGGTCCTCACGGTGAAGGAGGGCGGCGAGAACAGCTTCGTGCACAAGCTGCCCGGCCGCATCGAGTACGACGACCTGAAGCTCACCCGCCCCGTCGACGAGGTGTCGGGCAACCTGGCCGCCTGGTTCACCGGCTACCAGGACGCCATCCGCCGGCAGCAGCGCCTGCAGCTCGCCACGGCCTCGATCTCGGCCTTCAACGGCGACGACAAGGTGGTGGCCCGCTGGTCGCTGCGGGGCGTGTTCCCGGTCCGCTACTCGGGCCCGTCGTTCGAGGCCGGGGGGAGCAAGCTGCTCACCGAGACCCTCGAGCTGTCCCACCAGGGCTTCTGGGGCTGAGGGCTGACGGGCGAGGGACGAGGGACGAGGGGTCGGGCCGATGCTGGACAAGGCGAAGATCGCCGGGGGTGGCGGCGAGGTGCGCTTCCAGTTCAACCCCGAGACCCTCTCGTTCACCAAGAAGGTCAACTTCGAGGAGTCGAAGACCCAGTCCGCAGGCGACGCGCCGGTCCGGCAGTTCATCGGCACCGACCCCATCGTCCTCAGCCTCAAGATGATCCTCGACGACACCGTGGGGGAGGGGCCGACCGTGGCCGACCGGGTCAACCAGCTCCTGGCCTGGACCAACCCCGCCGACGACAGCGATCCGCCCCACCCCCACGAGCTCAACTTCGAGTGGGGCCAGCTGCGGATCGGCACCGAGGGCCGTTTCCCCTGTCACCTCGAGAGCGTCCAGGTGGACTACACGCTGTTCACCGATGCCGGCGTACCCATCAGGGCCAATGCCGCGGTATCCCTCAAGGGCCTGCCCACCAAGAAGTACAAGCAGAACCCGACCTCCGGCGGGCTCCACGCCAAGCGGTCCCGGCGTCTGCGCCGGGGCGACGACCTCGCGGTCATCGCCCACCAGGAGTACGGCACCGGCGCCGTCTGGCGGGTGCTGGCCGCGGTCAACGGCATCGACAACCCCTTCCGGCTCCCGGTCGGGCGGGAGCTGGTCCTCCCCGACCGGGCCGAGATCCGCAGCCTGGCCAAGGCCGCCGAGGAGGTGCCGAGTGCCTGAGCGCGCCTTCGGGACCAAGCCGACCGTGATGCTGAACGGCAACCGGCTCCCGGCCGACGTCGAGCCGAACGTCCTGGCGGTGACGGTGGACACCGACCTCACCGCTCCCGGCGCGTGCCAGATCACCTTCGCCGACCCGCAGCGCACGGTCCTCGATGCTCTCGGGATCGAGTTCCTCCAGCCGGTGCAGGTCCTCGCGTCCGCGGTCGAGGAGACCGAGCCGCAGGTCCTGTTCGACGGCGCGGTCTACGGCTTCGACTTCATGGCCGACGACACCGGGACCTTCGCCCTGATTCGGGCGTACGACGCGGCCTACCGGCTCAAGCAGCGCCGCGGTGTGACCAGCTTCAACGACGTCACCGACGGGGATGTCGTCCGCCAGCTGGCCGACGACGCCGGGGTCGAGACCGGCACCGTCGACGTCGGCGAGGTCATCCACCCGTACCTGGCCCAGCTCAACCAGTCCCACTGGGAGTTCCTGGTCGAGCGGGCCGCGGCCAGCGACCGTGTGCTCCACGTGCGCGAGGGCCGGTTGGACTTCGTGCGCTCGCCGGAGGCCACGGGCGGTCCGGCTCCCGGCGACCACGCCAGCACCGACCCGCTGCAGCTCACCGCGGGCCACAACCTGGTGTACCTCCGGGCCCGGACGACGGCGGCCCAGCAGACGGCCGGTGTCGAGGTCCGAGGCTGGGATCCGGTCACCAAGCAGGCCGTGGTCGCCACCGCGACCGCCGCCACCCGCGGCGCCAGCCTCGACGCCACCCCGGCGGCGGTCGGCGCGGACCACGGGGCCGAGAGCGCGCTGACCCCAGCCCCCGGGCTCGCCACCCAGGCCGCGTGCGACACCCTCGCCGCCGCGGTCGCGGAGCGGGAGGGCTCCTCGTTCACCCACGTCGAGGGCCAGGCCCTGGGCGACCCCCGCCTCCGGGCCGGGGTCGCGGTGTCGGTGGGCCGCGCCGGCCGGTTCGACGGTCGCTACACGCTGACCTCGGCCCGCCACGTGTTCGACGACCGGGGCTACGCGACGTTCTTCGCCGTGACCGGCGACCACGACCGCTCGCTCAACGGTCTGGTTGGCGCGGGCAGCGCCAGCGGCGGTGCCGGGGGAGGGGCCGGCATCCGGAACGGGCACCGGCTGGACGGCGTCTACCCCGCGCTGGTGACCAACGTGCGCGATCCCGAGTCGCTGGGCCGGGTCAAGCTCAACCTCCCGTGGCTGGCCGACGACTACGAGAGCGACTGGGCCCGGGTCACCCAGCTCGGCGCCGGTCCCGGCCGGGGCATCCTCTGGTTCCCCGAGGTCGGCGACGAGGTGGTCGTGGCCTTCCTGGCCGGTGATCCGTCCCGGCCCCTGGTGGTGGGCGGCCTCTACAACGGCACCGACGCCCCGCCCTTCGAGGGCTTCGCCGACAGCGGCGACGGCCAGATCGACACCCGCGGCCTGCGCACGCGCGTCGGACACACCGTGGTCTTCCACGACACCGCCGGCGAGGAGGCCATCCGCATCGAGACCGGCGACCGCGCGGTGACCATCACCCTCGACCAGGCGGCGAAGAAGCTGCACATCCAGTCCGGCGGCGACGTGGTCGTCGAGGCCGACGGCGAGGTGAGCGTCACCGCCGCTCGGGACCTCACCGTGGATGCGACGGGCACGGCGACGATCCGGGGGCAGCGGGGCCTCAAGCTCGAATCGAACGGCGAGGTCGCCGTGTCCGGCCTGGCCATCAAGCTCAACTGAAGGAGCAGGAGGAGACCATGGGACAGCCCGCGGTGGTCATGGGCGACGCCATCCGGGGCACCTGCGCGATCCACCAGGTGCCGTCCCCGAGCGGCGCACCGATGCCGGCCGGTCCGCTGCCGTTCTCGGCGCCGCTCACCCAGGGCCTGGCCACGACGGTCACCATCCAGGGCAAGCCGGCCGCCGTGGCCGGTGCCAGCGGGCTGAACCAGCCGCCGCACGTCGGTCTCCACGCCTCGGACCCCTTCCTCGCGCCGCCGGCCCAGGTCGGCCAGGTCGTGACGGGGTCCGGCACCGTGCTCTTCGACGGGCGGCTGGCGGCCTACACCAGCTGCCCGGTGACCATCTGCGGCCAGGTCCCGGGCACGCTGGCCGGGACCGCGACGACGGTGTTGGTCGGACCATGAGCGTCGGCATGGAGCGTCCGGACGAGCGGGACAGCCCGGCGTTCGTCGGCCGCGGATGGAGCTACCCCGTCGGCGTCAACCACGTCGGCGGCATCGGCACCGCGGACGGTGTCGACAACGTCGAGCAGGCCATCTACGTCGTCCTGGCCACCACCCCTGGCGAGCGCCCGATGCGCCCGGAGTTCGGCTGCCCGCTGGTCGACTACATGTTCGCCCCGCTGGAGCCCGCGACCTACGGCCGGGTCGCTGCCGACGTCGAGCAGGCGCTGCGGCGCTGGGAGCCCCGCATCGACCTCCACGGGGTGACGGTCGGGGCCGATCCGGACCAGGACGGGACCCTGCTCATCGAGGTGTCCTACTCGCTCCGGCACAGCTACGACCGGCGGAACCTGGTCTTCCCGTTCTACGTGATCCCCGAGCACCGGGAGTGACGTGATGGCCCTCTCCGCTCCCCGCCTCGACGACCGTTCGTTCCAGGACCTGGTGGACGACGCCAAGCGCTTCGTCCAGGAGCGCTGCCCCGGCTGGACCGACCACAACGTGTCCGACCCCGGCGTCACGCTCATCGAGGCCTTCGCCTGGATGACCGACCTGCTGCTCTACCGGCTGAACCGGGTGCCCGATCGGCTCTACGTGAAGTTCCTCGACCTGCTCGGGGTGTCGTTGTTCCCGCCGACCGCGGCGCGGGTCGACGTCGACTTCCGGTTGTCGGCACCGCAGGAGGCCATGGTGACGATCCCGGCTGGGACGGTGGTGGCCACGGCCCGGTCCTCGGCCGACGAGCCCGTGAGCTTCACCACCACCCACGACCTGGAGATCACCCCCGGACAGGTCGAGCTGGTCGGCGCGGCGGCCCACGACGCTCCCATCGCCGACCAGACCAACCGGCTGGGCATCGACACCGTCGTCCCCTTCGCCGACCCGCCCGTGGAGGGGGACGCCCTGTACGTCGGGCTCGACGGCCCGTTGCCGAGCCACACCGTGCTGTTCACCGTGGCCTGCGAGGAGGGTCGGGGCCACGGCATCGAGCCCGACCGACCGCCCTTGCGCTGGGAGGCGGCCACCGACGACGGCTGGGTCGCCTGCGACGTCGCCCGGGACACCACGCTGGGCCTCAACGTGAACGGGCAGATCGAGCTGCACGTGCCGCCCGGCCACACCGCCACACCGGTGGGTCAACGGCAGCTCGGCTTGCTGCGGTGCCGCGTGATCCACCACCCGCAGATCAAGCCCTACACCGAATCGCCCGGCATCCGCAGCCTCGACGGGTGCGTGGTCGGAGCCACGGCCGAGGCGGTCAACGCCACGACGGTCAGCGACGAGCTCGTCGGCGAGTCGTCGGGCGTCGCCGGCCAGGAGCTGGTGCTGGAGCACGCGCCGGTCATCCCGTCGGACGAGCCGTTCGTCGTGCACGTCACCCGGGAGGGCGAGGCCGAGGAGTGGTCGATCCGGGCCAACTTCGCCGACAGCGGTCCCGCCGACCGCCACTTCACGCTGGACCGGGTCGCGGGCGTGGTCCGCTTCGGGCCGATCATCCGCGAGGAGGACGGCACCACCCGCAACCTGGGCGCCGTCCCACCCAAGGGCGCGGTGCTCAGGGTGCCCGGCTACCGGTTCGGTGGTGGCGTCCGTGGCAACGTGGCGCCGGGGGCGATCTCGGTCCTGCGCACGTCGATCCCCTTCGTCGCCTCGGTCGGCAACCGCCGGCCGGCACGGGGTGGCGTGGATGGCGAGACTGTGGCCGACGCGAAGGTGCGGGGGCCGGTCCAGCTCCGGACCCGCAACCGTGCCGTCACCGCCGAGGACTTCGAGGCCCTCGCCCGGGAGGCCGCGCCGGACATCCGGCGGGTCCGCTGCATCGCCGACAGCGAGGGCGACGACCCGGCCGGTGTCCGGATCCTCATCGTGCCCTCGGTGGACAGCACCGACGGGCGGCTGCGCCTGGAGGACCTGCTGCCCAGCGACGAGGCCTGCGCCACCATCCAGGCCTACCTGGACGAGAGGCGCCTGGTCGGCACCCGGGTCCGGGTGGAGCCGGCGCAGTACACGGGCCTGCGGGTCCGGGCCCGGATCAGCGCCGAGCCACACGCCGACCCGGGCGCGGTCGCCGAGGCCGCGCGCACCGCGCTCTACCGCCACTTCAACCCCATCGTCGGTGGCGAGCGCGGCGACGGCTGGCCGTTCGGCCGGGCCGTGCGGATCGGCGAGGCCTACGGCATCCTCCAGGCCCTGGCCGGGCTCGACGTGGTGGAGCAGTTGGAGCTGCTGTCGGTCGACCTGGCGACCGGCGAGGTGGAGGACGCCGGCAACGTGCTCGAGCTGTACCCCAACGAGCTGGTGTTGTCCCACGAGCACGACGTCGAGGTCGTGGGGTGAGCTCCTGATGGCCCGGCGGGCGACCGACGGCATCGAGGCTCGCTACTCCCTCGCGGGCGCGATACCGGGCCTCTACCACGACGACGAGTTCTTCATGAGCCTGGTCGACGCCTTCGACATGGTGCTGGCGCCGATCCAGGCGGTGGTGGACGACCTCGACGCCTATATCGACCCGCTGACCGCCCCGCCCGACCTGCTGGAGTGGGTCGGCAGCTGGATGGGGCTCACGGTGAACCGGCGCTGGCCGGTGCAGCGCCGGCGGGAGTTCGTCGCCCGGGCGCTGAGCGTCTACCTGTGGCGGGGCACCCGGCGGGGGATCGAGGAGGCGGTCGAGCTCTACACCGGGAGCCGGCCCGAGGTCACGGATTCGGGCGGTGTCTCGGCCTCGCCCGAGCCCTTGGGGCCGATGCCCGGCTCGGCGCGGCGGGAGGTCGTGGTGGTCGTGCGGACCAAGGACCCGTCGATCGACGCCGACCTGGTCGACCGCATCGTCGCGGACGTGAAGCCCGCGCACGTGCACCACCGGGTCGAGGTCCGCCGCTCCCGCACTAGGTCGTCGGGGCCGGTGACGAGGTGAGCTGGCGGTAGCGGCGCTCGAGGTCGGAGGCCAGGACCGCCGCCCCGACCTCGTCGGCGGTGTGCACGGCCAGCCGCCAGAGCTGGGGATCCAGCGGGTCGATGTCCACGGCTCGGACCGCCAGCCCGGAGGCTCGTTCGTAGGCGCCGGCCTGGCACAGAGCCTCGATCACCGCCACCGCGACCGTGCCGACCGCATGGGCCAGCCGGCGTCCGGCCTCCACGGCCCAGTCCGTCGGTCCCGACCACGCCGCCGGCTCCCCGACCCACTCGTCGAGGGCCGCCTCCAGCTGGCGGGCGGCGGCCTCCGGGTCGCCGTCGCCATTGTCGGCACCGGACCGGGCTGCCGTGCGGGCCGCTCGCAGCGCCTCCTCCAGCCGCCCGACGTCGGACCGTCCGGGCTCGACCACCAGCCGATACCGCTCCCCGCTGCGGACCAGCACCGTCGGCTGCCCCGGTACCGCATCGGGTTCGACCACCCGGCGGACCGCGGACACGGCGACCTGCAGGTTGCGGGTCGCGCGGTCGACGGTGGCCTCGGGCCAGAGCCAGCCGTAGAGCCGCTCACGGTGCAGCCAGGCGTTCGCATGCACGGCGAGGACGCCGAGCAGCTCCTGGTGGCGGGGTCGGAGCTGCTCGACGTCTCGCTCGATGCCGTCGACGACGATCCGGAGCTCGCCTAGGCACCGGACCTCGAGCGACGGCGACGACGGCGACGGGTCGGCGGGGGCCGGCTCGGCCGCGACGACGATCACCGCGGCGTCCGTGCCGGCTCCACCGGTTCCCCCGGCTCGGCTGAGGAGGTCGGACACGAACCCACCGAACCCGTGCTGGCCGGCTAGCGCCCGAGCCTGCTGCTCGGACGCCGTGTCGCCGGTGAGCGTCCACTGCGCCACCAGCGCCAGCGCGTGGGGCAGCGGTCCCACGGCCCGGGCCATGACCACCTCGGCCGGCAGCGCCCCCTCGGCGATGGTGCCGGCTCGCGCTTCGGCCACCAGGGCAGCCGCACGGGCTAGCGCTGCCAGCACCGGCAATCCGGCGCGGCCGAACCGCTCCACCGCCACCGCCAGCGGCCCCACCCGGCCCAGGCCCGCGGTCTCGACAGCCGGGAGCGCTCGGCCGCCGGCGCCGCCACCGCCGGGCGCCGGAGCGATGGTGGGGGTGGGGGTGTCCCCGGAACCGCCCCGCAAGAGGGTCAACCCGCCGATCAGGCACAGTAGGGCCGCGCCCAGGTCGTCGCCCCGCTCCTGCGCCGCGGCGACCTGGAGGTCCGGCGCGACGGGCTCGCCGGCCACGAAGGCAGCCAGGGACTCGGCCACGGCCGTCAACGCCGCAGCGTCGCAGGACCGGGCGCGGGCGAAGGCCCGTTCCGTCGCCGGCCGGGGGTCGTGGTCACCGAGCGCCACGGCCAGGCAGAGGCCCAGGTCGGCGAGGGTGCCCAGCTCGTCGGCCAAGGTGTCCGCGGCCGGTCGCAGCACGTCGGCGCTCCGGGCCACCCGTCCGACAGCGAGGCCAGCCAGCCCCTCGGCCAGCCAGCCCGCCGGCTCGTCCGGCCAGGCAGCCACCGTCTCGCCCGCGAGAGCGGCGCGCAGGCACTCGGTCCAGGTCCGCTGCTGGCCGGGGTCGGGGTCGAGCCAACCGTCGAGGAGGTGGAGCTGCCGGCGGGCCTGGCGGTCGCCTCCGTGCTCCTGGAAGCGCTCCAGGCTCGCCGCCAAGGTGGCCCGGGCCCCGAGCAGATCACCCTCGCCGAGTTGGCGGCGGCCGAGCGCCCGGAGCAGCCAGGGGTCGGTGTCCCGGAGGTCCCTCGGAAGACCCTCGGCCCAGGTGCTCGACAGCACCACACCGCCGTCGCCCTGGCTCAACAGCCGGCGTACGCCATCCCAGTCGCCGCCCCGGCCGGACGCCCGTACCGCCTCCGTGAGGTCGCCCTCCGCCTCCAGCAGGTCGGCGGCCAGCCGGTGCAGCCCGGCCACGCCGGCCGACCCCAGCTCGTCGTCGAGCTCGCCGAGCAGGTGGGCGCGCAGCAGCTCGTGCATCCGGTAGGTGACGCCATCGGGATCCGGCAGGAGCAGGCCGACCTGCGCCAGCCACTGGAGCCGGGGCGCGGCTCCGCTGCTCCCCAACAGCCCTTCGCAGCGGTCGGGGCGGATCCGGTCCAGGACGGCGACCCGCCGGAGCAGCGACCGGTCCTCGTCCGCGACCGTGGCGAGGACCTGGCCGGCCAGGTAGTCCCGGATGGACCGGATGGTCAGCCGTGGCCCGCTGGTGAGCCGGTGCCACTCGGCGGCGGGGATGGTGCGGGTGGCCACGTGGAACAGGTGCAGCGCCACGGCCCAGCCGTCGGTGATGCGGCTCACCGTGTGCAGCTCGTGCGACGTCAACGGGGTTCCGTAGTGCCGGCGGAACAGCGTGTCGACCTCCCACAGCCGGAAGCGCAGGCCGTCGCTGTCCACTTCGCCCACGTCGCCGCCGGTCCGCCAGCGCCAGTGGTCCAGGCCCCTGACGTGGCGTGCGCCGAGGACCACCGTCACCCCGGCCGGCCGGTAGCGGCAGAGCAGGTCGAGCGCGTCGGCGGCCGGCGCGCCGACCAGCTCGTGGGCGTCGTCCACCACGAGCAGGGTCGGCTGGGCGGTGGCTTCGAGGGCTTCGAGCACGGCGAAGACCGCGTCGGCCGGGTCGGGATGGTCCCGAGCCAGCGCGGGCACGCCGGCCGCGCTGGCCAGGGCCCGCACGAAGCGGTCACCGGTCCGGTCGGTGCCGTCGACGGTGACCCACGCCGTCCGGCCCGGCCATCCCTCGGCCGCGTGGGCCAGCACCGTGGTCTTGCCGCAGCCGGCGAAGCCGTGGACGATCCACAGGCGGGGATGGTCCTCGAGCAGGGGCCGGGTGAGCCGGTCGCGTGCCAGTCCCAGCGGTAGCGGTGGTCGCAACTTGGCCGACGGAACCCCGGCCGCGGGGCTACCCCACGCGTGTCGTCCGCCTGCTCTCGTCTCCCCCGACCGACCCGCCATGGACGCCCTCGGCTCTTTCACCTCCTTAGGCGTGCCACGGCTAAAGCGTCTGTGACATTCGATGGCACAATCGCGTGCCCGACTTCG
>Ga0075428_100009590_pt1 | contig 10750 bp, 9 predicted proteins | sample RhiMetdeltSRZDD2_FD_75291 | JGI IMG/M metagenome (GOLD analysis project Ga0075428, IMG submission 75291) | Populus rhizosphere microbial communities from Tennessee, USA - Rhizosphere MetaG P. deltoides SRZDD2 | ecosystem: Host-associated > Plants > Roots > Rhizosphere > Soil | place: USA... | reverse complement strand
GCCGCCGGCGGCATCTTGGCGAGCCGATCCAGCTCGCGTAACGCTTCGGCCTTCGCCTCGTCGGGCATACCGGCCGCCTCGATCTTCGCCCGCAGTCCGTCGACTTCTTGCGTGCGGTCGTCGGCCTCGCCGAGCTCCTTCTGGATGGCCCTGAGCTGCTCGCGCAGGTAGTACTCGCGCTGCGTCTTGTTCATCCCCGACTGAATCTCGGACTGGATCTTGCTGCCCAGCTCGAGAACCTCGGCCTCCTTGCTGAGCGCGCCGGCGAGCTTGGACAGACGCTCGCGAACGTTCACGGTCTCCAGCAGCTCTTGCTTGAGCGCAATCGGCAGCGTCGGCAGCGAGGCCGCGATCATGTCGGCGATGGCGCCGGCGCCGTCGACGTTGTCGAGCAAGGTCACCATCTCGTCGGGTATCGTCGGCGACAGCGAGATCACCTTGCCGAACAGGGACGTTACGCTGCGCACGAGAGCCTCGAGCTCGAGGTCGGCGGCCGTGTCAGGCTCGTCGATCGGCTCGATGCGCGCCTTGAGGTACGGCTCCGTCTGGACGATCTCGACGAGACGGAAGCGTGCGACGCCCTGCGCGACCAGCCGCATCGTGCCGTCGGGCTGCTTCAGCGCCTTGTGGATCAGGGTGATCGTTCCCACCGAATGCAGGCCCTCGGCGCGTGGCGAATCTTCCTTGGGGTCCTTCTGCGTCACCGCGCCGACCAGACGACCGCCCTGCTGTGCTTCCTCGATCAATCGCAGCGAGGATGCGCGGCCGGCGCCGAGCGGCACCACAGCCTGGGGGAAGAGCACCGTGCCGCGCAGCGGCAGGATTCCCACCATATCGGGCATCGGTCGATCGGTGTCGCGCTTGATGTCCGTCATCAGGGAACCAGCTTTCTCAGAAGAGATCGACGGAACCGAGTTGCCCCGAGGCCGCCCGCACGAGCGCCTCACGGGGCTCGCCGCCGCGGTCGGGGCGAGATTCGCCGGGCCCGCTGTCGCGGACGTAGGCGACGAGGTCTTCGATCTGCTTCTGCATATCGATCATCCGACGTCTCATCTTTAAGATGATTTCGACGCCAGCCAGATTCACGCCGAGGTCGCGCGTGAGTCGCAGGAGCCGCGCGATTTCATCGACATCCTCGACCGAGTACATGCGCGTCTTTCCTTCCGTACGACTCGGCCGCACGAGCCCCTTCTTCTCGTAGAAGCGCAGCGTCTGGGGATGGACCTTCAACATCTCGGCGACGACGCCGATCATGTACAGCGGCTTGCCGCGGTCCGTGGTCATGTGCCGCCTCCACGGTAGCGGTCGAGATCCACCCGCGCCGCGTGCGGCACCAACCGCTCCAGCTCGCGTACCAGCTCGTCGGTGCGCGCGTCGAGCCCGCCCGGGACTTCGACGCGGACGGTCACAAACAAGTCGCCCGCCGCATCGTCGCCGGGTCGTGGGAGCCCTTGCCCGCGCAGCCGAAACACCTGACCGGGCTGCGTGGCGGGGGGGACGACGATCACCGCTTCGCCCTGCGGCGTCGGGACGCGAACGCGGGTCCCGCGCAGCGCCTCCCAGACGCTGATCGGCAGCTCGCAATGCACCCCTTCACCCTTGCGGACGAAGAACGGATGCTCGCGGACACGCGTGCTCACGAGAAGGTCACCTCTCGGTCCTCCGAATGGCCCCGCGCTGCCCTGGCGGGGGACGCGCACCTGCATGCCGGAGTCGACGCCGGCGGGAATGGGGACACTCACGCGGTCCTGTTGGCGGCGCACGCCGCGACCCGCGCACGTGTCGCACACCTCATCAGCCGTCCGCCCGTGCGCGTCGCAGGCGGTACAGGGTGAAAACCGAGGCACGGTGAGCTCGACGGTCCTGCCGCGCGCCGCATCGGCGAAGCCGAGCTCGACTGCGACGTGAACGTCCTCCCCGCGGCGCGCCGCGGCCAGCGGATCGGGCTGCGCACCGAACCGGTCGTACAGTGAGCGCGCGTCGGGATCGATGAGAATTCGGTACGCCTCGGCGATCTCGTCGAACAGCGCGCGCGCCGTGGTGTCCCAAAAGTTGACGTCGGGCGAGTACTGCCGCGCGAGCCGGCGGTAGGCCTGCCGGATCTCGCGCGGCGCCGCGGTGGCGGCCACGCCGAGCACCGCGTAGTAGTCACGTCTCATGAGCTACTTCTTTTCTCCGAGATCCTCGAACTCGGCATCGACGACCTCGCCCTCCTTGGGACCGGAGGGGCGTCCGGCGGTGCCGCCCGGTTGCGAGCCCGCACCCTCGCCGGATGCCTGCCCGCCCTGCGACTGCGCCTCGCGGTACATGATCTCACCGAGCTTGTGAGCGGCTTTCGAGAGCGTCTCCTGCGCCCGCTTCATGCGGTCGAGGTCTTCCGTCTTGAGCGCCTCCTTCGCCTCGGCGAGCGCGTCGTCGATCGCCTTGCGGTCAGCCTCGGCCAGCTTGCTGCCATGCTCCGACAGGGTGCGCTCGGTCGAGTAGACGAGGGAGTCGGTCTGGTTGCGGACTTCGATCGCCTGCTTGTGGCGCGCGTCCTCGGCGGCGTTGGCTTCGGCCTCTTTCACCATCTTGTCGATCTCGTCCTTGCTGAGCCCAGACGACGCGGTGATGGTGATGTGCTGCTGCTTGCCCGTCGCGGTGTCCTTCGCGGACACGTTCAAAATGCCGTTTGCGTCGATATCGAACGTCACCTCGATCTGCGGCACGCCGCGCGGCGCAGGCGGAATGCCGTCCAGGTGGAAGCGGCCGAGCGTACGGTTGTCTCGCGCCATCGGCCGCTCACCCTGCAGCACGTGAACCTCGACCGATGGCTGGTTGTCGGCCGCCGTCGTGAACCGCTCGCTCTTCTTCGTCGGAATCGTCGTGTTACGCGAGATGAGTGTCGTCATCACGCCGCCGAGCGTCTCGATCCCGAGCGACAGCGGTGTGACATCGAGCAGCAGAAGGTCCTTGACCTCACCGGTGAGGACCGCGCCCTGCACCGCGGCGCCGACGGCCACCACCTCGTCAGGGTTGACGCCCTTGTGCGGCTCCCGTCCGAACATACCCTTCACCACGTCCTGTACTTTCGGCATGCGCGTCTGGCCGCCGACGAGAATGACTTCGTTGACATCCTTGGCGCTCACGCCGGCGTCCTGCATCGCCTGGCGACACGGGCCGAGCGTGCGGTCGACGAGATCGGCCACCAGCGACTCGAGCTTGGCGCGCGTCAGCGTCAGCACGAGATGCTTGGGTCCGCTCGCGTCGGCGGTGATGAACGGCAAGTTGACTTCGGTCTGCACCGTCGTGGACAGCTCGATCTTCGCGCGCTCGGCGGCCTCCTTCAGCCGCTGCAGCGCCATGCGGTCACGTCGCAGATCGATCCCGTGCTCCTTCTTGAACTCTTCGGCGATCCAGTCCATCACGCGCTGGTCGAAGTCGTCGCCGCCCAGGTGCGTGTCGCCGTTGGTCGCCTTGACTTCGAAAACGCCCTCACCGATCTCGAGGATCGAAATGTCGAAGGTCCCGCCACCCAGGTCATAGACCGCGATCGTCTCGTCCTTCTTCTTGTCGAGCCCGTACGCCAGCGCGGCGGCCGTCGGCTCGTTGATGATGCGCAAGACCTCGAGACCGGCGATCTTGCCCGCGTCCTTGGTGGCCTGGCGCTGCGCATCGTTGAAGTAGGCCGGGACGGTGATGACCGCCTGCGTGACCTTCTCACCCAGGTACGCCTCGGCGGCCTCCTTGAGCTTGCGCAGGATCATGGCAGAGATCTCGGGCGGCGAATATTGCTTACCGCGCACCTCGACACGTGCGTCGCCGTTGGACGCCTTGACGACCTTGTAGGGCACGAGCTTGATCTCTTGCAGTACTTCGTCGTAGCGACGGCCCATGAATCGCTTGATCGAGAAGACGGTGTTCTCGGGATTCGTGATGGCTTGTCGCTTGGCGACCTGCCCGACGAGAATCTCTCCGTCCTTCGTGAACCCGACGACCGAGGGCGTCAGGCGGCTACCCTCCTGGTTTGCGATCACCGTGGGGTTGCCACCTTCGACGACCGAGACCACTGAGTTCGTCGTTCCGAGATCGATGCCGATGACCTTAGGCATAACCGTCTGCTCCATTCCTTGGGCCCTGGGCCCTCACATTTCAAGCTCCGAGGGAAGGGGTCCCTCCGAGCCTCCCCTCTTAGAGGACGTCGATCTTGATCTCCTTGGGCTTGAGCTCTTCCGCCTTCGGCAGCCTGATCTCCAGAACGCCGTCGCGGTACGTTGCCTTCACGCGGTCGGCCTGCACCGCCATCGGCAGCTGAACGAGCCGCTCGAACTTGCCGTAGGCGCGCTCGACGTGAAGCAGATCCTGCTCCTCGATCTGGTTCTCGAACCGGCGCTCACCCTTGACCGTGAGGAGATCGCCCGTGATCGACACACTCACGTCCTTCTCACTCACGCCGGGAAGCTCCAGGGTCAGGACGAGATCGTCCTTGGTGGCGTACATATCCACGGGCGGCGTCCAGCTGCGCCCCGCCGCGGTCGTGGAACGACCGAAGAAGTTGTCGAAGAGGCGATTCACTTCGGTCTGGATATCGGATACGCGAAACGGCTCCCACCGATCGATGGTCGGAAGCCCGAACGGACGCCAACGCTCCGTCGCCATCAAATGTCCTCCTTCATAACCTTCGCCGGTCTCCCCTGATATCGGCCGGCATTGAGTACGCAGTTCTTATATCAGCTGAGTGTATGAGTGTCAACTTATGCCCAGAGAGGCCGAATACAACCCCGATCGATCGCCCCGGTGATAGTGTTTCGGGCCGTGCGGATGGGGTGCGGGGGCTGCTCGTCCACTGTCTTGGCGTTCATGGCGGTTACCGCGGTAGTCGCTGTCGGCGGCTGGGCGATGACACGCATGCTCCAGGCGCCGGTCGTCGAGCCGATCCCTTTCACACGAGACGACGGAGTTCGGGCGCAGCAGAAAATCGTGGATCTGGCGCTCCACCGGGCGCGAAGCGGTCCTGTCCTATTCACCGAGGCAGAACTGAACGCCTTCGTCGCTCGCCATCTCGATCCCGCCGAGCTCCCGGTCCGCGACCCGGTGATCCGGCTGCGCGGGGATGACTCTCTCGAGATCATCGGCACCGTGGCGCTCGGTCGGCTCATGCGCGAGTCGCCGCTCGCCACCCTTGCGGAAATCCTCCCGGCGTGGTGGCTCGCGCGGCCGGTCTGGCTGACTGTTGCTGCAGGCGCCACGGTCTCGACAGAACGTCGGCATATCCTGCGTCTCGAGCCGCGACGTCTCCTGATCGGACGTCAGCGCGTACCGGCGTTCGTCCTTCGTCTCCTGCTCGATCCTTCAAGCCTGCGACTGATGCGCATTGCGTTACCGTCGGAGGTACAGACGGTACGGATCGAGCGCGGGCGCGTGATTATCCAGCAGGCGACTTCACCGCCTTCACGTACCTGAGTTGCAGGTCGTAAATGAGATCGTCGAGCGCGCGGGTCTCCTCTGCAGATCGATGCCCTTCTGTCTTGTCACGCACAACGACAGGAGATCGATGACGTCGGAGGCGTGCGCCAGTTGTCGCTGTTGTTTCCCGGTGAGCGGGTCTGGCGTCGCCGAGCGCGATGAGACTCCGCTCCGGGGGCGCGCTGGGCGAGTCCACGTCGGAAGAGGCGTCCTGCTGGCGGCGGTCCGTCACTCTAAATCCCCCATCCGGTGCCTCGGCCACGGGCCGAACCTAGCACACGCGCAAACCCGTCTGTATAATCGCTTCACCCTCAGGAACCGATCATGACCCAGTCGCCCGGCGCTCAGTTCGAACGGCTCCTCGAGATCATGAGGCGGCTCCGGGAACCTGGCGGGTGCCCGTGGGATCGTGAGCAGACCCGGGTGTCCCTGAAGCCCTTCCTCGTCGAAGAAGCCTACGAAGTCCTCGAAGCCATCGAGTCGGCCGACGCATCGGCGCTTCAGGAGGAGCTCGGCGACCTGCTGTTCCAGGTGGTCTTTCACGCCCAGATCGCCTCCGAGCGCGGCGAGTTCGACATCGCGACGGTTCTCGGGCGGCTCGCCGACAAGATGGTGAGCCGACACCCGCATGTCTTTGGTGACGCCAGCGTCGAGACACCTGGCGAGGCGTTGGCGCAGTGGGAGACGATCAAGCAGGGCGAAGCGCGTCAGGTCGGGCGAAAACGCTCCATCATTGATGGGGTGCCGCGATCGCTGCCGTCGCTGCTGCGCGCTCAGCGTATGACGTCGAAGGCGTCACGCGTCAATTTCGATTGGCCCGATGCGCACGCGGCGTGGAGCAAGGTCGAGGAGGAATGCCACGAGGCGGCAGCGGCGCTCGATGCGGATGATCGCGGCCGGCTCCAGGAGGAGCTCGGCGACGTCCTGTTCTCCATCGTGAACGTGGCGCGGCTGGCGTCCATCGACGCGGAAGAAGCGCTGCAAGGCGCCATCGAGAAGTTTCGACGCCGGTTCACCGGCATGGAGGACGAGCTCTCCGCGCAGGGCAAGACGCTCGGTAGTGTGTCGCAGGACGAGCTCGAGCGCTCGTGGGAGGCGGTGAAGGCGCAGGAGCGCCGGCGATGAAGGCGAAGGTGGGCAATGCATCGATCTCCGTCGAGCGCGGTGACATCACCGACCGTGAAGTCGATGCGCTGGTGAACCCGGCAAACACGGCGCTCACCATGACAACGGGTGTCGCGGCGGCGATCAAGCGCAAGGGCGGCGTCATCATCGAGGAAGAGGCCCTGCGCCAGGGCCCCGTCGAGGTCGGCGAAGCCGTGCTCACCCCGGGCGGGAATCTGCAGGCGACTCACGTCATCCATGCGGTCGTGATGGGTCCCGACCTCAAGACGGACGCCGACGTCGTCGGCCGGGCCACCCGAGCGGTCCTTGCCGTGGCCGACAAGCACCGGCTGACCTCGATCGCGCTGCCGGCTCTCGGGACGGGAGTCGGCCACGTGGCGCCCGCGGCCGCCGCGGAGGCCATGATTCCAGCCGTGGCGACACACCTCAAGGCGGGTAAGACCGCGTTGAAGCGGGTTCTTTTCGTCCTGTACCTCGATGACGCTTACCGAGCCTTTAGTGACACATTGAAGCGGGTGGGTGGAATACAGTAAAAAAATTAGATGGCGCACGCAAAACTCGGCCAGCCCCAGACGCGTCGCCTCGGGGACCTCCTGGTGGCTGAGCGTCTCATCACCGAGGATCAGCTCAAGCAGGCACTTTCCGAACAGAAGGGCAAGACCGAAAAGCTTGGCGCCATCCTCGCGCGCCGCGGTTTCATCACGGAAGAGCAGCTCATCGGGTTTCTGTCCCGGCAGTACGGGATCCCGTCCATCACGCTGAACAACATCGAGGTCGACGCAGAGACGCTGCGTCTCGTGCCCGCGCCGATTGCCCGGAAATACGAGGTGCTCCCGATCAAACGGATCGGGGGCACCCTCACGCTCGCGATGGCAGATCCGACGAATGTGTTCGCCCTCGACGACGTCGCGTTCATGACGAGCCTGCAGATTCTTCCCGTCGTCGCGCCACAGGCGGCGATCCGGGCGGCCATCGAGAAGGCGTACGACGCGGGACAGCAGTCAGCGATGAACGAGATGCTGACGGAGATCACCGCCGACGCAAGCGTCGAGTTGCTCGAGGGCGAGGCCGAATCGACCGGCGTCGACGTCTTTGAGCTGAAAGAGTCGGCTGACGAGGCTCCCGTCGTCAAGCTCGTCAACATGGTTCTGGTGGACGCGATCCGTAAGGGCGCCTCGGACTTGCACTGGGAGCCGTACGAAAAGCACTTCCGGATTCGTTTCCGGATCGACGGCGTGTTGCACGAGATGCTGTCGCCCCCCAAGCGTCTCGAGCCCGCCATCCTCTCCCGCCTGAAGATCATGTCGAACCTGGACATCTCAGAGCGACGGGTGCCGCAGGACGGGCGGATCAAGATCCGGTTCAGCAATCGGGAAATTGACTTTCGCGTGTCGATCCTCCCCACGATTTTCGGGGAGAAGGCGGTGCTCCGAATCCTCGACAAGGATTCGCTGCAACTCGATCTCACCAAGCTCGGATTCGACCCGTGGAGTTACGAAAAGTTCAGCCACGCGATCCACCAGCCGTACGGCATGGTGCTGATCACGGGACCGACCGGCTCGGGGAAGACCACCACGCTCTACTCTGCGATCTCGACGATCAATTCCCCCGAGCACAACATCATGACGGCCGAGGATCCGGTCGAGTACAACCTGAAAGGTGTCAACCAGGTCCAGGTGAACGAGGGCGTCGGCCGCTCGTTCGCCTCCGTTCTCCGCTCTTTCCTGCGACAGGACCCCGACGTCATTCTGGTCGGTGAGACACGCGACCTGGAAACCGCGCAGATCTCGATCCGCGCCGCGCTGACGGGCCATCTGGTGTTCACGACCCTGCACACCAACGACTGTCCGTCCACGGTCGCGCGGCTCTTCGACATGGGCATTCAACCGTTCCTGCTCTCCTCCGCGCTGCTGCTCATCCTCGCCCAACGATTGGGCCGCCGGATCTGCAAAGACTGCCGGCAGCCGGTGGCCGGCACGGAGGAGGACCTCATTCCCTATGGGCACACGCCGCAGGGGCTGACCAACGTGACGTTCTACCGGGGCAAGGGATGCGCGACGTGCAACTTCACGGGAATGAAGGGTCGCGTCGCGATCTATGAAGTGATGCCAGTCACCGAGGCACTTCGTGACATGATTCTAAAGAATGCAGCGACCGCAGACATCCGTGAGCAGGCCCAAAAGGATGGCATGAAGACCCTGCGGCAGGCCGGGTTGTTGAAGGTGATCGAGGGGACCACGACGGTCGAGGAGATCCTCCGAGTCACGCTGTCTTAGCGGGAGGCGTGTATGGCTGTGTTCGCGTACAAAGGGCGCGCCGGCGGCAGCGCCGTGACGGGCGACATCGAAGCGGACAACCGCCCCGCCGCCGTCGCCGCCTTACGGGCGCGAGGGGTCATCGCGACCTCTGTGCAGGAAAAGGCCGTCAAGGCGGCCGCCGCTGCGACGCCGAAAAAGTTCGGCGGCAGCGTCCGGGACAAGGACCTGGCGATCTACACCCGGCAGTTCTCGACGATGGTCGACGCCGGGCTGCCCATCGCGCAATGCCTGCAGATCCTCTCCGAGCAGAACGATTCGAAGACGCTGCGCGACGTGACGGCCCGCATCGCCGTCGACGTCCAAGGCGGCGCCACGCTGGCGGAATCGTTCGGCAAGTATCCACGGACGTTCGACAACCTGTTCACCAACATGCTCGCGGTGGGCGAGTCCGGTGGTGTGCTCGACGTCGTGCTCCAGCGTTTGTCCGGCTATATCGAGAAGGCGGCGAAGCTGAAGAGCAAGGTCAAGAGCGCCATGGTGTATCCCATCACGATCGTCAGCGTGGCCTGCCTGGTCATCATTTTCATGATGATCTTCGTGCTCCCGACCTTTGCCAACATGTTCAGGAGCATGGGCGCAGAACTTCCGCTGCCCACCAAGATCGTCATGTGGATGTCCGACATGACGCGCCAGTACATCATCTTCATGCTGGCCGGCGTCGGCGCCGCGCTCTGGGCCCTCAAGCGGTACTACAACACCGAGAACGGCAGCATGGTGATCGATACGTTCGCGCTGAAGATTCCGGTCATCGGCATGCTGATCCGGAAGGTGGCGGTCGCGCGCTTCACGCGCACGCTCGGCACGCTGATCTCGTCCGGTGTTCCGATTCTCGAGGGATTGCTGATCACCGCCCGCTCCGCAGGTAATCGGGTGGTCGAGAAGGCGGTCATGCAGGCGCGGCAGCACGTGACGGCGGGCGGCACGCTGGCCGAGCCTCTCAAGGCGACGCCGGTATTCCCGCCGATGGTCGTGCACATGATCTCGGTCGGCGAAAACACGGGCGCGCTCGACGCCATGCTCGGCAAGATCGCCGACTTCTACGATGACGAGGTCGACGCCGCCGTGAGCGCGCTCACCTCACTGCTCGAGCCGATGATGATCGTGTTCCTCGGTGTGGTCGTCGGCGGCATCGTGGTGGCGATGTATCTCCCCATCTTCAAGATGGTGACGCTCGTCAAATGATCGCGTGACCGTTCGATGACGCTCGTCGACGGCGAGCGGTTGCTACGGGGCGTGTTCTGGGCACGCCTCGGCGTCGCCGCTCTGCTGCTGCCCCTCGGCACCGCGCTTCCCGACGCGATGATGCCGGGGATCAATCACGGCGTCCTCGTCATGTCGCTGCTCACGGTGGTCATCTCGTCAGGCGGCCTGCTGCTCGGATCCCCGCTGACACACCCGAGACGGACGGCCTGGCTCGTCGCCCTGCTCGACGTCGTGCTCGTCACCGCGGTCGTCGCCGCCACCGGCGGCGCGCGCTCGATCTTCACCTTCCTGTACGTGATGCTCGTGACGGCGTCCTGCGTGACGCTGTCCCGCACGGGCGGTCTGACGATCGCCGCCGCCGGGGCTGCCCTCTACAGCGCGCTCGTCTTCGGCCGGACCGTCTTCCCTCTGACGGCATTCTGGGAGACACCGGGAGAGACGACGGCGCTCGAAATCCTGACGATGTTCGCCAACACCGGGACGTTTCTCGTCGTGGCCATCGTCGCGGGCGGCCTGGCGGAGCGCTTTCAGATCCAGAGCCGCACGCTGCGGGACCTGCGCGCCATCAAGGATCTGGTGTTCGAATCGGTCGGAACCGGCCTCATTGCGCTCGATCGATCCCACACCATCACGACGTTCAACCGCGCGGCGGTTACGAT
>Ga0075428_100009585_pt1 | contig 10755 bp, 13 predicted proteins | sample RhiMetdeltSRZDD2_FD_75291 | JGI IMG/M metagenome (GOLD analysis project Ga0075428, IMG submission 75291) | Populus rhizosphere microbial communities from Tennessee, USA - Rhizosphere MetaG P. deltoides SRZDD2 | ecosystem: Host-associated > Plants > Roots > Rhizosphere > Soil | place: USA... | reverse complement strand
CCGCGCGACTCGCACACGAATCACTCGCGAGTTTCGATCGCGTGCGCTCACTGCGCGATCGCTTCGAGTCTTCCGTCCTCGCACAAGTCGAAGAAACCTCAGTCAACGGCGCAACACAGGAGCGCCTCGGCAACACGTCGAACCTCTCCTTCCACGACGCCTACGCCCACGAGATCGTCCGCACGCTCGACGCGGCGGGTGTGTGCGTCTCCGCCGGTGCGGCCTGCCATTCCGGCAAAGTCGAACCGAGCGGCACGATGAAAGCGATGGGCCACCCGCTACGCGTGGCGATGGGCGCAGTGCGCTTCTCGTTGTCGCGGTACACGACGGCGGAAGAGATCGACCGCGCGATTGCGATCGTGAAGGATGTCGTGGGGCGCGTGCGTGGGACGATCGCGATCGGGAGTAAAGCGACGTAGTACGTTGTATTACAATTTCGCATCATGACCGTAACCGTTCGACTCGACAAGAAAACGGAAGAGTTGCTCGACCGCCTTTCACGATCTGAAGGTTTGTCGCGCTCGGAAGTGATCCGGCGAAGCATTCGCCTGCTCGCAGAACAGAATATGAAAGCCGGCGAGACGAGTCCGTATGAGGCGATCAAACACCTCATTGGAAGTGTGCGCGGTGGGCCGCGAAATCTGTCTGAGCGAACGGGCGACCGGTTCTACGAGATCGTGTCTGAGAAGGCACGCTCCCGCCGATGATCCTCGTCGACGCCGGGCCACTGGTGGCCTTGTTGCGAATCGACGACCCTTACCACCGGCGCTGCGAAGCGGCGGTTGCGAATCTCCAGGAACCAATGTTAACGGTCTGGCCTGCATTCACGGAGGCGATGTACCTTCTCCGTTTTTCCTTTTCCGCGCAGGATGCTCTCTGGCAGATGCTGGAATCGGACGCGCTCTGGATGGCCGATTTCAACGAGGAAGACTATTCGAGAGTTAGATACCTGATGCGAAAGTACCGCGATCTTCCGATGGATCTCGCGGACGCCGCCCTCGTACGTGTCGCGGAACGCGAGCGCATTCGACGAATCTTCACGATCGATCGACGCGACTTCGGGGTCTACAGGCCGCTCGGAATCGGCCGATTCGAGATTCTGCCCTGACGTGAGCTACTCCTCGCTCGCGTTCGGAACGATCGCCGGACATTTCCGCCTCATCGTAGGTGACGAAACGGGCGCCGTCCGCACGATGCCCGTCGGGGGTGCGACCTGCCCGGAGATGGATATGCGCGATTTCGGCGCGACGATCCAGAATATCGTCGCGGCGGACGTAACTGGCGACGGCCGCTCGGAGCTCATCGTCGGCACGCAGAACGCGGCCGAGGTGGCGCACATCGGGCTGCCGCACGAGACGCGCGGCGACGTGGACGGCGATACCGTGATCACCGCGAATGACGTCGACGAGCTCGTGGACTATTTGTTTGGAGCCGCATCGGGCCTCTCGACCACTGGCGACGCGAACCCGACGAGCGATTCAGCGGCGAGGATGCCTTCGCTCTGATCCACTACGAATTCGGCGGAGGATCGCTGCCGGAGTAGCGCTCAGTTTCCTCGCGCCCAGCACCACTCCTCGTTGACGTCCTTTCCGTTCTGCGGCCCTTCCACCCGCGCGCAGAGACGCCCGTCGCGAAGGGCGTAGATGATGCGTTGCGGAAAGTCGTGCTCGGGATTGGCGAAGACGACGCGGTCCTGCGACGACTCGACGAGCTTGAACGGCGTGGGCGGTTGCCCCTTCGGTTGCGCCAGGTAGACGATGCCCTCGCTGGTCTGCGCGATGCGCAGAAACTCGAAGAAGGTCTTGCCATTCTTCCGCACGTCGCGATGCATGCCGGTCATGACGCCGCCCTTCGGCGCGAGCCACACCTCTTCCATCTCCGTTCCGTCGACGGTCGCGGACCAATGGCCGCTCATCCATGCAAGATCTTCGAGCTTCGCATCACCGGCGAACAGCGGAACCGCGAAGAGGAGGCAGACCAGCAGTCGTCGCATACTCTCCCTCACAGGATGATCGTGTAGCCGAGCGTTTTGAGGTCCGGCATGCGATCGAGATAGACGTGCCCGTCGGTGTGATCGATCTCGTGCTGGAAGATGCGCGCGGTGAAGTCTTCGACTTCGACGTCCATCGGATCGCCGTCATGGTCGATGCCGCGCAGGCGGATGCGCTTGAATCGCGGAGTCTCGCCGCCGAGGAACGGCACGCTGAGGCAGCCTTCCCAATCCGTGATCTTGTCGGTGCCGGCGGGCTCGTACGTCGCGTTGAAGATCGCGCCGACGTTGACCTGCTTCACGCCGCGCCGTTTCGCGACACGCTCGTGCACCTCGAAGACGAAGATCCGCAGCGGCAGATGCACCTGCGGGCCGGCCAGACCGACGCCTTCGTAAGCGTGCATCGTCTCGACCATGTCGTCGATCAGCGAGCGGAACTTTCCGGCCTTGATGTCCTTCACTTCGACGTCGGAGGCCTTTTCCCGAAGAACAGGATGTCCAAGGCGCGACACTTTCAAAATTGCCATGCGCGGGAGTCTAGCTCATCCGCCGCATGCTCACCGCGATCGCGAGCGCCGCGATCATGAGCACTGCGCCGCCATAAAACGCGCCGGCAGCTTTCGCGAAGTCGTAGAGAAAACCGGAGAGGAGCGGCCCGAGAAAACGCGCCAGCGATCCGACCGATGTCGCGACGCCGAGGAGGCTGCCGCGCTCGTTTTCAGGCGCGACTTTCGAGATCAGCGAAGTGATCGCCGGATAGCAGAGTCCCTGGCCGATGGCGATGAAAAACGCGACAACGTAGAGCAACGGCACGCGCCAGATCGACGGCACGAGCGCGAAACCGAGCGTGAACGATGCGGCGCCGAGAATGATCACGCCCTTCTCGCCAAATCGCTTCACGATGCGGCCGATCAATCCTCCCTGAATGCCGGCGACGATGATGCCCATGAAGAGAAAGAGGTAGGCCATGTCGAGCTGACGGAAGTCGAAGCGATCGCGCCCGTGCAGCGTGACGCTGATTTCCATTCCCGCGACGGCAAGCAGTGTGAGAAAGAGTCCCGACATCAGCGCGCGCAGCAGACCGTTGTGGGCGATCTCATTCCAGAGCCGGCGATCGAACTGCGGTGGCACACCGGAGCGCGGAACGAGATCGGGCGGCTTCGATTCGGCGAGCACGCCTAACGCGATGAGAAACGCGGTGAACGAGAGTCCCGCGGCGACGAGTCCCGGCAGAAGATTGCCCGGCAGCCCCTGCTTCGTGCCGACTGCGGAAAGCACGCCGCTCATCGGCGGACCGAGGATGAAGCCGAGGCCGAACGCGGCGCCGATCAGTCCCATCCCCTTCGCGCGATTCTCGTGCGACGTCGAGTCGGCGATGTACGCCTGCGCGGTGCCGATGTTCGCGCCGCCGATGCCCGCGATCACGCGCGACGCGAACAGCACGGCCAGACTGCGCGAGAACGCGAAGAGCAGATAGCCCGTGCAGCTCGCGGTGAGACTGATCAGCAGCACCGGCCGCCGTCCGACGCGATCCGACAAGCGTCCCCACACCGGCGCGAAGAAGAACTGCATGATCGAATAGATCCCGACCACCGCGCCTACCGCGATTCCACTCGCGCCGTATTCACGCGCGTAGAACGAAAGGAACGGGATCACCATCCCGAACCCGATCAGATCGATGAAGACGGTGAGGAAGAGGACGAGTAGCGAGGCCTTGCGCAAGCGCGGGGAGTCTACGCGACCGGAGTCGCAAAGTCTCAAAGTCGCAAAGTCGTCGCAAAGTCTCAAAGAGGAGACGAGGCGACGAGACGAGGCGACGAGTCGTCGAGTCGTCGAGTCGTCGAGTCGTCGAGGAGCGAGCAGCTCTCCGACTTTGCGACTTTGCGACTTTGCGACTTCTCGTCGACTTGTCGACTCGTCACCTGACCACGTGCCACTGCGTCTGGCGCCCGGCCAGGTAGTGCACGCTCTTCCCATCGAATACCGCCGACTGTTCCAACTTGATCTGCACGAGTTGGTTGTTCCACTCCGGCACGGACACTTTCACGTTGCCTTCGATCGCGTAAGCCGTGTTCGCGTGAAGCTTCCAGTCGCCGGTCACGGGCGTCGGGCCCTGGTTGTCCCACATGCCGATCGTTGGACCTGCGGCGTGACCGAAGAAGCCGAGCGGATGCGTGTAGATCGTCGCGGCGATCGATTCTTTTTCCGACGCCGCGCGCGCCGCCGCGAGGATCTCGTTGCCGCTTTGCCCGGTCACGAACTCGCGCGTGAGGAGATCCTGCCAGCGATTTCCCGTCGCCAGAGCCTTCTTCAACCCTTCGGGCACATCGCTCTCGTCGAGCTCGAGCACGTAGCCCATCTCCTGCGTGTCGGTGTTGAGCCGCAGATACGTGATGCCCACGTCCGTGTGCAGCACATCGCCGCGCTGAATCGTTCCATCGATGCCGCAGAAATCGGTCTTGCTTTCGCACGCAACGCCGGGACGCTGCAGATTCACGTAGGGCATGAACCAGATCGGCAGCCCGAGGTCGGCGTAACGCTGGCGGATGTACCACGCGACGTCGTCGGTCGTCGTGACGCCGGGCGTGATCACCTTCGACGAGAAGGCTTCCGCGATCACCGATCGCGCGATGGCCACGATGTGCGGATAAGTCTGCAGCTCGAGCGCGGTGCGCGTCTCGAGCCATCGCACGACCAGCGGCTCCGCGCTGACGATGCGCGCACGCAGCGGCTCGTCGAGCACGGACAGCAATCGCTCGTACAGCGCGTGCGTGAGGCCATCCGCGAACGGCCAGTTGCGGCTCGTGTCGACACCGATCTTCTTCGGATTGCGCTCCCGAACGATCTGGCCGAGGCGCTTCCACTGCGCGTCGAGGTCTCCGCCTTCCCATGCGGCGTCGTAATAGCCGCGCATCGGATAGCGATTCACCGTCAGCCGCTCGACGCCTTTCTCGCCGCGATCGAAGAACACCAGCATCGTGGTCCGCCGCGCGGCGAATACCGGCTCCGGCACGAGCGTGAGGTACACCGGATCCTCGACGTACTCGCGATTGATCACCACCCACATGTCGATGCCGGCCTCGCGCATCAGCGCCGGCAGCAGGTTGTCGAGCCGGTCCTTCAGCATCGCGTTGACGGCAGCGGGACGCGCGCGTTCGGGCAGCACCGCGGGCTGCGCGAGCGCACTGAATGTGAGGAGCAACACGACGGCGAGGCGTTTCATGAACGCGAAGTCTCGCACAAGCGCCGATGTCGCGCGTTTAGCGAACGACCTCGAAAGCCAGACGACGCCCTGGCCCAAAGCGAAAGACACTGAAATCGGTGTCGAGGCTCGCCGCCCGACGAATGCCAAGCCGCTGCATGACAGCAAAAGAGGTGCAGTCGACGATGGAGAAGTCCTGATCGCGCCACCCATCCGCGATACGCCGGGCAACCTCCAAGTCGGCGCTGGTGACCGACTCCACGTCTGCCACGCTCGCGAGTCTCTCCCAGAACAACATGGCAACTTTTCGTCCAATGCGATGATGGAGCAGCATCCATGTCTCGATCAGGATGTGATCCGTCGTGAAAAACGCATCGCCCTTCGAAAGAATCGATTTCGCTCGCTCGTGACTTCGGTCGGCGCGGTCAGCTGCCGCGTACCAGATGGAGCTGTCGACGAAGAGACTCATCGCCGGCGGGTCGTGACGGAACGGCGGTCACGTACTCCGGCGCCGAATGCTTCCGAGATCATGGAATCTTTGTAGCGAGCGACATCGCTGCCCACCGAGCGGCCGAGAGCGAAAAGCGAGGAGGGGTCGGTCGACTTCCGGGGTGGATTCAAATCGCGCTCGACGAGGCTTCGAATGTATGCAGCCAAAGAAACCCCCAGTTCCGCAGCACGCTTGCGCGCTCTTCGGTGAAGCTCTGAATCGAGGGTAATCTGAGTTCGAGCCATCATGATGGCAACATCATAGCGCGATCTACCAGTGTGTTATGAAAGCGCGCCATGTCGATCGCCCGTTCGATCCTGTTGCGCGCATCGCGCTCGAAATGGCTGGAAGGTCAGTTCAAGCGAAGAAGCTTCGCGCGCCGTGCCGTCAAGCGATTCATGCCCGGAGAAGAGCTGAGCGATGCGTTCCGCGCCTGCGGAGAGCTCTCGCAATCCGGACTGGGAACCGTACTCACCAGCCTCGGCGAGCGCATCACCAGTCTCGATGAAGCCTTCGCCGTTCGCGATCACTATCTGTCGGTGCTCGATACGATCGCCGAGCGCAAGCTGCCGACGCAGATCTCCGTCAAGCTCACGCACCTCGGCATGAGCATCGATCGCAACGCGTGCATCGACAGCGTCCTCGCGCTGACGCGCCGCGCTCCGGAAGGCGAGATCGTGTGGATCGACATGGAGGAATCGCAGTACGTCGATGCGACGCTCGATGTGTTTCGCGCCGTGCGCGCGCAGACCGAGAAGGTCGGCGTCTGCCTGCAGAGCTATCTCCGCCGCACCGCGGCGGACGTCGAGTCGCTCCTGCCGCTCTCGCCTGCGATCCGTCTCGTCAAAGGCGCATATCGCGAGCCGCCCGACGTCGCGTTCCCGAAAAAGCAGGACACCGACCGCGCCTATTTCGACCTGACCGTCCGTCTTCTCGAAGGTCATGCGACCGTCGTCTCCGGCACTCACGATCTCGCGCTCATCGAAAAGATTCGCGAGCGCGCCGACGTGTTAGGCGTCAAGGCGCCGCGATGGGAAGTGCACATGCTGTACGGCATCAAGAGCGACGAACAAACGCGCCTCGCCTCGCGCGGCGTCGGCGTGCGGACGCTCATCAGCTACGGCGCGAACTGGTTTCCGTGGTACGTGCGCCGCCTCGCGGAGCGCCCGGCGAACGTGTGGTTCATCGTGCGGAATCTCTGGTGAAACTCGTCCTTTTCGACATCGACGGCACACTGATCACCGACGGCGGGGCGTCGCGCGCCGCATTCCGGGATGCGCTCGCCGCCGTTTACGGCTATGAAGGCGATCTCTCGCGCTACGACTTCTCCGGCCGCACCGATCCGCAGATCACGCACATGGTGCTGCGCGATGCCGGCTTCTCCGCGAGTGCAGTCGACGCGAAGCTCGATGCGCTCTGGGACATTTACCTCTCCGGCCTCGAGCGCAACGCGACTCCGAAACGCATCCGCGCATTGCCCGGCATCCCACAGCTGGTCCGCGCACTCGAAGAGCACGCGAACGCAATCCTCGGGCTGCTCACCGGAAACATCGAAGGCGGCGCGCGTCTCAAGTTAGGCGGCGTGGGTCTCAACGCGTACTTCCCGTTCGGCGCGTACGGCAGCGACTCCGCCGATCGCACACAACTTCCGCCGATCGCCGTGCGACGCGCATCGGAGCATGCGGGCATCCACATCAGCGGCGCGGACGTCGTCATCATCGGCGACTCGATCTACGACGTCCGCTGCGGCGTGCCGTACGACGCGACGACGATCGCCGTGGCATCGGGAAAGACACCCGCAGAAACACTTCGCGCCGAGAATCCCCGGCACTTTTTCGAAAGTGCCGAAGACCTCGGCGCGATGATGGATGCGATTCTGGGTTAGCGCCGAACGTCATCCTGAGCGTCAGCTCAGGATCTCAAAATGCGACGACCTCTCGCCTGTGGTTTCGGTCGTCGTCGCCGAGATCCTTCGCCGTCTTCGCGGCGCAGGATGACGGTGCGAAACGTTCAGTCCCTGTGCCGATCCGGAATGTCGACTCTTCCCGCGACGCGGGTGTGATCGATGTGACCGCTCCCCTTCCGGCGCACGGTGAAGTTGCCGCCGACGTCGACGACTTCGACGCCGCCGGAGCTGTCGCTGTCGATCAACACGTCGCGCTTCACGTTCGACGCGGTGATCGATCCCGAGTCGTCGTCGCGGATGTGCAGCGAGTCGACGTGCGCGACGGTGATCGCGCCGGAGTCGTCCTCGATCTCCACGCTGCCGCTGACATTCTTCACGGTGATCTCGCCCGAGTCGTCCTCGATCTTCACGTTGCCGAACACCGTATCGACTTCGATGGAGCCGGAGTCATCGCTGATCGAGAGCGGACCGCGGACGTTCTTCACCTCGATCGATCCCGAGTCGTCGTCGATCGACGTCGCGCCCGTGTTCGCGACCTTCATCCATCCGCTGTCATCGTCGATCTCGACCGGCAAACCGGCCGGCAGCGTGACCGCGAAGTCGAGACGCGCGGAGAAGAATCCGAAGATCACGTTCTTTTCGGGGATGTTCGCGTCGACGTGCAGCTCCGATCCGCTGCGGCGCATGGTCAGGGTCATGCGGTCGATGAAATCATCATCGGACGTGCAGGCCGTACCGCTGGCGACGATCTGCGTCGCACCCGCGGTTCCATCGACTTTGAGCGAGCCCGCTTCCGCATGAATGACCACCTTCGTCACGCCGCTCGCCTGCGAGGCGACACGCCGCGCCGCGGTGTACCGGCAGTCATCGTCATCGAACAGCCCGCCGAACACGGGAACCGCGAGGAGTGTGGTTGCGGCTGCGATCGCTACGAGTCTCATGGATGGCCCTCCCTGTCAGGTCGGTTTACGAAAACCGGCGGGCGGGGTTTCAGAGCGACGGTTCCTGCACGTCCGAGACGGGCGCGATGCGCCGCGCGCCTGCGAAATGGTGCAGAAAATACGCAGAGTCGAGACTATCGATGGACACGCTCTTTCCGCGGCTCGGCGCGTGGATGAACAGGCGGTCGCCGAGATAGATCCCGACGTGCGAGACGCCGCGCTTGTAGGTGTTGCGGAAAAACACGAGGTCGCCCGGTTCGAGCTCATCCTCTTTGACGATGCAGCCGAGGTGGTATTGCGTCGCGGCCGTGCGCGGGAGCTGGATGCCGACGGTCGAGAACACGCGGCGCACGAAACCTGCACAGTCGAAGCCCTTCTTTTCGTCAGAACCGCCGAATCGGTAGCGCACGCCGATCCACGATCGCGCGCGCTCGATGATCCCTTTCGGCTTCTCCTCTTCCTGCGCGAGCGCGGGAAGACCGAGGGCGACCACGAACAAAATAACTAACAACCTCTGCATTACAGCGAGCGGGACTCTATCGAGTCACCGCCCGCCGTGCAACCTGCAATAACTTCTGTGGAACTTATACTGCACACGCGGTCTGCGTCGAATCCGCCTTCACGCAGCACGACGACGCGCCTTTGACCTCGGGAAGGTTGTCCTTCAGCACCACGAACGCTTCCCACTCGTTGCCGTCGGGATCGACGACCCACGTCTTGTTCTGCACTGCATAGCAACAGTCCGTGCCCATCTCTGAGCGCGTCGCGAGGCCGGCCTGCGACCAGCGCTCCTGGTACCCGAGCACATCTTCGGTCGACGAGAGCTGAATGCCCATGTGCGAGAGCGCGCCCGAGCCGGCGAGGCCCGGATGCTCGTTGAGCGTGAGATTCAGCGGTGGATTCTGGACGTCGAATTTCGCGTAGCCGGTGCGGACTTTCGACGGCTCGATGCCCAGCATCTTCTTGTAGAACTCGATGCTTTTCTCGACGTTGCGGACATTGATCCCGATGTGGGCCTTGAGGGCGACGATTTCAGTGGACGTTGTGTTGCTCATGGCATTCTCCTGTCATATTCGCTGATGCGAATGTGAGCAGAAGATAAGCCCGCCGATCACATTTGTCAAGACGAATATGAACTAACTTCGCTTCACGATCCGGCTCGCGAACCGCGCGACGAGCGTGCTGACCTGCCGGTTCCATTCGGCGACTCCGCCCACCGTCTGAAAGACCTCCATCCCCGCACCACGTGGATCGATTCGGTCGCCGAGTCCGAACGCGAACAGATGCGGGAGCCACGCCACCGGGATGTTAGGCGCAGCCGATGCGAGCTCCGTTTCGAGATAGCGCTTTGCACCGAGAAGGACGTGGCGCATCTCATTCTGCCCACCGACGGAGCCCGATCGCGCGCGCAGCATCACATTCAGCATCGAGCCCGCGAACAGCATCGCCGTCACGAACATCACGCCGCCCGACATGTCGCGAACGATGGCGATCGCGGGCAAGAAAAGCATCGGCGTTCCGAAGAGCAACACGTCGCCGATGGAGATCGACGGTTTGCGTCGTACGCGATCTGCGAGAAAGAACGCGAGCAGATACAGCGCGAGTCCCGCGTAGAGCACGATCTGCAGATCCGGTGTCAGCCAATGCTCGTCGCGAAGTTTGTAATTTCTCCGCTCCCTGAGCGTACCGTAACCGACGGACAGAATCGCGAGATAGACCCAGGCCATCACACTGCGCGTGCCGCCAGGCGGAATGAGCTCCGCCTTCTCCTCTGTGAGATCGGAGAAGAGCGCGCGCGAGGGCGCCTCTTTCGGTGCATCCCACACACCGGCTGTGAAGCGATGTCCCTCTTCAAGAAGTGCATCGGTGATCTCCTCGGCGAGACCGAAGTACTTCGTGCTGAGAATCTCGGGCAGATCGCTGAGCTCGTAGCTCGCGTCCGCGACGAGCTTGTGCTCCTCGGTCCAGTGCGTCACGAGCGCGACGCGATCGATCGAGTCGCCGTCGACGAAGAGGAGGCGAATGAGCTGCTCCTCGTATCCATTCGCGAACGACGATCGCGGCACGAGCAGGCGCAGCCAGAACACGCCATCGGCGATTTCCGCGGCGATCTTTTTCTCGAGCATGAGGCGCGCGAGAATCGCTTTGACCTCATCCGTGCCGACGGTTTCATCGACCGCGGCGCCAACGACTTCTGCAGGAAACGCCGCGACGCTCGTTTCGAAC
>Ga0075428_100009580_pt1 | contig 10757 bp, 10 predicted proteins | sample RhiMetdeltSRZDD2_FD_75291 | JGI IMG/M metagenome (GOLD analysis project Ga0075428, IMG submission 75291) | Populus rhizosphere microbial communities from Tennessee, USA - Rhizosphere MetaG P. deltoides SRZDD2 | ecosystem: Host-associated > Plants > Roots > Rhizosphere > Soil | place: USA... | reverse complement strand
AAGTACATCGGCGCCGACAACGCCGAGCACCGTCCGGTCGTCATCCACCGCGCCATCATCGGCACGTTCGAGCGGTTTATCGGCGTGCTGATCGAGCACTTCGCCGGCGCCTGGCCGCTGTGGCTCTCGCCCGTCCAGGTGGCCATCCTGCCGATTGCCGACCGGCACCGGGAACACGCCGTGGCGGTGCAGACGCAGCTCGCGGCCGCCGGGTTGCGCGTCCAGCTGGACGACCGCGTCGAGAAGATCGGCTTCAAGATCCGCGAGGCTCAGCTCCAGAAAGTGCCATACATGCTGGTGATCGGCGACCGCGAGGCGGCCGACGGGAGCGTGGCCGTGCGCAGCCGGTCGGGCGGCGACCTGGGCGCCAGGAGCGTGGCCGACTTCCTCCGCGGGGCACTCGACGAGATCGCCCGCAAGGCGATCGCGCCGGAGCGACCGGCCGCATGACGCCGACTTTCGGCTTTGGGGTTGGCCCTTTGGGCCTTAGACTTGAGGCTTCGGGCCAAAGCCCCGAGCCTGGAGCCCAACGCCGGGCCCCGAGCCTGACGCCCAGAGCCTAGAGCCCTAAGCCCAGAGCCCAAAGCCGAGAGCCAGAATTACTGGAGGATTCCTATCGCTTACGATCGCTCGCCCCGACGTGACGACCGTGTTCGTACCAACGAACGTATTCGTGTTCGTGAAGTCCGCGTGATCGACGACACCGGACAACAGCTCGGGATCATGCCACCGCCGCAGGCGCTCACCATCGCCCGCCAGAAAGGGCTCGACCTGGTCGAGATCTCCCCGACGGCGGTGCCGCCGGTCTGCCGAATCATGGACTTCGGCAAGTACCAGTACCAGGAGCAGAAGCGGTCGCGTGAAGCCAAGAAGCACCAGCGCGTCATCGAGGTCAAGGAGATCAAGTTCCGGCCGAAGGTGGACGAGCACGACTACGACTTCAAGAAGAAGCACATCGAGCGCTTCCTTGCCGACGGCGACAAGGTGAAGGCCACGATCTTCTTCAGGGGGCGCGAGATGGCGCACCCGGAGATCGGACGGCGCATCCTGGAGCGCCTGATCACCGACCTCGGTGAACAGGCCATCGCCGAAACGACGCCGCGCCAGGAAGGCAACCAGATGCACGTCATCCTGAGCCAGCGCGCCACTCGCAAGAACGTGCCAAAGCCGCGGGCGCAGGAGTCCGCCGAGACGACGACGACCAGAGACGAGTAGACCCTATGCCCAAGCTGAAGACGCATCGGGGCGCGGCCAAGCGCTTCAAGAAGACCGGAACCGGAAAGATCATGAGGGCCAGCGCCTTCAAGCGCCACATCCTCACCAGCAAGACGACGAAGTCGAAGCGGCACATGCGCGGCACGCGCGAAGTCGCCGAGCAGGACGCACCCAAGCTCAATCGGATGCTGCCGTACAAGTGACGGGGATCGGGGCTCGGGATTCGGGGCTCGGGATTCGGGTTAGAGATTCCGGAGCAATGATTTCGCAGCGCAGAGCTTTAGCTCTGCGTGATGGATTACGAGGACGCAATGCCGAGAGTGAAAAGAGGGACCGTTCGCCGCGCCAAGCGCAAGAAGCTGCTGTCGCGTGCAAAAGGCTTCTACCAGACGAAGAGCAAGCTGTACCGCTCTGCGAAAGAGTCGGTGGACACGGCGCTCAAGTACGCGTTCGTCGGCCGCAAACAAAAGAAGCGCGACTTCCGGCGGCTCTGGATCGTCCGCATCAACGCCGGCGCACGCGAGAATGGGCTCACCTACTCGCAGCTGATGCGCGGGCTCAAGGCCGCCGGCAGCGCGCTCGACCGCAAGATGCTGGCGAGCCTGGCGGCAACGCAGCCCGAGGCGTTTGCCAAGGTGGCGGCACAGGCCAAGGCGGCGCTTCCGTCGAACGCCCACGCCTGACGCGTCCCCGACGACCGATGCCGATGCCGACAGCGTGACGCGGAGCCGCACCGCCTCCGCGTCCGTCGTGTCGTCCGGATGGTCTCACCGCTACAATCTGGGCCGACATGCCTGAAGGCTCCGCCGAGTCTCCGCACATCGACGCGCTCCGTGAACGCTGGCGCACGAGGCTGGCCGCCGTCCGCACCCCAGCCGAGCTGAAGACGCTCGTCGACGAGTTCCTCAGCCGCAAGTCGGGCACCGTGACCGCGCTCATGAGAACGCTGGCAGACCTGCCGGCAGACGCGCGTCGTGAGGTGGGAGCCCGCATCAACGCCCTCAAGGAGGAGATCGAAGCGTCGCGCGACGCGAGGCGCGAGGCCTTGCAGGCCTCGCGGCCGCAGGCCGGCGCCGTCGACGTGACGCTGCCGGGACGGGCGCTTCCGCTCGGGCGCATCCATCCGCTGATGCGTGTGCGACAGGAGGTCGAGGACATCTTCACCCGCATGGGCTACGAGATTCTCGAGGGCCCGGAGGTCGAAGACGACTTCCACAACTTCGAGGCGCTCAACATGCCGCCGGATCACCCGGCGCGCGACATGCAGGATACGTTGTACCTCGCCACGCCGATCATCGGCGGCATCTGGGGCGCGCACCGGGCGCCGCTCGGCGCCGGCTCGATCCCCGAAGCGCAAGTACGTGCGGCGACGCTGCTTCGCACCCACACCTCGGCGATGCAGATTCGCTACATGAAGACGTTCAAGCCGCCGGTGCGCATCATCGTCCCCGGACGCGTGTACCGACGCGACAACCTCGATCTCAGCCACACGCCCATGTTTCAGCAGTTCGAGGGGCTCGTCGTCGGCACAGGGATCACCCTCGCCGACCTCAAGGGTACGTTCGAAGCCATGCTCCGCGATCTGTTCGGCGACGTGAAGGTGCGCCTGCGCCCCAGCTTCTTTCCCTACACGGAACCGAGCGCCGAGGTCGACATCAGCTGCCGCAGCTGCGGCGGCACCGGCTGCAGCACCTGCAAGCAGACCGGATGGCTGGAGATTCTCGGCAGCGGCATGGTGCACCCTGCCGTCTTCGAGGCAGTCGGCTACGACCCCGAGGAGGTCACCGGCTTCGCATTCGGGCTGGGCATGGAGCGCGTGGCGATGTTGAAGTACGGCGTGGATGACATCCGCCTCTTCTACGAGAACGACCTGCGCTTTCTCAACCAGTTCCCGCCGATGTGATCGGTCCGGTCAGACATGAGAGTCCCGCTGTCCTGGCTCCGTGAGTTCGTCGATGTGCCCGGCTCGGCAGACGAGATTGCCGCCACGATGTCGGTGCGCGGGTTCGCCGTCGAGAGCATCGAGCCGCTTGGCGACCTCGATGCGGTGATCGATTTCGAGGTCACCGCGAACCGCCCCGACTGCCTGTCGATCGTCGGCATGGCGCGGGAAGTCGCCACCGCCTACGCCCTGCAGGTGCGCCGCCCGGCCGTTCGCACGGCAGCCCCTCGGGAACCGGCGAGGTCCGACAGCCGCGGAACATCGCCGTCCGACCCGGCGGCCCCGGCAGCCGTCGAGGATCCGCCGGCGCCCGATGCCTCGCTCTCGGCTCCGGGCCTCCTCCTGGTCTCGCTCAAAACCGTCGACAAGTCCGATGTCGAGGTGGTGATCGAGAACCCCGAGCTCTGCCCGCGCTACGCCGGCGCCGTCGTCGAGGTGACGATGGGCGAATCCCCCGCCTGGCTGCAGACGCGGCTGCGCGCTGCCGGCGTACGGCCGATCAGCAACATCGTCGACGTCACCAACTACGTGCTGCTCGAGCTCGGACAGCCGATGCACGCGTTCGATTTCACGCGCCTCACCGGCGGTCAGATCAGGGTGAGGACGGCTCGTCCAGGCGAGACCGTCCGGACGCTGGACGCGCAGCAGCGCGAGCTCGACCCCGAGATGCTGGTCATCGCCGATGCCGAGCGCCCGGTGGCGGTTGCCGGCGTGATGGGTGGCGCCGAGTCCGAGGTGACTCGAGAGACCAGCACGATCGTGCTCGAGAGCGCCTGCTTCAACGCGTTGTCCGTACGACGGACCAGCAAGCGCCTCGGTCTCAAGACCGAGGCGAGCATGCGTTTCGAGCGCGGCGCCGACCCCCGGCTCCCGGTGACGGCCATGGAACGGGCGTGCGCGCTGCTGGAGCACATCGGCGCCGGCAAGGCGAGGGGAACGGTGGTCGACCGGTACCCCTCCCGCATCGAGCCGCGCATGGTGCGGCTGAGGCGCGAGCGAATCACCGGACTGCTCGGCGTCGAGGTTCCCGACGCGGCGGTGCGCCGAATCCTCGAGGGCCTCGGGTTCGCGCTGCGCGACGCCGGGAACGGCTGGGACGTCACGGTTCCGACGCGCCGGGTCGATGTGGCGCGCGAAGTCGATCTCATCGAGGAAGTCGCCCGCCATCACGGGTTCGACCGGATATCGCCCCGTTTTCCGGGGCTGGTCGCGGCGCCGCCGCCAATCGATCCGCGCATCGTACAGGCGAGGGCCCTGCGCGCCGTGATGACCGGCGCGGGTTTCTCAGAGGCGGTGACATTCGGATTCATCCCGTCTTCCTCGGCCTCGCCTTTCGCGGCCGAGGGTGACGTGGTGCCGATTGCGAACCCGCTCTCGGAGAGCTTTGCCGTCCTGCGGCCATCGATACTGCCCGGTTTGATCGACGCCGTGGCGCACAACCGCCGCCGCGAGCAGCTCGACGTGCGGCTCTTCGAGGTCGGGACGCGATTCTCGCGGAGCGCCGGCGAGCGGCGCGCGATGGCGATGGCGTGGACGGGGGCGGCGGCTGCCGAGCACTGGAGCGGCGGCGTCCGCAACGTCGATTTCTTCGACATGAAGGGAATGGTCGAGCGCGTCTGCGAGGCGCTCTCGCTCGAGGGGACGACGGCGTTCGACACACAGGGCTGGCTCGTCCCCGGACGAGCCGCCTCACTTTCAGTGAACGATCGCCAGATCGGCGTGTTCGGTCAGCTCCTGCCGGCGATCGCGGAACAGCACGGGCTCCAGGCGAACGACGTCGTGTTCCTCGCCGAGATCGACCTCGACGCAGCAGATGCCGTCCGCGATCGCGGCGGTTTTCGAGTGGAACAACTGCCGCGGTATCCGTCGGTCACGCGCGACATCTCGATTGTCGTCGACGCGTCGCTCGCTGCCGAAGTCGTGCGCCGCACGATCCGCGAGGCATCGCCGCCCACGCTGACGCGCGTGCACGAGTTCGATCGCTATCAAGGCAAGGGCATCCCCGAGGACAAGGTCAGCCTCTCGCTGCGCCTGGTGTTCCGGGCACCCGACCGAACACTCACCGACGCCGAAGTCCAGCAGGCGATGGACTCCGTGATGGCCGCGCTGCGGTCGCGTCACGACGCGGCACAGCGATGACCGTCCGCCTTCGCCTCGGCTACGGCGTGACAAGCGCAGCTGCGCGCGCGTCGGGCTGCGTCTGGTCTTGAAACTGACCTGCCGTCGTGGCACCATCTGACCCGTACTCCTTTCCCCCGTCACGAGGATCGCAATCACATGGCAAAACAGGCGGTGGCCGCCCACTCAGTGGATCTCGAGCCCATCGAGCGCCTCGAGGAGAAGATCACGCGACTGGTATCGATCGTGGGACAGCTTCGCGCCGATCAGGCGAAGGCGCTCGACGACAACGCCAGACTGACGCGCGAGGTCGTCGCGATGCGCGCGCAACTGGCCGAGGCCGACTCCGCCAGCGGTGAGCTGCTGGCGCTGCGCGACGAGCGCGAGGTGATCCGGGCGCGCGTATCGGAAATGCTGCAGCAGCTCGACGCACTGTGACTGGCCATGCCGATGTTCGTCGACCGTCAGTGGTGAACATGCGTCACCGCTCACCGCGGGGTTCCGGTGAGTTGGCCATGGCGTCCCCCGCACGGGGATTGTGCTGCGAACATCGACAATGAGCCGACAATGAGCAGCGTGGTGACGGTCGAGATCGCCGGTCAGCGATACCCCATCCGCAGCTCGCTCGACGAGCGGTACGTGGCGGAGCTCGCGGCATACGTCGATCAGAAGATGCGCGCGGCGTCGGTTGCCGCGCCCGCCAGCGACACGCTCGGCCTGGCGGTGCTGGTGGCGCTGAATATCGCCGACGAGTACTTCCGTGCCAGGCAGCAGACGACCTCGGTGAACGGCGACCTCAACGAGCGCGCCATGCGTCTCGAGCGGCTCGTCGACGATGCGATCGCGCAAGTGGGCGCCCGGAAGGCATCTGGCGCACCTTGACCCACCCCTGACCGCACGCTAAGATCCGTTCAGCTCCTGCTTTGCTCGTGATGGTTTTCGGAGGCTCGTCTGAGCCAACGTAACAACCAAGCGAATCGCGAGGCCGTGCGTTGTGCATGCCTCTGTATTGAGGAAGCCTGAAGCGCGGCTGACAACAGCGGTTCCACCTGCGTATCGCAGGTTCATTCGACCTCCCCACACGGCAAAGCGGGGCGCCTTCGCGGCCGCCCGTTCATCTTCCTGAGTCCACGGCCTGAACGAACATTCGGGCCGATACCAGCAGCCGAGTGCAGAAACCGACCGTCGCTGATCTGGGCGAGCGCGTGCTCGTCGAACGCATCCGCGCCAGACTGGCGATGCCGTCTTGGGTCGTCGTCGGACCGGGAGACGACGCCGCCGTGGTCGAGCCCGCGCGTGGGATGCTCGACGTCTTCACCACGGACGCCGTGGTCGAAGGCATCCATTTCGATCGCCGATTCGTGCCGGGCGACGCCATCGGTTACCGGGCGCTCGCTGTGAACCTCAGCGACCTCGCAGCGATGGGGGCCGAGCCTCGTGCCGCCCTCCTCTCTCTGGTGCTCCCGGCAGGCTTCGCCGTCGACGAGCTGGATGCGCTGCTCGACGGCCTGCTCGGGCTCGCGGCCACCCACCGGATCGCCCTCGTCGGCGGAAACATCACGCGCTCGCCTGGACCGCTGATCGTGGATGTCACAGCCATCGGCGCTGTGCATCGCCGGCGTGTGCTGACGCGCGCAGGCGCCCGCCCGGGCGACGGCGTTTATGTCACGGGCTGGCTCGGGGAAGGGGCGATCGGCCTGCGCCGTCTGCAGGATGCCGGCAGCACGGCACAGGTTGGCACGTCCGAGGAGCACTACCTCCGGCCGCCGCCGCGGGTGCGCGCCGGCGTGCTGCTCGGTCGCAATCGTGTTGCGTCGAGCTGCATGGACCTCAGCGATGGGCTGGCGGACGGTGTGCGTCAAATCGCCAACGCCTCAGGTGTCGGCATGGTCCTTGATTCATCGAGTCTGCCGATTGGTGCAGATGTGATGAGCTGGCACGAGCAACACGGCGGAAATGCAGTGGACACGGCGCTTCGCGGCGGCGACGACTACGAATTGCTGTTCACCGTGCGGCCGGCTCACCTGGGGAGGCTGCGCGGGGTACGCCAGCACGTCGGGGATCTGCCGATAACCAGGATCGGCGTCGTGACGAGGGAGACACGGCTTCTTGTCACTGCGCAGGGGGGCACACAAGTGCTTCCCGATGGGTTCGAGCATTTCCGGTGAGCCTATGTTTCGAATCATCTCGCGCTCGCATCGTCGGAAGGCTGTCGTGCTCGTCCTCGCCATTGTCGCGTTCGTGCTGTTCTATGAAGCGCGAAGCCTCGATTCCCAGGACGTCGCGTGGATGTTCGGCGACGACACGCCGGGTCCGGGCCTGCAGCTGAAGTTCAGCGCCACAGCCTATTGCAAGGGCACAACGACGGCGTCCGGAGCCCGTGTCAGAACTGGCGTGGCAGCGGCCGACCCGGCACTGCTGCCGGTCGGCAGCGTGCTCAGCGTGGCGACCGGGGATGCCAAGTACAACGGCGTTTACACCGTGCTGGATACGGGGCCGGAGGTCCAGGGTCGCGAGCTCGACCTCTACATCTGGAGCTGCAACGAAGCGCTTCGCTTCGGCCGCAAGCCCGTCCAGGTGACCGTGCTTCGACTTGGGTGGGATCCCAAGGCCAGCTCACCGACGCTGGTCAGCCGGCTGTTCAAGCGGCGTGAAGCGACCAAGCTGGCGCAGGCGTCGATGCCGCACAAGGTCGCCGGTCAGGACCCAGGAACCGCATCCGGCAGCTCCGCGTCCGCAAGCGCGCGTTCGGACGACGCGTCCGGCCGCACCTCGAACGTCGCAAAGGCCGGATTCTGAGGCGCTGCCGGCGCCGTCCGGCCCGCGTTGAACTGCAGCTCGTAGAGACGGTGATAGATGCCCTTCTGCGCGAGCAGCTCGGCGTGCGACCCCCGCTCGCGCAGTTCCCCGTGGTGCAGGACGAGAATCGTATCCATGTCCTGAATGGTCGACAGTCGGTGCGCGATCGCGATCGTCGTTCGACCGCGCATCACCACGTCGAGCGCCTCGTGGATCATCAGCTCGGTCTCGGTGTCGACGCTCGACGTCGCCTCGTCGAGAATCAGGACCTCGCGATCGAACGCGAGCGCCCGCGCAAACGACAACAGCTGCTTCTGCCCCATCGACAGCGTCGCGCCGCGCTCGGCGACCGGCGTCAGCGATCCGTGCGGCAGACGGCCGACGAACCTGTCGGCGTGTACGGCCTCGAGAGCTCGCCGCACACCTTTCTCACCGATTGATCGATCTCCCAGACGGACGTTCCCCGCAATGGTGTCCGAGAACAGGTGCACGTCCTGCAGCACCAGGCCGAACCTCGCCCGCAGCTCTGGCACCGGGATCTCGCGGATGTCGACGCCGTCGATGGTGACGCGCCCGCGCTGCACGTCGTAGAACCGCAGGAGCAGATTGATGATCGTGGTCTTGCCCGAGCCGGTGGCCCCGACGATGGCGACGCGCGCGCCCGGGAGGACTTCGAACGAGAGATCCTTCAGCACCGGCTCGCCCTCGACGTAGGAGAACGTCACGTGCTCGAACCGGATCGTCGACGAGGACGTCCGCCGTGGCGCCGGCGTCCCGGCGCCGCGCGAGGCGGGATCGATCTCGACCGGCGTATCGAGCAGCGTGAAGATGCGCTCGGCCGAGGCCATGGCCGCCTGCAGCACGTTGAACTTCTCCGACAGGTCGCTGATCGGCCGGAAGAAGCGCTGTGAGTACTGGAAGAAGGCCACGAGCGACCCGAGGGTCAGCGTGCCTTCGACGACCCACGCCCCACCGCGCCAGATGATGAGCGCCGCGGCCAGCGCGCTCACGAGCTCGATCGCCGGATAGAACACCGCGTAGTAGAAGATGGACTGCTGGTTCGCGTCCCGGTGCTCGCGGTCGATCTCGTCGAAGAGCTCGTAGTCGCGCGCCTCTCGCCGAAACAGCTGCACCGTGGTCATGCCGGTGAGTCGCTCCTGCAGGAAGGCATTGATGCGCGCAATCAGGGTGCGAACCTTCCGGTAGGAGGTGCGCACGTTGCGGCGGAACCACTGCGCGACGAGCGCCACGAGCGGCAGCACCGAGAACGCCACCAGCGCGAGCCGCCAGTCCATCCAGGCGAGCATCGCCATGATGCCGAGCAGCGTGAAGACGTCGCCGAACACCGACACGACGCCGGCCGTGAACAGCTCGTTGAGAGCGTCGACGTCGGTGGTGACGCGCGTCATCAGGCGACCGACCGGGTTGCGGTCGTAGAACCGCAGATCGAGCCGCTGCAGATGCTGGAAGATCTGCATCCGCAGGTCGAACGTGATCCACTGCCCCGTCATCTGCATGATCCACGTCTGGGCGTACTCCAGCACGAAGGACACGAGGAGCACGGCCACATAGACGAGGGCGACCGCGGACAGCATGGAGACGTCGCGCTCGGCGATGTACCGGTCGAGAACCAGCTTGGTGAGATACGGCGGCGCCAGCTCGACCACCGAATGGCCAACGATGGCGACGATCGCCAGCGCGACCTGCAGGCGATAGGGACGCAGGTATTGGACCAGGCGCCGCATCAGCCGCGCGTCGTAGGCCTTGCCGATGATGTCGTCGTCGCTGGACATGCTGATGAAATGGGAATCTAACAATCGATGAACGAATGATCTGGCGATCGATCGGGCGATCGATGCCATCGATGAATCGATCTGAGATCGATTGTCACATCATCGTTCATCGATGGTTAGATTCTCATCGCACGTGAGCCTCTACGAGGCCTCGAGCTCCGCTTCGAGCAGCTGCCGTCGGTGCAGCTCGGCATACATCCCGTTCCGCCGCACCAGCTCGTCGTGCGTGCCGCGCTCGACGATGCGCCCGTCGTCCATGACGAGGATCTGATCGGCGTTGCGTACGGTGGAGATGCGATGCGACACGAGGATCGTCGTGCGCCCTCGCATCACATCCGAGAGACGGGTGAGGATCTCCTCCTCGGTGTAGGTGTCCACCGCCGAGAAGGCGTCGTCCAGGATGAGGATTGACGGGTCGAGCATCAGCGCGCGGGCGATGGCGGTCCGCTGCTTCTGACCGCCTGACAGCGTGAGGCCGCGTTCGCCGACCAGCGTCTCGTAGCCGGCAGGAAAGTTGTCGAGGTCCTTGTCGAGGCGTGCGAGCGCCGCCACACGCTCCACCTGCGTCCGTGACGGCTGGCCGCCGCCGGCGCCAAATGCGATGTTCTCGGCGATCGTGGCGCTGAACAGGAACGGCTCCTGCGGCACGAAGCCGATGGCGCCGCGGAGCGCGGCGAGGGGCAGATGCCGCACGTCGGTGCCGTCGACGAAGACCGTGCCCGCAGGCGCTTCCCACAGCCGGGGAATCAGGCGCAGCAGCGTCGACTTCCCCGAGCCGGTCGCGCCGACGATTGCGGTGGTCGTGCCGGCGGGCATCTCCAGCGAGACGTCGTGCAGGACGGCGTGTCCATCGTAGGCGAAGGTGAGGTGGCGGACCTCCACGTCCCCGC
>Ga0075428_100009579_pt1 | contig 10757 bp, 16 predicted proteins | sample RhiMetdeltSRZDD2_FD_75291 | JGI IMG/M metagenome (GOLD analysis project Ga0075428, IMG submission 75291) | Populus rhizosphere microbial communities from Tennessee, USA - Rhizosphere MetaG P. deltoides SRZDD2 | ecosystem: Host-associated > Plants > Roots > Rhizosphere > Soil | place: USA... | reverse complement strand
CCAAGGGCGAGTTTCCGTCCCGCGAACATTTCCCGCAGAAACAGGATCATCTCGCGAGTCATACCGACCCGGTTGATCTTGCGGATCATATTCGAAGACGGCGACCCAGCACCGATACCAACCGTGATGCCGCGCTCGCCGGCCAGATGCGCGAGCGCGGCGAAGCTCGACGCCAGGTCGACCGGCGTGCGGCTGAAGGGCTGTACCACCGAGGTGCCGACGTCGGCGTCGGTTTGGCCGATGATCGCCGCCAAGATCACGAAAACATTTTCATGAGTCAGATGATCGGGCACCCAAACTTTGTCGAAAGCGTATTGCGCCACCGCTCGCTTCGCATAAGCGGCCATTTCGGGCGCGGTGCAAGGCGGATAAAGTTGAATGCCGAAACGCATGTCGGATTTCTAGCTTTCGGATTGATCCGTTCGTCTACGGCGCGCTCCAGGTTGTTTCGAACTTACGTTTTTGATTGGCCAAGCTTGGGAAGCTCGCGCCCTGATCTAGCTTCAAGACTCTGTAGCCGGTCGCTGCGGTGCCTTGGAGCGTGATTCGATACTGGATTTGTTCGTCGCCATTTTGTCCCCTGAGAAAAATATAAATCGCTTGTTCGCCGGGCATCGGTTCGTAATCGGTCGCCGTAACTCTGCTCGGGTAGCCGCGCGCATTCATCGACAGGATGGTTTGTTTAAACTTGTCGAGCGGCACATGCCGTTTGCCGCCATCGGAGAGGAGCTCGTAACCTCTCTCCAGGTTTTTGTCGATCAACACGACCCTGGCGAATTCGACAGCGCGCTTGGCCGCCATGTTTTCGTCGTGTTGGATCGGCTTGGCGCAACTAATCGCCCAAACCGCTAAAAGCCAAAGCCAGCCGTAACGCGCAAACGGTAGGAAAAGATTTATAGTTCTACAGTTTTCTCCGGTTGTCTGTGGATACATCCCTAGTGCCTTTTCGTTTTCGGTCTTCTAATATGTTTTGGCGCCGATCCGCCGCTTTGCTGCCTTATAGAGAGTTCGTGCACACATTGCGTATCGCACCCGGCGCGTGTTCGATTAAGCGGCGGATTTGACCCGAGGCTTCATAGCAACATCACAAGGTGTACATCAATAGCCAAATGATTCCTAGTTTTACCGAACAAAGTCTGTACCTGGTGCCGGCAGATGCCTAAGTCGGCACGATACGATTGGATGTATTTGAGCGGATCTAGTCCATTTGGAGAACGGCACCGGGCTTGCTAATCAGAATGCTGTTTGTGAAAGAGAGGAGACGGCTCGTGAACAAGTTCAATTTGCTGATCGCCGGATGGCTTTTGGCCGCTTCGGGTTGCGCGCTCTTGGAGAGTCCACCCAACGAAACAGATACGAGCGCGGTTGCGCCGACAGCAGAAGCGCAGAATTTATCCGTGCCTGCATCCATAGAAGCACCAAAAATAGCAACAGCGCCGGCCCGCAGTTTGACTGCGGATGACGTACGCCGCATACAAATGCGCTTGAAGGAAGCCGGCTTCGATCCAGGCCCTGCTGACGGGGTTGCTGGCGCGCGAACGAAAAGCACTTTCAACCGGTATCAAGCCGGCTGCGCCAAGACGAAGACGTTGATCGACGATTTCGACGATGCTGGCGCGCCGAGCAAGAACCCGCTGAGCCGACAGGATAACCAGATGATACAGGTTCAGTTGCGCCGCGCCGGTTTCGATCCCGGACCGGCCGACGGAATTTTTGGCGCTAAAACACGCAAGATAATTGTCCATCTCAAAACCAATTGTCCGGTATTCGATGAATTCGCGGCGCTCCTGAGTGATCAGTCGCTAGCCGTCGAGCAAAAGCGCGCCAGCGACCAGGCCGCGGCGCCTGCCGCTGCTTCGATCAAGACTCGCGCGGTTTCTGCACCGGCGACGGGTGAGATTCTCAATCAACCGGTTGCGGCTCGGGGACAAGAAGAGATTCGAGTCCTGCAGCTCAGGTTGCGCGACGCGGGCTTCGATCCCGGTCCCTTCGACGGCGTCATGGGTCCAAAAACTATCGCGGCGCTACAGCAGTACGAAGCCAGCGAGCGCGGCAAGAAGAGCAAAGCAAGCTTGAAGACGACGAGTATCAGAGGTCAGTATTGAGTCGAAATGCTAGAAATAGAAAAGAGGTTTAGACTCACAAGCGCGACCGTGGCTAGCTGTAATGAAATACTCGTGGTTAGTTTTTTCTGCCGAATTAATTTGCGCACCGTCGTGGCTTGTTGATTCAAGAGAAGCAATGGCGGTGCCACATGGGACAAGTTTCCACAGCCCACCGATACCCTCCTAGTCAAGAGCACAGATGTCCGCGCTTTACTTTGGCTCCGCCATCTTTTCCACATCGGCGATGGTCGGGCCGTCCAGGCAAAAGGCGCGATGGGCGCGCCATTCCAAAACTTCCATTTGACGGATGCCGCGAGCGTGGTGCGGATCGCGCGCCGCCAGCGCTTTAGCTTCATCCAGACTCGCTGCTAACATGACATAGATACCGTAAGCGCCGTCAGTGCTCGGTCCCGAGAAGAGTAGGCGGCCGGCGCGATGCTGATCATCGAGCCATTGCCGGTGGGCTTCGTAGTTGCTCTGCTTGTCTGCTTCTTTGTCCGCCAAGGAACGTGACATCACCAGGTACCACATGGTTTCATCTCCTTGTTGAATTTACCGACGCTAAATTTATGCGCCCATCGTATCTGGTGCAGCACAAATTTGCCACTTGCGCAGCGGCGTGGGCGGCGATACAAGCGTGGGCAAATGGCCGTCCGCTTTGGCCCTGACAAACGATAGAAGAATGCTTAGCCGCGCAGAGAATCAGCTCTTGACTGGGATTGGATCGGGCACGCCGATGGGCGAGCTGATGCGCTATTTTTGGCTTCCCGCGCTTTTGTCAGAGGAAATCGCGACGACCGATTGTCCGCCCGTTCGGGTGCGTCTTTTGGGCGAGGAACTGGTCGCCTTTCGAGATTCCCAGGGGCGGGTGGGTTTGCTCGGTGAACACTGCGCCCATCGCGGTACGTCGTTGTTTTACGGCCGTAACGAAGAGTGCGGCTTAACTTGCATTTATCACGGTTGGAAATACGACGTGGACGGCAACGTCCTGGAGACGCCTGTCGAGCCGCGCGATCGCGATTTCAAGAAAAAGCTCCGTCATACCGCCTACCCGTGTCAAGAAATCGCCGGCATTATTTTCACCTACATGGGGCCGGCGGAAAAGCGGCCATTGTTGCCGCGCTATGAGTGGGTCAGTCTAGCCCCCGAGCAGATTTGCCCAGTCAAATCCTATCTCGAGTGCAATTACCTCCAGGGCATCGAGGGTGACTTCGATTCATCGCACACATCGTTTCTGCACAACAATAATTTGCAAAATGCGGCAGCTTTGAAGCGTGACGGCGCGCCGATGCTCGATGCAGAAGAAACCAATTACGGGTTGCGTGCGATCTCGATTCGAAAAGTCGGCGCCGAACAAATTTATGTTCGCACCAGCCCTTACATCCTGCCGTGTTTCAGTATCGTGCCCGGACCGCCCACGGCGAAATTCGAAGACGATGATATTCGCGGCTTCAGATTCTGGGTGCCGATCGACGATCGGACGACGTGGCTTTACATCCTGAACATGCGCAAGAAACCGTTTACGGCGGAGGAGCGAAAAAGCTTGCGCAGCTGGATTGGCGCCGACTATCGAAGAATTCGCAACGCGGCAAACAATTATCTGCAGAACCGCGCGCTGCAAAAAACGACAGGCTACACCGGTATCGAAGCCACCAACCCCGCGGAACAGGACGGTTGCGCAACCGAGAGTATGGGCGCGATCTTCGATCGTTCGAAAGAACACCTGGGCCAGAGCGACAAGACCATTATCGCGTTACGTAAAATGCTTTTGCGCGCGGTGAGCGACGTGCGGGACGGAAAAGATCCGCCGCACGTTATTCGCGATGCGAGCGACAGTGACTTTTCTAAATTACGCTCGGTCAAAGGCGTGCTTGCGGCAGGCACGGCATGGCGAAAAGTGCTGGAAGGACTAGGACCGAATGATGGGTAGTAGGAATTCGGAGTTCCAGCCGTGCCAAATGTAAGGCAAGAGATGCCGACTCGATTGAAGATCCTGAGCTCGTTAGCAGGGAGCAAATCCTTCCTGCGCCGTTTAGGCATCCTATTAGGAATTTTGTCATCGTTACCTTTTTTCACCGCTCTAGTGTTTGCCCAGTCGCTGCACAAAACGGTGGCGATGATCGGGGCGCGAAGTGGCGCATCGTGGCCGCTGTGGATCGCCAAGGACGCGCGTCTGTACGCCAAACACGGTCTCGAAGTCGAGCTGGTCTACGCGGTTCATCCAGCGCCGATCGCCGCCGTTATCACCGGCCAGGCGGCGATGACTTCTTCGGGCAGCGATCCAGCCTTGCTTGCAGCCGCGAAAGATCCAGCTCTCGTCGTGCTCGGCGGATTCATGAACAAAGGCTCCTTCGCCATGATCGGCTCTAAGACCGCCATGGATATGAAACAGCTGGCGGGCAAGAAGGTCGGCATCGGCAGGGTCGGCGATCCGCCATATCACATGGCGGTGAGTTTACTGCGCAAGCACGGCTACACGGCACGCGACGTGCAGTGGGTTTCCGTCGGCGTCGATGCCGCGACACGCGCGGCGGCGCTGCAAAGCGGCCAGATCGACGCGGCATTGATCACCGCGCCAGCCTATTTTCGTCTCCAGGCCGCTGGCCTGCCGGTGTTGGCCACATTGATGGATTACGACGATATCTACGTCTCCACGTATTATCTGTTCCGGCGCGATGCCCTGACCAAAGAGCGCCCGACCGCGATCGCGTTTATCAAGGCACACGCCGAGGCGATCAAGAAATTCTACGACGACCGAGCTTTCGCGGCCGAAACTATGATCAAGTACGGCGGTACTCGTAACATTGACGATGCCAATCGAGTATATGAACTCTTTAGCAAGGCGCGTGTGCTGGAGTCGGTCCCGTATGCTCTCAAAGGCTCGGTCGATGCCGTGATCGAGCGCCAAGGTCAGGATCTCAAAGGCGTGGACTTCTCCAGGTCGATTGACAACAGCCTGATCGACCAGTTGGTCAAAGAGAAATACTTCGAAACTGTTTTCGGACCGTCGATACGCGACGAGCAGCTGCGCAAACAGGCTCAGGCATTCGGCAAGTAACCGTAAATTGCCGTTGGTTCAAAAGGGCGGCGGCTCGGCGAATCAGCTTTGATTCTACTCCTACTTTTTCTGTAGCGACTTAAAAAATCCCTGCCTATCCAGCTCGCGCAAGATAGCTTCATTGACGAACTCCTGTGCCTTTTTGCCTTTCGCGTCGGCACGGCTATTGGCCAGGTCGTCGACGGCGACTTGGACGCCGGACAGTTCGGTATAGGGCGGAAACGAAATCCGCGGCGCATAACTCCGGTAAGCGCTTTCGAGCAGAGCTTTGTCCTGCGTGCGCATCCATTTCGACAGGGTCTTTTGTCCGAGCGTAGGATCGCTTTTGAAAATATAAATTGCCTCGCTGATGCCCTGGAGAAAACCGCGCACAACACTGGGCTTCGTGCTCTGAAAAGCCTTGGATGTCATGAGGCTCACCGTCGCAAACGAATCCTCCAGATCGCCAAGGTCGAGCAACACCGGCATGCCGGCAGCTTTCGCCCGGTCGACGAAAGCGCCGGTGAGCACCGTCGCGTCGATCAAGCCGTTTTGCAGCGCGGTGAAGCGATCGCGGCTACCGCCGGCGCGCACCAGCATAACGCTTTTCTCGTCGATGCCCCAGTGCCTGAGCGCGGTGGCAACGACGATTTGATTCAATCCGACCACGGAGAGGACGCCGATCTTTTTGCCGCGCAGCTCCTGTGGCGCGCGGATGCCTGGCCGAGCGACTACGCTGTAAGTGTGTTTGTTGAAATAAGTTCCGATAATGATGATATCGGCGCCGGAAAGATCCGCGGCGATATGCGGCTGCGGCGCGACAACGTCGAACTGGATCTCGCCGCCGGTCAGCGCGTTGGCCGATTCCGCGCCACCGCGGAAAAGAATCGGCTCTAGATTCACACCGTATTTCTTGAATAGACCGAGATCGACGCCGAGCCAGAGGGGCACTTGGTACCCGGAAATGCCGCTGTAGCCGGCGCGCACTCGCTCCTGTGCATGAGTCGGTGCAGCGCTGTAGAACGCGGCGACGATCAGCAGGCTGGATAATAACAATGGGGTTGGTAATCGACTCATCTGCGCTCGCGGATCTAGCCCAATCCCTCCAGCTTATTCAGCCAGCGGCCAGCGCAGCCAGTGCGCGAGAGCTCGGCCCATGATCCACTCTTTGTCCTGCGCGGAAAGGAAATCGAGCTCTTCGGTGAACAATGTCACGGCTTGACGATAGCTGCAGGGCATCTGCGACAGGTCGGTGCCCCAGAAAATTCTTTGCGGACCGAACGCGTCGACAACGCGACGGATCTGCGGATGCAGTGTTGGAAACGGATAGGGCTCCGCGACATAGCAGGGTAGGCAGGACGCTTTGACTCCGACATTTTTCATGCGCGCGAAATTGACCAATACATCGATGCCGGGCCCTAAGTCTTTGCCCTTCTACTGAACGTTCAATCCCATGTGGTCGACGATCACGCGCAGGTCGGGATGGCGCTCCGCGATCGCGCCGATCTTGGCTACCGCGAAAGGCGCGAAGATCATGACCGGGATATCGTAACGCTCGCAGTCGGCCCAGAACCAATCCGCCGTGCCATCGTCAAGAAACGAGTGCGTGCCGCTGTGGCGAAAGCTGATGCGGAAGCCGAGCATACCCGGCTGCTGGAGCCATGACGCGATTCGATTCTTGCTCGCTGGATCGTTGAGCGGCACCTTGCCCATGACCGCAAAACGGTCGGGATACTTCCGCGCTGCGCCGAGCGCGTAATCGTTGCGGTAACCTTCCCATGACGGCGGCACGAGGATCACACGGTCGACGTCGGCGATTGACATCTCGCGCAACAACAAATCGTACGTCAGCGGCTCTGAACGATGCGGCTTCGAAGCGTCTTGTGTAATATAGGGTCGTTCAGCTGTTTCCGGCGGCCAGATGTGGACTTGGGCGTCGATGATGGTCATGCGTGCTCCGCCGGGAAATTGCCGGAAAGTTATTTTCCGCTATTCAGTTGTCGTACGAAGCGGTCATCGAAAAATTGCGCGGGTTTGGCGCTTTTGGCTTCGGGAATGGATTCCGAAAGAAAATCTAGAATTCCCTGAAGACCAGGCTCCGAAGTTACCAACTCGCGACGGAAGCCAGCTTTCTTATAAAACTCATAAGTGCGGTCGAGTACGTCATTGTCGGTCTCTTTGGCGTATTTGCCGATCACTTTCATGGCGAAAGGTTTATCAACATAGTAGCGCTCGATACCGCCGCGGACCGCGCGCAGGAGCCGGACGAGACGCGAGCCAAGCTCGTCCATGCGCCCTTTTCTAACCACTAGGCCGACGTTTTGGTAGGGCACATCCAGCAGGCTTACAAGTGAATGAAATCCATCACGCTCCAATTTAAAGCTAGCGGGCGGCGAACCGACGCCGCCGGCGATTTGCGCCGCATAAAACGCGGCGACGATCTGCGGACTGCTGCCAAGGGGGCGGAGCTGCACATCCTTCGGCGTGAGTCCCATTTTTTTCAAAGCGACCAGTGTTCCGTAAGCGACCGGAGTTGCTGGACGATCGGTGCCGATAATCTTGCCTTTGAGTTGCTCGACGTTTTTGATTTCGGGCCGGGCGTAGAAGTCCCAGATCATCGTGTTGAGTAGACCGGCAATAAACACCACGTCGACACCGCGTAGCGATGCAGTAATTATTGGCGCCGCGGATACCTCCACGACATCGATCTCGTTGGCGAGTAGCGCTGGGATAAAGCTGCTTGAGGACAAGGAAAGAACTTCGACGTCCAATCCCTCCTTGACGATGGCGCCAGTCTCTTTCGCCATCCACACGGGCGTCATGGTCGCCGAAGTGCTCAGATAAGCGACGCGCAGAGGACGCACGGGGCGCGCGGCGACTTGCGCCTGGCTTTCGCTTGGCGCGAATAAGAACATGAACGTAAACAGGAGGCCTGCGTGAAGCCAAGCCGCACCACGGTAATCGGTGGATGCGTTAAACCGCATTAGAGCACCTCGCGATAGTCCGATCTCAATCAATTCAATTGCGGGTAAAATAGGCAGATCATTCGGTAGCGTCAAGGCAAAATCCACTGTCAAGGCCAATGAACCGCCCTCTTGATAGGACGCTCAAAGTGCACAGGGGGACAATAATGTGCGGATTTTTGGTCAGAATAACGGTGAAAACGCCCCCAGCGATCGATTTTTTCGCTGCGGGCGCGGCGGTTCGGACCTTGCTGTTCTATCGAGAAGAAAGTGATTGGATCGATCCGAGGAAAAACATTAGTAAACGAATCTGCACTTCATACGTCTACTCATCATGTCTGCCGCGGCGTTTAAAATTTAGTTAGGAGGCAGCTTATGAAGGGTTTACCGGCTGCGTTATTGGCATTGGTTTTCGCGTTCTTCTCGTTGCTCTCGCTGCTCATGACGCCACAAGATTCGGACAGCAGGATAGCGCTCTCGCCGGACAGCTCCGCGAGGGTTTCTGAGATCGGTCTTCGCGTCACGTTTCAGCGATAATTCTTGAACTCGCGGTTTGACACCAGGCTCTGATTCGATCTCCGGCCCATCAACAACACTGGCCGCGAACACTTTTCTTACGGCGTCGCTCGCACAGCCGGGCGGTCGAGCAGACGTTGCATCCAGGCTTTCACATGCGGCAGATCGCTCCCAATCGTCGTTTGGTAGCGCTGCAAGCGGCAGAAGAACGGGATGTAAGTAATATCCGCTAAAGAATACTCGCCGGCGAGGTATTCCCTCTCGCGCATTTCTTGATTCAAGGTCGCGAGATAACCGCGCACCTTTTCTTTCGACTTCTCCACCTCATGATCGTGAGCAATATATCCGCCGGCTTGCTGTAAGCGCGTATTGCAGTAATCGATCCAGATGCGCGCTCGCGCCCGTTGCAGAGGGTCGCGTGGCAAGAGCGGAACCTGCGGATATTTTTCTTCCAGATATTCGTCGATGATCGCCGATTCGTAGATGACGCCGTCGCCATCGACCAGCACCGGCACTTTAGCGTATGGATTCAGTCTGAGGAGGTCTTCCGGTTTGTTGCTGAGGTCGCACTCGATGAGTTCGTAGGAGAGTTTTTTCTCGGCCAGGACAAGCCTTGTCCTGTGGGCGTAGGGTCAGGGCTGGTAGGAATAAAGTTTCATGGCTTGCTCCTTTTCATTTTACTTGTCGTTGGCGAAACGTTGGGTGTTAATGACCGCACGTCGATGATTACCCGCGCCGATCTTGATGCCTTGATCGTTGATCGCTGAAACTGAATAACGAAGTTTGTTGTCCTTGACTTCAGTCAACTCGGCCGTGATTGTAACGCTCTGGCCAATTCTTGTCGGTGCCAAATGGTAGACGTCCACGTGGATGCCGACAGTTTGCTCGTTTTCATCGAGATGCGGTTCCGTGAGATCGACGCAGGTCCGTTCCATGAGTCCGATCATCGCCGGCGTCGAGAAGACGTCGTTCTCGAGCTGGCCCGCGCGCATTTCGGTAGTCGTGACGTAGATCGCGGTTCGCGTGAGGCCGACTGCGAGACTGGTTTTCATGAAAAGAATATACGAGAGAGCGGAGGCCGCGCGCAACACCGAGCAATGCGGAAAAATATCAGCAAATGATCGGGGAAAAGACGAAGAGCCAATGCTGCTTAAATCGGCTTCCAATCCACTAACTCCTAGGAGCGTTTGCCCCTTTTCTCGGATGTTACGTCAGATCGTGATCCAAAGCTATCGACGGCGCCAGGGATTTATGCCCTATCAAGGTCTGTTACGCGGAGGTCTGGCGCTTGATTTTAACCTCTTGCCTCTGCCCTTTTGAACTGCTGGCTAGGATCCTATTAGCGCCGAGTCAAATCAGTACAAACCGGGAATCAATCGATAACGTACCGCATCCATGTAGTTACGATAGATCTCCTCCCGCGCGAGTAATCGCTCTTCGAACCTGATGCGCCACATCATCAAAACGAAGCCGGCCAAAACCACGCTGGTGTTGTAAAGGCTCGGGTGGCGCATGAGGGTGCCAAGCCCGGCGACCATGTAGGAAAGATAGATGGGATGACGCACGAAGCGATACACGCCAGAGGTTCGGATATCTCGAATAGAGGGCAGCACGGCGAAGCTGCGGCCCAAGCACTGGATGGAAATGATCGTTATTAGTGAGCCGATGGCAGTGACCACGCCACCCAAGAGACCAAGCACGGCCGAAGACGTCGGCTTGACATCGAAGGCGAGAAAGTAAATCAGCGATAACAGCGTGACCAGGATTTCCAGCGGGCGTTTGGTTGAGTACCGCGCCGGTTGACGGATGGCGAAGATAAAAGCGCATTGGATGTGAAGAGCCACGAACAACCATATCGGGGTATACGCATCGGGTATGGCATAGCGCCAGGTAAAGACGGCCAATACCATCGATAAGGCGACCCAGAGCAAATCGAGTTTGCGATGCTTAAATTCAAGCGATCTCGGCATTGTCAATGATTGTGTAAGCATGGCGGTCCCAATCCGCATCTCAAACAATTTTACATTGTCACCCGGTTAGGGAGAAGAATAAAGTAGTCATGCGAAATCGGCAGGCTTGAATCACCACCGTTCGTTCAAGCCGTCAGCCTCGTTGAAGCATTGGATTCGGGGCGAA
>Ga0075428_100009578_pt1 | contig 10757 bp, 7 predicted proteins | sample RhiMetdeltSRZDD2_FD_75291 | JGI IMG/M metagenome (GOLD analysis project Ga0075428, IMG submission 75291) | Populus rhizosphere microbial communities from Tennessee, USA - Rhizosphere MetaG P. deltoides SRZDD2 | ecosystem: Host-associated > Plants > Roots > Rhizosphere > Soil | place: USA... | reverse complement strand
GGGCGAGTACCACTGGATGGCGGGCAACTTCCTCAAGTACGGCGCGTCGGACGCCACGTTTGGAAGCAGGAACGCCGGCGATCTTCCTGTCGACGCCCATGAGCTGCTCGCGCTATGCGCACCGCGCCTAACGTTCGTGAGCTACGGTGCCCCGGAGAAGGGTGACGCGAAGTGGCTCGATCACCAGGGAAGCTTCATGGCCGCCGTCGCCGCCGGCCCTGTGTTCCGGCTGCTCGGCGCCAGGGACCTCGGCACGTCGGACGACTATAGAAACGAGAAGATGCCGCCGGTGAACGTCGGCCTGCTCGACGGGCGGCTGGCGTGGCGCCAGCACGACGGCGGCCACACCGACGCGCCGAACTGGAAGTACTTCCTCCAATGGGCCGACCGGTTCTTCAGGCGAGCGTACACTCCCGCGCCGCCAGTTCCGGCTTGGCAGGGGCCTCCGATGAGCGAGGCGGTCCACCAAGGCGTGGAGCGCGCCGACGTTCCTGCGCCACGCACCGATTCCAACTCGATGCTGGCGCACCGCCAGCTCCTGGAGAAGCGCACGAAGGGCCGGATCGACGTCTACTTCGTCGGCAACTCCATCACGCGCCGATGGGGAGCGACGGATTACCCCGAGCTGCTCGCGAACTGGAAGGCGAATTTCTTCGGATGGAACGCCGCGGACTTCGGCTGGGGCGCCGACAGGATTCAGAACATGCTCTGGCGCCTCGAGAACGGTGAGCTCGACAGCGTGAACCCGAAGGTGATTGTCATCCTTGCCGGGGCCAACAACGTCGGCACGCAGCCCGGCGGCGAGGAGAAGATTGCGGACATCGTCCGCGGTCTGCGCGCACTCGTGGACATGTGCCGGCGCAAGGCGCCTAACGCCACAATCATCCTGACGGGCATCTTCCCGCGCAACGACAACATGGCCGTGATGCCGGAGATCAACCGCATCAACGCGGCGCTGTCACGGTTCGCGAACGGCGGGACGATCCGCTACATCAACGTCAACGACAAGCTCGCGGACAAGGACGGCACCCTGTTCGAGGGCATGATGGGCGACAAGCTCCACCCCACAATCAAGGGCTATCAGATCTGGGCGGACGCGCTCAAGCCGCTGTTGACCGAGCTGCTCGGCCCACCCGCCACGACGGATCATGCCCCGCCGCCAACGGGCGACCCGAGCGCCCAGACGCCGATCCGCTCCATCCGGCCTCCCGCGTCGTAGATGCGGGACTCCACAGGCCCGCGGGCCGGCCGCTCAGACGAAATGGTGTTCGGATAGAAGCGGACGCGCGTCGGCGAGGAATCTCTGGAGCGCCGCGTTGAACAGCGCGGGTTGCTCGACGTTCGAGAGGTGCGCGGCATTGGCGATCATGACCAGCTCGCTGCCCTCGATCGACGCGTGCAGCTCGCGCGACAGCGCCGGCGGTGTGGACTCGTCACGCTCGCTCCCGACAATCATCACAGGCACACGAACCCGTTTCGCATCGTCGCGGAGGTCGGTGGCTCGAAGGGCCTCACACGCGGCGAGATACCCATCGGGATTGGTGGCCTCGACCATTCCCGCAATGAGCGCCGTGGTATCGGGGTCTCGTTCGCGGAACTCCGGCGTGAGAAAGCGGCCGACGACGTGGTCGCGCACCGCGACGGTTCCCCCGGCGCGCACCGCCGCGATCCGCGCGTCCCAGCTCTCGTTGGTCCCGACCTTCGCGCCGGTGTTCGCGAGAACGGCACCAGCTACGCGCTCGGGCCGATTCACGGACAGCCATAACGCGATCACGCCACCGAGCGAACTTCCACAGACGATGGCCCGCTCGATCTCGAGGTGGTCGAGCAGCGCGATGAGGTTTTGGCCGAGCCGCTCGATCGTGACAGGGCCGCGCGGCGGATCGGAGACGCCGTGGCCGCACGCCTCGTATCGAACGACGCGACAACGGTCCTGCACCGCGGACATCTGCCGATCCCACAGCCGGTGGTCCGTGCCGAGCGAGTTGCTGAACACGAGCGCGGGACCGTCGCTCGGGCCGTCTACACGATAGGCGATCCCCGTATCGCCAACCGCGCCGCGAATCATTCGGCTTCTGTCTGCCGCATAGCGCGCCACGAGCGGAGTGCACGATCGATGAGCGCACTCGTGCTGCCCAGGTAGGCCGTTGGCTCCAGCGCCTGATCGAGCTCACGCGATTGGAGCAGCGACGACACGTCCGCGTCTCGCGTCGCGGCCTCGCGCAGCGTGATGTGCTCGCGAAACGCTCGCTCGACCAGGTCCTGCGTCAGCCGCATCGCTTCCGGCCGGCCGACGTGTGCCGCGAGCGCCGTCGAGAGGGACTCGGCCATCAATGCGCCGGACGCCTCCTCGAGGTTCACTCGCATGCGGTCGGCGCGGACGTCGAGCCCGCTGACCGCCCAGCGGAGGTGAACCGCCGCCCGCATCGTGTGCCGGAATGCGTCCGGGATCGCCGTCCATTCCGCTTGCCACGCACCCGCGCCACGCTCGTGCTCCTGCGACATCGCGTTGAGCACGACCGGGACGGTGCCGATCGCGAGCTGGGCGGCGGCGATGGCGTTCGTCGCATCCACCGGGTTTCGCTTTTGCGGCATCGCGGATGACGTCCCCTTCCCCGGTGCCAATCCTTCGACCGCCTCGGCAACCTCCGTCTGTGCCAGCAGCACGAGATCCCGCGCGATCTTCGCGATCACACCGGCCGTCACGCCTAACGCCGCAACCACGCTCGCCGGGCGGTCGCGTTCCGCGTGCCATGGCACGACGGGCACCGGCAGCGCGAGCTCGGCACCGAGGAGCTCAGCAACCTTCTGGCCATGGGCCCCCAGGGCCGCGAGTGTTCCCGCCGCGCCGCCGAATTGAAGGACGAGCGCGTCACGACGAAGCGCTCGCAGCGTGACGATCTGCCGTGCTATCGCGCCGAGCCAGCGTGCGGTCTTGAGGCCGAACGTGATGGGGACGGCTTGCTGCAACAGCGTTCGCCCCGGCATCACCGACATGCGGTGCACCTCGGCCAGCGTCGCGAGCACTTCGCCGACGCCGACGAGATCGCCGATGAGGACGTCGAGCCCCTCGCGCATCTGCAGGACGAGCGCCGTGTCGATCGCGTCCTGGCTCGTCGCGCCCCAGTGCACGTACGGGCGGGCTGCAATCGGTGCCTGCGCGATCAGCTGCTGAACCAGCGGGATCGCGAGCGATCCGGCGTGCACGGCGTCGCGCTCGAGCGCCGACACGTCGAACAGCTCGATACGGCACGTCTCGGCGATAGCGGTCGCCGCCTCGTTCGGGATGATGCTCGCGCGCGCCTCTGCGCGCGCGAGGGACGCTTCGAAGCGGAGCATGTGGGCGACGTGCGTGGCGGCGCCGAAGATCCGATCGCCTTCGCCGACCGTCGGCGAGGTCACGGGACCGGCGACTTGAAGTCGAAGAACACGGTCTCACCTTCTCCCTGCAGTACGATGTCGAACCAGTATTGTGGCGTTAGGCTTCCCTCGGGCTCCCGTCTCGCGAGGAGCGTCGTGCGTCGGGCCTCCGGAACACGGCGGAGGATCGGATCGGTGTCCGTGGACGGCTCGTCCGCGAAGTAGATGCGCGTGAACAGGTGGTTCATGAGGCCGCGCGCGAAGATCGCCAGGGAGAGGTGCGGTGCCTGCATCGTGCCGCCTTCGAAAGCGACGCGCGTCGGACGTGCCGTGGAAAACGAGAACCGGCCTTCCGCATCCGTCGAGATGCGCGTGAACCCGGCTGCCTGCCACAGCTCGATCACGGCATCCGGGACGCCGGCGCCATCGCCGTCGATCACGCGGCCTTCCACGTGGATCCGCACACCGGCGTCGATACCAGCGATCGACTCGCAGCGATCGTCGCGCAGCAGGCAGTCGTGAAAGAACGGCCCGACGGTCTGCGATGGAGTCACGGGGCGTGAGCTCACGCTGCGCTCTGCTCCCGCGCCTCGAACGCCGTGGCGCCGGGTCCCGCGAGCACGATGTCCCAGCGCCAGCCGAGCGCCCAGAGCGGCTCGGTCACGTCATGCGCGTACGCCGCGATGAGGCGCGACCGCGCGCCTTCCGGTACGGCGTTGAAGATCGGATCGAGCGCGAGCAGCGGATCGTCGGGGAAGTACATCTGCGTGACGAGCCGCTGCGACCAGGATGGCGCCAGCACGGAGAAGTGTATGTGTGCTGGCCGCCACGCGTTCTCGTGGTTGGCCCACGGGTACGCGCCCGGGCGCACCGTGAGGAATCGGTATTCGCCGCCGGCGTTCGTCAGGCACCGACCGATCCCGAGGAAGTTGGGATCGAGCGGTCCTGGCCAGTCGTCGCGCTTGTGGATGTAGCGTCCTGCGGCGTTCGCCTGCCACACCTCGAGCAGCGCGCCGGGCACCGGCAAGCCATCTTCGTCCATCACCCGGCCCGTGACGATGATGCGTTGGCCAAGCGCTTCACCGCCGGTGTCCGCGTTCCGGGTGAGATCGGCATCTTCGGCGGTCACGTGGCCCACCTCCAGACGCGGCCGCGTGAGCTCGGACGCCGTGAGCGGAACTTCCACGAGCGGGAGGCGTGGCGCACGGCGGATCGTCGACCGGTATGCCTCGTAGAGGTAGGGCGGAAACACGGCCGCATCGCCGCGCACGATCTCGCCGACAGTGATGATCATCGCGAGTCACCCGCTGCGTCGTTTGCCGGCGGCGAATCCTCCGCGAGAACCTTCCGCGCGAGGGCGAAGGCGGTGTTGGCGGCCGGGACGCCGGCATAGACCGCCACGTGCAGCAGCGCCTCGCGAATCTCCTCGGGCGTGGCGCCGGTGTTCCGGGTCGCGCGCAGGTGGCCCTCGAGCTGCTCCCACCGACCTAACGCGGCCAGCAGCGCGATGGTGATGAGACTCCGCGTCCTGAGGTCGAGCTCCTCGCGCGCCCACACGGAACCCCACGCGACTTCGGTGACGAAGCGCTGGAACGGCGCGTCGAATGCCGTCTGCGCCGCCATCGCGCGGTCGACGTACTCCGCTCCCAGGACGGCACGGCGGACCTGCATCCCGGCATCGAAGCGAGTGGTGGTGTCGGATGAGTCGTTAGGCATGCTCGTACCCGACGTAGTTCTCGGCCAGGCTCGCGGCCGCCGCTCGTGACCTGACGGTGTACCGCAACTGGGCGAGCTGCAGTTTGTGGTAAAAGGCGTCGCCGTCCGGAACGCGATGCAGCATCGAGGTCATCCACCACGAGAAGTGTTCCGCGCGCCACACCCGCCTGAGGCACGTACGCGTATAGGCGTCGAGCAGGGTCCGATCGCCCGTACGATACCACTCGGCGATCGCCTCGCCGAGTACCCGAACGTCCGAGATGGCGAGGTTCATCCCCTTGGCGCCGGTGGGCGGCACGACGTGCGCGGCGTCGCCGGCAACGAACAGGCGACCCCATTGCATGGGTTCGATCACGGAGCTGCGCATGGTGGTGATGCTCTTCTCGAGCACGGGCCCGACCTCGAGCGTCCAGCCGTTCGCCAGCTCCAGGCGCGCGCGCAGCTCGTCCCAAACGCGATCGTCGGGCCACGCGTCGAGCGAATCGTCGCGCGCACATTGGATGTAGAGCCGCGTGATCGACGGAGTGCGCATGCTGTGCAGCGCGGAGCCCCGGTCGTGGTACGCGTAGATCAGCTCATCGAGCGACGGCCGCACGGCGGCGAGAATGCCGAGCCAGGCGAACGGATACGCCCGCTCGAATACGCGGTAGGCGTCGGCCGGAATCGACGCGCGCGAAACCCCGTGCGACCCGTCGCATCCGGCGATGATGTCGCACTCGACCTCTCGCGGCGAACCCTCGGTACGATATCGCACTCCTGGCCGATCGGAGTCCACGTCGTGCAGGCTCACGTCGCTGACCTCGAAGCAGATCTCGCGGCCGGCGGCGAGGCGCGCCGCGATGAGGTCCTTCACGACCTCGTGCTGGCCGTACACCGTGATCGATCGCCCGCCCGTCAGCTCGGACAGCGGGATGCGATGCCGTTCGCCCTCGAACTGCAGGTGGATACCGTGGTGGACGAGCCCCTCACGATCCATACGCTCGCCGACGCCGATGGATCGGAAGAGATCGACGGTCCCCTGCTCGAGCACGCCTGCGCGCAGTCGTTTCTCGACATATGCGCGGTCGCGGCGCTCGATGATGACGGAGTCGATGCCGTGACGATGGAGCAGGTGGCCGAGCGTGAGCCCGGCCGGCCCGGCGCCGATGATCGCGACTTGCGTGCGCGTCCGTGCGTGTCCAGTCACGCCGACAGAAGCTAAGCAGGCCGGATCAAAGGGGTCAGAGTCGTTGGAATTCGAGATCTCTGCGCCGAGGGGTCAGACTCGTTGAATGTGAGAGGCTCGGCCGTCACGGCTCCTCGAATTCAACGAATCCGACCCCGACCAAACGACTCTGACCCCTTTGATCCGCCGTTCCCCGGGATAAACTTCCAGTACTCGACCGGGGTGCCTGTGCCGAACTACGGCACGAGAGGCTGAGAGAGTCCCGTTGAACCTGATCCGGTTCGTACCGGCGTAGGGAGTCGCGAGTGAGCGAATGCCACGAGTTGGGGCGCGCGTCGCGCGCTGTCGTGCGCACGTGCCTGCCACGCGCCCTTGAGTCCGTGCGCCGCCAGGGAACGGCTCGGTCGACCGACCCGAACCTGACGGTTTACCGTGCCATCTCTCCGACTTCCCTTCGTCGCGACGCTCGCGGCTCTCGCCACCGTCGCGCTCACGGCACCCGCCGCTCCGCAAGCCGCGCGAACGACGACCACCGCTGATTCCGCGACACGCGACAGCACACGCCGAGTGCAGTCGCTGGAAACGCTCACGATCACGACGTCCCGCGCCAGCGAAGACGCGCCGTTCTCTCGAACGACGCTCGACCGCGCGCGGCTCGCGCGCGACTACGGCGGGCAGGACGTGCCGCTCTCGCTCAGGAGCGCGCCGTCGGTGACCGCGTACTCGGAGAGCGGCTCGCTCTCGAACTACTCGTACTTCCGGCTGCGCGGCATCGACCAGTCGCGCATCAACATCACGCTCGACGGGGTACCGCTGAACGAGCCGGAAGATCAGCAGATCTACTTCGCCGACTTCCCCGATCTCACGAGCTCCGTTCAGAGCGCCCAGCTCCTGCGTGGTGTGGGGACGAGCACATACGGCCAGGCAGCGTTTGGCGGCTCGCTCAACCTCGCATCGCGTCCGCTCACCGGGTCGGAACGGGGCGGCGCGGTGCAGTTGGGCGGCGGATCGTTCGGCGCTGCCCGCGGGACGCTGGAGCTCGAAAGCGGTCCGTTGGGTCGCTGGGCGCTCTCGGGACGATTCTCGGGGCTGCGTTCGGACGGCTACCGACAAGGCGCCAGCAACGCGGCGAACGCGGCGTTCGTGAGCGGCGGCTACTTCGGGGATCGCGATCTCGTGAAGGTCACGGCGTCCACAGGGCTCGAGCGGAACGGGCAGGCTTACACGGCGGTTCCGGACAGCGTCCTGCGCATCGAGCCTCGGTACAACCCGCTGGCCGGCGTCGGCGATCATTACCGCGAGAGCTTCGCGACCGTGAACTACACGCGGCTCTTGTCTCAGACGACGTCCGCGGGGCTCACGGCGTACGGCTTCGATACGCGTGGCTACTACGACTATCCGTCGGGCGTGGAGGGTCCGCCGCTCCGGTATCGCTCCAGCTCGCGCTGGGGCGGACTGGTCGCCGCGGCGCATGCGACTCGCGGCGATTTCACGCTCGATGCCGGCGCGCACGCCATGACGTACGCGAAGGACCACGAGTTCGACGGTCGACCGGACCTCGAGTACCCGGCGTACTCGAACACGGGGTACAAGTCGGAGGCGAGCGCGTTCGCGAAGGCGAGCGTCGCGTTAGGCACGGTGACGCTCTTCGGCGACCTGCAGGTGCGCACCGCACGCTTCCGCTACGAACCGACCGAGGGCTACGGACTGAGTGAGGCGAGCGAGCGATGGAGCTTCGTCAACCCGAAGGCGGGGCTGACGTTTCGCGCGGCCTCCGGCCTCCTGTTGTACGGCTCGTTCGGCACCACCGGGCGCGAGCCGACGCGCACCGACCTGTTCGCCGGCGCAGATGACGTGACGCCCGACGACGCGCCGGCGCTTCTGCCGCTCACACGCGTGAAGCCGGAGCACGTGAACGACCTCGAGCTCGGCGCGCAGCTGACGCGCGGGCCGGTGGCGCTGTCGTTTGGCGTCTACGACATGCGCTTCCGCGACGAGATTGCCCGCACGGGTGCGACGACGCCGTTAGGCTACGACCTGCGCGCGAACGTCGGGCGGAGCTACCGGCGCGGCGTGGAGGCCGACGCGCAGTGGACGGTGACACCGAGCTTCGACCTTGGGCTCACGGCGACGGTGAGCCGCAACCGCATCGAGAGCTACACCGACGAGGCGACGGGGACCGTGTACGAGGACGTCGAGCCGATCCTGACACCGGCGTTCGTCGGCGGCCATCGGGCCACGTGGCACGCGACTCCCTGGCTCGCCCTCAACGCGGATGGCCGGTACCAGTCACGCAGCTTCCTCGCGCCGACGGGCGATGAGCGTCTGACGGCGCCGCCGTTCTACGTTCTGGACGCCGGGGTGACGCTGTTCGGCGATCGCGCCCCCGACGTGGCGTCGTGGGCGGGGCGGACGACGGTGATCGTCACGGGCCGCAACCTGCTCGACCGTCACGCGTACCCGACCGGTGACGTGAGCGAGAGCGTGCCGCGCTACATCATCCTCGCGCCGAGCAGTGTCGATGTGACGGTGCGGGTCCGGTTCTGATGCACTGGCGCCTTTGCTCCCAACGGGTCGACTTGCTTAACCACAGAGGTCATTGGCTTCCCGGTAGCCGTTTAGAAAGGATCCCCGCTCGTTGGGGGAGGCGCTTTGCCTAAACGCGGAGTGGATCCGGCGGACCCCGGGAATCCGATTCATCCGAACATCCTTGTCGTAGATGCCAGACCCACAGCCCGGCCGCTCAGACGAAGGGTGTTCGGATAGAATACCGGAATTCTCCATCTGCGACGGAGACTGCATGGACGATCGAACGGTTTGGGGTGCGTTGTCGCGCCCGATGAATCGTCGCGAGGCCGTCGCGACCGCTTTTGCGATCGGAGCGTCGCTGGCCTGGCCGTTCCGCGGCGAGCGGCGGTCGTTAGGCGCGTGGCGGGAATGCCGCGAGTGCTACCCGCAGGGCGTCGCGTCCGGTGACCCGGGTGCAGACGGCGTAATCCTGTGGACCCGCCGTCCGCCCGCGAACGGTGGCTCGGCCTCGCGCCTCGTCGTCGAGATCGCGGCCGACGCGGATTTTCGCGATGTCGTTTCGACCACGCACGCAACCATCAGCGCGGCATCCGACTGGACGTGCCGAGTGCTCGCGGCCGGCCTCGCGCCGGCGCGAGAGTACTGGTACCGGTTCACCGACGAACACGGCTTCGGGAGCCGGATCGGTCGGACACTGACCACGCCGGCCCCGAGCGATCGGCGCGCGACGCAGTTCGCGTTCGTCAGCTGCCAGAACGTTCAGCTCGGCGCGTGCAACGCCTATCGGCGCATGATCTGGGAGGACGAGCGTCGCGCTCCCGCGGACCGCCTGACGTTCGTGCTCCATCTTGGCGACTTCGTGTACGAGATCGTGTGGTACCCGGAGGACCGGCCGCAGGGCTACTACGCGCGCCGCATCCGCGACATCGTGCGCTACACGCACGGCGAGAAGCACGGCGACTTTCACGTGCCCACGACCGTGGACGATTACCGGGCGCTCTATCGAGCTTACCTGATGGACCCGGATCTTCAGGACGCGCGCGCACGCTGGCCGTTCGTCCCGGTGCCCGACAATCACGAGTTCTCGTGGAAGGGGTGGCAGAGCCAGGAGAGCTTCGGCGCCACGCTCCCGGCACAGACGCGCAAGGTCGCGGCGAACCAGGCGTGGTTCGAGTATCAGCCCGCACGCGTCGTGCGGCCGGGAGCACCTAACGCGGACGCGTTTCGCGCGCCGCGCGTCGCGGACGCGCCCCTCCGGCAGCTCGACCAGCAGGGGCTTGGCCTCGACCCGGGCAATCTCGCGGCGATCCGCAGCCTGCGGTTTTACCGCTCCCTTCGCCTGGGTGCGAACGCCGAGCTGATTCTCACCGACAACCGGAGCTTCCGTTCGGAGCCGCTCACCACCCGGCAGGAGGCTGCTCGATTCCGACCGACATCGTTCCCCGGCGTCGTCTCGGAGGACGTGACCGAGGTGCTCGATGCCGGGGCCGCCGTACCTGACGCACCACCGGCGACGATCCGCTTCGCCGGGACCGACCTTCCCAACCCGCGGCGCACTGCCCCGCCGCTTTCGATGCTGGGCACCACGCAGAAGGCGTGGTTCCTCGACCGCCTGCAGGCCGCGACCACACCGTGGAAGCTGTGGGGTAACTCGGTTGCGATGCTCGACTGGAGAACGGACTTCCAGAACCTGCCGGACGACATCGCCGCACGCTGGCCGACCAGCGGCTACGCACTCTTCAGCGATGACGACTGGTCCGGCTATCGTCACGAGCGCGCCGAGATCTTCGAGTTCGTCGAACGGCACGGCATCACGGGGCTCGCTACTGTCTGCGGCGACCGCCACGCATTCCTCGCCGGCGTCGCGTCCTCGACCCTTCCTCCGCGCCGCTTCCATCCGGTCGCGGCGGAGTTCGTGACCGGATCGATCTCCGCTCCGGGCCTTTTCGAGGCGATGGAGTTCGGCCTCCCCGGAGATAACCCGCTC